>Ga0074195_1000271_pt1 | contig 116619 bp, 81 predicted proteins | sample EPASupsiteHSE623_FD_64525 | JGI IMG/M metagenome (GOLD analysis project Ga0074195, IMG submission 64525) | Bioremediated contaminated groundwater from EPA Superfund site, New Mexico - Sample HSE6-23 | ecosystem: Environmental > Aquatic > Deep subsurface > Groundwater > Contaminated ... | reverse complement strand
CCGCTTAAACAAGGCCGGACTCTCCCAGCGTCAAATAGTCAGAGTTTTGCATGTTGGCAGGAATACGGTACGTTATTACCTGGCTATGGAAAGTCTGCAATCTAAAAGGATTGTATTTACCAATAATTATGAAGATTACCTGGATGAAATAAGACAAGGCTGTGAAAAGGGATTGAATATGCGGGATATCTTCCGTTCGATAACCGGGTTAGGCTTTCGCGGAAAGCTGACCGCGTTTTATCACTGGTTTCATAACTGCTTTCCCGGATATGACAGTAAATACAAACGAAATAAACTTCAGGCAGCACCCATTGGAAACAGGGAAACCATCCGCTTCGGAGTTTTATCTCCCCGCAAGCTGGCTATCTACGTGGAAAATCCAGGATGGGGGATTTCTAAAAAGACCGGCGAATGCAGCCGTGAAAACCGGTTCGCTCAAAAGATCATTGCATCCAGTGAATTGTTACAAAAGCTGCGGTATGTCAGCCAATCTTTTCGTAAGATCATAAACGGGGATGATGAAGGCGCACTGATGACATGGCTCTCTGAAGTAAATCAATTACATATCAAGGCCATTAACTCATTTGAGAAGGGCGTGACCCATGATAAGGAGGCTGTCCTGAATGCCACCCGGTATCCCTGGACAAATGGTCTGGAGGAAGGGAATGTAAACAGGTTGAAGAACAAAAAAGGAGAAATGTACGGACGTGCCGGTTTTGAGCTGCTCAGACGTAAAGCTGTCCTGTCTCTAACCGGATAAATTGCATCAAATATGCGAAGAAACCATTTGACCGATATACTCAAGCAGTCTTTTGATAATTTATATGCAGTTATTCCCAGAGGGAGTAGAAATTCCTCAAGTAATATCGCTCTGGGGTGAACGTTTGCTAATCTTTCCATTTTTGATCCTCCAACTTTTAATGATAACGGAGGATTCTCAAATCAGACCAGTTTTCCTTAATCACATTGTACTGTCGGGGCCCCTTACCTCTCAAGTTCAATTTTCTGATGAACTAACCATCTTTCTGATAATATAGATCGGGCGTTGACGCATTTCCTGGATTGCTTTTTCAAAATATAATGATAAGACCGTTATGGTAAGAAACAGCATGGAAAACGAGATCAGTAACAACAAGATGATCGATGTGTATCCTGATGGCGGTGAATCACCATACAGGTACATATATAAAGTATAGACACCAAACACCACTGTGAACAAAAGAAAAATAACCGAGCAGCAAATGCTTATCCGCAACGGCTTATTCGAAAAAGCAAAAACAGCATTCAGAGCATGCCCGAACAGTTTAAGGTATGAATATTTACTTTTCCCGTATAACCGACATGGTGCATGAAAAGGAAGCACTTCCGACGGAAAACCGATAGATTGCAGATAGCCCCGTATAAACCGGTTTTGTTCCCGGTAGTTGAACTTCAAATGATCCGCCACCTGCCTGGATATCAGGAAAAAATCTGTTGCATTTGGTTGCACCTTTACCGATGACAGTTGGTTAATAATTTTATAAAACAACGATGAAAAAAACTTCTTCAAAAAGCTGTTATCGTCTCTTTCCAGCCGTTCCATGAGGACGACATCTTCTCCCGACAAGAAAGAGCCGATCATTTTGCTTATTTCAGCCGGGGGATGCTGCCCGTCAGCATCCATACAGATCACTGCATCTCCTTTCGAATGATCTATCCCTGAGATCATAGCTGCCTCATGACCGAAATTCCGGGAGAACTCAATCGAACAATGAGTAAGTCCGCCACCGCCGTTGTCCGACAGTACACTGTTGATGTGCATTTGCGTCCGGTCTGTGCTCCCATCATTCACCCAGATTAGTTCAAAGTTTACCGAAGCCATTTTCTTCAACTCTTCTCTGAGTGCCTGCCAGAAGGTTAGTACTCCCTCCTCCTCGTTATACAGGGAGAGCACTATTGATATCGTTGATAAATTTATTTTTGAATTTTCCAATTCCAAGTTATTTTTTCGACCAATATTTTTTTATTAATAAATTCAAGTATTGCTTGTTATATTCAATACTCTCTTTTAAAGGGACAAATACATCTTTAGAAACGAGCATACTATCGGTAACTAGAAATAAAGGAAGATATTCTCTTTCAATTGGTAAACCCAGCGAATCGGCGGTACTCGCCAGCTGGCAATCGATGCCATATTTTTGTTTTATGATATACATATCCCTTCTGGTTAAACCGTGTAATATTATGATTACATTATTATGATCTATTTGATCTGAAAACCATTTAACATTGGGCATTTGATATTCAATGCAAGAATTGCAATATTCAAGTCCTGCATAAAAAATGAATTTGTGACTTTTTTCTTGTATTATTTTACTGAGACTGACTCTATCCGATTTTTCCGTGGTTAAATTGATATCATTTAACGGTAAATTACTATTTTCAAGGGTTCGAAATAAATTCCTTTCCATTAAATACAAACGAATGTCATACGTGTTCTCTCCATTTCCCGAACTTCCATCTTGTCTAAGAAAATTATTCCTGTAAAGGAAAACGGCAGTCCCTATAAGAAAAATAAAGATAATGATCAGAATAAGAATCTTTTTTGTCATAGTCTACATAAAATAAGCATTGGATTATCTATTTCCTGTAATAAGTTATTTCCCTTGTCAAGGTCCATCGGGTACACAACTGACACGTAGAAATTATCGGTTTTTGTGAATATTTTTTTGATTTCAATATTTTTTTCATTATCCACTAATAAAAAAGTATTCAGTTCCTTCGTATTTTTATTGAATAAGGCATTATATGTCTTTCCATTATGAAGAAAAGAGAAATACAGGTTTACGTTGTCCTCAATTACGTTGTCTAACAGCCCGGCGTATCTTTTTTTATTTGTATTTAACTTAACCAGCCTGACATCCAAAGGTAATTTCAATATATTTGGTCCAATAGTATATTCCCCAAAATCAATTTTATATCGTTCGAAAACATCTCCGTTTTGAAATGTATAAACAGTATTGTCAAAAATTTGCCAATACAAAATACCGTCATTATAAAGAGAGAATACATTATCAAGTTTTAAATTTCCATCCCTTGTGTTTTGAGCAACGGAAAAATTCTTCAGTTGTTCGCCTTCTCCCAGAGAAAGAAGTGTCAGCTTTTCATTTTCGTTGTCTCCTCCATTTATCTCACTCAACGCAAGGATATTACCGTCATTAAGTAATTCAAAATTAAGCAGTCGGGCTTCAACCTTCTTTTCATCGACAAAAGCACCCGTCAAATCATATACAGCTATCTTTTTCAGTAATCGGTCTAAGACATATATCTGATCATTTTTGATGTTAAAATCGACAGGCTCCATTAATTCTCCTGGTCCTTCGCCTTTTGCCAACACTTTATATAAAAAATTACCATTCATGTTGAAGACATAGATGTTCTTCATGGTTTTTTTGTCAAGTACATAGATACCATCCCCATGGATAATTAGTTTTCCAACCTCACTAAATATAGACTCCTTGTTTGTTTCTAATTTAATGAAACGGACTTCATTAAATAATTCTTTTATCTGCTTGATGCTCTTTTGCTCCATGTCCACGTTGATAACGATCGCGGGTGAATTTACACGTTCCTTAGGCGAATCGACACAACTATACAAAATTAGACTCAAGCCCAAAATTGAAAGCAGAATTTTTTTCATAATTATGTAGTTAAGTAATCCAATTTTTTTGGCGAAAGTCAGTGAATTGATCCAACAATCCACTGACTTTTAAATATTCAGCTACATCTTTTTTTATCAAAACAGAATGCAGTTATATGACAACATGCCCATGTACCTTCACATGAAACAGAGTTTGAAACTTGTATGGAATTACCCATCACTTCAATAGTCCCTGAATAGCTACAAGATGTAGCATTGCAACCTCCAGCAGCGCATGTAGGTCTTCCTTGATCTCCAGTACCTGTACTTGTACTTGTACTTGTAGTTGTACCCGTTCCGGTATTGGTTCCAGTTCCAGTGGTTTGTGCAACCAGTTCATGACCTACTAAAAAATACGGGCCATCCAGCGTGATCTTCACATTCAGCACGAGAGCTACAAGAAATATCCCTGCAGCTGCTCTTTTCATCCATTTTTCTGGCTTTATTCTCATATTTGTTTTTGAATTAAGTCGGGGCAGTAAACTTTCTCCTGTCATCTAATTTTAGTTTACTGTGCCCGGGTTTCCAGTGTAGCCGGATCTCCCCGGCTGCCTTTTCTTACTTTTATTACACACTCGTTTATCGTGTCTGAACGGCACGCCCGCCTTCCCTTGTTCATCCGGCAAGTTAAATGCAGAATTTTTAAGATGACTGATCATTGATGTATTTCCCTTTTTATACCTCCTTTCTATCGAGTTACTCCTTTGCTTTATGCACAGGTGCTTCTTCCAACGGATTGTTTACAACTGCTTTATGATCCTTTCTTCGCTTTTCAATAACCTCCTGGATATTATGTCTTAACGTTTCCGAATTTTTCCATTCGATCGTTCGCGCAAAAGACTGGACACTGAAAGCAACAAGCAGCACACATCCCGCCAGAACAATTCCTTTCCTGGCTCGTATGAATTTCCGGTACTGGTAATCGATCAGCCAGATATAAATCAGCGTCAAGCCCGGAATGCTCAGATACATATACCTGTCGGCGGTGATCGTCGCCCGGGGCATGGGCACCAGATGTAAGGCCAGTAACAGGTTAACGGCAAAAAAGGCAAAACCGAACACCGCCAAGCGGTTTCGCTTTGTCCAGAGACTCCATACGAAGAGCAACACGATTCCGGCCAATAGCGGGTACGTCCAATAGCTTAAAGGTAATTCTTCTCCTACTTGCATTGGATAGAAGTACCAGTAATACAATTTAACCGGAGCCAGGAACCGGAAAATGTACTGTACCAGGCTGTGTGCTCCGAACACCAGACGCTGCCAGAACGGGTAGGCACCTGCCACATCCAGATTCCCCAGATTGTTTTGCGCTGAAAAATACCACATCCCGGCAGCAAGAAGAAAAAAGGACATTTTTTCTATTACAACATCCTGTGTTATAAACCGCCGGTCAAACGACACCTTTCTGTACCGTCCAAGTACCCAGTCCAAAAGGATCAGGTTTAACGGGAAAATGATGGCCTGTTCCTTGGTTCCAAAAGCCAACAGGTAGCATAGCAGTACGGCTATATACCATGACACTTTTATCGTCTGCTGGTATTTCAGGTAAAACCATAATCCCAGCAGGCTGAAAAAAGCATAGAGAACTACCTTTGAAGCGCTGATCCACGCCACCGACTCTACCTGCAGCGGGTGTATGGCAAACAGCAGCGAAACCAGTCCCGCGCAAAGCATTTTTCGCCGATAGTTCCAAAGCGGTTTAACTTTCTTTATGATAATCAGTGTAATAGAAAAGACCAACAGCACATTGACGATGTGAACCAGCAGGCATGCTGCATGAAAAGCGCCTGCATGGAACCCAAACAAGGAATAAATGACGACGTAAAAAACCGTGTTGACCGGGGAATATTGGCCATGATAAAAACTCCCGAAATGATATACCAAATCCCTCCAGGTAAAACCCAAAATATACGGCTGTTCCAATAACATCCACTGGTCGTCCCAACTCCGTTGAAAGTCATTAAAAAAAGTCGGAAGGAATACGAGAATTGTAATGATAGCCAGAAGAAAGTACAAAATTGATGTTAAGTTTTTCTTCATTACTAAAGAGTTTAAGGTCTAAGGTTATCTATCATTCGACATTTAAAGCTAAACAAAAATAACATTACAACCATAACTTTTTGCCGCTATTTCATGAACGTACGTGTTTTCAGTGCGAAGTACCCACTTTCAACACATGAAGTGTCAGTTTTTCGTGATTTCCGATAATTTGTTCCAATATCAAAAAAAGCAAGGTTCAATCTTCCGGAGTTGGGCTCTGCTTTAGTTTATACCAGAACTGGATTTCAGCAGCTATCGCTATGCTCGTTTTTATTCGCGATTCTCACTACTGTCTCTTAATAAATGTTAAAAAGCTTCAAACTCAAAACTGCCCATCGTCTGGGATTTGCTCAGCCTCTACAGGCTGGAACAGCTCCTTGATACTGTCCTTTGCCAGAAGAGAACTACCCAGTATTCTCATGACCTCATAAATGCTTCTGTTGAGTTCAAGTTTTCTTTCAATGATTGCAACAGTGCAATACGTGATCATAGCTACATAAACCTGTATCCGTACAGCATTCTCTGTATTTCCCCAGAAGGACTTGATGCGCAGATGTCCCTTCATCCATTTGAAGAAGTTATGAAGAGCTCTCCATAACTTCTTCAAAGAAGCAAAGAACCTGCTGGGATTGGGCAAATCCCAGTCCAGGGACTTCGCGGCTCAGATTGCCGGGATCTCCGTTTCTATACTTCAGTACAACATGCTGGGGACCGTTAAACGCTTTACCTCGTATGAACCAATCGGGGGACTTTTCCACCAGGCTGTCGATGGTGCCATTCAACTCTCTGTCACAGACCGCATCTGGGGAGTTCTCCAGGAACTGGTCAGGATTATCGCCGAAGCCGGAAGATTGCCGAAGAAGTATTTGCAACACCGGTTACAGGGATGAATACGAATGCAACCACCAAAGATGAATTCTTTAAACGGACAACAATCCAGACACGGGTATTCCTGAAGAAAATGTACCTGTGGCCGATCTACCAGGATTACATCGACAACAATGAAAATCTGGTACAAAATAAATACTGGTAATGTTAATCCTTGAAAACCATTCGTAATGAGTGAAAAAATAAAACTGTTCTTCTGTGTGATCCTGCTGGTGGCAATCTCCTGCAAGGGAGAGTCGGAGGAGATACCTGAACCGGATGTGACGGTCGAAATAGCGCCTTCAAAAGAAACGGTGGTTGAAAGTTCAGGCGGGGAGATCAGCTTTTCGGTCAGCCCGCAACCGGCTTCGGCCCTTTTGATGTATGCTTACAGTGTAAACTGGATCAGTCCGGTAGCGGGAAAGCAGAACGTATGGAAGGTCGAACAGAACACAGCCGAAGTCAGCCGCAACGGGAAGATCTACATCCTGAATGCAGCCAATTATGCGCACCTCGATACCATCAGTGTGAAGCAAAAATCAGTCTCCGGACAGCTTGACGATGAGCCTCAGTTCGTTTTCACCGATGCGGATGTGCCCATCGCGGTTCCCTTCGCCGGGAACTCGTACGTCACAACTCCCGAACGATCCTCATTCATTGACAATACAACCGGATTGTTCTCCGAACCCTGGAACGATAAATCGATCGTCGTGAGCACCTACTTCCGGGCAGGAAGCACGGGCGAACTGAATCTGGGTTTCATTGGCAGCAATGCCTCGGGAACCGGGAAGATCCGTTTTACCGTGGATGGTCAGAGCCATGATGTGAATATAAGCGGCCCCACACCTGCGATTTACGCCATTGCAAAAGTGAACCGTGAAAAGAGCGGCTACATCCGGGTCGATATGCAGGGATTGTCCAGGACCGGTTCATCATTTGGAGAGATCAGTTATTTCAGGATAGGTGGCGCAGCTTCGTCAGGTACCAATTATTTTGTAACGGAGGCAAGGATGAATGAAGCTTCAACCAACACCTATTTCTTCAGGAGAGGCTCCTCCGTTCATTATTTCTATTCCCTGCCCGAAGGTAATGCCGAATATTTCTACAATGAAATACTGGTCACTCCCGAAAATGCTGTAGACGGGACCTATTACATGATGAACGGCTTTTCGGAAGGATATATGGGCATTCAGCAATCAAGCGAAGGAGTTCGCAAAATCCTCTTCTCGGTATGGAGCCCGTATACAACCGACAATCCGGCCGATATCCCTGAAGACAAACGGATTAAGTTGCTCCGTAAAGGTGCCAATGTTACGATCGGTGAATTCGGCGGCGAGGGAAGCGGCGGACAAAGCTGGCTCAACTATGCCTGGACACCGGGGGTGGTTTATAAGGCGCTGGTAGGTGTAAAGCCTGACGGACTGGGAAACACCGTTTATACGGCTTACTTCTTTGCAGATAATGAATGGAAGCTGATTGCTTCGTTTAGCCGTCCGCAAACCTCAACCTGGTATAAGGGCGCCTATTCGTTCCTGGAGAATTTTGACCCGGTGCAATCCTATATCAGGCGATATGTATCATTTGGGAATCAATGGGCGCGAATGGCCTCCGGCGACTGGAAGGAAGTGACCTCGGCCAGCTTTAGTTGCGACGATACGGGAAAAACAGGCATGCGTTACGACCTCTATGGAAAGCTCAGCGCCGACGACAACCGCTTCGTTTTGCAAAGCTTCGGCTTTTTTGATGAGCATACGGATTACGGGACCATCTTGCGGCGCGCACCCTCTGCCGGTGGTGCTCCCGATGTCGATATCAGTGCACTCGAAAAGATTCCGTCAGTACAGTAAGTTATGTACCGTGCATTTTTTAATATCCAATACCTAAAACAAGAATCATGATTAAAAAAACAGGAATATATCTGGCGCTGCTGCTTGTTATGGCAGGCTGCACCGATGATTATACGGTCAACATTTCGCCGGCTCCCGATGAGGAACCTGCGGTAACACTTTCACCGGAGGAAAAAATCACCTTTACTGCCGGCGAAAGTTCACTCGATATCTCAGTCCTCACGAACATGGACAAATCGACCATCTCGGTCGCCTCAACCGATACTTCCTGGTGTAAGGCCAGCTTGTCGGCTGATAAGGTAACGGTGACGGTTTCCGAAAACCCGAAATACATTGCCCGTTCAACCTATGTTACCATAAAGGTATTTTCAGTTACCCGCCAGGTGGAAGTGGTGCAGGACGCGAAACAGTTCGTTTCCGAACCAATTTACCCCATCACCAAAACCTACCGGATCCAGTTGCCTGATCCCGACAGCTTTACATCCACGAAAATTTATAAGGTCATGGATGGCGAGCAAAAAATAGCAGAGATCTGTCTGGAATACCTCCGCAACGACCTGATCAGCTCGCGTGCAGTGGTGGTCTACGTCGGAGCCGGTGGCGCAGCCGACTACACCAATGGTTTCGTGGCTTACCTGGTCGGCAATGATGGTTCCATAACAACAGCCGGCACCAACGGCGGGCGGGTGATGTTCGACTATGATAACAACACCTTCGACTATTATGAAGGCACTTCAGGTGCGGTTACTTCGATTTATCTTTCGGCCTATGGCATTACGAAAGAAGAGCAGGAGAATGCGGTGGATGCTTCGCCGGAGCCTTATCTGGTAAGCGACCGGTCGGGTAACAGCTACCCGGTTGTTAAAATCGGAAGCGAAGTGTGGCTGGGCTCAAACCTGCGTACCACGAAGTTTGGTGATGGCGCTGCAATTGATTTAATTTCAGGTTCAGATATGGCTTCTTATGGAAAAACGATTCCCTTTGCAACCTACCCCATGGATAACGCGGGCCTTGATATTTCAGTTTATGGCTATCTGTATAACAGCGCTGTGGTAAAAGGCAACAACGAAGCACTTATTGGCTCCTCGATTGTTGACGGCAACTGGCGCCTGGCAACCGGAGGAGGCACAAACGGAGCCGGTTTGAACGGTATCAGCACCGACTGGCAGCGGCTCTTCAAATATGTGGGAAATAATGGTCTTGGCGCCTTGCTGGCTACCGGGTACTCCTGGAGTAACGGCGGTGATGGTGCTTTCAATATCAACACACTCTCAAACATAGCAGGATTGAGCCTGGTTCCTGCCGGTGAAATGTATGACGTAGCGAACTATATTTTTGCTATCGGAGCCGATAGTCAGGCATTCTTCTTTTACGGAGGGGGTGCCGCCGCCGGATATAATCTGGCTGAAATGGATGGCAAAGCTGCCGATCAGGCTGGCGTACGGCAATGGTCGCATGACAATGATGCCTGCAGCATCAGGCTCGTACGCATCGACAACCGCTGATTGAGCAAATCAGGATAACAACAGCATCAATTCAACAAGGGCTGTATCGATCATTTGATACAGCCCTTTTTTAAGATTTTTACCTGATCAGAGCCGGATGGCGTCCTGCTGCCGGGGTAATTCATCCATGTTTTTTGCACAATTCAATGAACTTCAATACCCGTTCGGGTGAAACATCGTTTTGTATGATATGGGCCGGAGCGATCATGTAACCACCTCCTTTGCCCAGAATGCTGATTTTTTCGATGATGTCGTGTTCCAATTCTTCATCGGTGCCATTCGGTAGCAAATCCTGCTGATCGATTGCCCCCCAAAAGGCAAACTGATCTCCGAAACGATCTTTCATGTCCTGTGGCAAATGTCCGGGAACGCCTGGCTGAACCGGGTTAAATACTTCGAATCCGATTTCGCGGATGTCATCCAGTAATTCAGCTACAGCGCCATCGCAATGCAGGATCGGGATGATCTCCGGTTTTGCTTCTTTAAACCGGTCGATCATTCTTTTGTAGTGTGGCTTGAGTTGTTCGCGGAATGTTTCAGGGGAAATGATCAGACTGGTTTGGGTACCAAAATCATCGCCGAACCAAATGGCATCCACACCTTTTTCAATGAGGCGTAAACCAATCCGGGTCTGGTATTCGGCACAGGCTTCGAATAAGGGGACTACATATTCAGTCTCCATCATCATGTCAATCAGCAGCTTTTCCATCCCAACCAACTGGTGGGCCAGTGAAAATACAGTCACTTCGATATCGCCAAAAATAAGGTAATCGCTTTTGTATTTATTTACCAGGGCTTCAGCATCCCGAAACCTGCCCGGAGCGTCGGGATCGGGAAACCGGTATGCATCAATATCAGCTTTGGTTTCGGCATTCGCCAACGGATATTCAATAACCTCCACGTAAATATCACCCTGTCGCATTTTCATGCCGTACTCATTTCGCCAGCAACCTTGATCGTCTTTCATGATCGTATAGTCATCCGCGACCGAAGCCCCTGTAACAACCACGTCACTGCCCATGGCCACCCGGAGTTCGTTGGCGCTGATCCGGTAGGTCACATCCTCGTATGGATTTTCAGTATAGGTGACCGGAATGCCCATTTCTCTTCCGAAATGATTGGCCAATTGGCGGCATAAGTCAAACTGAACGGGAACCCGGTCGGGTAGTCCCGGCATTCGTTTAAAGGCCTTTAAAACACGTTCTCTTGAGTTCATAAGATCTGTTGGTTTTTTATCGGTTAATTGAATTGTATAAGTTGACAATTATTTGGGAGGTTTTAATTAAGGCTTTGCTTTCCATATTTTGTCTGAAGATTTCAGATATTCGGGCAACGCTGCCGAGCCATACCAGTTGTAAAGTTCAGCATCCAATAATCCCTTGTTAATGGCAGGGTCAGCTTGCAATAATTTTTCAGCTTCTTCAACCGTTGTTACATTAAGAACGAAAATTCCCCGGTATGTATTGGCATTTTTGCCAAGCGGCCCTGCAATAATCATTTTTCCTTGTTCCACCAATCGGTTTATATTGTCGAGATGTCCCCTGAAACTATTATTGATGAAGGTTTTATCGGTTGTCTTATTCGTTCCTGTTTTAAGAATAACCAATATATAGCTTTTCATTCCGTAATCGTCGGCTCCCAGCTTTTGAGCTAATTCGCTGTCATAGTCCGGATTTGAAACAGTGGTATCTTTTTTTGCGGTTTTCTCAAGCCGCTTTTCCATTTTGTAAGCAAAGGCTTTCTGCTTTCCGTCTGATACCTGTACAACGATTTCCGTTTCGCTCAGTTTTTTGTAGACAATTTTTTTTGGGAAGTCGTGATCCGGATTTTCAAAAGTATAAACACTGTCCGTTTGGGTCAAATTAAAACTGATTTCCTTTCCCTGATTCTGGTTGATAACGGTAGCTGTATAGATGATGTCATTTTCTGTCCGGGAGATGTCCAGGTATTCGGAAATTGTTATTTGTCCGTTTTTTATCTCATATGAAAATCCTTTCAGGGAATTGCTGTTAAGTCTGTCCCAATGCTCGTAGGTTTCTTTGCCTTCCATTTTCCATGTTCCTTGTAAAAAGCCGGGAAAACCCGATTGTCCAAAAGCGATGTTCGCCATAGACAGAATTAAAAATGTCAAAAAGTACTTCATCTAATTTGTTTTTTAATGGTAGTATGGAACTCCATATTCCTTGAAAACCATCATCAGACTTCCCATGTTACTACTGATTATATAAAAGCTAAAGATACGAATGATTTTAGCTGTTCGATGCATGCTCTTTTTACAGATTCATTTTGGGATGTGTTCTCCTGCCAAATTTAATACAATCGTATTTTTCTGAGGCGTAATCCTGAAGACTACCTTCTCTGAGGGTATGGAAAAAGCGCCCTTCGAAGCGGTGACGCCATAATTCACGCCTTCGAATGTGCAGTCGATCTGTGAAGAGCCTATCTGCTGAAACGGCAACGCGGCACCGGCGTCGGTAGTCAGCTCCAAAAACCATTCCTGTGGTCCGGTGCCATCCAGCTTCATTTTGATCTGTTTTTCGTCAAGATCCATGACAAAGGTTCCTTTAAATGATTTCAGCGGCCAGGAAATATTCAGGATCCCTGGTTTCATGCTGGTTACAACAGGGTCTCCTCCCTCGACTAAAACCGTTTTGCCGTTGATTACTGCCTTGAGCCTCAATCCGGCAATTTGGCCGGCAGTGCTCCACCGGTGGCCGTCGACAAAAGGAAGGGTAAAAAAAACGCACTCGTTCGAGGTTGTTACCTTATCGAGATACCTGGATGCGACGTTCTCGTTAAAGAGATGGATATCGCGGAACCGGAAGGTACCCTTCTCCCAGTATAAATTTGCCCGGTAAAAGCGGCTGTTGAACCAGACGGTTTTCAGGTCGCTCTCTTCCAGGTCTTCATTTACCGTGGCGGAAGTGGCGGGGGTAACAGCATCGTTTTCCTTAAACCACAGTCCTGATTCGGCCAGCGTTTCAACCTGTATCTTCTTTTCGTCGCGAAGCTGCGCGATCAAGGGCATCTGGATTTCAAATCCTTTTGCCATGGCGTCCCAGGTAAATGAATTTTCCTGGCCGGCCTGAACATAGGCATATGCCATCGGTTCGCCCTCAACGAACTGTTTGAAGTACCATTTTACCCAGGCATCGTCGCCTCCTCCGTCTTTATATACAGGCTCGAGTGTAATAACCCCCTGTCTGTTCGATCCCAGTCCGGCATCATACTGACGGACCGGATCGCTTCCCAACATCCGGAAAATCGGGACCGGGATCTGGTTCTTTTCATACTGGGCCGGCATATAGGCATTTACGGGGCGAAAGACGGTGAATATTTCTGTCTGTCGAACATTTGTCCGGCAATAGGTGCTCTCTTGTTACACGCTTCTCCAGGGGCTGAGATCTAAAATTTTAAATCGATTTTATTTGTCCCGTTTTCAAAGGTGTGATTCGATTCCTTTGAAATTCCGGTTACCAGAAGCATCCCTAAATCATCATTGTCATCGCCGGCCTGACCAAACGGATTAAATGCCTCCGCCTTGTACGTCAGGGTTATTTCTATTTCATCTGTATTGGCTGAACACGCTATGGTATAGGCCATGTCCGGTAGTGCAGTTTTATAGCATTTCCCGATAATTTCAACAATTAGTTCTTCCAGCAAAAGTTGAATATGGTAGACCTTTTTAGCCGCGACATTGTACTTCTGACAAAAGATCTCGATCAGGGCATTCATGGCTACCAGATCAAAACCGGCCGAGTGTATTTCATAATTAAATACATTCAGCCTCCTGATAAACGCTTTTGTTTTTTCTTTTTGCGGATTGTCAAAAATTTCAGCAGGCGTGCCTTCCTCATAAATACCGCCATCGTCCATAAAGAAGACCCGGTTGGAAACTTCCTGCGCAAAGGTCATTTCATGGGTGACAATTAACACCGTAAGTCCCATTTTAGTGAGTTTCCGCATAATCGACAACACCTCGCGGGTCATGGTGGGATCAAGTGCCGACGTTGGTTCGTCGAACAACATGATCTCAGGCTCCATCGCAAGGCACCGTGCAATGGCAATTCGTTGTTGTTGTCCTCCTGATAGCTGATGAGGATAGCTGTTCGCCTTGTCGGTCAGGCCAACCATTGCCAGGAGCTCCAACGCCTTTTGCTCAGCCGCGCTTCTGTCGGTTTTTTTTACAAGTCTTGGCGCCAGGGTGATATTGTCCAGTACATTCAAATGAGAGAACAGGTGAAATCCCTGATAAACCATGCCCATTTTTTCACGAACTTTATTGATATCAGCTCCTTTCTGGGTGATATCAGTTCCGTTGATGTAAATATTTCCGCGGGTGGGTTTTTCAAGCATCGAGATGGTACGAAGGAGCATGCTTTTACCGGCACCGGAGGGACCAATTAATGCAATACATTCACCTTTTTTAATATGGATATTGATATTTTTGAAGATGACAAAATCTTCAAACTGTTTGGAGAGGTTGCTAACTTTAATCATGCAACTGCCCCTTTCTTTTTTCCAATTGAAAACAGTGCATAAACAAAATAAGATATACCCAGATAAATCAAGACTCCAAGGAATAATGCGAAAAACGGATCACCGGTTCGTGCACCGATATTATTTACAGTGCGTGTTAAATCGGTAATGGTCACATAGCCCACTACGGATGTCCACTGAATCAGATTAACAATCGCATTCTGAAAAACCGGTTTTGCAATTTCCCCTGCTTGCGGTAAGGTTATGGCAAAAAATGCTTTGGTTTTTGAAAAGCCCAGCATTCTTGCTGCTTCAAATTGTTTTTTATCGACCGCTTCAAGAGCAGAGCGCATCACCTCTGAAATATGTGCTCCGCTATTCAGTGCAAAAGCAATCACGGCGATGATCACCGCATCAATCCGGCTGTTGGCAAACACGACGTAATAAAGAATCATTAAGAGGAGCAAAACAGGACTGCCCCGAAGTACGGCAACGGTGATTTGTGAAAGCCCTTTCAGTATCTTAAACGTTGACATCCTGAAATAGCATAGGATACCACCGGTTATGGTGCCGAAAAGCAGGCCGGAGGCTGAAATGAAAACGGTAATCCAGAGTCCTTTTAAAACAATCAGATAAGCATCTCCTGCAATTAAATTGTTATAAAAAGAATCGACCGTTGATCGTAGAAAATCTCCCATATTTATTATGTATTTAACAACCAATAAGCATCACTTTCTGTTACACGTGCCTGCTACAAATTTACAAAAAACTGAACGCCATAGAATCGTGGAGCTCCGGGGACAAACGTTGGAATGCCAAATGACTGTCCGGTGTTTCCGGCATCAATAATGTATCGTTTATTGGTCAGGTTGTTCATATTCAGGCGCATACCATATTTTCCGTTTTGAGCGGCATATTGAAGCGCCGAGTTAAACAGCAAATAACTATCCTGGTATAATCCGGGGGTATTGTCATCGTCGAAATAATGACCCGACTTACCTGTAACCGACAAATTCAACTCAAGGCATCCGCTTTTGCCCAAATCAAATCGGTACGACAGTCCGGCAGCTCCCGAATGCACAGGACTAAGGCGGAAGTTGTTTCCGGCCAATTGCTGTTCATTGCCGTAGGAATCTTTGTGGTTAAATTGAGCATCGAGCCAGGCGTAGTTGGCAAAGAGCGTGAGTCTTTTGGTAGCAGCAAACTGCAAATCTGTTTCGATACCAAGACCTAAAGCTTTTCCGGAATCGGTGAACCGGGATATGCCGGCATTTTCGATATCGAACGAAACGGTTTGAAAATGGCTGTAGTCGTAACAAAAACCACTAAAATTAATCATGAGGCGTTTATTCATCAACAGGGTTTTGATCCCTGCTTCGTAGTTGTAAACAACTTCGGCATCGAGAAACTGGATCGTGTCGGTACTAATCTGTATCACATTCGGACGGCGGCCCTTCGACCAGGAGGCGTACGTACTGACCTGTCCTGAAAAATCATACTGCAGCACCAGTCGGCCAACCCAACCGGTAAAGGTTTTGCTCTCTTCAATTAAGCCATCGGTGGGTTTGAAAAGATTATTGGATCCCTTTTGCAGCAGGAAACCCAACGTACCGGGATCATCGGCCGGATCGATCCGGTAAAACGACCTTTGATCTTCAAAAATCATACGGGTACCAGCGGTAATCTTCAATTTTGAAGTCAACTTATAAGTACCATCCGCGAAAACATCGAAAGCACTGTTCCTTGCTCCTTCATCATTTATTTTCTCAGTGTGGAATGTTTTTAATGGTTTGCCGGTGAGGGGATTTACTGCTACCGACAGGTTGGGTTCTCCGTCGATAATCGTGGGTATTGGTTTGAATCCGGGAATTTTGGCGGCCAAAAGGGGTGATAACATCGCAAATACACTCCGCTCGTCCTGGCTGAGAAGCATACTCATATTGCCATATTCGCGAAAATAGTTGACTCCTGAAAACCCCGAGAAGCGTTTACCATCGTAATTAAGCCTGATTTCCTGGCTGAATTGGTTGTAAACCGCATCTGCCTTGATAGCCAAAACTTGTGCTTTGGTGCCATCGCTGTCAAAATTCGATGATGCCGTTAAGGTGCGATAACCGGAAATAGCGGTTAAGCTGAGTAAATGACTGAAATATTGCTTGTATTGTGCTGTGATCCCGTAAACGTCACGACTGTCGGTCAAATCGGTTCCCCCTTCGAGATCGGCAAAGGTGGACGGATTGGTGTCACCTCCTTTTGGAGCATAGACGCCGCTTTTAAAGGCTGTGCCGGGCGCCCGGTCGCGCTGATAATTAAAAATGAGATCAAAAGCACTGTGCTGATTAGGCAGGTACTTGATGGAAGCCCGTGTTGCCAGTGTATTTTTCCCCATCAGGGTGCCACCCGAAAGATTTTCCACATAGCCATCGCGTTTATGATAGATTCCCGCTACCCGAACAAAGAGTTTGTCTTTCTCCAATGGCAAATTAATATATCCATTGGCGCGGATTTGGTTGTAATTGCCAAGTCCGAAAGTGACGTTCCCCGAGGTTGTATTCGTCGCACGTTTGGTAATCAAATGAATGGCTCCTATTTGGGCGCTGCGTCCAAACAAAGTCCCCTGGGGTCCTTTGAGCACTTCTACTCGGTCGATGTCGAAAAATTCGGTGAAAGCCCCAATTTGCTTACTGACAGAAATTCCATCCTGAAATACCGATACCCTGTTGTCAACATTCAGGGAGTGGTTGTCGGAGGTGAGACCACGGATCACGAAACCCGGGAAAACCACCGATTGTTCCTGTACCTGAACTCCGGGAACAAAATCGGCCATGCTCCCCATGGTTTCTATAACATTATTATCTAAAAAGCCGGATGAGATGCTGGATAGCGCAATAGGTACGTCTTTGGAGATCTCCGTGCGTTTTTGTGATGTTACAGTAATGTCGTTCAGCGCTATACTTACAGTTTGAATGACAAGATCGACTTCCTTGTTTTCGGCGATATCCATGCTGATTTGGACAGTAAAAGTTTTATACCCGATATAACTGACCTGCAAGGTGTATTCGCCGGCAGGAATGTTATTAAGGCAAAATCTTCCTTCCTTATCGGTGGTTGTCACAGACGATCCCGGAATCAAAATGATATTGGCACCTGTAATAAGGTCATTTTGGTTATCTTTTATAATACCGGTAATATTGCCTGTCTGCTGTCCGGCAGCAAACAGGCAACAAAACAAAAGCAGTGTAAGTAAATTAAACGGCTTAATCATTTAGAAATTACTTTCTAACCAATATGCACAGTTCTTCTCCGGTATAATAAGGCTTTGAAAGGATGGCTTTATCATTGAATAATGGAGCCAACTCTTCATTATAAGTTTGACAAAAAACCACATCAATTTTTTTGCTTTTAAGGGCCGAAAACTTTGCCTGTGCTTCGAGAGAAACAAACTCAAAATTAATGGCTAATATTTTTGCTATTTCTGAAAGTAGTGCGACATTATAACCAGCCGGGCGTCCGTCGGCAGCAATATAATCAAGCGGGGTATAGTCGCCGGTTACACCAACACGTACGGTATTGGCGCCGTCAATGATTGGCAATTCTTTAAACGAAGGTTCATCTGTTGCAGGCAAATTGGTTATCCAGGTGTCTTCCAGTTGTTTCAGGATGCCATTTTCCTGAAGAATTGTGATGACCGAGTCGATATCGTTTTTCAGTTTCAGGTCTTCAGTGCGGAAACTCATTACCACACCACTTTTAAAACTGTTTTTTGTCGGTATCGTTTTTAGATTACTGTTTCTCTTAACGTAATAATCTGCACTGAACTTCGATGCGATACCTCCGTTAATTTTGCCGGCAATAAGGGCCATTACCAAATCGGATCCCCTGTTGAAATAATTAATCTCCCTGGGTTCAACTCCAACATACTTCACGATCATTGGATTGATAACTTCAGTAGCTGCCGCTGATGCTACCGCCCCAATGACTTTGCCTTCCAAATCAGCATATTGATTGATGGTTTCTGATTTTTTCCCACTACAACCGGCCATGATTAGTGCCCATAATGCAACAAGTAAAAATGATTTTTGGTTTTTCATAGTTGTGTTAATTAAAGGTTTGTGATAATTGTATTTATATCAGTCTCAAATTGATTTTTTTTTGCGGTTCTGCCCATAAGGGACATTCCTGATTTAACATTGTTGTCGTCGGGCTTTTCAAGTGCGTTAATGAATTCAGCTTTATCGTTTACTGTGATTGAAATCTCATAGGTTTCGGCAAAACAGGCAATTGTGTGATTGCGAAGAGTCTCGCGGTAAGCTATTGAGAAATGATTGTAAATCTACAAATAAAGTTCAGGCAACATACTGCAAAATCAAAAAAATATCGTTCCAATCGCTATGAGAATCGAACCATTGTGTGTACTTTTAAGAGTTTTTAAAAACTTTTTAGCGCAGCCATGCCGGCAAACGAGTTCGTAAACCAAGTAACCAGTTTAAGACCTGACTATGAATAAATCTTCATTACTGATCATGGCTGCAGTTATGCTGTCGGCTCTGTTCATGTCCGGATGCACGCAGGAGGCTGCTGATCCGGAAGGTATCCATTCCTATACCGAATTAAAGCGTTTGTTTGCTGATCCTCCTTCTGAATATCGCAGCGCTCCCTTATGGGACTGGAACGACTCCATTACGGAAGAAGGGATCGCCTTCCAGATGGAACAATTTAAAAAAGCCGGCATTGGCGGTGTGTTTGTTCATCCTCGCCCGGGTCTGCTTACTGAGTATCTTTCGGATGATTGGTTTCACCTGTTCGATTATACGGTTCAAAAAGGGAAGGAACTGGATATGAAGGTCTGGATTTATGATGAAAATTCCTATCCTTCCGGTTTTGCAGGAGGTCACGTTCCGGCACAAATGCCCGACGCTTATCAGCATGGCACCGGACTGAGCATGGAAGTTCAACAGGAATTGAATGTTGACGCCAATGATACTTTGGCCGTTGTCCTGAGGCAAACTGAAAATGGTTTTGCAGACATTACCTCCACCCTGGATCAGGAAAAAGGATCAAAAGGGAATTATTATATTTTCAGAAAAACCTATCCGGCGAAGTCGCCCTGGTATGGTGGATTTTCGTATGTGGACCTGTTGTATAAAGGGGTGACAGACAAGTTTATTGAAGTGACCATGACCAAAGGCTACGAACGCAACAGCGCTGATTTTGGTCAGACGCTCCCCGGGATCTTCACGGATGAACCCAACCTGGAAGCAGTCATGACCAGAGGTACGATGCTGCGGTGGACTCCCGATCTTTGGGACACTTTTCAGCAACGCTGGGGATACGATCTGAAGGTAAACCTGCCTTCACTGGTTGAGGAAACCGGAAACTGGAAGAAAGTAAGGCACGATTACTACGAACTGGTTCTCGAACTCTTCCTTGATCGCTGGGCTAAACCCTGGAGCGCCTATTGTGATGCAAAAGGCCTGAAATGGACCGGTCATTACTGGGAACATGGCTGGCCCGAACCCACTCATGGTTTCGATGAAGCAGCTTTTTACATCTGGCATCAGCAACCGGGAGTGGATATGCTGGGTAACGATTTGACTGAAGCAGGACTGGGTGGTCAGTTTGGAAATGACCGTGCGGTCCGTGAATTGCGAAGCGGCGCAAATCAGGCAGGGTGGGAGCGTACCCTGAGTGAAACCTATGGCGGCGGTGGCTGGGACATGACTTTCGAAACGCAGAAACGACTGGCTGACTGGCAGGCTGTGCTGGGTGTCAATTTTGTTAATCAGCATTTATCATACTATACCCTTAAAGGCGTTCGCAAGTTCGATTATCCGCCTTCATTTAGCTATCATGAACCCTGGTGGGAGAATTACAAGCTGATGGGCGATTATATCGGAAGGATGAGCATGGCCATGTCGGCCGGGAAACAGATCAACCATACGCTGGTTCTTCAGCCCAATACGACCGCCTGGATGTATTTCTCCAAAAAGGAAAAGAATCCGGTTATTGATGAAATCAGGGATGGTTTCAAAAGCTTCGTTTACCAGCTTGAACAACAACACTGGGAATATGATCTGGGATCGGAAAACGTATTGAAGGAACTCGGCGCTGTAAAAGAAGGCATACTGACGGTAGGCAAGTGCGATTATAACCTGGTCGTGATCCCCGCGCAGATGGAAAACCTCGATCAGTTCACTTTCGAACTCCTTCAGCAATATCTGGCGAACGGGGGGAAGATCCTTTCGTTCAGCACGAAGATGAAGATGATCGATGGCGCTGAATCGGATCAGATCGCCGGCCTGGCTTCCAAATATACTGAACGGTGGATAACAGCCAACGGGCTGAACGATCCGGCCGTGAATGAACTTGTCTTTCATGACGAGTTTCAGTTTGAAGATAAAACACAGAACGGAATGCTGTATCACCAGCGAAGGATCCTGGATGACGGGCAATTGCTTTTTGTGGTGAATTCGCATGAAACGGAAAAAGCGGTTGCAAGCTTTACCATGCAAGGGAAAAATGTGGCGTTGCTCGATCTGATCAGTGGTAAGGTGTTTTTATATCCGGCTGAAGCCCGTGAAGAGACGTCCATTTTCGAAGCAGAGCTTGGACCTGGCGAAAGCGCCCTGTTTGCCGTAACCAATCAAAAGACGAATGATCCTGCTTTCAGGATCAGTGAAGAATACGGAAAGGAAATTGAAGCGACCGGTACGGTTCGTGTAAAGAGGGAGTCGGACAACCTGCTCGCCATTCATTATCTCGATCTGAAGTCGGACAAATACAGCAAAGAGAACGTTTATTTTCTGGAGGCTACCAACAGCCTGTTCAAGGAAAACGGCATTGAAATGGGCATACCCTGGCAGCACAAGATCCAGTACAAGAAGACTTACCTGGAAATGGACACCTTATTTAAACCGGGAGCCATTGAAGCCAGCTATCATTTTAATTTGGCAGGCAATCTTTCTGACTCCGTCATGAAGACGATGCGCGCGGTGGTTGAAAGCCCGGACCTGTGGACCGTAAGCGTGAACGGCAACAAAGTTGAAAAAATGCGTGATACTTACTGGATCGACCGGGATTTTCCGGTTTATGTGATCGGGCAATTCCTGAAACCGGGTAAAAACACGCTGTCGCTGAGCAGCCCGCGGATGACGATTCACACAGAGGTCATGCCCGTCTATATTTTAGGGGATTTCCTGGTCAGACCGGCTGCGCAGGGATTTGAGATCACTTCGGGCGGGCTGACTGCCCTGGGATCATGGAGCGAAGCAGGTTTGCCTTTTTATTCACAAACAGTTTCCTATACCCAAACATTTGACACGGGTGAAAACGAAGGATGCACCTATTCTGTGAAACTGAATAACTGGAAAGGATCGGTTTCGGAGGTGCTGGTGAACGGCGAACAGGACGGGTTGATCGCCTTTGCTCCTTATGAACTGGATATCACCGGTAAGATGAAAAAGGGGCCGAATGAAATTACAATAAGGGTAACAGGCAGTCTGAAGAACACCTTTGGCGTTTTCTTCAATAAGAACGAAAACTGGATATGGGGACCGTTCTCCTGGGTGAAAGCCCCTGAAAAGTTACCGTTGGCATCCGATTATTCCTTCCGGGATTACGGTCTGCTTGAGCCTTTTAAAGTTTATTGCACCGGCAATACGGAGAAATAAAAACGCATTCATAAAAAACCAGGGGCCTTTCACAAAGGCCCTGGTTTTTATAATTCTTAACGTGCGTTGCTTTTTCCGCGGTATGAGTTGTAGGACGATGTCCGGCTCTGGCTTTGATTTCTTGAGGCGAAGAACTCCTGTTTCCGCTGCTGTTTTTCCTTTTCGTACTCTTTCTTTTCCCTGTCGTTCATGGGTTTGTCTGTTTGCGGAAAAGGATTATCGGCAACCCGGTTGATCTTTTGATTGATCAGCCGTTCAATGTCTTTGATATACCCGTTTTCTTCGGGTTCGCAAATGGATATGGCAACTCCTTCATCGCCGGCACGGCCCGACCTGCCAATCCGGTGAACATAGGTTTCGGCCACATTGGGGATATCATAATTGATCACATATTTGAGCTTATCAATGTCGATTCCCCTTGCCGCAATATCGGTGGCCACCAGTACCCGGATCTCCCGGTTCTTGAATTTATCCAGGGCCTTTTGACGTTGATTCTGGGCTTTGTCACCATGAATGGCATCCGATTTAATGTTTTCGTTTTTCAGATGACGGGCAATTTTGTCGGCCCCGTGTTTGGTCCGGGCAAATAACAATACAGGATCGATCGATTTGTCTTTCAGGATATGAATGATCAAATCTTTCTTGTCTGATTTATTGGTATAGTACAGGTATTGTTTGATTGTTTCAGCGGTTGACGATACCGGGCTCACTTCGACTTTTTTGGGATTCTTCAGAATTTTTGACGAAAGGGCGACAATGGTATCCGGCATGGTTGCCGAAAAAAACAAGGACTGGCGCTGCACAGGCAGTTTGGCTATGATCTTGCGGATTTCATTGATGAAACCCATATCGAGCATCCGGTCCGCTTCGTCCAGAACGAAATAGCGGATGTTGTTCAGATGAACATACCCCTGATCCATCAAATCAAGCAGCCGGCCGGGTGTTGCGATCAGCACATCGATGCCGCTTCGCAGGATATTGGTTTGCGCGCCCTGTTTTACGCCTCCAAAAATAACCGTATTCTTTATTCCGGTGTATTTCCCGTAAGTATCAAAACTTTCACCGATCTGGATCGCTAACTCGCGCGTAGGCGTGATGATGAGCGATTTAATGGTACGCGGATGGTTTTGTTGTTGTTTGTCAAGATACAGGTGTTGCAGGATTGGGACTGCAAATGCAGCCGTTTTTCCGGTGCCTGTTTGAGCGCTGCCCAGAACGTCGTTTCTGTTCAGAATAAGGGGAATGGCTTTTTCCTGTATGGGTGTTGGTTCGGTGTATTTTTCTTCTTTCAGCGCCTTTAGGATTGGCGCAATAATGTTCAAATCTTCAAATTGCATAAATAAATTTTAGTCCCGTCTGAAAACACGAAGTCAATCACGGGATGATAAATAAAGACGCAAAGGTAGTATTTTAAAGACAAGTATTACAATCTGCGGCAATCTTAGCTGTATTTACGGGTGATGATAACATTATCTTGATACAATCAGAGTAAGCTTTCCAGGTTTCCCGTAAGTCGGTCGATCCCGATTTCGAGTGACCGGATGGAAAAATTAATCCGGGTGAGCTGGTTCCGGGCAGTGATTACGGAAAGCTGCGTTTGCCTGAAATCATAGCCGTTAATGGCTCCGTGTTCAAACTGCGTCCTGGCAATTTCCTGTGACTGTTCGGCCAGCCTGATATTTTCGGTTGCGATGGATTGCTGTTTCACAAGCGACTGATATTCATAATAGCGGTCCAGCACTTCTGAAACGATCAGTTCAATTGTATTTTGTCTGGTCAGCACGCTGTTTTCTCCTGCGAGCTTTTCATTGTCAATCGCCTTATTTAACCTTCCGCCGTCGAAGAGGTTCAGTCTTACCGTAAGACCATAGGTGCGGCCGTAGGTCCGGTTGAGTTCGGTAACCCCAATATCGTTTTTTTGTCTGGAATAGGCATAGCGGCCGTAAACATCAACCTGCGGATATCGCGAGGCCTGCAGGATCCGGACATCTTTCTCAGCGATCAGTTCCCGGATCATCGCCATCCGGATGTCTTTATTGGCTGTGATGGCTTTATCCGTCAACGTTTCCTTATCTGCAATTCCTTTTGAACCCAATTCTGTTTCTGCCGGGATGAGCACGACATCGGGATCACGCCGGGAAAGCCTGTTGAGCTGAATTTGAAGGCTTTTAATGACCTGTTCCTGTTCTATGACTGCCAGGCTGTCGGAATTGTAATCCATCAAGGCGAGGTTGTATTCCAGCGTGGTCCCACTGCCTACCTGCCGTCGCTTGGCTTCCAGTTCGTAGCGGAACCTGGAAACTACAAATGTTTCCCGGAGGTTGTTGAGCAGGTTATTTTCCTGAATGAGCTGGTAATAGGCTATTGAAACGTCGGCAATGGTTTGTTCCATGAAGTACCGGGCTTCGATGGTCCCGACCTGTTCCAGCATGGCGAGCTTATCGCGCATCGCGAACATCCGGAAGCCGTCAAAAACAGTCCAGTTTGCTTCGATGAACCCGCTGTAGGCTTTTGTTTGGGCATCTTCCCCTTCACGTGTCGTTCCGTCGAACAACTCCTGCCGGGTGTTGTTGGTCGCACTGGAAGTGGTCCCTTGTACGTCGACCGAGGGCAAAAAACCGGCATTTCCCAACGTATTGTTGTTGGCGGCCTGCTTCGCTTCATTCCGGACAATTTTAACCTGATAATTTTCTGTAAGCACCCGGTCGATCAACGTACTGAGATCAGTCTTCTCCTGAGCCTGGATTCTCCAGGAGAAAACCAGGAAGATCCCTGACAAGATGATGATTTTATTCTTCTTCAGCATAGGTCCGGTTTGATTTATTCGAAATATAGGTATAAAGCGAGGGAATAATATAGAGCGTCAGGATCAGCGAGAAGATGAGTCCTCCGATGATCGCTATACCCATCGGGATCCGGCTGGTTGAGGCTTCACCCAGCGCCAGGGCAATAGGCAGGGCCCCCAAAACGGTAGCCAGGCTGGTCATGACGATGGGCCGGAAACGCTGGATTGCCGCTTCGACCACGGCCTCGTGGATGGGCAGGCCTTGTTCCCTTTTCTGGTTGGCAAATTCGACGATCAGGATGCCGTTTTTGGTGACGATGCCGATGAGTACAATGATCCCGATCTCACTGAAAATATTAAGGGTTTGTCCGAACAGGAACAGGGTGATCAGTGCTCCGCATAAGGCCAGGGGCACGGTAAACATGATCGTGAAGGGATCGCGGAAGCTTTCGAACTGGGCGGCCAGTGTCAGGTAAACCAGCACAAGGGCCAGAATAAATATCAGGAGGATGTTTCCCGAACTTTTGGCAAAGTCGGACGCGCTGCCGGTTAGCGATGTGCTGAAGGTTTCGTCGAGTACTTCTCCCGCAATGCGGTTCATGGCGTCAATGCCGTCGCCAATGGTCTTGCCCTCAGCCGGTGCCGCTGAAACAGTCGCTGCCACATACCGGTTGAAGCGAAGTAACTGCGGTGGCCTGCTGTCGAAGCGGATCTTCACCAGGTTATCGAGCGTGACCATCTGCCCGTTGTTATTTTTGACCGTCAGGTTGGTGAGATCAGGCGGTTCGTTGCGGTCGGATTTATTGGCTGCGGCTATCACGTAATATTGTTTCCCGTCCCGGATGAAATACCCGATCCGTTGTTCAGCCAGATACGACTGAATGGTACGGGCAATATCCCTCACCGAGACCCCCATGTCGAGTGCCTTGTCGCGCAGGATATCGACCGCATACTCCGGCTTGTTGAATTTCAGGTCGATGGTGACGGCGTCGAAGGCCGGATCCGTTTGCGCTTTTTCCATGAATTGGGGAATGACCTTCTTCAACCGGTCCAGGTCGGGAGCCTGAATGACAAACTGGACCGGCAGACTGTTTCTTCCGCCGCGGGCCGCTGTAATCGTCGGCTCCTGGATGACAAGCGTCTGGGCAAAATTATATTTTTTTACGAGCCTGCTGAGTTCACGGGCAATTTCCATCTGACTGCGCTGCCGCTCACCCGGAGGCAACAGGGTCAGACGAACGAAGGCTGAATTGACAGATGACGATGATCCTCCGCCAAAGGCCGTTATCCCCATCAGGAATTCCTTTTCACGGAGCGTGTCGGCAAGCAGCATGAGTTGACGTTGGTAGGCATCCATGGCTTCGAAAGACGTACCTTCCGGCGCTGTTGAACTAAGCCGGATTCTGCTTTTGTCTTCCATGGGAGCGAGTTCCTGCGGAAGGGTGGCGCCAAAGAAAGCAATCAGCCCTGAAATGACAGCAATGACGGGAAAAGCCAGCCAGCGTTTCTGCATAAAGCCAGCCAGTGAACGGGCATATCCGCGGGTCATTGAATCGACCATTTTCCTGAAGATCCGCACAATCCGTCCTTCTTTTTCGCTCTTTTTGAGCACAAGTGAACTCATCATCGGGGTCAGCGAAAGGGAAACGAAGGTCGACAACAGGATGGCTCCGGACACGACCATGGCGAATTCACGGAACAATCTGCCGGTCAGCCCTTGTAAAAAGAAAATAGGAAGGAACACGCAGATCAGGCTCACCGAAGTGGAAATGACGGCAAAGAAAACTTCTCTTGATCCCTTGAATGCAGCCTGAACCGGGTTCATTCCGTGTTCAACCTTGGAATAAATATTCTCCATGACCACGATGGCATCGTCGACCACAAGTCCGGTAGCCAGGACCAGGCCAAGCAGGGTCAGGACATTAATGGAGTATCCCGAAAGGTACAAAATAAAAAAAGTGCCGATCAGCGAGATGGGGATCACAATAACCGGTACCATTGTAATTCTCCAGCTCCGCAGGAAAAAGAAAACGACCAGCAATACCAGAACGAAAGCGATTAGGATGGTCTCCTGCACCTCGCTGATCGCCTTCCGGATGCTGTCGGTCGTATTGAGGGCAATATTCAGTTGAATATCTTCGGGCAGTTCTTTTTTGATTTGTTCGATGCGCCGGAAGGCTTCATCCACGATCTCAATATGATTGGCCCCGGGTTGCGGCTGAAGCGCTATGCCGATCATGGGTACCATGTTGTTGCCGCGCATAATGGTCCGTTCATTTTCAGCGCCCAGGCGGACAGTGCCGACATCTGACAGGCGCACCAGTACATCGCTTTTTTTTGCAATGATCATCTGGCTTAACTCCTCCGGCGTGTTTATGCGGCCGAGGGCCCTGATGGTGTATTCCGTATTCTCTCCTTCAAGACGTCCGGCTGGTAGTTCAACATTCTGGTTATTAAGGGCATCACCGACATCGGCCGGCGTTAGCGAATAAGAAGTCAGTTTTCGGGGATCAAGTTCAATGCGCATGGCATATTTACGTTCTCCCCAGATGCGGATGCTGCTTACACCGCTAATGGTTTGAAGCCGTTCTTTAAAAATATTATTCCCGATTTCGGTCAGCTCAATCAACGCGCGTTTGTTGCTTTGTACGGTAACGGTCAGCACTGTCTGGGCGTCGGCATCGGCTTTTGAAACGACCGGCGGATCAGCATCGGGAGGCAGTCGGTACACGGCTCCGGCAACTTTATCGCGAACATCATTGGCTGCATTGTCAAGATCACGTCCGGTGTCAAATTCGATGGTGATCGAACTGCGCCCGTCAGAGCTGACCGAGCTGAGGGTTTCAATACCATCGATACTGTTGATCGATTCTTCAAGTGGTTCGGTGATTTGTGATTCGATGATTTCGGCATTTGCACCGGGGTAACTGGTCGATACCGTCACCACCGGAGGATCAACGCTCGGATATTCACGGATCCCCAGCGACATGAACCCCACCACACCAAAAAGCACAATGGTTATGGCAAAAACAGTGGCCATTACCGGGCGTTTTATGCTCAGTTCTGATAAGGTCATAATTTCGTTAAACTTGAAGTTTGACTGATTTTTACCGGAATTCCTTCCCTGACCTGCATCAACCCTGTCGTCAGCACCGTATCGCCGGCTGACAGTCCGGCATCGACCAGCGCCACTTTGCTGTTCCGGACACTGGTGTTCACCCGCTGTTTGACCACTCTTCCTTTTTTACAGAGGTACACGGTTTCCGCTCCCAGTTCGGGAACAATCAGCTCGGTTGGGATCACGATGGCCGAATCCTGAATATCAAGGATCAGTGAAACTTCCGCAAAATCGCCGGGAAGCCAGTTCTTTTTATTTGTTAGCAGGGCTCTGATCTGAATGGTGCGGGCGTTTTGGTCGACCACCGGATTAATGGCATAGACAGGAGCGCGCAGCGAATCGTTGTTTGCAATGACAATTACTTCTTTTCCGGGAGCCAGTTGGCTCACATAGCGGCCCGGTAAATTGAAATCGACCTTCAGGCGGTCAGACTGTGCAATTTCAGTAATGATTTGTCCTTGAGAGAGATAGGCGCCAATACTGAAATCGCGCATACCGACCCGGCCGCTAAAAGGGGCCGGAACACTGGCCAGTGTGACATAGACGGACAATTCTTCAATCCGGGCTTCCAACTGCTGCACGGTCGACTGGATCGTTTCCACCTCTTCGCGACTGGCGCCTTCTGCCTTAAGCAAGGCCTCCTTGCGCTGCAGCTCCTCACCGGCAGCAAGAAGCTGTGCCTTCAATCCTTTGATCTGGGCCTTCCAGACCCGGTCGTCAATTTGCACGAGCGGCTCTCCCTCCCTGACGAACTCTCCTTCGTTGAAGTGAATGGCTAATACCGTTCCCGCGACAGGAGTTTTTATTTCTACCGATTCGGCCGGCAATAAATTGGCAGTCACCGTGAGCCGATTTTCGAAATGATCACGACCGACAACAAAACCTTCAGCCACAAGCGTTTCTTCGTTGGCGTTCCTGCCGGGTCCCTTTTCCCGGTTGCAGGCCGGCGTGCAAATGGTGAGGGCCAGGATGCCCGTACTGAAAAAGAAAGTTGATTTATTCATCGGAAATGTCAGGTTGAGTGCTCAAAATGGTTAAACTTTCAGTTGGCTATGCAAGTTTAACCAATATTTTCAAGGAATGAACGGCAATCGATTGCCGAATTGAAAGCCATTAACAAATTTTTACGAAAAATGCATTCCTGCTTTTGAGGGCATCACCTGACAGCGATCCTGCTTTCGCAGGAATGAGTCACGATAATAAGGGATATTTTTTTATATCGGTTTCATGCATCATCTGATAAACAGATTCAAAGATCCGCTCGACATTGGGTTTGGAAAAGTATTCGCCATCAATGCCATATGCCGGACGGTGTTCCATCGCGGGCAGGGTACGCGGAGCAGTATCCAGGAAATTAAAAGCTTTCTGCTCTTCCAGAACTTTCTGCATCATGTAGGCTGTTCCTCCTCCCGGCACGTCTTCGTCCACAAAAATCACCTTGCCGGTCTTTTTCACCGATTCCAGTATCAGGTGGTTCACATCGAATGGCATCAGGGTTTGCACATCGAGCACTTCAACCGATATCCCTTTTGTTTTCAGCAGTGCTGCCGCTTTTACAGCGTGGTGAACATTCCATCCGTAAGTGACCAGGGTCACATCGGTCCCTTCTTCCATGATTTCCGGAACTCCCAGCGGGATTTTGAATTCACCCAGGTTTGAAGGGAGATTTTCCTTGACATTATATCCTTTTAGTGGTTCAATGACCAGCGCCGGGTCGTTGGCTTCGAGCAGGGTGTTGTAAAAACCTGCAGCCTGGGTCATGTCGCGTGGTACGCACAGATAAATACCCCGCATTGATCCCAGCAGCATTTGCATGGGTGATCCCGCATGCCAGATCCCCTGGAGCTGATGGCCGCGGGTACGGATGATCAAAGGAGCAGCCTGCCTGCCAATGGTCCGGTACTGCATACAGGCCAGATCGTCACTCAGGGTGGCCAGACCGTACATCAGGTAATCGAGGTACTGAATTTCAGCGATTGGGCGGAAACCGCGTAAAGCCAGACCAATTCCCTGGCCAATAATGGTAGCTTCCCGGATCCCGGTGTCCGAAACCCGGTCCACACCATATTTCGCCTGCATTCCCTTCATCCCCTGGTTTACTCCGCCGAGTTTGCCGGTATCCTCTCCGAAAGTTACCAGATTGGGATATTTATTAAAAAGAACATCAAAATTATGGTTAATAATTTCAGAACCATTCACCTCGGCCGGAACCTGATCATAAGTGGGGGCAACCGCCTGAACTTTCAGCGCGGAATCATTTCCTTCACGGTAAAGCTGGCGGTTATAAAAGTTGAAGCTCCGTTTTTCGAAACGATCGATCCATTTCAGGAGTTCGTCCCGTTCGTTATTATAAAAGTCGTTCGCATGCAGATCAAAACTCAGCCGTTTGGCAAAACTCAACAGTGCACGCCGGGTAGGGAATATTTTTTCCCGGATCTGCTGAAAATCATGGATCCGGTCAAGCGTGTTTCCTGATTTTTCAACGATCTGTTCCACGAGTTGTGCCAGGCTCTCCGTCTCTTCCGAAAGGTTCCCCGTATAATGAGCCCATGCTTTTTCCATGGCCTGGCGCGCCGATTTGCGTGCCCGCTTTTCAATGGAATCGAGTGTCTCCACGTCGGCTTTGTTGTTTTCAAGCAGCCAGATCCGGAACTGGCTGAGGCAATCGTACTCAGCTTCCCAGGCAAGCCTTTCCTTTGACTTGTAGCGTTCATGCGAACCGGAAGTGGAATGTCCCAAAGGTTGAGTTACTTCCTGAATATGAAACAATACGGGGGTATGCGTGTTGCGGCAGTTTTCAATACCCTTGGCGAAGGTTTTCAGCAGATTGGGATAATCCCAGCCCTTGCAGGTGTATATGGATATTCCGTTTGTGTTTTTTTCTTTCTGAAATCCCTTCAACGCTTTTGAAATGCTTGCTTTGGCTGTTTGCAGTTCAATGGGAACACTAATCCCGAAGCCATCATCATAAACAGTTACAGCAAGGGGTACCTGCATCACTGAAGCCGCGTTAATGGTCTCAAAAAACATGCCTTCGGAAGTGCTGGCATCGCCGATTGAACCAAAAGCAACTTCATCTCCGTTAACATTGTTATTCAGGAATTTTTTCAGGTCCGGTCTTTGTCTTACGATTTTGGAAGCCTGCGCAAGCCCCAGCAAACGAGGCATTTGTCCGCCTGTAGATGATATATCGGATGCAGAATTATATCGTTCTGTCAGGTTTTTGATCTCCCCGGTTTCACCTATGTTTGGCGTACTGAAGTGATTGTTAAAATTTCTTCCTCCCACCGAAGGATTAAAATCTACATCAGGATCGCCGTAAATCATGGCAAAAAATTCTTCAGGGCGGAGCAGTCCAAGAGCCAGCATGAATGTTTGATCGCGGTAATAACCCGATCGCCAGTCACCTTTGCGGAAGGTTTTGGCATATGCGATCTGGGCCAGTTCTTTCCCGTCTCCAAAGATGCCGAAATGGGCACGTCCGTTATGTACTTCACGTCTTCCAAGTAAACTTAACTGCCTGCTTAAATGAGCAAGATAGTAATCATCCAGCATCTCGGTTATCAACGTATCGGCGGCTGTTAAGAGATCAGTATTTTCAAGGGACATCAATTTCAATTTGGTTGTTCTGTAAATAATCAACTTCTCTAATGTTCTCGTATTTTCAGATACACCCAAAATAACATTTTCGGAGAGGGATTTGTTTTTGTTAATATGCAAGCATGTTTTTGTGTTTAAAATCTGCCTGCAGAAAAGATCAGGGTTCAGTATCAAATTTAGTTTCTAAATATTTGTTTTTATACTTTTAATAGTGTTATTTTGTAATAAAAAGAAACTAATTAAAGTAAAAAGAAACAATACGGATCTATTATGGACAGGAATAAGGAACTAAACGAAATAAGAAAGCAAGGCCGGGTGTGGGATGTTGTGGTTATTGGTGGCGGAGCTTCAGGTTTGGGAGCAGCGATCGATTCGGTCACCCGCGGTTTTAAGACCCTGCTGGTGGAGCAGGCCGATTTTACCAAGGGAACATCCAGCAGGAGTACGAAGCTGGTCCATGGCGGGGTGAGGTATCTGGCGCAGGGAAATATTGCCCTTGTGTTGGAGGCCCTGCGGGAACGCGGATTAATGAGAAAGAATGCTCCTCATCTTGTCCGGGATCAGCGGTTCATTATTCCGGCCTACCTGTGGTGGGAAAAGCCTTTTTATACGATCGGTCTTACCTTATATGATTTGCTGGCCGGCCGGCTGGGACTGGGGAGGTCATTTCCCTACCGGAAGAAGAAAACACTGGAGAAGATCCCCACGTTGATTCATACAAACCTGCGGGGGGGAATTGTCTACCACGACGGACAGTTTGACGATTCCAGGCTGGCTGTGAATATGGTCCAGACTGTCAAAGATCATGGCGGTACGGTTATTAATTACATGAAAGTAATACGGCTGCTGAAGAAAAGCGGCAAAATATCGGGTGTTGTCACGGTTGATCAGGAAAGCGGAGAAGAATACGCCATTGAAGCCAAATCGGTATTAAATGCAACCGGTGTTTTTGTCGATGATATTTTGCGGATGGACGATCCCAAAGCGCCGGATATCGTTCGTCCAAGCCAGGGGGTTCATCTGGTGCTGGATAAGGAATTCCTTCCCGGCGACCATGCCATCATGATACCCAAAACAAGTGACGGGCGGGTTTTATTTGCCATCCCCTGGCATGATAAGGTTGTCGTAGGCACCACGGATATTCAGAAGGAAAAGCCGGAGCTGGAACCGAGGGCTCTCGACGAAGAGGTTGATTTTATTTTGGAGACCGTGGGACGGTTTTTGAAGAAAGCCCCGACGAGAGCTGACGTAAAAAGTGTTTTCGCCGGTTTAAGGCCGCTGGCAGCGCCAACGGAAGGTAACAAGAAAACAAAAGAGATATCGCGGGGACACCGGGTAGTCGTTTCCAGATCGAATCTGGTCACCATTATTGGTGGAAAATGGACGACCTACAGGCAGATGGCCGAGGATTCGGTCGACAAGCTGATCGAAGTGGGGGGCCTGCCGGTTAAAACATCGGTAACCCGGTCTCTGCCGATCCATGGTTCCCGCGGGGTCAATGGTTTTCAAAGTCCGCTCGCGATTTACGGAACCGACGAAGAAGGCGTGCTGAAGCTGGTCAGGGAGAACCCGGAACTCGGGGAAAGTTTGAGTACAGGGATGAAGATCATCAAGGCACAGGTCGTTTGGGCCGTCAGGGAAGAAATGGCGCGGACGGTGGAAGACTTTCTGGCCAGGAGATGCAGGGCTCTTTTCCTGGACGCACGCGAAAGTGTAAGCATGGCGGCGGATGTTGCACGTATTATGGCGCGTGAGCTTGGAAAAGACCGGATTTGGGAGGAAGAACAGGTTGCCGGTTATTCGGATGTGGCAAAAAGTTACATGCTCAATTAAAGAAGTTCCGGTTTAAAATTTCATATTTGGGAAACATCTGTTAAATTAGCCGGGGACGAATGTTCCGGCTGCGCAGGGCGGGTGTAAGCTTCCCTGCGCTTTGCTGAAACGGAGAAACTACTGTCGAAGATAAACGCTAAACCAATAAAACGATGATGAAGAACAAATACATTTTGGCGCTGGATCAGGGAACCACCAGTTCCCGTGCTATTCTTTTTGCCGGAGATGGCAGTATATTCGGTGTTTCTCAGAAAGAGTTCCTCCAATTTTATCCGAAGCTGGGATGGGTTGAACATGACGCCATGGAAATTTGGGAAAGCCAGGTTGGTGTGGCCGCGGAAGTGATCAGTAAAGCCGGGATCAGTGGCGGGGATGTGGCCTGCATCGGAATTACCAATCAACGCGAAACCACGGTAATCTGGGATCGTGAAACCGGTAAACCCGTTTGTAATGCCATTGTCTGGCAGGATCGCAGAACGGCCGGGTTTTGTGATGAACTCAATCAACAGGGTTACGGCGAAGCTATTTATTCAAAAACCGGATTAGTTATTGATTCTTACTTTTCCGGTACCAAGATCAAATGGATACTCGACAATGTCTCCGGTGCAAGACAGCGCGCCGAGGCAGGGAAACTGGCTTTTGGCACCATCGATAGCTGGTTGTTGTGGAATTTTACCAATGGAGCCGTTCACGTGACCGATGTAACCAATGCCAGCAGAACGATGCTTTTCAATATCCACAGTCTGGAATGGGATACCGATTTGCTGGACCTGTTTCATATTCCCGCTTCCTTATTACCCGAAGTGAAATCATCATCGGAGGTTTACGGGACAACTTCAAAATTTGGCGGCCAAATTCCAATTTCGGGTATTGCCGGCGACCAGCAGGCGGCCACTTTTGGTCAGTGCTGTATGCAGCCCGGAATGGTTAAAAATACATATGGCACAGGATGTTTTATTCTGGCCAACACCGGGCAAAAGCCGGTCCGATCAGAGAATAAACTGGTAACGACCATAGCCTGGAAAATCAAGGATGAGACCACCTATGCACTTGAAGGCAGCATTTTTGTCGGCGGGGCTATTGTGCAGTGGTTGCGGGATGGTCTGGGCATTATCAAGTCATCGTCTGAAATTGAAAAAATTGCCCGATCGGTCCCTGATAACGGAGGAATTTTTCTGGTGCCTGCGCTGACCGGACTTGGAGCACCTCACTGGGATCCTCATGCCAGAGGAACAATTATTGGTCTGACCAGGGGAACGACCGCTGCTCATATTTGCCGTGCTGCACTGGAAGGGATTGCTTTCCAGACCTATGATGTTTTGAAAGCCATGGAACTTGACGCCGGAATTCAGATCAGTGAGCTTCGGGTCGATGGTGGTGCTGCTGCCAATGACTTTTTAATGCAGTTTCAGTCAGATATTCTTCAGCGAACTGTTGTCAGGCCAAAAGTTCTCGAAACAACAGCATTGGGAGCGGCCTATCTGGCCGGTCTGGCAGTTGGATACTGGGATAATACGGATGAGATTTGCCGGCGCCAGGAAACAGACCAAGAGTTTGTCCCCCAACTGTCTCCTGACAAGGCCGGGGAGCTGATCGCCAAATGGCATGAGGCACTCAGGCGTTCAATGAAATGGGATATCACTAACTAAACCGTTCGGAATATGATTAATTTTTGGTACGAATTTTTAGGAACCATGCTCCTTATTCTTCTGGGTGACGGAGTGGTTGCCAATATGAATCTTGCAGGAACCAAGTCGTCCGGAAGCAGTGCCGCCTGGATTGTGATTACGCTGGCATGGGGGCTGGGGGTATTCGTCGGGGTTATTGTGGCGGGACCTGTTTCGGGCGCTCACCTGAATCCTGCGGTTACCGTCGGATTGGGATTGATTGGTGCATTCCCGTGGGAACAGGCTCCTGTATACATTGCAGGTCAGCTTGCCGGTGGAGCCGCAGGCGCTTTGTTGGTCTGGGTCTTTTTCAGGAATCATTTCGATGAAACCAAAGAGCCGGGGACCATTCTCGCATGCTACTGCACCGGTCCGGCAATCCGGAATTATAAGAATAACTTCGTCTGCGAAGTGATCGGAACCTTTGTATTAATCTTTGCTGTTTTTTATATTGCGTCGCCTTCTGTCGAGGGAGCGGGTTTTGAGCAGGTTCAGTTTAAACTCGGCACCCTGGAGGCCCTCCCGGTTTCGCTGGTCGTTATGGCAATTGGCATGTCGCTGGGAGGAACCACCGGTTATGCGATCAACCCGGCACGTGACCTGGGTCCCCGGATGATGCATGCGATATTGCCTATGAAATATAAAGGCAGCAGCGACTGGTCCTATTCCTGGATACCCGTACTGGCTCCCCTCGTTGGGGCAGGTCTTGCCGCTCTGATCTATCTGGTGCTCAAGGTCAACTGATAATGGATAAAATGACAAAAAAAATGATGAGAAAAATACGTTTAGTCTGTATCCTGCTGGCTGTGAGCTTCTCGCTGAGCCTGCAAGCGCAAACATTCCGCCCCGTGAAAGGCTGGTCTGCCGAAGTGAACGAAAAGCTGGAAGGATTCCTAAATTCAACCATTCCAATGAAAGAAAGAAAAGTCTCCGTGTTTGACTGCGACGGAACGACTTTCGGACAGGTGCCTTTTTATCTGGCTGATGAAGCCCTCTATCTGTACGCGGATGAGGTGTTAAAGGGAAGAAAGGATAAAGCGGCGAAAGAAAAACTGGCGATTCTGGACCGGATGGTCAAGGATGGCAATAATGTTGGAAAAGCCTATGTTGAAGACCGTATTCATTTCCTGTCCGGACTGACACCTGAAGAAATTGAGACCATTGGGTCTGATTGTTACAGGAAAGCCTATCAGGGAAAATTTTACCAGGAAATGAAGGAATTCATTGCCAACCTGAAAGAATACGGTTTTGAGGTCTGGATATTGACCGCTTCGCCTGAACTGTTATATCAGAAATTCGTGGCGGAAGAATTTGGCCTGGATAATATCTTTGTAATCGGTGCAAAATGTGTGGTTGCCAACGGAGTGACAACAGGTGAAATTATACCTCCGATACCCCAGGATGATGGCAAGGCACACGCGATTGAAACCTTCATTAAGGCAAGGCCGCTGATCGTGGGCGGAAACAGCCGGGGTGACATGGATATGCTGAATCAGTCGGTTGGATTAAAAATCATCGTCAATCCGGATGACGTTACCGTCAGAGGACCGGAGGACGGCCCAATGAATGGAATGACTGTTAAGTCCTATTGGGAAAAGGAAGGCGCGCTCATTGTGAAATGCAACGATGTGGCCGATCCAAAAGTTACATTCCATACGGAATCCTGGAAGATCAGGAAGAACAAATCCAATCCGAAATAATTCTAAAAAGCCGCATCCGGACTGAAGGATGCGGATTTTTTTATGAAGTGGAGTGTTACACAATGAGTAACTGGATCCCGAGTTCTTCAATTTTACTGACAAAGTGATCCGGGATCCGCTTGTCGGTGATAATAATATCGACTTTATCCAGGTCACAGATTTTTCCAAAACCTTTTTTCCCGAATTTAGTCGCGTCGGCAATCACCACAATCTTTTGGGCTATTTTCATCATTTGCTGATTGAGCTGGGCTTCCATCAGGTTGGTGGTGGTCAGCCCGAAATCCAGATCAATGCCGTCAACGCCAAGAAAAAGCTTACTGCAGGCAAAATTCTGCAACATGTTTTCTGCATAATGTCCCACAACCGAAGAGGAGGTTCTTCTGACACTGCCTCCAAGCTGAACCACTTCGATGTTTTGATGCTGCAGGAGCGCCAGACTGACATTCATCGCGCTTGTCAGCACGGTCAGGTTCCGGTCTGTGTTTAGGGCCTTGGCCAGCGCGAGCACTGTTGTTCCGGAGGCGATAATGATCGAATCGTTCGGAATAACCAGTTCCGCTGCTTTTTTGGCGATCAGCTCCTTTTGCTCAACTTCAATATTTTCCTTCATGTCGACCGGCCGGTCGTTGATGTAGGGATCGGTGACGCTGGCACCCCCGTGAGTCTTGTATAACAACTTGCGTTCCTCGAGAACTTTCAGGTCCTTTCGGATTGTTACGGTGGAAACATCCAGCTCCTCGCTCAGTTCGGATACGGTTACGAATCCTTTTTTGGCAACTTTTTCGAGAATGTACTTGTGACGCTGTGAGGTAATCATGATGAATGATTGAATTTTCTTTCAAAAATAGGAAAAATCCCGGCAACAAAAAATTAACTGGTTTCCTTCCTTAGAATACTGCCAGTTCCGTTATACAAAGGGTAACAGAAGCGTAAACGTTCTTTAACTGCTTTGTAATCGCTTTTCCTGTTCTTTGCCCGGCAGAATTGTTACAGCAGGAAAAACAGCCAATTGCAACAGATGACAATAAATTTTGTTTTTAAATCATTTGAAATATTTCGATATATTTGTTTTTATTTCATATTATAACTATCTTTCCTTCATAAAAAATAAATTAAAAATAAATGGAAACAGATTCCTGATCTATGCAGAAACACACGTTTTTTATGGACGAGAGAATCTGAACAATGAATGGACAGAACAACCTAAATTTATGATGAAGAAACAAACAAACAAAATCCGTCTTTCGCCGGGAAATCTGTGGGCTAAAACAGTCCTGTCATTTCTGGTTATTTTTTCTTTCTTGTGTGTGGAGATCAGTCTGAATGGCTGTAAAGATGATGGTCCGGCTGACGTTGTGGACGAAGGGCTTTCTATTTCAGGAGTATCCATTCCTTCCAGTCTGGATGTTGTTGCAAAAGGTGATGTTACGCTCGCGGGCAAGGGTTTTGCAGACGGTGACCAGATCCGCTTAACAGCAGTTTCCGGTGCGGCAAGCGAATACACCGTCAGTGTCAAATCGGTGACAGACCAGAGTGTCAGCTTTGCATTGCCTGTAAATATCAGCTCCGGGACTTATAAAATCACGGTGATCCGGGGGACCGAAAGCCTGGTGCTGGGCTCATTATTGCTGAACATAGTTGCCGATACCAATATTCCTGACAAAGCCGGGATGACAGTTAAAGGAGTGGTTTACTGCAACGGAAAGGGTATTGCCGGTGTGGTTGTTTCGGATGGCGTTGAGGTTACCCAAACAGATCAGAATGGTATTTACTATCTGGCCTCCCAAAAAAATAGCGGTTTTGTTTTTATTTCCGTTCCGGGAAACTATGAAGTTACAACAAACAGCAAAATGCCTCAGTTCTTTAAGAAGCTGGCCGGCGGAAGTTCAGTCGAGCAAAAGGATTTTTCATTGATGCAGGCCGATAACAGCAAGCACGTGGTGCTTGCCCTGGCCGACTGGCACCTGGCGGGCAGAAATGACGATGTGTCGCAGTTCACCAATTCCTTTCTCCCGGATATTAACAGTACCATCAGCGAATACCAGGCAACAGGCGCAAAAGTATATGCCCTGACGCTTGGCGATATGAGTTGGGATGTTTACTGGTATGAAAATAACTTTGGCCTTCAGGAATACCTTCCCTATATGAACATGGTGAACTGTCCCGTTTTTAATATTATGGGAAACCATGATAACGATCCCTATTATGCCGGCGACTGGACCGCTTCTGCTAAGTTCAGGAGTGTCATTGGCCCTACTTATTATTCCTTCAATCTGGGAAATGTACATTATGTTGTCCTTGACAATATCGAATATATTAATACAGGTGGATCGCAGGGCAGTCTTGGGGAAAGGAATTACAACGATGTCGTGAATACAGATCAGTTGGAGTGGCTGAAAAAGGATCTGGCAACCATTACTGACAAAAGTACCCCGGTGATTGTCGCCATGCATATCACGCTTCATAAAAATCCAACGCTCGACGCCGGCGGTAATCAGGTCAACGGGATTACACTCAACAATGGCAGTGCATTAATCTCGGCTTTTCAGGAATTTTCAAACGTCCATATTCTCAGCGGACACACCCATATTAACTATTCGGTCGAGGCAAAGGCATCATTGATGGAACACAACACCGCTGCGGTCAGCGCCACCTGGTGGTGGACAGGAAAGAACGGTTACGCAGCAAATCATATTTGCAAGGATGGAAGCCCCGGCGGATACGGCGTCTGGCAGATGGATGGTACTGCTGTTAAATGGTATTATAAAAGTATGGGCTATGCAAAGAACTATCAGTTCAGGGCGTACGATTTAAACCAGGTCCACATTACAGCCGCAGCTTTTGCACCCAACTCAAGCGATGCTGCGCTTGCTGAATATGCAGGCGTTTATGCTTCTCCCCAGACACAAAATGAAGTTTTGATCAACGTGTGGGGTTATGATACCCGGTGGACGGTTGAAGTCAAAGAGAATAACCAGCCGCTGTCAGTGACCCGGGTATCGGCTTATGATCCGCTGCATATTATTTCTTATGAGGCCAAAAGGCTGAATGTGGGCGCAACGCCTACAAGTTCCTTCCTTACCGGACCCACAGCCCATATGTTTAAGGTGAAAGCCACCTTGGCAAGTTCAACGCTCGAAATTAAAGTGACCGATCGTTTCGGAACTGTTTATACCGAACAGATGACGAGGCCAAAAGCATTTTCGACTGCAATGAAATAATTTCCAAGTAATAACTATAAATAACCTTATCTATGAATCTGAGTTCGAATTTAAAGGTTCTTCTTTCCTTTTTGGTGCTGTTCCTGGCCTTTATACCGGCTATGGCACAAGACCGGGTGGTGAGAGGGACTGTATTTGAAACCGACGGAGCAACTCCTGTGATTGGGGCTAACGTCATTCTGAAGGGTACCGTCGTTGGTACCACAACCGATCTTGATGGTGCATTTAACCTGAAGATTTCCGGCAGCAATCCGGTACTGGTCTTCCAGTTTATCGGCTATGCCCGGCAGGAAGTTCCCGTGGGTACCCAGCAGGTAATCAAGGTGATTCTGCAGGAAGACCTCGTACAGGTGGATGAAGTTGTCGTCACGGCCCTGGGTCTGAGCAGGGAACAGAAATCATTGGGATATTCCGTATCCAAGGTCGACAGCGAAGAGCTGACTAAGACGGTTTCGGGCAACTGGCTGAATGCCATGTCAGGCAAGGTTGCCGGTTTGGTTTTTGACCAGGCAAGTTCGAGTCCGAGCGGGTCAAAACGGGTCACCCTTCGTGGTGACGTGTCGCTGAATTACGGTTCAAACGAAGCTTTATTTGTGATTGATGGTGTCCCTGTTACATCCGGTACGACTGCCAATTCTTCTTCTTCCAATTATGCTGCGGCAGATGCTCCGATCGACTTTGGTAATGGCGCCAGCGATATCAATCCTGACGACATTGCTTCAGTTTCCGTCCTGAAAGGTCCGGCAGCTACGGCTTTGTACGGGTCGCGTGCAGCTAACGGCGCGATTATCATCACAACGAAATCAGGGAGAAAAGATAAAGGAATCGGAGTTACTGTAAATTCATCAATAACATTCGACCGTGCCGGTTATTTTCCGGACTTTCAGAAAGAATATGGCAATGGCTCTGATTTGGGAGAAAACGAATATTCGATGTGGGAATTGAGCTCCGACATGGCCCCTGACGGGATCGCCACTCCAAGGCGCTACTCCCGTTATACCTTTGGAGAAAAATACGATCCTACAAAACTGCGTTACCTGTATGCTTCAAAAAATTGGGAGACGAATGAGTATACCAAACTTCCATGGGTCTATCAGGACGATTGGTATACCGGCCTGTTTCAAACAGGAATCACCAAATCAAATACGGTGACTATTGACGGAAGCAACGGAGAAGGGACAAATACCCGCTTGTCGTTCACCGATCTGCGTAACGACTGGATTATGCCCAATACCGGCTTTCAAAGGCAATCCGTTTCCTTGTCATTTCATTCAAAAATCAATCAATACATTAAACTTAACGCGAAGGTCAACTATTACCGCAAGCAAAGCGATAACATGCCCGGTGGCGGATATGATGAAACGAATGCCATGTATGCCCTGGTATGGGGACAACCGGTAAACAGCATTAAAGAATGGAAGAAAGAATACTTTGAAGGGCGGTTCAATGCGATCAATTGGGAAGCCCAGGGAGAGAACGGCAACGGTTTGGTTTTTCCTTCAGCCAATTCATATAATCCCTACCGGACGCTTTATGAAGAGCTGAACTCCCAAAACAGAAACAGGGTGTTCGGTTCGGTTGGCCTCACCTTCGATCTTGCAAAAGGGCTGACACTTGATCTTAAGTCGGGCCTTGACTGGACCGACGAATTCCGGACACAAAAGAAGCCTTATTATACAACCGATCATCCGTCTGGGTTCTACCGGGAACAAAATACCAGGGAATACGAGTTTAACAGTGACTTCATGCTCCGTTACGAAAATAATGAGCAGTTTGATAACCGGCTGGGATTTTCAGCGATGATTGGCGGAAACAGCATGACTTCCGAATATTATAACAACCGGATATCCCTCAGTCAGCTGGATATTGATGGCGTTTATCATCTTTCGAATCTGCCGTCAGGGATCAATCCGGACATTTATACCTACCGCAGCAAAAAAATGATCAACAGTTTATACGGACTCGTTTCACTGAGTTGGAATGATACCTATTTTCTGGATCTAACAGCACGGAACGACTGGTCAAGCACGCTTGCACCAAAATACTGGTCATTCTTTTATCCTTCGGCTGCGGCCAGCGTGTTGCTCGATAAGGCTCTGAATTTGCAGGAGAGTCTGTCCTGGCTCGATTTTATGAAATTACGTGTTTCCTGGGCAAATGTGGGTAACGGTACAACCCCATATTCGTTGGATCAGTATTATGGAACAACTTCTTTCCCTGGTGGTTATGTTTTACCGGGCGCGATCACAGACCCATTGATTAAACCCGAAAATGTAGAAAGCTGGGAGCTGGGGCTGGAAGGGAAGTTCCTGCAAAACCGGGTTTCGTTCGACCTGGCTATATACGACAACAAATCGACAAACCAGATTACTACAGTCGATCTGGACCAGATCACCGGTGCAACCGGGATGAAAATTAATGTGGGAGAAGTTCAGAACAGAGGGATTGAAGTCTTACTGAACTTTGTGCCGGTAAGGTCCAAAAACTTCAACTGGAATTTTGATGTGAACTGGTCCAAAAACAGAAATAAGCTGGTAAGTCTGGCCGATGACTGGGACCCGACCGTGCCCTGGCAAACGGACATGGGAACCACTGTCGGAAGCCGCACGTTCATCTATTCTTATGTCGGGCAGGAAATGCATGTAATCTATGGGCGCGGATACCAGCAGGCGCCGGAGGGATCGACCTATATTGACGAAAATGGTAATGAAGTTGATGCTTCCGGTATGGACATCGTTAATGCATCGGGTTACCCGGTACTGGATGGTTCACCAACCCGGAAAATCGGGAACGTGAATCCTGACTGGCGGGCGGGAATGACACATCGTTTCAGCTATAAAAATCTGAGCCTTTCAGCTTCCTTCTCCGCACAATACGGAGGAAATGCCTTCTCTGTAACCAACTTTAGTCTCTCTTACCAGGGGAAACTGAAAAATTCGCTGGAAGGCCGTAATGACGGACTCGTGCATCCTGGGGTCAATGAAGTCAAAGAAAACGATGTAGTGGTCGGTTATACTAAAAATACAAATGTAACAAGCAGCATTCAAACCTACTACAATTCCAATGTTTGGAATCGCGATAATACCATGAATAATACCTTTGACACCTCGTTCCTGAAACTGAAAGAAGTTCGTCTTGACTATAATGTGCCGGCCAGATTATTACGGAAAACCGGATTTCTACAAAAAGCCGGTGTGGGCGTATTTGCAACTAATCTGTTCTGCTGGACTGATTTTCCGCAGTATGATCCTGAAACAGGAATGTTGAACGGAAACCAAATTTATAAAGGCATCGAAGTGATGTCTTTCCCGATGACCCGGAGCTATGGAGTTAATGTTAATCTTTCATTTTAAAGGGATATGAAGAAAATAAATAAAATACTGACAAGCGCACTAATTGTTCCTGTTTTGGCTGCCTGTACTTCAGATTTTGAAGAGATCAATACCAATCCAAACAAAACCCTTGTGGGAGATATTAAAGCCAGCGCCATGTTTGAGCCTATCCTTTATAACGGCGCTAAAGTGTGGCTGAATTATACCTGGTTTTGGAATGATGAATTGATCCAGTTTACAGCTTTTACAGGCGGGACAACACGGTCGGAACATCGTTACTCGATTACGGAGCAAAATTGGGGGAGCGTATGGGATACTTATTCCCGTTATGCCAACAACATCAATCATATGTACGATCTTAGCCTTGAACAGAAGGATCGTTCACTTGAAGCGGTCGCACTTACTTTCAGAGTGCTGTTTATGTCCAATCTCACTGACATGTTTGGGGATATCCCGTATGCCGAAGCTTTTCAGGGAAGGTTGCCGGGCGGAACAAAAACGCCGAAGTTCGATTCCCAGAAGGAAGTGTATGAGCAAATGTTTGCTGATCTGGATTCCGCCAATGCCATTTATGCAACTAATCCGGTCTTTTTGAAACCAGAGTTGGATGGCATGTACGGCGGATCGATGGAAAAATGGCGGAAATTCAATAATTCTCTTTATCTCCGCCTGCTTTGCCGGGTCAGCGGACGCACTGAAATGAATGCCGGAAGTAAGATCAAGTCAATTCTAAATGATCCTTCTACCTATCCGGTTTTTGCTTCAAATGAAGACAATGCTACCGTTCATTTTTCGGGTGCTGACCCTTACCTGAGTGAATTTGCCATTACCAATGAAGGTAATTTTACCAGTTCAGGGCGTAAGCTGACCGAACAGTTGATCAAGATGACCGTTGTCACCGAAAATGACGTGCAGACCTATCAGGATCCCCGCCTGCCCGTTATTGGGAAAAAGAACCCCAGCACGGCAACAAATCCTTCCAATGTTTGGAAAGGAACAGTAGCGGGCTGTACACAGGAAGAACAGTCTACTGTTGACCGGGGTACATCATGGCTGAACTACAAAGTTTTTTGCCGCCCGGATGCTCCCGGCTTTTTCATGGACTATGCCGAAGTGCAGTTTATTCTGGCTGAGGCTGCTCTTAAAGGATGGATCGATGGAGGCGAAGCCAAAGCAAAGGAATATTATACTGCGGCTGTTACGGCGTCTCTGCAAAAATGGGCTGAATTCGGGCCGCTTAGTGAAACGCCCGTGACGATCGCTGAAGCAGACATCAATACCTTCCTGGCTTCAAAACTGGCGTCCTGGGATCTGGCTACCAGCAAGGAAGAACTCATTGCCCACCAGAAATACCTGGCGTTGTTCTGGACCGGGATGGAAGCGTATCACGAATATCGCCGCACAGGCTATCCGGTGCTGACCATCGGAGCGGGTACCAGTTTTAATGATTTTATTCTTCCGACCCGATTTGCCTATCCAAATACAACGATGGCAACCAACAGCGCCAATGCACAGGAGGCACTGAAGCGCATGGGGGGTGAGAATAACATGAAAACCCCGGTGTGGTGGAGCAAAAAAGCGATTAGTGGTAATTGACAATGAAATCAGATAAATTGAAAAAAACAGATGGAAAAATATAATTTCAATCGAATGAAAACCGCAGGAATCATGCTCTCCCTGATGCTGCTTTTTTCTGTTGTTTTCTTTATTTCCTGTAAAGAGGAAAATGATGACTCAGCTGACGGGGACCCTTATTTCAATATCGAGGGTGAGCCAACGGGCCTGGCAGTTGGCAGTGCTGCGAAAACCCAGGCTTATGTGGTACGTTCCAACCGGCCATGGCAGGTTGTTGCCCAGTCGGATGAAGATTGGGCCAGGTCTTTTCCGGAAGAAGGCGATGATGATGGCATTTTCAAGATCATCGTGAAGGAAAACAAGGCTTTCGTTGACCGGAGTATGAACTTCGCATTCATGGTTGACGGGAAGGAACAACCGGTTTTATTCCGGGTCGACCAGGAAGCTGCTGTTCCCAACATTACCGTCGCTGAAGCGGCCAATGGCATCTCAGTGCCTAAAGTTGGCTCGGAGGTAACCATCAATATTAAAGCCAATGTCGACTGGACCTATTCAATTGAGAATGGAAGCTGGCTGACTGAGGCGGGAAAGACCGGCACCCAGATCAAACTGACTGCAGTCCGGAATATGGGTGACGAACGGCAGGCTGTACTGACCGTGACATCTGCCGAATACCCGGATTTGGCGCAGGAGGTTGTGCTGACCCAGTCGGCCGGTAATGTCGTGCTGGAAGAGTATTTTAGTTGGCTGGCCTACGGAAGTGCCATATTTTATACGACTGACGGTGAAACCATCATTGACGCCTGGACGCAGGAGGAAAAAGACAAAGGCTGGACCAGTACGCCAACTTTTACCGGTACGAAGACAGAGTCATGTTGTTATGCGCGGGTAAACTTTGTTAAACTAGGAAAAACCAGCTATGGTGGTGATTTGATTTCACCGAAATTGACAGAGATCGTGGGAACAGCAAACATTATCGTTAAATTCAAGGCGGTTCCCTATATGACTGAAAAAGGAACCAGGGATGATAATATCTTAAATGTCAGTGTGATTGGAGCGGGAGCAATCAGTACAGGCTCATTTACTATTGACAACTGGCCCAATTATACAACCGATCCCACCTGTACGGCAATCTGGGCTGATCCCGCAGCCGAGCGTTCGTTCGTCATCACCGGGGCAACTGCTGAAACCCAGATCAAGTTTTTGGGTGGCGATTATATGCTGAAAGGAGTAGGAAAGGGAAAGAACCGGATTTTCCTGGATGATATAAAAGTGTTGTTGCAACCCTAAATCAAGAAATGGAAGGGACGAATAAACAGATTGAAGTTTTTGCGATTGAGCAAAGAACCGATTTGTATATTTGTCCCTTTCAACCGAATAACTTATTGTTTTTTCTTCTAAACTTAAATCATGATTAAATTTTTACGTCCTGCAGCTTTTAAGGAACCGGTCCCTGAATCCCGGGTTGACAAGGATTACAAGCGGCTGAGGTTTCAGGTGTTCATGGGTATTTTTATTGGGTACGCAGGCTATTACCTGGTCCGCAAAAACTTTTCGCTGGCGATGCCCGACCTGGTGCAGGAAGGGTTTTCAAAGGCGGAACTCGGGTTTGCGCTTTCAGGTGTTTCGATTGCCTATGGCTTAAGTAAGTTCCTGATGGGGAACGTGTCAGACCGGAGCAATGCCCGGATATTTTTGCCGCTGGGCCTGTTATTGTCGGCTATAACCATGATCGTTATGGGCGTTTCACCGCTTGCCACTTCTTCGATCACGATCATGTTCCTGATGCTGCTCATCAACGGCTGGTTCCAGGGTATGGGCTGGCCTCCCAGCGGCAGGGTGATGGTCCACTGGTTTTCGCTGAAGGAACGCGGGACAAAGATGTCGATCTGGAATGTGGCCCATAATGTGGGCGGCGGACTAATCGGGCCTTTGGCAATTGCCGGGATATTCCTCTTTTCCGACTGGCACAGTAAATTTTATTTTCCGGGAATGATCGCTGTGGGGATCGCCTTCCTGGCATATTTCTTAATTCGTGACACACCCCAGTCGTGCGGACTACCCCGTATTGAAGAGTATAAAAATGATTATCCGGTGGTCTATTCGGATCAGAAAGAGGTTGAACTCTCGGCGAAGGAGATTTTTACCAAATATGTTTTCCCAAACAAGATGCTATGGGCGATTGCTTTTGCCAACGTTTTCGTTTACCTGGTACGCTATGGCGTGCTCGACTGGGCTCCGACGTACCTGGAAGAGGCGAAACACTTCTCCATCAACGAAACAGGAGCGGCCTATTTTGCCTATGAATATGCCGGTATACCGGGGACCTTGCTTTGCGGGTACCTGAGCGACCGCTTGTTTAAGGGCAGGAGAGGACCCGTAATCATTATTTACATGGTCGCTGTACTGCTGGCGATCTTGTTATACTGGACAAGTGTTTCACTCGTTGCCAACACTATTGCACTGATCCTGATCGGATTCCTGATCTACGGACCCGTGATGCTTATTGGCGTTCACGCGCTGGATCTCGTTCCCAAAAAGGCTGCCGGCACAGCAGCGGGCTTTACCGGTTTGTTTGGCTACGCGGGCGGAGCGCTTTTTGCCAACATTGCCATGGGATTTGTGGTCGACCATTTTGGCTGGGGCGGCGGATTTGTCGTGCTGGTGGTATCGTGTGTGCTGGCGATCCTTTGTATGGCGTATGCCTGGATTGAGGAAAACAAGATCCTTCGGGAAGCAAAACGTTAAAAAAGATGGACGGAAAGAAAAGAGCGAATATCAGCATCGGAAGTCATGTGGAGATTGTTCAGAAAATGGACCAACGGACAGGAGAGCTAACAGAAGGGTATGTGGAAAAAATTCTGACCAGTTCGCCCACGCATCCGCATGGAATTAAGGTTCGCCTGGAAACCGGTGAAGTGGGACGGGTGCAACGTGTGCTGGAGGAGGAATAAGAGAAGAGACACAAGTATCAAGTATCAAGACAGAAGATAGAAGATAGTTAATAGCTCACAGCTCGCTACTCATAACTATCTTCATCGCTTCTTCAGCGGTTTTTACCGGCAGCAGGCAGGTTTGTCCCTTGCAGACATAGATTCGCGTTTCGTTGTCTTTCACGCGGTTTTTCAGAAGCGGGAGTGATTCGGTCTTGCCGGCACAAAAAATACAGTTGGGCAGGTAGTTTGACTGAAGCGCTTTTGCCAGTTCGATAGCCTGTGGTCCGCCAATGGCAATTTCATATTGCTTTTCCGATAAATTCAAGGCCAGATTCAGCCAGTTGGAATGGCCGGACGGGTATTCCAGGATATTGTCGCCCATTTTTTTCAGCATTTTTCCGGCAATGTCCAGATATTCAGATTGATCAAGCAGGTGTCCCAATCTGACCAGGTTATTGGCCATCACTGAATTGGATGAAGGAATAACATTATCATAGACCTCCATGCTCCGGCTGATCAGGTTGCCTTGTCCGGCGGGACTGAAGAAGAACATGTTTTCTGATGGGTCAAAAAACTGATTAAACGCGGATTGCGCTAACTGATGAGCCTGATCAAGATAGCTTTCGCTTCCCGTTGCTTCAAACAGCGCAATCAGGGCCTGGATAAACAACGCAGAATCTTCCAAAAATCCTTCTGCCTTGCAGTTGCCATTTTTCCAGGAATGGCGGAGTATTCCGTCGCTGCCTAACAGGTTTTTCAGTATAAATGCGGCGTTTCGTCTGGCCAGATCGAGATAATCATTATTTCCAAATGCTTTCCAGGCGTCTGTCAGTCCCGTGATCACAAGCGCATTCCACGAGCTCAATATCTTATCATCCAATGCAGGACGAACCCTGGCTTCGCGGATTTTCAGCAAGACAGAATTCCATTTCTGAACCTTTTTTGTAAGTTCATCCTGATCTAAATGATGTTTTTTTGCAAAAACCTCATCCGGTTCAGTTCGAAGCAGGATATAGTTGTCGTCTTCCCAGTGACCATGGTTATTGATATTGTAATAGTGCCGAAAGAGGTCAAAATCATCCCCGAACAGATTTTCTAATTCCGTCTTTTTCCAAACATAGAATTTACCTTCCTGTCCTTCGCTATCCGCATCCAGTGAAGAATAGAAGCCTGAGTCGGGCGACAGCATTTCCCGTTTCAGCCAGTTGACTGTCTGATCAACAACCTGCCGGTAGAGCGGATCCCTGAATTTTTGATAAGCCTGTGAATATAAGCTCAGTAGTTGGCCATTATCGTACAGCATCTTCTCAAAATGGGGAACTTTCCAGATTGAATCGGTCGAGTATCGTGAAAAGCCGCCTCCCGCCTGATCATAGATGCCGCCCAGTGCCATCTTTTGGAGTGTCGTCCGGACAAAGGCAGTCAGCCCGGGATCATGCTGGTGGGACCACCGCAAAAGGAACATCACAATACCTGGCATCATAAACTTGGGCGCCCCGCGTCGTCCGCCTTCTTCCGGATCAAAAACCGATTGCCATTGAGTTACAGCCGCTTCTATTTTACCAGGTGTGACTTTTGTGCCGTTATTGCCTGGCGGCAGAATTAAACTTTGCCGGATACCCTCACTCAATTTTTTTGCATATTCCCCCGTCTTGTGAGGGGCCTGTTTGTGATAGGCTGCGATTTGCTGAAGCATTTCAATCCAGGTCTGTTTGGGAAAGTAGGTTCCTCCCCAGATCGGGCTTCCGTCAGGCAGGGCGACTACGTTTAACGGCCAACCCCCGCTTTGGGTGATCAGTTGAACAGCGGTCATGTAGATTTGATCCACATCAGGACGCTCTTCCCGGTCAACCTTAATACAGATGTAATCCTTATTCATGACACTGGCTACAAGTTCATTCTCAAATGATTCCTGTTCCATGACATGGCACCAGTGACAGGCTGCATAACCAATGCTGATCAGTAACAGCTTGTTTTCAGTCTTTGCCTTTTGGAGAGCCGCTTCGCCCCAGGGCATCCAGTTTACCGGATTATGCGCATGCTGCAGCAGATAGGGTGATGTTTCGTTTATCAGATTATTGGTGTAGCGGTGTTTTCCCATGTTTTCAGTCTCTTGACGATTTTATAAACAAATGGTATACGGGAAAGTTTCTATGGAAGATTCATGGGGCAAACAGGAACCCCGAAGATGAGGTGAATTTTGGGCGACCCTTGATTTTGTGCGATTATTTGATTAGATTTCATCCAAAATTATTTGTTTTAGAGCTGCCGGATGGAATTCCCTTCGGGGATTTCCGCTTTGCTCCAATTCGCATGATAAATTTTCAGCGGTGTTTGCGTTTTAATGAATCGTGCTCATTTCAGATAAATTAAACAATTGTCATGGAACGCAGAGATTACCTGATGAACCAGATTGAGGAGATGGGTCTGTTTTTTGCCAGACTTATTGGCCGTTTATACAAAAGAATCCAGGAGAAAGAGGAAGAACAGATTATGGAGGATGCACAGAACGCCCTGTGTGTTCAGTTTGGATGGGATCTGGAGGAGTTGTTGTTTCTGGACAATCAAAGTTTCATCAGCCTCATGGAAGAAAACCTGCTGGCTGATGATCATTATGAAAAAATGGCTTCCATTTTCGAATTACTGGGTGATTGCGTCACCGACAATAAAACGATATTAAGAAAGGAACTGTATCTGAGAAAAGCTTTATTGCTTCTCGAACATTTGGAATATAAAAGTTCTACTTATTCGATGGAACGGCAGGACAGGATTGCGCAGATCAATCTGGCACTGAGCCGCTAGCGGATCACATCCGGTTTCATATAATGAACCAGTCCTTCTTCGAGTCTGAGTTCTTTTGAAAAAATGCCGTTTTCCTTCAACGCAGCGAAAAAACCTTCATTCATCATCCTTCCTGCCCGCAGCGGAAAATCGAGCAGGGCAGGATAACTGTCTGTATGATTGGGATGCTTGTAAAACTGATAACAACTGTCAACTTTCATTGACAAATAGATGCGGCAGGCAAGCGGGCGGGCAGGATAGGCTGTGCAGGCGCCGTCCTTTAGCATCGGACAAGGATGTTTGTAATTCAATATTTCTTTTTCAGTCAGTTCGCCGGCTGTGTCGTTTTTCGCTGAAGCCAGCAGATAAATCTTCTCCTGTTCCTTGCTGCTAAAATGATTTTTTATATATGCAGCCAGATATTTCAGTTCATAGGAATTTGCAAATACTGGCTGGTGGCAGCACCAGGAACAACCTTTGCGGCAATCGACCGTTACCCCCTGGCGTTGACCCATGGACAGAAATGATTCAATGAATTCATCCACCGAACGGTACATCGCTTCAACAGCTTCAAGGAGTTTTTCTTCACATGGCAGCTCATGTGCAGTCTGCTCCCCTAACCGATAACCATCCTTATAGAAGATGCGGTCATATTCCGGATATTTTGAATCTGTCATTCTCTGGCTTCGCTTAATAAATAAACAGGTGAAATGTAGCCATTATCCTGATCACCCCATCATTTAAGTAAAATTAATTATCATGTTGTCTTTAAATGATCTTTTTGCATGGATGGATGTTATTTAAATCGGTAAAAATTCATAATTTCGATTTTCAGCGCAAGTCACCAAAGTGCGGGGAATCAATTAACGTCTTCGTGACCTGGTTGTATCTACTGATTATGGAAGAGAAACTTTATATCCGGAATATGGTTTGCGACCGCTGTAAGATGGTTGTAAAGGCTGAATTGGAACAGATGGGTCTTCGTCCTCTTTCTGTTGAACTGGGCGAAGTTAAGCTGGACCGGGAACTGACAGATGAGGAAAAACGGCGATTCAGTGAGCGGTTGCAGGAACTGGGATTCTCGCTGATCGATAATAAGAAAAGCCGGCTGATCGAGCAGGTTAAAACACTGATTATTGAATTGGTGCATCACCGCAACAGTGAATTATCCATTAATCTTTCCGATCATCTGAAGCAGCATATTCACCATGATTACCATTACCTCAGCAGTCTCTTTTCGGAAGTGGCGGGCACGACAATTGAGAAGTATTTCATTGCCCAGAAAATTGAAAAGGTCAAAGAATTGCTGGTATACGATGAGCTTTCGTTGAGTGAAATAGCCGATCAGTTAAACTACTCCAGCGTCGGCTATCTGAGCAGCCAGTTTAAGAAGGTCACCGGTTTTACACCTTCCCGCTTCAGGAAGATCAAAGAAAAGAAACGCAAGCCGCTGGATCAGGTTTGAGCCCGTAAATATTTCCACGATATCTGCGCAAAAGAATACAAATCTTATAAAACTTCCGGAAAAAGCTGTAAGGCATTTCTCTCAAGGTATGCCGATCTTTGTCGTGTAGTTTAAAAATAAAGATGATGGCAACAAAGAAGGAAACCTATCCGGTGCTGCATATGTCGTGCGCATCGTGTGCAATGAATGTGGAACGTACCCTGAAGGGGCATTCAGGAGTGAAGTTTGCTGCTGTTAACTTTGCGTCGGGAAAAGTAACTGTTGAGTATAATCCGGAGGAGGTTAATGCACGGGATTTCCGGTCCGCCGTGCAGGCTGCCGGCTATGACTTGCTGGTGGAAGAAGATTCCGGCAATTCGGAAAAGCTCGGGGAAATCAAACGGGACGAGTTCAAAAAGTTAAAGCAGAAAACGCTGTGGGCGGTGATCTTGTCCGCACCCGTTGTAGTGACCGGCATGTTTTTTATGAGTCAGTCGGGATCGCACAGTTCGGTTTCGTATGCCAATCTGATCATGTGGGCGCTCACCACACCGGTGTTATTCTGGTTTGGACGGAGTTTTTTTATCAACGCATGGAAACAGGCACGGCATGGTTCGGCTAATATGGATACGCTGGTTGCCCTGAGCACCGGGGTGGCTTACCTGTTTAGTGTTTTTAATACTCTTTTCCCACACTACTGGATGGAACGCGGTCAGGAGGCACATGTTTACTTTGAGGCTGCTGCGGTGATTGTTTCCTTCATCCTGCTGGGAAAGCTTCTGGAAGAGAAAGCCAAAGGAAATACCTCTTCTGCCTTGAAAAAGCTGATTGGCTTACGACCCAAAACCGTGACGGTTGTTCATGAAGGCGGACATCAGACGGAACTGCCCATTGAAAAGATCAGTAAGAACGATCTGATACAGGTGAAGCCGGGTGAAAAAATAGCCGTCGACGGAATGGTAATCAGCGGAAGCTCTTATGTGGATGAGAGTATGCTGAGCGGCGAGCCGGTTCCGGTGCTGAAGGCCACAGGTGAAAAGGTCTTTGCCGGGACCATCAATCAAAAGGGCAGTTTTCAGTTCAGGGCCGAAAAAGTAGGCGCTGAAACCATGCTGGCACAAATTATCCGGATGGTGCAGGATGCGCAGGGAAGTAAGGCTCCTGTTCAGAAGCTGGTTGACCGCATCGCCGGTATTTTTGTTCCGGTGGTCATGCTGATTGCGCTTGCGGCGTTTATAGCCTGGAATATTTTCGGGGGCGACAACGGTTTTACCCAGGGGCTTCTTTCAATGGTCACCGTGCTGGTGATTGCCTGTCCGTGTGCCCTCGGACTGGCAACTCCAACGGCGATCATGGTCGGTATCGGTAAGGGTGCTGAGCAGGGCATCCTGATCCGCGATGCGGAGAGCCTGGAACTGGCGAGAAAGGTCAATGCCATTGTGCTTGACAAAACGGGAACCCTTACGGAAGGAAAACCCGCTGTAACCGATGTGTACTGGTTGAATGGTGATGATTCCAAAAAGAATATCCTGCTGAGTCTGGAAAAGCAATCCGAACATCCGTTGGCCGGAGCCGTTGTCAGCTATTTTGGCAACACACCGTCAGCCGGCGGGGTTTCCGGTTTTGAAAGTATTACCGGGAAGGGAGCCCGTGCTGTTTATGGCGGGCAAAGCTGGTATGCCGGCACAGCGGGCTTGATGGAGGAAAACGGGATTCCGGCCGATCCGGCTTTAAAGGCCAAAGCCGGTGAATGGGCTGCGGAGGCCAAAACGGTAATCTGGTTCGCTGGTGAAAAGCAGGCGCTGGCAGTCATTGCCATTGCCGACCAGATCAAGCCGACATCGGCCGAAGCGGTCCGGTCTCTTCAAGGGTCGGGTATTGATGTTTACATGCTGACCGGAGATAATGAAACTACAGCGGCGGCCATCGCGAAGGCAACCGGCATCGCTCATTTTCAGGCACAAGTGCTGCCGGACCAGAAAGCCGAATTCGTTAAAAAGCTGCAGGCTGAAGGGAAGACGGTTGCCATGGTGGGCGACGGGATCAACGACAGCACGGCGCTTGCGCAGGCCGACGTGAGCATCGCCATGGGGAAAGGCAGTGAAATAGCCGTGGACGTTGCCAAGATGACCATCATTTCGTCCGACTTAAACAAGATCCCGCTGGCGATCAGGTTATCCCGGCAAACGGTAACAGCGATCCGCCAAAACCTGTTTTGGGCGTTCATTTACAACATCATCGGCATTCCCATTGCTGCCGGTTTGTTGTATCCGGTGAACGGCTTCCTGCTTAACCCGATGATCGCCGGAGCCGCAATGGCGCTCAGCAGCGTCAGTGTGGTGACCAACAGCCTGCGGCTGAAATGGAAGAAGTAATGAGCAAAAACAGAAAGTACACCTTGATCCGGCGAAACGGAGATTGGTGTACTTTCCTTGTCTTCTGTTTAATAATCACTAACGTTTGATGGTTCTGACCCCAAAAACAGGGCCTGCGCGATGTCCTTCCGCCGGGACGATCTTTACCGTGATCCTTCCTCCGTTAACAGTGAGCTGATCGGGCAAGTCATAGCTTTTATAAAAGAATTCGCCCGGCTTCACATTGGAGATATTTTCAGTTGCAATCTTCATATCGTTGACCAGGATATCGAAGGTCCGGGATCCCGGAAACCCTCCCCAGTATTCAAAGACCAGCGCCATGGGCTGTCCGGCATTCACGCCCATTTCGAAAGAAAGCCAGCCTCCGCGGTCAGCTTCGCGGAACCTTCGGTGTTTGAAGGTCTCGGCCCACGATTTCTCGCTGTTGAACCGGTGATCGCGTTCGGGCTGCATTTCGCCCGGTTGAAAAAAGTCGATCGTCATTTGTTCGATTTTTTTCCTTTCCTCTTCCTTCATGCGGTATTCTTCCTGATACCGGTCCCAGTCGCCTTCCGGGAACAGGTCGAAATAAACCGAATACCGGCGTTCATGGGTTTTATAGAACGGCTTTAATTCAATATCAACGGGCTGTCCCGTGCTCACGGTCCTGAAGATATTGGCTTTTCCTTCTTCCGGTTTTGTCCAGTCATTGGGATTGCGGTCTTCTGTTACAAAAACCGGCACATAGAATGGGTCGGCCGACTTTGGATCATCTTGCGGTCCCAGGTCCCCGGCCAATACCAGTGGCCCATACAGAAAGGCGACCCGGTTGGTATCATCAGGCATCGTTTCAAAGCGCAGTGTGAAGGGGAATTTAATATCGACAACATCGCCGTTTTCCCAGGTCCGGTCAATTGCAATGAAACTGCCTGGTTTTTCTTTGATCTTTTGGTCTTTCCCGTTCACCTGGATGGTGATTCCTTCCTCTGCCCAGTAAGGATAACGGATTTGAAGGGTAAGCGGGAGAGGATTGGCACAACCGAACTTCAGTTGCGTTCCCTGTTCTTCGGGGTACGCCGTGGTTTGGGTCAGCGTCAGCCCTTTTTCTTTCCAGCTTAGTTCCGAGGCAATAAACTGAGCGAGGTAAAGCTCTTCATTGTTATGATAATAGATATCCCTGCTGTATTTCGAGTGATTTTCCATGCCCGTTCCAATGCAGCAGGTAAACCACATCGGATCCTGGTAAGCTTTGTAGCCGCCCATTTCGAGCGACAGGTTATAGATGACGCGTCCGTCGCCGGGATGCTGGGAGGAGAGGATATGGTTGAATAAAGCCCGTTCGTAAAAGTCGGCCACTTCGGGTTTCGCCTCCCACTCAAACAAATGGGCGGACAATTTAAGCATATTGTAGACGTTGCAGGTTTCGGTTGTGCCGTCGCTCAGCCGGTTTCGCAGGGTGTCGGGCGGGCCGAAATATTCGTGGTCGCAATGTCCCCCGGTGACGTACGAATGATGATTGACCACCCGGTCCCAGAAAAACTCAGCCGCTTTGCGGTCGGACGAATCGGCTGTCAGTTCGTATCGGCGGGCCAGTCCGATAAGTTTTGGGATTTGTGTGTTGGCATGTTTGCCCGGCAGGATGTCTTTTTCGTGAGCCAGCGAATCGAGGATGGCTTTGTGATGGAATACGCGTGACATCTTCAGGTATTTTTCATTTCCGGTGGCACCGTACAATTCGGCGAGCGCTTCGTTGATGCCGCCGTGTTCGCAGTTCAGCATTTCCTGAACCTGATCGTCATTCAGATTTTTGATAACCGTTTCGAGCCAGTCGGCAAATCGGATATTCACCTGCAGCGCTTTTTCATTGCCGCAAAGCCTCCAGGCATCCATCAGGCCCATCATGACCTTGTGCTGGGTATAATAAGGCACCCAGAGTCCATTCAGGTCAAAGCCTTTGGAACGGATATCTCCTTTTGCAACTTCTTCTTCCAGAATTTTTTTTCCATCGGGGAATGCACCGATATAACCTTCACCATCTGCCTGCTGGCAGGTATCGAGTTCGGCGACAATATAACTGACCCGGTCGAGAAAACGCTTGTCTCCGGTGGTCTGGTACATCAATGAAACGGCCGTGAGGTAATGTCCCAGACTATGTCCGGCAATGGTATTGTCTTCCCATCCGTGATAATGTTCGGCTTTCGGTTTCAGTCCGGCTTCACTTCTGAATTTTGCCAGCAGGCGGTCCGGTTCATAATTCAGGAGCGACCGGATATTGAGTTCCGTGGCGTGCTTAAAGGGACCGTCAAGCAATTTCACTTCGGTTATTTCGAAGGGGAGCACTTTGAAATCGACCACCTCGGGACCCTGCGTGGAAATCCGCGGATTGGCCGGTTTAGAACAGGATGACAGCAGGATCATTCCTGCCAGCGTCATAAAAAGAAGTTTCCTCATAATTTACTCGGTATAAAGGTTTGAAGATGAATGACAAGATGGGCTCTCATTGCTCTCAGGAAAATATTCCTTGATCAACTGGAACAACCGGGGATCATATTTCTTCAGATCGTCACGGGTGTTTACCCAGTTATGTTTTCCGTCGGCTTTGGGGACTTCAGCATTTACGTTGAACCAGTCCTGGACGCCCTCGGCCCAGTATTCCCAGATATTCTCGGCTGCGTATGTTCTTTTATATTTTCCCTCGCTGATTGCCTGATCCAGCTTTTCCTGAAGCAAGTTATTAAATTCAGGATTCAATGGCAAGATCCCGACTCCATGGATAGTATGGGCAAACTCGTGGATCAGGATATCTTCGGCATGATATTTATCGATCTGGTAGCACAGCAGGTTTTCTTCTGCACAGGAGGTAAGTGGTAATTCCAGGTCGCCGCCAAGTCCCCGCGCGCGAAGGTCCCAGTTCAGTGTGGTATCATTGGCCAGGTGCGCATGCTCGGGGACATCGGTGGTCCCTTCATAGCGGGCCATGACCGTTACGCGGGTATTGACCTTCACCATCGCGTCGAGTATTTCGGGGGGAAGTCCTGCGGTCATAAACCTGACGATTTTCCAGGCCTGAACCAGGGCAGAGTCGGGTACCCTCCACGAGCTGGTGATGGCAATACCGTTGGCCGTCAGGTACTTTTTATAAAACTTGTTCAGCTTCAGGGAAGCAGGAGGCGAGCTGATTACCGGAATATTGTCCGGTGTTGTTGTTCCGGTCTGGCTCATGCCGGCCAGCGGAATGGCGAACATAGCCGCCGCGAGGATCCATATTCTTTTATTCATGCGTTTGGTTTTTTAAGTTGTTCCAGTCGGGAGGCGTCAGTCCCAACAAACTTTTAACAAAAAAGTCCCGTCGTTTTTGTTCCCCGTAATCGCCGCCAAGCGTGTGGTTCATCCCTGGAAGGACAACCAGTTCAAACTCTTTTTTTGCTCTGATCAGCGCGTCGGCCACCTGCATGGTGGAGGCGGGATCGACGTTGTCGTCCAGTTCGCCGACAATCAGCAGCAATTTGCCTTTCAGCCGGGAGGCATTGACCACATTCGAACATTCAGCGTATTGGGGACCAATGGGGTAGCCCATCCACTGCTCATTCCACCACATTTTATCCATCCGGTTGTCGTGGCAGCCGCAGGAGGCGGAGCCGGCCACATAGAATTCAGGATGGAAGAGCAATCCGGCGAGGGTACTTTGTCCGCCTGCTGAGCCGCCGAACAGGCCCACCCGGGTAGTGTCCATGCAGTTGTATTTTTCGGCTGCCGCCTTAATCCAGCGGATACGGTCGGGGAAGCCGGCGTCTTTCAGGTTTTTCCAGCAAACATCGTGAAAGGCTTTCGACCGGTTTGAGGTTCCCATGCCGTCCAGTTGAACGATGATAAAACCCAGCTCAGCCAGACCGGAGAAGGCCGGCGTAGCGGCCCGGAAGCTTTTTTGCGCGAACGAGCTGTGCGGACCCGCGTAAATGTATTCAATAACGGGATATTTTTTCGCCGGGTCGAAGGCCGAGGGCCGGTAAATGTTTCCCCAAATGTCGGTTTTTCCGTCGCGTCCCTTGGCTGTAAAGGGTTCGGGAGCGATCCAGCCGGCGGCTTTCAGCTCAGCAATATCGGCATTTTCAAGTTCCATGATTACTGAGCCGTCGGCGGTTTTCTTCAGTACGGTAACCGGCGGCGTGTCTGGGGTCGAATAGGTGTCGGCGAAATAATCACCGCGGGCCGAAAAATAAAGTTCGTGATTCCGCTTTTCAGGCGTCAGATCGGTGAAGTTGCTCCCGTCCAGATTCACCCGGCAGCAATGGATAAAATAGGGATCTTCATCAGGATTCAACCCGGAAGCTTTGAACAGGACGGTCCGGTTTTTTTCGTCGACGCGGATTACTTCGCGGACGGGCCAGTTGCCTTTTGTAATCTGATTTTTGACGGCTCCGGTTTTGGCATCGATCAGGTACAAATGGTTCCATCCGTCACGCTCGGAGGCCCAGACAATTTCACCTGTTTTCTCCAGGTCGTACCTGAAGTGCTTGCCGCTGTAGTCAATAAAAGTCTTGCTTCGTTCGTCGATGACGATCTGTACTTTGCCGGTGGTTGCATCTACCTTTGCAAGCTGGTACACCTGATGCCCGCGCTGATTAAATTCGAAGGTGAAGGCCTGGGCGTTTTTGCTCCACTTCAGGTTTGAAAGTTCGTACTGGTTCTCAAACGCACGCGAATCGACCGGGGTTTGTTTTTTTGTTTCCACGTCGAACAATGACGGACGCTTCACAGGCAGGGCATCGCCTGGTTTCAGATAATTTCGCTTATGCAGGATGGGCTGTAACTGGTCTTTTGGTGAGGATTCAACAAACGAGATCTGCCGGTTTTCGTTTTTGCGGATCTTGTTTACCGCCAGCTTCTTCGAATCAGGCGACCATTGAAGGTAGGAGGAGTAAAAATCACCGGGGGAACCGTCAAAGCTGAGTTGATATTCTTTTTTGTCTTTTTCGCAGCGAATATAAACATTGCTGTTTTTTATAAAGGCGGTCCAGCTACTGTCGGGCGAAACGACCGGTTTGCTGCCGGTTTCGTCGAACGGGTCGTTCCAGTATGGCGTTGGCTGCTTTTTGACCACCGAATCTTTCTTTAATTCATAATTCTCCAGCTTACAGGTCCAGTATGCCCCGGCATATTCGAAATGAATGCAGTTTGTTTCGAGATCGGCTTTCAGCCGCTGCAGTTGCAGCTTCTTTTCGGTGGTGGTATCGCCCGGGTGCAGGTTTAACTGTTGTACGAGTTTTTGGGTGTTGAAGAGCGGCTTATGTGTTTTTTTTGCGGCATCGATCAACTGCCAGACCATTCCTTCCCGTGTCCTGATCTGATACCAGCAGCTTGCGGTGGAATCAATCCAGTTTACACTGTTGACCTGATGGTAAACCAGGTCATTCCATTTCATGACCGAATCGGCCCGCAGGTAATCGGCTTTCGTGATTTGAGCCGTTGCCATGGCTGAAGTCATCCAGGCGAGCATCAGGCAGAGGGAGATTTTTTTTAACATGTTCATAGAGATTAAGTCATGTAACAATTTTCTTACTTCATTTTCCATTCAGAAATGGTACCTGGATTGCTCCTTGCAGCTTTGCCATGACCCGGAAGTTTGTATCTTTCAATCTCAAGTTGCATTCAGCTTCAGAAAATGAATATCAGTTTAAGGTTTCATTCCAGTGACCATTCAAAAATTCCGGCGGCATATTTTTTTTGTAACTTGACTTCAAGCTTAATGGCTGTTGTTTTTACCGGTTTAAAAGAGACTTCATTGGCCACTCCTTTTTTTACAGTGTATGAAGTTGTCGCTTCAACCGGTGTCCATTTGCCATTTGAATCGCTGTAGTAAATTTGATAAGATTCAGGAATGCGGCAACCGCCCCATGGACCGTCATCATACCAGTAAACGATAGTGCTGCTCAAGGTTTTAGCATGATCAAACTCGTATGAAACCCATTCGGTGGTTCCTTCCTTTGGCCACCAATGGTAGTACGGCACCGAACGGTCGTTTTCATCTTTAGGAATCAGGCGGTCGTTGATGGCGCCGATGGCTTTCACCGGATGCGAAGCCTCTATTTTACTTTCCGAAGCTATTGTTGCCGGCTGTACCGGGCGTCCTGAACTTAAATCGTTAGACAGCCAAACAGCCATTTCTCCACTTCCACGATGCGCCCAGGCATAATATGGGATCAGATTCAAGAGGACATCCGTCACTTCGATTTTACCTTGGGTGTTGTAGCTCAAAAGCTGGGCGTCGGTGTGGATCATATCAATGCCGTACAACAAGTCCGGCTTATGCTCAACGGAGAACACCGGTTTTTTCGGGACAACAGCACTCAACACACTGAAGTCGTTATCGGGCCACTCGGCACAGTAAACAAGGGGGCCCCGTTCGACGGACACTTTTCCCCGGTCGGCTTCCACCAGCGGATGAGCTTTCACGGTACGCGTTTCCATGTCGAAGTGGATTTCGACTTTATCACCTTTCACCCAGTTGCGCGATATGGTGAAGTAGCCGTTGACCAATTCGCCGGTAACCGCCTCCCCATTTACTTTTACCGAGTATGAGAGTTGTTTCCGATCGGCGAAGCTGTACAGGTCGCCGGGTACTGCTTGTCCCAACACCCAGCCCGGTAACCGTATTTTCAGGTTGAAATTTTGTTTCTTCTTCGGTGCGAGCTCCAGTTCAATGTCGCCTGACCAGGGGTAGCGGGTGGTCTGTTTTAATCCGACAGTTTTACCTTCAACTTGAATTTCCGCGTTGTTTGACAGAAACAGGTTGACATACAATTCCTGATCATGTACGGCATAAATGTATCCCGGCACAGAAGGGATGAAACGGGCGATATTGGACGGGCAGCACGCGCACCCGAACCAGGCCTGGCGCTGATGTTGCCCAATGGATTCAAGCGGATTGGGATAGAAGAAACCATCTCCGTCAAGCGAAACACCGCTGATGAGCCCGTTATAAAGCGTTCGTTCCAGCACATCGTAGTATTTTGATTCACCGTGTAACAAAAAGAGACGGTAGTTGAGGTAAACATTGCCAATGGCGGCACAGGTTTCGCAATAGGCCGACATGTTGGGCAACTCATAGTCCTTGCCGAAAGCCTCGCCGTGGTTGGTAGCGCCGATGCCCCCGGTAATGTATAGCTTTTTGTTCACAATATTTTCCCAAATGCGGTCGATGGCGTGGATATAAGAGGTATCACCGGTGAGGGCGGCTACATCGGCCATGCCGGAGTACATGTAGGCAGCGCGGACGGCGTGTCCCACAGCTTCCGACTGCTCAAGCACCGGCAGGTGCGACTGGCTGTATTCTGTTTTAATGGTTGTATAGCCACGCTTGTTGAGCAGGAATTTGGCCAGGTCGAGGTATTTCTGCTGACCGGTCAGCACATACAACCTGGCCAGGGCCATTTCGGCAATCTGGTGCCCGGGAACAACACAAGCCTGTCCGGGATTATCACCCACTTGGTGAACGGCGCAGTCGGCATATTTTTTAGCAATTTCCAGAAAGGTGGTTTTCCCGGTGGCCTGGAAGTGGGCGATGGCTCCCTCAATCATGTGACCCAGGTTGTAAAGCTCATGACTCAGGTCTTCTTCTTTTTCCCAGCGTTTTTCGCCGGCCCATTCGTGTGGATGAGCCGGGTTCATGGTTCGCGATGTGTACAGGTAACCGTCGGGTTCCTGCGCTGCTTTTACAAGGATCAGTACACTGTCGATGTAATGGTCAAGTTCGGGATCGGTGAAGGTTTGCATGGAATAGCTCGCTCCTTCTATGGTTTTGTATACGTCGGTGTCGTCGAAGGAGTAACCTTTTACTTCTATCGTATCACTTGGATGTGCAGCTTTCACAAAGTTTTCGTATCGTCCGGTTTCCTCGCATTTGCTGAAAGCCAGCGGAATCGTTACTTCGCGACTGGCTTTCAGTCGCTGACCCCAAAAGGAGTCGGAGACCTTAACTGCGGTGAACGGAACCGGGGAAATCGGGTATCCCGCAGCTTGTTTGTCTTGAGCTTGCAGTCCGAGTGAGCAGCTCATTATCAACACGAAGATCGAATTTTTCATTGTTTTATATTTTTTCTGGATTGATCCATCATTCGTTTGTTTCATGATCATCATTTCTATTTGGTTTTCGCGTTTCTCATCGGTTTTGTCCGGAGCATCAGCTGTCGGATTTCTTCCGAATTAAATCCTTTGTCAAATACCTGTGCCCGTGCGATATAGCCAGTCAGATTTTCCGAAGGTTCACCCGATGCACCAATCAGAATATCAGATGCCTTGACAAACAGGCTGAGTGGTTGCTGGCTATTCAGTTTCCCGTCAACATACACGTTTTCCAATACGCCGTCGAAGCTGACAGCAATGTGATGCCACTGCCCGGGATCTGGTAGCTGATCGTATGGCAGGTCTACTGCCCAATCGCCATGTGCCATCGCACCAAAGCGCGAGGATCCGTACATCAACGCTGCATAAGATGATTGCAACATGTTTTCACGGGTGTTCCAAACCAGCAGACATTCGCCTTCGCCTACAACGGGGTTATACACCCAAACAGATGCGGTAAAGGCTGAATTCCAGTCGAGGCAGGCAGGCGCCGGTTCCGAAAGTCTCAAGTAGTTTGAACCATCGAATACGGCAGCCTTGATGTCATTGATTATTTTGATCTGAAGCCGTCCAACCGGCTCAAAACAACCGCCTAAAGTGCCCGGGTTTATCATTGAGACTGTATCTTTTGCGTTGAAGTCGGCTAGGAGGCTTCCGGTGCCTGTTGTCCCCGGACCTTCAGCAGATTCCTTATTGGCGAAGGGGGGCAGTTCGAAGCGTTCTTCATATACTTTTATATTCCAAACAGCGGCCAGCATACCCGAATGCTCTGTGCCTGTAATTGTTAGGCGCAGGTAACGGGCAGTCAGTTCATTGTCGTCAATCATGGGGCAGCCACTGGTTCGGTTGGAGGTTTTGTCGCAGTACATCTTCCAGTTTACACTGTCTTCCGATACCTCAATTTTATACCGGTAATAGTAAGTCGGGTATTCAAACTCGGTTAAAACCCGGCGAATGTCGGTTAGTCCGCCCAGGTCAATAGTGAGGCTTTGCGGAAGATCGGTGTTGCCTGCCCGCCACAGTGTGCCATTATTGTCATCAACGGCATTGGCCGGCAAGTAGCGGTAATCGTAATTTGAACTGCTGTAAGCGGTTCTTTTGCTTAACAGGTGGTACCAGGAGCTGGCATCAGCTTTTGCTCCCGAAGCCAGGTTGATTGGGGAATTTTCATTCGCATGCAGCGGTTGTATCCCGGCATGACTCGCTTCTACGTTAAGAAGTTGCCCGTTCTCATCAAACGGCAATTCATCCATACATACTTGCCGGAATTCTCCGCCAGTACTGTGCGGGTTATCGTGACGATGATAAACGATGAAATAGCGGTCCTCTTCTTTAAGTACGGAGTGATGGCCCGGCCCGTCAATTGTGCCGTCATTATTAGTCGATAGGACCGGGCTGTTTTCTCCCGGTGTGTATGGTCCGGCCGGATTGTCCGCTACTGAGTAATGAACGGCATAGGAGCTCAACCGACAATCACCCGATGAATACATCAGGTAATATTTTCCATTGTGTTTTAGTGGGTAGGCGGCCTCAAAAGCCTGAGGGATCTCGGTAATCGGGATGAAGCGCGAATCGACGATTTCGGTTATATCATCCGGATTCAACTCAACAAAGCCCATACCACCAAAGGAAGTGCACCAAGTGCCAAACCAGGCATACACTGAGCCGTCATCGTCGATCAGGAACTGGGCATCCAGTGCCGGAAATTTTTCACGGGTAGTCCCTGCCGGAATAACAGGTTCGCCACCATTTACAGGGCTGAAAGGCCCCATGGGAGAATCGGATACATAGCCGTATATGTTACAGTCGACCTGACAGTTGCCCATGAAGTAATAATAGCGGCCGTCTTTCCCTTCGATCAAATCCGGAGCCCAGCAGTTGGTCAGGCCTTCGGGAATCTCGAGCTCGAGTTCGAAGTTCGACCAGTTTTTCAGGTCCCGGCTTACCCAAACCGATGGTTCGCCCGAGGCTAATTTTATCCCGTCGGTGGTGGCATAAATGTAGTACCAGTCACTAAATTTTTTAATAGTGGGATCGGCAAAGTAACCAGGAAAGATCGGATTACCTGCCGGATGCCCATTACTTATTGTCCCGGCAGCGGCCAAATGGAACACGGCATGCATCAGGTACGCGATTATTAATGGTTTGACTCTATTCATATCAGGAGTGTCTTGAGGTAATTAAGTTAGTTGATTGTGACGTTAAACACAAATGTAATCAGGTACTGCTGTGCGTTTCGGGTGTATACGAACGCTTCTTTGACCGTGTATTTATCGCCTGATTTACTTTTTCCAGGATATTGTCCAATGTTGAATTCAAAATTACCCGAAGAAAACTCGACAAACATTTTGCTGTCGTTGTCGCTGCCCCAACTGGTTACATCACCCTGACTGTCGTACCAGAAACCGTATCCATTTGCTGTTGTGTTGTAGTTGAGTGTTCCATCTGGTTTAACAGCAGCAAAGGCAATTTTTCCTTCCTGTGGCGTTTTTTTGGCGGCCAGTAGCGCGCTTGCTATGGCTGAAGGCTGCAGGGCAAGAGACACTGCCACTTTGCTAATATCGCCATTGTTATTCAGATTTACAGTGGTTCCCGAATAGGAGGAAGCGTCTGCATCGAACGAAATAGTATAAGTCAATGTCAGATCTTCGGGTGTTGCATCCGGATCAATTACAATATTTCCCAACAGGTCTGTATTTGCGAATTTCACTTTGTATGGCCACTGGTCGTCATTACTCTCTTTTTCGTCCCACGGATGGGGCGCGTATGAAGTTGGGGCGCCTAAAGTTACAAACCATAATTTAGAACATCCATCGGGAATGGTAAATTCCACATTTCCGGATGTTTCTCTGTTCATTTCACCATAAACGCGCTGACCATCGTTCAATAAGGCAACATAACCATATCGCCAGCCCGCCCTTGTAAGAGAACTGCTATTATAGGTTGTTTTAGTAAGTGTGGCACCATCCTCTGAATATTGGCCGGGATCATCCGGTGCAAGTGCTGACCCAGGTGTCAGTGCGGTAAAGGTTGTCTTAACGACTGTGCCGGCGGCTGGTACAGTCAGCGGAATTACATTGTATCCGGCAGAGCCGGGGCATTTGCTGTAGGCTACCTGATAGCTTCCATCCTCTGATAGATAAAACTTACAGGTATGTTGACCAACATAGTTGCTTCCATTTTGGCGGATCGCATCAATATCCCATGTTACAAACCGGGTGGCTGCTTCATACAATTCTTCATTCAACTGTTCGACAGTCAAGCCGGTCAGACGCATATATGCTTCCAGCGGATCTTCCGGGCCTTCTGCTTCGCGCCAAAGCTTGCCAATAAAATCGATGCCGTGTTTATCGGTCCAGTAATAATGGATCCAATAACTTGCATAACGTTGCCATTCATGGCAGATGTGCCGGTGATAGTTTTTTGTATATTCACTGAAGTTGTATGATTCGAATGCCTGGGCCGGATACGATTGATAAGCCTGCCATTGGGCACATTGTTCCCAAAAAGCGTTTCCGCCATTACCCCCAAAGCCGTAACGGAACCCGCGTGTAAAATCGTTTTTAATACCACCGAAGACCAATAAATCGGCGTACACCTGATATTGAAAGCTATGTCCGATTTCATGCGCAATCGTAGATCCTACCGGCTTGCAGGTACTCGGATTAACCCATAAAGCTCCAATTACATCGTCGTAGCCGCTACCAGTTGCCAGCCAATCGGTCTGATACATCAGGTAGATTTGCATTTTGTATTTGTCAAGATTCGATTTTCCAACCCCAACTTTGGCAAACCCCAGCGTATTCGTATTTATGTAGTAAAATTCCTCTGCTTTTTCAAGCAAATCATTAATATTGACCCTTAGATTTTCCGATACGCTGCTTGCATTCGGGTCGCTGCCAAAACCCTCTTCCCAGAATACAATGAAATGCGTTGACTGTTTACTTCGGATAAATGACCATTTACTGTCGCTCCTGAGCATATCTATGTTCTTAAATTCCTTTGGTTTATATATTTTATCGTAATCCTGAACGTCAGATGGGTCAAGTATAGTAACAGTGGAGGGCTCTGTTGGCTCCGGCTCCGGTTCATTGGGAGTTTCCGTCTCATTATCCGAGCTACATCCATTAAATGTCAGCGAAGCAAATCCCGTTAAAGAAAGGCAAAGGAGCAAGTAAAAGCATAAGCCGGACCATCCCGGCTTATGCTTTTTTAGATTTATATGAAATAGATTCATTTTTAAAACTTTTATGAACGAAGGAGTCGCGATGGGCCTGAATCGCTTCAAACATCATATTTTTGTTTTTACTCCAACGTAGCTGTTATAATTAACCGGAAGAAATTATTCTCGTTGGTTGTATTCTTATAACCTATACTGATGGTAAACTTCGTTCCTGCGACTAGTCCCGGCGCTCTTCCTATATACAGAGTTTGATCCCCGTTTTTTGTATTGGCGTACAGAGAAAAGCCCGTGCTACCCCAATTACAAACCGCCCCCTGAGCATTGAGCCAGTACCCCGGAGGTTCTGCCGTGTAGTTACTTGTGGCATCCCATTCTACGGTTGTTGGATTGACAACATACATGTGAATTTTACCATTCGTTGGGTTGCCGGAATCACCGTTATAGTCAAGATTTGCAAAAAATTCTGTAACGCTCATCCCCATACACGTCTGAATTGTCTCCGCATACTGGTTGAAGTTGATGCCAAAGGAGGCATAGTCACCATCAGGGATGTTAATGCTCGAGATAATAATTGATGGGTCGGTTACTGATATATTTAAAAGGAAACGCACATAATTATCATAATCAGGACCGTTCAGAGCAAAACCGACATTGAAGGCCATGACGGTTCCGGCTGTTGCCTGTTCTTCTGCTGTAACAATGAGGGTCTTTGCATTTGTATCGATCTCAAGGCTTACAATTTTGGCATTGTTATCGTCAGTTATTCCGCCGGCTGAGTTATAATACCATCCGGTTGTACCTTTTGTCATCGGAGTTTTATCCCACCTGCCTTTGCTGCTGCTTATGTTGTAGAAGACAACAGTGCCATTTTTTAATCCACTGATTATCTGATCGACAGTCAGATTCATCTTTTCCTGGAATTTATCGGCATAGTCTGTTAATTCTATCGTTTGTGGTTCGAAATGCCCGACTGCAAATTCCAGATTCGTTGTCACTGTTGCTGTGGCGTCTGTTCTCAAATAAGGATTTTCATTCTCGCCGTATGCATGTTTACTTGTTGCATCTTCGATATCATCGCTGCAGGCCACGCATGTTAATATGAAACAACTTATTAAAATATATACTAAACTCTTCATATTGATTTTTTTATAAAACTAACTTTATGATGTGCTAATCTCCATATCCGGGATTTTGTACCAGGTTCTTGTTCCCATCCATAAATGCTTTGGGAATGGGGAAGATGTTACAATGTTTGTCAGAAAGATCGGTCTTGGCATCTTTACAAAACCACGATTTTCCGTTGTAAACGTTTTGACCGGCGCCATTGACCTGGAAGCGGATTAAATCCTGGCGGCGATGGTGTTCGGCAACGAATTCCCAGGCCAGATCATCCAGTAATCCGCCTAATTCAATATCATCACCGCCTTCGGTAGTTTTAACCCAGTTATCTGCTTCGCCCATTTTCCCTTTGTTTTCGAGATGTCCATATTCGTAGGCGCTTCCGCTTTTTAACTGATTGACTGTTCGTACTGCCTTTGCAGGATTATTTTTAAATGCCCGATCGCGAACCTGGGTGACAAGATTGGCTGCATCTTGTTCTGTCTCCCCTTTATAGCTGCCGATACGGAGCAGGCATTCGGCTTTGATCATGTACGCATCGGCTAAACGAAAGAAAGGAACATCATCATAACTGCTTCCCAAGTCACCCGGAAGAATTTCATATTTAGTCAATCGTCCGCCTTCGAATGGATAACAGCCAGGGTTGTCGATACTGTGTAATTCTTTTGTATAGATCAATGGTTCACCATCGACAGTGATTGCTCCTCCGCTTCGGGCGTATTGCTGCCCTAAAGTCCAGCAATCGTCATAACGGCTATCGTCCTCATCGTAAGTATCCAGAAACTGAGGTAATACTGTGCTGCCGCCGGTTGCCCATCCATTAAAATCCCAGACCGCCCTGCCTGCTGTATGGATCCATTTATTGGCATAATAGTTTCCTCCCGCGTAGTTCTCTTCAAACGGAATGCCGAAGATGATCTCGGGACAAGCGGATATATCTTCCTTAAAGCAATCAGAATAATTGGGTGCCAGGGAGAATTTTCCGCTGTTGATCACTTCGTTTACTTCGTCAATAGCTTTGCCAAAAAAAGAATTGTCCGAAGAACTATTGAACCATGCGTTGTGATTTAGGTACATCTTGGCCAGGATCATATTAACGGTGTAATCATTAATTTGTCCCATCCCGTTATCTTCTCCGCATTTTCCTTTGATATCATTCAACTCACTGATAATAAAATCCCATGTTTCCTGTGGAGCAGCTTGCTCAGGCAACCATCCTTGCGGATGATTGTAAGTGGTATCCAGCGGGATGTTACGGAACAAATCAAACAAAATATAATAATAAAGAGCACGATATCCCCGTAGTTGTGCAACCGCCGCGTCGGAGGTTTGAACTGCTTCATCGGCCAATAGCTTGTTGCAGGCATTAATACCGGCATAAGAATAGTTCCATTCAGTCCAGAAATGACCTATTTGCGAATGAAATTCATGTTTATGCATAGAAACGTAAAGATCTCCCCATCCGATCCCGATTCGATAGGGCGTACACCATAAATCCGATGACTCATCCTGAATATCACAGTACCCGTTCCATCCCCAATATGCGCTACGCAGGCTGCTGTATACAGGGGCGAACATACTGGCCGCGTCTTTTTCCGAAAATTCATATTTTTCGGATGCAATCGTGTCATAGATGGTTTCATCCAGATTGGTGCAGCGACTGAACGACAGCACCATTATTCCCAGAACGGATATTCCCAAAATGGATTGATATATTTTCATTTTCTGTGTTTTTTAGAAAGTTACGTTTACACCAAATGTATACGACCGGATTACAGGGTACTTGTCGCGCCAGTCGATCCCGGACGAAAGGAGATTATTATTGGAGAGTTCCGGATCCAAACCATCATAACCGGTAATGCAGAACAGATTGTCTCCCGATATGTAAGCCCGGATACTCTTAACGTATTTATTTCCACGTAACGGAACAGTATATCCCAATGTCAGGTTAGTTATTTTCAGAAAGTCGCCTTTTTCCAGATAGTAACTTACAATAGTCTGTTTCTGAGAAGAAGATAATGTATTTTCTCCTCCGTAAGGCGCTTTCAGGACAGATTCCAACCGGTTATAGGCAATCGAGTTGTTTTCATAGAAGGCACGGGGCTCGTTCAATATATCGAAGCCCAACTGGCCAGTCATCTGAATATTTAAGTCGAATTTCTTATATCGGAAAGTATTGTTCCAGCCAAGATAAACTTTGGGGAAGGCATGACCAAGATACTGCCGGTACTGATCATTATTCAGCATGTTGTCGGTAAACTCTTCAGCTTCTCCTGTTTCGGGGTTTTCGATCAACCAAAGACCATTATCCGAAACACCTACCGATTTCAGGCCGAAAAATTTACCAACAGGTTTTCCTATTTCCAGACGTTGGGTTGGGATGGTAATCGGTTCACCAAGCCACGCTTCATCGTGTTCATTTGCTGTTTCATATAAATCATTGGACAAACTCAAAAGCTTATTGGCATTGTGTGAAGCAGTAACGGTCGTTTTCCATTCAAAGTTATTTGCATGTACAGGGGTGGCGTTAATAGCTACTTCTATGCCCCGGTTCCGCATCTTACCTACATTGGCTAACGTTTGAGAGTACAGATTTGGAGGCGTTGGAACATCAAACCACCACAACATATCGGATGTCTTTTTATTATAGACATCGATGGAACCACCCAGACGATTATTCAGTAAGCTAAAATCCACTCCGATGTTGTATTCCGTTGATTTTTCCCATTTTAAATTCGGATTCGGATTGGAATCGATTACCAATCCAGGTTTCCATTCACCGTCTTCGTAATAATAAGAACTACCAAGATTATAACGGGTTAAGGAGAGATATGATTCATTTGGAATGACTCCTGTTACACCAAAGCCTGCGCGTAATTTCAAATCGTTTAACCAGCTCATATTCTCCATAAACTTCTCGTTGCTGATGGTCCATCCCAGAGAGGCTGAGGGAAAATTACCCCATTTATAATTTAAACCGAACTTGGAAGAACCTTCATGACGCATACTGATCAAAACATTATATTTATCGGCATATCCGTAACTGATGCGCCCAAAGAAGCCAATTAACGTATTATCATTTTTATAGCTTCCCATGCCGGCTTTACCGTTTTTTAATGCTAATCCAATGCCCAGGTTATTCCATAAAAAGAAATCGTTCTGAAAGTCATAATTATTGGCGTTAAAACCTTCATTTACATTATACTGATAACTGTAACCTGCTAAAGCATCAAAACGATGATTATTGAACTGCGCATGGTATTTTGACGTAATATCCAGATTGTCTGTCTTGCTTTGAGTTTGTGAGTGATAAGCATAACCTGTATGATTATCCATTTTCTGGCTGTAGTATTCGGATGTATAATAGCCTCTGTCATGCGCATTTGACCTTCGGGTTGCGATCATCAGGTTAGTTTGCCAGTCCTTTATCGGCTCAAAAGTAATATTACCGGTCATGCGCGTCCATTCCGTTTCATACTTGCCTTCGCGTTCCTTGATCATCCCTACCGGATTGTAGTAATAATTTACCTGAAAATTTTCATAGTAAGTTCCGTCTTCCTTCCAAATCGGCTCAGTGGGGTTACGGATGATAGCTTGCCTGTAAATGTTTGATTCTCCGTTATTGCTTGCATTGGTCGCACTATTTTCATGTAACCCTTTTATAATATTTAAACTGACTTTCAACATATCGTCCAGCATCCAGTGAGATAGGTCAAAACTCATTTTCATCTCTTCATTATAAGTATCGATGATTACACCTTCCTCTTTACGGTAAGTATAGTCTGCTGAGTAAGTAGTTCTCCCTGAACCTCCTGATATATTGAAGTTGTGATTATGTGTAAATGCAGTTTGGGTGATGGCGTCCAGCCAATCAGTATCATATCCTTTGTCTGTGAAATCGGTCAACCCCTGGCGAATTTTTTCAGGTTCCATAAAGTCCAGTGTTTTTCCAAACTCGGATAGCGATGTGTAGCCCGAGTAACTCGCTTGAGTTCCCTCATTGCGTTTGCCTGATTTTGTTGTGATCAAAATCACTCCGTTAGCGCCTCTGGTTCCGTATATTGCGGCCGCAGACGCGTCTTTTAAAACGTCAATCGAAGCGATGTTTTCGGGAGCAACTGTACCCAAATTTCCCTCAATACCATCAATTAAAACTAAGGGAGTAGAGCTTCCTTCCAGTGAGATGACCCCGCGCAGCCGAATGGTCGATTCAGCATTTGGATCACCGCTGCCTTTTGCAATCGTTAAACCAGCAACTTTACCTTTTATTAATTCAGCGGCATCCTGCACTTTACCCTGGATAAAGTCTTCAGATTTAACACTGGTGATAGCACTGGTCACATCGCCCTTGCGCTGGGTGCCATAGCCGATGGCGACGACCTCTTCCAGTCCGTATAGTTCTTCTTCCAACTGAATATTAATGGTCGTCTTTCCTGCGACTGACATTTCTACAGTTCTCATCCCGACAAAGGAGAAAATGAGAACTGCATCGGGAGCCACCTGCATCTCATACTGACCGTTGAGGTCTGTGATCGCACCTTTATTTGTCCCTTTGACGGTTATGGTCACTCCAGGCAAGGGTTGTCCTGAGGCATCGTTTACTTTTCCCTTAATCTGTATTGCCTTCTGCTGGCTTACAGAAGCGGGAGTAATAACAACATATCGGTCCAGTACTTTGTAAGAAAGTCCCGTGCCTTCAAGGATTATGTCCAGGATTGTCTGGATGCTCGCATCCTGAATCCGCAAGTCAACCTTCCTGTCCAGGTCGATTTCATCTTCCTGATAGAAAAAATAGTAATCACTGGTGTTTTCGATTTCTTCAAAAACAGCCTCAACTGTCATGTTGGTCAACGACAAATTCAGTTTTGTGATCTGAGAGTACGTTCTGGCATTTACTCCAAAGACTGAAAACAGGACCAGAATTAATGTTAACTTCATAATTAATAGAAATTTAGGGAACAACTTCATCAAGTTGCCGGTCATCCACTTTTTTTTCATACATTCGAGATGTTAAAAGTTAATATTGCATTTACTTTTTTCCTGAGCGGTGACCAGAGGGCAATTCTGTCACCGCTTTTTCTTTTATTGCATATGTTTTATTTTAATGGTTGATATAAGCTGATTATCATACCTGTACTCGAAGTCGATTGGCTCGGAAATCTTGAGGATTTCGAGGATCTGCTCGATCGGCTTGTTTTTCAGGATGGTACCGGTTAATCTTATTTTTTTGATGGACTCATTTTCGAATTCGAACTTCACATCATACCACCGTTCAAGGGTATTTGCAATTTCTTCAATGGTTCTGTTTTTCAGGTATATTTTCCCGCTTCTCCACTCTGTCCGGGAAGACGTATTTACCTGATTCACCGTAAATTTGTGTGTTGATTCATCAAAAACGACCGATTCGTTCGGTCTCATCTTCGTTATTTCCGATCCCCGGTTATTCAGAATTGATATTTCTCCTTCCACCAAAGTGGCTTCTTTTGTATTGCATATGGAGTATGAGCTGACGTTAAAGCGGGTCCCTGTCACTTTGATGGTGAAATCGTCCAGACGGACCAGGAAAGGATTCTTTTTGTCTTCTTTGACTTCAAAATAAGCTTCACCATCCAAAAAAACTTCCCTTTTTGAATGACTGTATCTGATTTCTGTTGCCGAGTTTAAAAAGACCCTGGTGCCGTCGGCAAGAACCACATTTCCCATTTCGGCATTTGGAACTGAGAAAATCGTGTAGGATTCGGGTTCTTCAGGTTTATTGTCCAATCGGGAACGAAGCAGGTATCCTGAAGCAATGAGTAGAATGGCACATGCGGCATACCCAAGAACGTTTCTGATCAGGACGCGTGTATTTGTTTTTTTTGCCTTTAACCGATCCCAGGCCTTCGAAGTATCTGCTTTTAAAAGGAGATCAAGGATTTTTTTTTCGTTTTTCAATAAAAAATGAGCTTTGCGGACTTGTGAAAGATCCGGTTCGGCCTGAGCAACAATTTCCTTGTCGAATTCTTCCTGATTCAGGCTTGCAGCAACTTCTTCCCAAATTTTCTTTTTATTCATGGTAACCAGTATTACCCGCAAGCAGATGAAGAGGGTGAAGAATTCAGGAGAAAAGTTCAAAAAATTTTGCGAAGCTGTTTGTAAGCGATACCCATCTGTGTTTTAACCGTATTGACTGAGACTCCCAGATGATCCGCCGCCTCATGATATTTTTTCTCTTTAAAGACGACCAGATCCAGCACTTCACGGCATTTAGGGGGTAAGTTTTCAATGTGGATCAGGATTTTGGTAATTCTTTCGTCCGGCTCGAAATCATCTTTTTCTTCGTCCGCGAAGCGCCTGACCGAACTGATATCCTGATTCCTCTTCTGGTCCCGGATGTAATTCAGGCTTTTATTTTTTACCGCCTTCAGCAATAACGATTTTAAAGAATCTCCCTGACGAAGGATCTCCGCGTTTTTCCACAATCGTAAAAAAATATCCTGCACAATATCTTCGGAGGCGCTAAGATTGTCCGTTAGCCTGACCGAGATACAAAGAGCTAATTTGTAGTACCTTTTAAAGAATACTTCAAACTCAGCCTTTGAAAATCCGTATGTCGGGTTTGTTGGAACCATTTTTAAAAGATATCATTAACAGCATTATGCCAATAACTTAACTAAAATCATGAATAAAAGTACAGAAAACTTTTATTTTTTGAGACAAAATGATCTGTTCGTCCGGAAAATAATAACCTGCCTGTGAATTTTTATACACCCGGTTGTTCCGGGCGGCATGAACGATGCTTTAACTATTAAAAGCGTTAAGCATATTTATCAGAAAGTTTCATGTTCAGTTCGTTTGATGATTTCGTTTTGAAGATCTTCGCCAAGGTCATTGAAATAATCGCTGTATCCGGCCACCCGGACGATCAGATCCTTATAGCTTTCCGGATGCTTTTGCGCATCACGGAGCGTTTGGGCATCGACCACATTAAACTGGATGTGATGGCCATCCATCCGGAAATAGCTGCGTACCAGTCCTGACAGTTTGCGGATAGCTGAATCGTCTTCGAAGAACGAAGGGGTGAATTTTTGGTTTAGCAGTGTTCCCCCTGTCCGGAGATGGTCAATTTTTGCGGCCGATTTGAGGACCGATGTCGGGCCTTTCGTGTCAGCTCCCTGCACCGGTGATATTCCTTCCGATACCGGCCTGCCTGCCATTCGCCCGTCAGGACCGGCCTGCATCACGCTTCCAAAATAGACGTGGCAGGTGGTTGGCAGCAGGTTGATCCGGTAGGTGGCTCCGCGGGGACTCTTTTTCCCGTCTATTGCCTGATAGTAGATTTCGAATACTTTTTTCAGCAGGTCATCTGCACGGTCATCGTCATTCCCGTATTTAGGGGTTTTATAGACCAGCCGGAAATGCAGATCCGCTGATCCTTTGAAATTATTTTGAAGTGCGGTGATCAGTTGCTGCATGGAATGGTTTTTCTCATCAAAGATATGCAGCTTCATTGCAGTGAGGCTATCGGTGATGGTCCCCATGCCTACACCCTGAATATAATTGGTATTGTACCTCGCGCCCCCGTTAATATAATCGGTGCCGCTTGCCACACAATCATCGATGATCAGTGACAGGAATGGTGTCGGTATATGCGTGCCGAAAATTTTTTCGATGATGTTACTGCCTTCAATTTTAATGTTGACGAAGTAGTAAAGCTGTTTTTCAAAAGCTTTCATCAGTTCTTCCATGCTTTTGAAATCAACGGGGTTCCCGGTTTCCAGGCCGATCTTCTTTTTTGTATAAGGATCAAATCCATTGTGCAGGGTGATCTCCAGTACCTTTGGAATATTAAAATAACCGGTGAGGATATAGCTTTCGGTGCCAAATGCTCCGCTTTCAACACAACCACTGGCTCCGCCGTTTCGGGCGTCCGGCAGTTTCTTCCCTTGCCTGACCAGTTCATGGATAATGGCATCGGTATTAAATATGGAAGGCTGTCCGAATCCGGTTTTTACGATCTGGATGGCCCGGTCGATAAAGGCATCCGGGTTCTTTTTGCTCAACTGGACCATTGAACTGGGCTGCAGAAGCCGCATTTCTTCGATGACATCCAGTATCAGGAATGAAAGTTCATTGACTGCGTCAGAGCCGTCGGGTTTGACCCCTCCCAGATTAATTAATGCAAAATCGGTGTAGGTGTTGCTTTCGAGTGCCGTAATGCCCACCTTGGGGGGCGCGGGATGATTGTTGAATTTGATCCAGAATGACTGCAGAAGCTCGATGGCTGTTTCTTTTGTCAGGGACCCTTCGGCTATTTCCTTTTTAAAGAACGGATACAGGTGCTGGTCCAGCCGGCCGGGATTGAAAGAGTCCCAGGGATTGAGTTCCGTGACGACCCCAAGGTGAACAAACCAGTAATACTGGAGCGCCTCATGAAAAGTACGCGGTGCATGGGCCGGAACATACCGGCATATCGCAGCCATTTCTGTAAGCTCTTTTTTTCTGTGGGTATCAGGTTCCACTGTTGCCAGCACCTCGAGTTTTTCGGCATGCCTTTGCGCATAGCTGATCAGTGTTTGGGCTGCAATTTGCATGGCTTTTAGCTCTTCCCGTTTTTCGTCGGCATGGGGATCATTCAAAAAGTCCAGGTTTTCCGAACTTTCTCGGATGTCGTCCAGAATATCGAGCATGCCTTTCTGATAGATTTTGTTGCCTGCGACCGTATGACCCGGGGCCCGCTGTTCCATAAACTCGGTAAACATCCCCGCTTCGTAGGCATTTTTCCACGCCTCGCTCATGTTGTTCATGATCCGGTCGCGATTGGAACGTCCTTTCCAGAACGGGATGATAATCTCTTCGTACGCATCGCGGGTTTCCTGGTCCACACGGAACCAGACTTTCTCGCGGCTGTTCAGGATATCCAGGTCCTGAAGCGAGTGAAGGTTAATCTCCGGATAGGTCGGGGTCGCTTTTGGTGCGGGTCCGCGTTCTCCGACAATCAGTTCGTCATCGTTTACGCAGATGAATTTATTTTGCATGATATGGCGGAATGCCTTTGCCCGCTGAACCGGGACTGAATCGCCGATCCACTCGTCGCTTTTGTAAAAGGCGGTGATGAGCAGAGCCCGTTCTGCCGATATGCGGTTAACGCCGTTCAGGCTGGTTTTTCGTAATTTTTGTATTCTTGGGGTCATGGATTGGGGGTTAAATGGTTAAATGGTAATGAGCATAGAGCATGGGGCATAGCGGAGACCGGAAACCGGAGAGTGGTAGAAAAATCCTCCGGTTTACCTTTTCACTGCTCCTTTTTCCGTGTTCCTGGCTCCATTTTATGTCTTGTGTCTTGATAGTAGTGTATGCCATGGTTTTCATCCTCCGATTTTTACAGTGAAGCCTGCAGATTCAAACTGACTCTTGAAGCCCGCTGCTTCATCTTTTGTCATGGATGGCGCATACTCGAAATGATTGCCCAATAACATACGTTTATACTTGTGTTTTGCTGAATTATGGAATGGCAGTAAGTCAATAGCCACTGCGGGTTTCTCCAGCTCTTTCAGGAACGAAATGCTTTCCTCAACGTTTTCCTTTGTGGCTGTTATTCCCGGTATCATCGGTATCCGGATCCTGAATGGACGGTGCATATCGGCCAGTTTCCGGATGTTCTCCACGATCAGTTTGTTCGGCACGCCTGTTTGTTTTTCGTGCTCCCGGTTGTCCATGAGCTTTAAATCGATCAGAAAAAGATCGGTGAATTCAATCATCTGACTAATCACTTGCCAGGAGGAAAAAAAAGAGGTGTCAATAGCTGTATGGATGCCTGCTGCCCGGCACAACTGAAGCATTTCAAGCAGAAAAGCCGGCTGATAAAGCGGTTCGCCTCCTGAGAACGTGATCCCGCCCCCCGATTCGTCCATGAAAATCTGTTCTTTTTGAAGCTCGGCGAAAAGATCCTGAGATGTTATTGTGTATCCGATCATCTCATTTTCAGTAAATTCATGGTCGTTCAGCCGGAAGACTTTCCGGAAACATTCCGGCTGGGGTGCAATACTTTCAGGATTATGGCACCACCTGCAATGAAGCGGGCAGCCCTTGAAGAAGACGGTGGTACGGATACCCGGGCCATCATGTACAGCAAAACGCTTGATGTCGAAAATAATTCCATCCATGGAATTCAGGAATTTAAATAAATAATCAGGAAAACGAGCACTTGAGTCCGGGCGGACATCAACAGAAAATGATCAAAGAATCCAGCATTCGTACAAGCCCTTGCCGAATTTGTGGTATAAATTGGAATATCGTTTAATCGCCTGCTTCATGCACGTTAGTATCGGGTTCAAGACACAAATATCAAGTATCAAGACGTTCGAAAGTTAAGTTTTTTTTGAATATCAAGGACCATTGCCGCCGGGAAAATTTGCATTGACGAGCCAGCTTCCGTTTGTTCGCCTTTCCATGAATGGTCGGGGACTTACTGATTTTATAATCGTTGAATGGTCATACCCCCGTCGACCAGCACAACCTGGCCGGTGGAGTAGGGAAGGGCGCCTGTAGCCATGGCGGCGGCCACCTTGCCGACATCTTCAGGAAGTCCCCATCGTTTCTGAATGGCTATTCCGCTTTGAAAAAGGCGATTATATTTTTCCTGCACCCCCGCTGTCATATCCGTTTGGATAACGCCCGGTTGAATTTCGTAAACCGGAATATCGAATTCGCCCAGCCGGGAAGCCCACAATTTGGTGGCCATGGCAATTCCTGCTTTTGAAATACAGTATTCACCCCGGTTCACGGAAGCCACTGTTGCTGAAACCGATGAAATATTGATGATGCAGAAGAATTCTTCGGGCGACTGCCGTTTCTTCTCAATGATTTTGTTTGCTACAAGCTGAGTAAGAAAATAAGGCCCTTGAAGATTAACATGCAGTAACTGTTCAAAACTTTCCTCCGTGGCTTCCAGGATATCTTTACGTTCTTTAGGCGCTATTCCCGCATTATTGACCAGTACATTTATTTTTCCGAATTTACAGAGAACGGCATCTGCCATTTGACGGCGATCTTCGTTTTTTGATACATCACCCCGGACATACATCACCTGCACACCACACCGGCTCAGTTCCCGGAGTACCGGCTTGACCTCTGCCTCCTGACGCATGCCGTTAACGGCCAGATCGAATCCGGCCTTTGCCAGTTCCGTGGCTATCCCCAATCCGATGCCGCGGGTTCCTCCCGTTATCAAGGCTACTTTTTCCATTGCGTTTTCGATTACAGTTCAGGAATATCTATCCACTGCCGCTTTGCCCAGCTTTCCAGTCCTTTTTCAGCCAGTTGCACTCCTTTGGCGCCTTCCAGCAAATTCCAGCGGAAGGGTTCATCCTTCACCACATGTTTCAGAAATAATTCCCATTCAGCTTTGAATGCATTATCAAAGACTTCCTGCTCGGGGACTTTGGACCATCCTTCATAAAAATTGATTGGGTTTGGTATATCCGGATTCCATACAGGCTTGGGTGTATTCCCGTAGTGTTGTGTCCAGCACTCACGAAGTCCTGCCACAGCCGATCCTTTGCTGCCATCGACCTGGAGGGTCAGCAAGTCGTCGCGGCGCACCCGGGTGGCCCATGATGAGTTGAAATGGGCTATAATTCCGCCTTCCAGTTCAAAAGTAGCATATGCCGCATCATCGGCAGTGCATTGATAGATCTTTCCCGATTCATCAACGCGTTCAGGAATATGGGTTGCACCCAGACACGAGACCGCTTTTACGCGACCAAAGAGGTTGTCGAGCACATAGCGCCAGTGGCACAGCATGTCGGTGATAATCCCTCCATCGTCTTCTTTGCGGTAGTTCCAGCTTGGACGTTGTGCCGGTACATTGAAGCCTTCAAAGACCCAGTATCCGAATTCACCTTTCACCGAATGGATTCTGCCGAAGAAGTCATTTTCCATCAGGCGTTTGAGTTTCATTAGTCCGGGCAACCAAAGCTTATCCTGAACGACCCCGTGTTTGACTCCTGCTTCTTCGCAAATCCGGTACAACTCAAGTGCCGTCGCCACGTCCACGGCTATTGGCTTTTCGCAGTAAACATGTTTTCCGGCACGGGCCGCCATTTTAACTGCGTCAGCACGTCGTCCGGTCGTTTGCGCGTCGAAATAGATCGGATAAGAGGGGTCCCTCATCACTTCATCCAGATTGGTGGTCCATTTCGCAACGCCCGAAAGCTCCGATAGTTTTTTAAGCTTGATCGCGTCGCGCCCGACAAGTACCGGGTCGGGCATAATGAATTCGCCGGCAGAGAGCCGGACTCCTCCTTGTTTGATGATTTCGGCAATCGAACGCATCAGGTGCTGGTTTGTTCCCATGCGCCCGGTCACGCCGTTCATGATAATGCCGATGGTATGGATGGTCATGTCTGTGAAATGGTTAAAGGTTTATAGGGTATAGAGCATAGCGCATAGCGGAGACCGGAAAAGGGTATAGGGTTTCAGGGTTCATCATAGTCGTAAGTAATTAGTCGTAAGCCGTGAGATAAATTTTGGATTCCCGGATTATAAGATTATCAGATGTCTGAATATCTGACTGTCTGTCTGATCACGACTTCTCCAGATACGCCTGTTTGATCTTCTCCAGGTATTCCTTCTGGTCAGTCGCCCAATATTTGTCAGAGAAGATTTCAACTTCATTGTAGCCCCTAAATCCGGCATCTTCAACCCAGGACCGGATTTCCGGAACGTTGATGCAGCCGTCACCCATCAATCCCCGGTCGTTCAGAAAATCGGTTGTTGGTACATTCCAGTCGCAGATGTGGAATGCAAACAGGTGGTGATGGCGGCCGCACCGGTTAATTTCTTTTTTTAAGCGTTCGTCCCACCAAAGATGGTACACGTCAACCGCAACGCCTACCCATTCTGAATTAATCAGCTCGGCCATATCATTGGCCTGTTTTAAGGTATTGACAGCCGAACGGTCGCCGGCATACATCGGGTGGAGCGGCTCAATGGCCAGCTTCACTTTGGCAGCCCGTGCGGCGGGCAGAATGCGCGTGATCCCTTCAGCAATTTGTTCGCGTGATCTTTCAAGCGATTGTTCCGGATCTGCTCCGCATACCAGCACAATCATCGGCGCTCCGATTGCTGCTGCCTGTTCAATCGCAAGCAGATTATCACGAATAGCGTCTTTTCGCTTGTCAAAACTGACCGATGGGAAAAATCCTCCGCGGCAAAGGGACACCGGTTTCATCTCAAAATCCTCGAGCATCCGTTTTACTTCCGGAAGATCCTGGTTTTCCAGGACATTTCTCCAGATGGTGATCCCATGGATACCGGCCGCCGCGTAATTTTCGATGCAGGCCTTAATATCCCACGCCCTGGTGGTTTGCGTGTGTACGCATAATCTTAAAAAGTCTTTTATTTCTGATGTCATTGTCTAAAATATTCCGTTAAAAAAAGTATAGTAACGTTCTCCTGAGATCATCCGCGACAGACAGAGCGCTGATTCACGCAGGTGATAATCGCCCCACATGCTGGATTCACCGCAGGGAATTTTGCAGCCCTCCGGAATATGATCCCATCCGTTGGGCCGGTGGTAAACGGAATGGAGCAGGAGTCCCTGATGCTTTTCTGAGAGCGACAGATAAGGGCTTTCAAGTAATCGTGAAGCCACTGTTAAACCGGCCTGCAGGTAGTGGTTCCCTTTTTCTTCATTTCCTTTGTCCAGCAGGTAATGCCCGAGGCGAAGCAATCCCTGAACACCAATGGCTGCGGCAGAGCTGTCGACCGGCTCAAAATTATTATACGGGTCGGCAGGCCTGTTGAGGTAATCACCCATCCGTGCTAATCCGGGAGCGCCGGTATCCCAGTAGGGTATCCCATCGACCGGCGTATGACTGATGTAAAAGTCGCAGGTGGCTTTGGCTGCAATTAAAAGAGTATCAAGGGTGTCTTTTTTGCTGCAGATCATGTCGAATTCTTCTTCCGGGAGAATATCGATCAATTCGAGTTCTTCAGCAAATCCGAGCATGGCCCAGGCCAGCCCGCGGGTCCAGGTTGAAAACCCCGTATATCCCTGCTGTGAGTTGGGGCAACGGAAATTTCCGTCGTTCGGGTTGAATACCGACTCATGCGCCGTGCGTCCCCAAGTGTCATAGCTGTCGCGGCCCTCTCCGTAATAGACTGAATATTTCGCGGTGGAAAGCAAATGCTGCATCGCTCTTTTCAATAAGGAAATACGGATATCATTCTCGCCGGGGAGATAATGTCCCAGCAGGTGAGCGATCATCAGGACCCGGCATGAACGGATGGTATCTACAAAAAGTGAATGTGGGCCGTTGAAGGAATAAATGAACCCGCCGTCGCGGGTCGTGCTCCAGCGGCCGGCCTGAACTGCGCCTGAAGCCTTAAGCGCCAGCTCATAAAAATTCTTCTCCCATTCGTTGAAGGGTATTTTTCCTTCTTTCATCAGGCGGTGAAGGTTCCCGTAGGTGCTCAGGTTGTTAAATCCATGGTCGTGAACGCCGGTATGGCTCACATGAGGCGCCATGTTCTTTACCGTTTTCTCCCTTCCGATTTTCAGAAAGGTCTCGTTGCCGGTGGCATCAAACTGCAGGATAGCCGAGCCATACTGAAATCCCTGCGTCCATTCTGTCCATCCACGGGTCGAATAAATGCCGTTAATTGTAAAAACAGGGGCTCCTGCGGATGGATCAAATTCTGATTCAATCCGGATAATTTTCTCGCCCGACAAATCCCAGAAGTTGTCCAGCTTCTGCTTTAAATCATGGACTTTTATGTTATTGCCAACATTCATGTGTTCAGGTTTGGTCCGCATGGAACTGAAAATTACAAAGACTTTCGATACAAAGGATCATCCAAATATAAGGCAGATTTCTCTTTGGAAGCTTTGAAGAACTTAAAAATTCATATTTTTCTGAATTTTATGCATTTGTATGTGATCCGAATAAATATATAAAAGTAAGATCAAAAGCTTTTATTATTCGCAATCAAGGCGAATATATCGTTTTAGTAATTTATAATTCTTTCAAATGCTTTTAAATTTATTTTCATTTTATCTTTGTGTTTTATCAAATCTTTCGTAGTTTCATTCCGTATTCATTCGCTAAATGAGCAAAGATGACAACTAAACCATTCACACTTGATACCATACAGGGGTCGGCCAGTTCAAAAACCTATATTATCATAACAGCTTTTTTTTCGCTTTTCGCTTTAGTCGGATTCGCCTATTATGGTGTGCCGTTCTTTTATGATTTCATGGTACAGGATTTTGGATTTTCGAGGGCAGAGGTGACTTCAGGGAATGCGGTTGGGAAATTGCTTGTTGCTCCGCTTTTCGGATTTTTGGCCGGATGGCTGATCGATAAGTATGGCCCCAGGCGATTAATGATGCTCGGAGCCGTGTTGATGGGAGTCGCGTTGATCGGACTGAGTCATTCCGACAGTTTATGGATGTTTTATATGTTCTACATTTTCAATGCACTGGGCTATGTTTTTGGAGGGCCACTACCGTGCCAGGTGTTGATTTCCAGATGGTTTGATAAAAATCGGGGGAAGGCGATGGGCATTGCCTATCTGGGGATCGGGCTCGGCGGTGCCATTGTTCCCGTTTTGGCTAACAACCTGGAGACCCAACTGGGATGGAAGTATGCGTTAATGGTGTTGGGAGTACTGGTGATTGCCATAGCTTTTCCGATGTCCTACTTTATTAAAGATCCTTCACGAAAAAAAGATCCGAAGAAGGCAACCATTCTCAGCGATGCTCCGGCAGTGCCGATCAGAGATATATTGAGGAATCCTAATTTTTACCTGCTGGCTTTTGGAAGTATGTGTGCGATTGGTGTGGTGGGGGGCATGGGCCAGCATTTGAAGCTTTATCTGAGGGACCTTGAATTCACACAGGCCCAGGCGGCCAATATTATGTCGATCGTCCTGTTATCGAGCCTGATCGGCAGGGTAGTGATGGGCTGGTTGTCTGATTTAATCAACCGGAAATATGTGATGATTGTGATTTATTTAATTGTCGCAACCGCCATTCTTTTGCTCTTTTTGCCTGCGTTCCCGGGAAAGATCTATGTTTTTGCCGTTATTTTCGGGATAGGGCTCGGCGGTGATTATATGATCATACCCTTAATGGCGGGAGATCTGTTTGGTGTGAAGGCTTTAGGACGTACCATGGGTATTATTCTGGTGGCCGACGGTGTGGCTGAATCGGTATTCCCGGTATTGGTCGGCTTGCTTTACAAGGAAGAGGCCAGAAGCTATTCCGTTGGATTCGGTCTTTTGATTGGCGTGGCCCTGCTGGGTGTCCTGATTGTCTCTTTTCTGCCTAAAAAGAGCGGTGCGGGAGAGCTGGAAAGCACTGTTGTCCATTCATAAAAGAGAAGAACTATGCGAGCTTACGATGTGATTTCACTGACGAGGAAACTGCTTTCATTGAATACGGTCAATCCTCCGGGAAATGAAAAGGCAGTTGCTCTGGTCGTCGGGAAAGTGCTTGAGGAAAGCGGATTCCATGTGAGCTACGTCCCTTTTGAAGCCGACCGGCTGCAGGTAATAGCCGAGAAAGGTTGTGACGATACCAATCCTCCGGTCGTTTTTACCGGGCATTTTGATACCGTTCCCCTGGGAGTAAAGGCGTGGTCAGTCGATCCGTTTGCAGGAGAAATAAAGGGCGACCGGCTTTTCGGGAGGGGCGCTTCGGATATGAAAGGCGGGTTGGTTGCGATGATCATTGCGGCTGTCAGTGCCTTTAGTGAAGGAAGCCCGGCAGGGGGGGTGCGTCTGGTATTTACGGCCGGAGAGGAGCTGGGATGTCACGGGGCGAAAAGCCTGTTGGAAAACAAGGTGGACTTAGGCAAGGCGAGAGGGATTGTTGTCGGGGAGCCCACATCGAACGTTCCTGCCATCGGCCATAAAGGCGGGTTATATTTAAACCTGACCGCTACTGGTGTGACGGCCCATTCGTCGATGCCCCATCTGGGCGAAAATGCCATCTATAAGATTGCCCGTGCGATTCTAAAGGCAGAAAAGTTTGACTTTGGAGTCGGGCCGGATCCGCTGCTGGGAATGCCAACCATCAATGTCGGGAAAGTGTTTGGAGGAATGAATATTAATTCGGTTCCCGACCATGCAGGCTTTACCATTGATGCCCGCACCACAACTAAGGTTGATCATCAACGATTGCTTAAACAACTTCAGCAGGAGTTGGGTGATGAAATTTCAATCGAAGTCCTTGTCGATTTAAATGCCGTTTCCAGTAGTGAAAATGATCTCTTTGTCCGTAGTGTATACGATGCATGTGCGATCGGGCAAAACGGCGAAGGGTTTACAAAGGCGTTGCCTTATTTGACTGATGCTTCAGTCCTGCAGTCATTATTTGGCGGGGCGCCCGTCGTTATTCTTGGTCCCGGTGAACCTGCAATGGCTCATCAGACTGATGAGTTTTGTTATGTGTCTAAGCTGGAGAAAGCTGTGGAAATATATATAAAAATCATTCTAAACGATTTGGATCAATATGGAAGAATATCCTGAAAAAATAGCGACGGAAGAACAATTGGAAGAGCTTTTGTCGCGCCCTTCACCGGAAGCTGTTGAGTTTTTCAAACAATTGGATGGAGATCTGATCTTTCTGGGCATTGCCGGCAAGATCGGGCCATCATTGGCTCATATGGCAAAAAGGGCATGTGATCAGGCTGGTGTAAAGAAAAGGATCATTGGAGTTTCTCGTTTCCGGGATGAAAATGAGAAAAAGCAAATTGAAAGTTTCGGCGTCGAAACCATCGCCGGAGATTTGTTGGATCAGGTGTTTATCGCCGGTCTGCCAAAAGTGAAGAATGTTTTTTTCCTGGCCGGGATGAAGTTCGGCTCCCTGGAAAATCTCCCGATGACCTGGGCAGTCAATACCTATATGCCTGCTTTGGTCGCCGATCAGTTTAAGAATTCCAGGATCGTCGCTTTTTCGACGGGTTGTGTTTATCCGCTTGTGCCCGTCGAATCAGGAGGGTCGCTTGAAACAGACATTCCCCTGCCTGTGGGTGAATATGCACAATCCTGTCTGGGGCGTGAGCGGATGTTTGAATTTGGCAGCAAAAAAAATCAGACTCCGGTGGCACTTATCCGTTTAAATTATGCGGTGGAACTTCGCTATGGCGTGTTGATTGATATCGCGGCCAAGGTTAAAAATAACTTGCCGGTTGATTTGTCGATGGGTTATTTTAATGTCATCTGGCAGGGCGATGTGAACGACGTTGTCCTTCGTGCGCTTGGTCAGGCTGACAGTCCGGCATGGATACTCAACATTACCGGACCGGAAACGCTTTCAGTGAGGGAAGTCGCCAAAGAATTCGGAAAGCTTTTCGGAGTTGAGGCCAAATTGGTTGGTGAAGAGGCGAAAACAGCACTCCTGAGCAATTCAAAACTGGCATATGTTTTATATGGAAAACCAAAAGTTCCAATCGGTACGGTGATCAGGTGGATTGCCCGGTGGATGATGGAAGAAAAACGGTTATTGGGTAAGCCCACACACTTTGAAGTGCGTGATGGAAAATATTAAAAACTGATATCGATGAACAAGACAGAATTACCCCATGATGTTTTAGCCTCTTTGCAAAAAGGGGTTGTCATTCCGGCGCTTCCATTGGCATTGGATCGGAACCGGAAGCTGGATGAACGCCGTCAGCGGGCTTTGATGCGTTATTACCTGAATGCCGGCGCAGGCGGTGTGGCCGTGGCTGTCCATACCACCCAATTTGAGATCCGCCTGCCCGAATTTAACCTGTACAGTCCGGTACTGCAGCTTGCCCGGGAAGAGTTTGACCGGTTTACAATGAATACCGGCAAACCGGTGATCCGTATTGCCGGAGTGATTGGAAAGACAGAACAGGCGGTTGGGGAGGCCCGCGTAGCCCTTGATAAAGGATATCATGCGGTGCTGCTGAGCGTGGCTGCTTTTAAAAATGCCACCAATGAGGAACTGCTCGGTCATTGCCGGGCAGTGGCCCGTGTGATCCCGGTGATCGGGTTTTACCTGCAGCCGGCAGTGGGGGGAAGAAAGCTCGATGTCGATTTCTGGCGGGCATTTGCCGCCATTGATCATGTGATTGCCATTAAAATGGCTCCATTCAGCCGATACCAGACCTTGGATGTTGTTCGCGGGGTGGCTGAATCGGGAAGAGCTGATGAAATTACCCTTTATACAGGCAATGATGACAACATTCTGGTGGACCTGCTGACCGAATACCAGATTCCTGTTGACGGGAAAATTGTAAAAAAGCGCATTGCAGGGGGATTACTGGGGCATTGGGCTGTCTGGACCCGTGCGGCCGTTAAGCTGCTCGAGGAAGTGCACCGCGGTCAGTTTGATCATGACCTTCAGAAAGCGCTGACCCTTGCTGCACAAATTACCGACAGCAATGCCGCCTTCTTTGATGTCGCTAATAATTTTGCAGGCTGTATCACAGGACTTCATGAAGTACTGAGACGGCAGGGCCTGCTGGAGGGCTTGTGGACGCTGAATGAAAAAGAGATGCTCTCTCCCGGACAAAAAGAAGAGATTGACCGGGTATATGCGGCTTATCCCCATTTAAACGACGATGCCTTTGTGACGGAAAACCGGGATGGGTGGTTGTCCTGATTCCGGTAAAAAGTGATGCCCGGCCGGGTATCACTTTTTTACTGCATGAGATAATCCACAGGCCCGGGAATACATTCCGGTAACGCTCTGAATATGGCTTTCTACGAGTTCTACGGGATCTGCTGTAATCGATCCGTCACAGACCTGATGAAACTGGACCGGCATAAACTGACTGAGGAGAGAGGCGGGTATTTTATTTTTCCTTAGGTTCTCATACAATTTATTTTTTGCCAGATGGAGTTCTGCCATGGGCCAGTAATATCTTAGCCGGTCGGAGAAGCTGTACTTTCGTTTAAGCGATCGCTGTCTTTTGTTCCCCTGATAATATTTTTCCCAATACATGGGTTCTTTGATCATTGCGTTTTCCAATGTTTCCCTCAGCCGGGACAGGTTTGTGTTTCTTTTTCCCATGATTTCTGCTTCCATCGCTTCCAGGGCAAAAAGAGCTTCCCGGTAGGCAAAAGTCAGCCATGGGCCAACCTTCAGGATACAAAAATGATCTTCAACAAGTTCTTTTAGTCCTGCTTCAGTCTGGTAATCGGTGGAATGGGCCTCAAAAACCAGATGATCATATTCCAGTATTTTTTGACTAAGACCTTTCGCCTTTTCCCTTTTGTAATAAAACACCTGATCATCGCCAAATTCCACACCAGGCTGCACGACAGTGGCGATTACCCGCTCCCATGCGTCATGTAAACCTGCGCCGGTCATCGATCGCTTGATGGTTTCAATGGTTTGGGCCGCATCTTCCGGAGTTGTTGGAACGACGTCATCTTCTTCTTCCCGGGCACCTCCGGGAACAGGTACTTCCGTTCCAATGACATAGACCGGTTTTTGACAGCCCTGTCTGTATTTTTTCCAGGAGTCTTCCGCGACTTTGCAAAGGGCGACTGTCCTTTCCGCGACAATTTCATTCGGCAGCGGTTTTTTTCTGTCACCCGGATCGTCCGAACAGAACATGCTGGCATCGATATGTATTTTGAGATACCCTTCTTTTACATATTCTTCTACTAATGTTTTTGCATTAGCCATGGCATTTTCGGACGGAAGTGATTGCCAGGCATTCGGGCCCAAATGATCTCCCCCGGGAAGGACCATCTCTTGAGGAAAACCAACTTTTTCCGCAATTTGATGGATATACCTGATAAAATTGGCTGGCTTCATGCCTGTATACCCGCCAAACTGGTCTACCTGGTTTGACGTTGATTCGATTAACAGGATTGTACTGTCGGCTTTCGCCTGTTTAAAGCAGGCTTCCAGTACATCGGCATTCGCAGTGCAAACTGCATATATCCCCCTGGCTATGCCATTCCGGTTATCGGCTATCGTATCAAGAAAAATGTCTTTAGCTCGTTTCATCCGTGAATAATTTGCTTTTTAATGGACGGATGGGACTCGCATGGGAGATTTTCATCCGTATTTGTGTTAAGCGAACATGCTCGTTTCATATCGGTTTGATGTCGGTTTATGGATAATCCTTATTTAGTTCCCTGTGTGATAGATTTTCACTCCCTGTACCACCCGGCTGATCGAACCGCGTCTGGAAGGAGAATCGGGCGAAAGGCCCAGATCCAGTGACTTATAGAATCCGATAATCTGCGCGGGGAGAATGTAAAAAACAGACAGGAATTCTTCGGGAATATCATTCATGTGATCCGGAAAATGAATGGCAAAATCAAATTGAAATTTCGTTTCATCATAACCGTTTCCGATGGCGATCGTTTTTTCACCGGCTGCAGTTTCATAAACAGATTTCACCAGGTCCAGCTCGTAAGGCCGGGCATATGCATTGTTGGATAACAGATATACCACAACCGTCGAATTGTTGACTACAGCCTTTGGTCCATGCCTGAATCCAAGGAAAGAGTCGAATTTGCAGATAATTTTTCCGTCCGACAGTTCCTGTACCTTCAGATGTGACTCGTGTGCCACGCCAAAGAGAGGGCCCGAACCTAGAAAAACCATCCGGTCGAAGTCCATGTCGGCTGCTTTCATGAGATCCGGAAGGTGCTCTGTGAGAACATGCGTTCCAAAATCACTGATTTTTGATACCACTGAGGCTAACTGTTCAATATCTCTGATATTCAGAATGAGCAGTCCTGCAAGAAGCATCGATGAAAAAGAACTGGTCATGGCCAGCGACTGGTCGTTGGTCTCTTCTGGCAGCAGAAATACGTAAGAATTTCCATCACCGGCCATTTTCGCCAATTGACCATGCGGATTACAGGTGATGTTTAATTCATACAGTTTTTTGCAATGCTTATGGGCAAGTTCCACTGCCGCCACACTTTCAGGGCTATCTCCTGAACGCGCAAATGAAATTAACAGGGTCGGACGATTTCTGAAAAAATAATTTTCGGGGTGTGTAATGATTTCAGTTGTGCCGATAGCTTTGCATGAAACGTTCCACTTTTTTTGAAACGGTCCGGCCAGCACTTCTCCGATAAACGCAGATGTTCCTGCTCCGGTCAATATAACATTAGGGTGGTCGTTTTCAAATACTTTTTCCAGAAATTTCAAAACCTGAATTTTTTCTTCTGCTAACTTTAAATATGTTTTTTTCCACAGATCCGGTTGACTGGAAATCTCCTTTGCTGTATAAAAGCCCCCATTCGCTTTTAAATCCTTGGTCTCGAAATTCAGGTATTTCATGTAAGCTCTCATTTATTATTTCAATACAAATATATATATTTTCATTTTCTTTCCAAAATATTATATAATTGTTTCAAAATATTATTTTATGGCTTATTTATTTATAAATAGCCGAGTTGTTTATTTGTTTCAAAAGCAAATAATTGTTAATCAAATTTTAATGAAACGAACTGCCAGGCATTGTTCGGTTAAACTTGCTTTAGAAGGGCTGGTTTGTATATTTATAGCAGGAGTAGGGAAAGGAAAATCATAAAAATGACTGTTTCAAAACCAGGTACTCTTCTATCACTCTGATTAGAATAACAGAAGGATGATCTTTTGAAACAGTCTTTTACGGAGTTTTATGTCGGTTGAGTTAAACGACAATGACTTCAACACCACTTTTTTCCAATCGGATTTTATCTTCTTCTTTGATCCCTGAATCAGTGATCACGGTATTAACGATTGATATCGGTCCGATAAAGGCAAAACGCCTTCGTTCGAATTTACGTGAATCGGCGACGACAATCACTTTCTTTGCGATTTTGATCATGATCTGGTTTAAATGAGCTTCTTCAGAATCGGGCGTGGATAGTCCGTGTGAAGTATCGAAGCCATCTGCTCCGAGAAACAGTTTATCGCAATAGAATTTTTCAAAATTCTCGTCAGCAAGCACACCGACAAGGGATAAAGATTTTTTACGCAGCGATCCGCCGGGCATGAAAATGTTAAAACTTTCGTATTCTGCCAGGATGTTGGCGATATTCAGCGCATTGGTGATAATGGTCAGATTGGTGAACTTCTCAAGATTTTTTGCCATTTCCGTCGTGGTAGTCCCCGAATCTAAAACCACCGTATCGCCGTCCTCGATCAGGTTTACTGCGGCCTGTGCGATCCGTTGTTTTTCCTTGGAAAATTCTTTCTGATTACCAGGACCCGGCGCATCAATCTCCATCCGGTTAAATTTAATCTTTATCGCACCACCACGGGCACGGATCAGCATATTTTGTTTTTCGAGGTGGGCAAGGTCATTTCGGATCGTGACTTCACTGATGTCGAACATTTTTGCTAATTCACTCACAGAAACCTGTCCTTTTTGTTCGAGTTCCTCCAGAATGCCGGCTCTTCTGGAAACTGTGGATTTAGAATGAGACCTTTTCATACTATAATAATTTGTTTTTTAATGGCGGTATGGAACTCCATGCTGCTGAAATTATTATACGACCCTCGGACGTTGTAAAGCAACATGTTCGTTTCATTTCTTAATTTTTGTATACTGGTTTAATTTAAATGATTGCGTTTCATTATGACAAAAATAAGGAAATAATGGCAATAACCGTAAATCTGTGAAAAGAAAGAGCAAGCTGCCTCGAAAAAACTAAACAATCTTTCTGCGCACGGGGTCCCATTCCACCCGTCTTTTTTCAACGTACGATTGATGGGCCATCAGTACGGTGATGCCTTCTTCATAAGCTTTTTCAATGTCATCGCTTGGTGTTCCCCCGTTACGGATGCAATCAATCCATTCCCGGATATGCAGATGGGTGACGTCGACCGGCCGTCCGTTGATAAACGTATCGGTTAATCCGCGTGAGGCATAGTATTTTTCGGTGGCGGAAGTGACGGCGTCTATTTCGCCCGAACCGGGCTTTACGGTCAGCATTGGGCCCGAAGTGCCGATAATTCCTGCCTCGATTTGCTGTTTGAACTGAGGCGAATCCCAATCGGCCGTCACCTCCAGCGATTCACCCAGATTCATGGATGCGTCGTTCCCCATGATCACGCGTCCTCTTGGACGACTGCTGGCCAGTGTGGCGCTGTAGATAAGCGTGAGTTCCCGGTCCGGATACTCGAATACGCAATGCAGAACATCGGGAATGTCGCGGTTATCTTTCCAGTGGTAAATCCCGCCCGACGAAACAGCTGATTTCGGGATCCCGATTCGGAGGAGCTGGTTGATGGCATCGTATTCGTGTGTGAATAATTGTCCGAGCATACCGGTGTCATAATCGAAAAATTGGGTCCAGTTGTAAAAGCGGTCAATGCTGAAAGGCACTTTTGGACTGTTGCCCAGCCACTGGTCCCAGTCAATGGTGTGCAGGTCGCCGGGTTTGGGGTTCCCGTCAACGTCCAGATGCCTGATCCAGGCTCCCGAGGCTGAGTTCCTGTTGGACGTGGTTTCGATCAGCGAGATTTTGCCCAGGATATTTTTACGGATGATCTCCCTGGCCTGCTGGAAAATCACGTTCTGCGTGATCTGGTGACCTAGCTGGAAGACCCGGTCGCTGTTTTTGACCACCCGGTACACTTCGTTTAATTCGTCTTCGTTCAGGGCGATGCTTTTTTCACAGTAGACGTGCTTCCCGGCCCGAACGGCATCGGCGGTGATCCGGGCATGATGGTGGTCGGGGGTCGCTACAATCACGGCATCGATCGATGGATCATCAAGCATCTCTCGGTAGGTCCGGTAGCGCCTGACCGGATCGTTTGTTCCCGTTTTTCCGTTGACGCGCAGTCCGTTTTGTGCAATATCCATCCCCATTTGCGCATGCAGGTCAAATACATCGCAGACTCCGGCGATTTCAACCTGCAAATCTTCCTGGCTCATCCAGCTTTCCAGGGTGCCTTTTGTTTGACGCGATTCTTTTTCAGAAAGGCTGATGAAGCCCATTCCCCTGGCAAGCTGGACGGCCCTGGTGCCAAAGCCGATAAACCCGATACGGATGCGGTCTCCTTTTACCTCAGGGGCGCTCCATGTTTTTGGCGTCTGGAGGTGCTCCAGTCCCAGTTCCCGGATGACCCGGTTTTGTTTTTCACGTGCGTACGACCGGTTTCTGGTTGCTTCCCAGGCGAATATCCCTAAAAGCGGGACTCCGGCCAGTGCTTTGATCAGGGTCCTGCGATCCAGTTTCAGCTTCCCGGACCGGTTAATTTCTGTGCCTGATTTTGGGATGTTATTCTTCATGTTTCGTTACCTCCTGTTTATTTTGAGTCTGTTTCTTTCTGTGCAGCAATAAATCCAATCCAATCAGATGACTGGTCGGAAACAGGAACAGAACGAACAGGCTGAGTGCTTCAATCAGTGTTTTGTTGATGATCAGGTAATTGCCGTCCGAGGGTAGCGAGTATTCCATTCCGGTTAACGGCGGACTGTTCAGATAATACATCAAAAGCAGGATCATCCCGGACATGGAGGCGGTACGACTGAACAGGCCTAACAGCAGTCCTGCGCCAATAGCCATGAGCCCCCAGGTATTTACAATGTCAACAACCGACAAGATCCCGCTGTCGGAAGTCACCCAATTGGCGAATCCCGACATGATCCACTGCGATTCCCGCAGAAACCCAAGCGAGGACCACTGCGGGTTCATGAATTTCGACAAGCCTTCAAACAAAAAGTGCCACCCGATAAACAGGCGTAACAGCACCAGCGACCAAAGCTGAGGCGTAGAGTAATAGTAATTCATATGTCCATTCAATTAGGAAGTTATTTTTTTTATTCATTTGGCAGGTAAAGCCACGCCCGGTCGTGCATCGTATACAGCCGGTATTTTTCTCCGTCAAAGACCAGGATGGGACTGGAATGATCTCCCTCAACAATGGGGTTTCCGGGGTATTTTTTCCAGTGGATCAAATCGTCCGACACGGCCACGTTCGACGACCATAAGGCATGTTCATCCGGGTTGGCCCAGTTGGGGTTTGTGGAACCATGATAATACAGGTAATAACGGTCGTTGTATCGGACGACCTGGTTGGCCGCAACGGCGCCCGCATCGTATTCCTCCGGCCCCATTTGAAGGACCGGCTCATCCTGAATGTTGGTCCAGTTGATCCGGTCTTCTGAAGTGGCAAGCCAGATCCCGAGGTCATTGCGTTCGTAAAAGAGGTACCATTTCCTGTCCTCTGTCCAAACCACCGGTGAACCGTATGGCCCCGGGATTTTTTCCCCGCCGGTCAGACGGATGATCAGGTCTCCTTTTTCCTTCCAGTGAATGCCGTCGGGGGAGGTCATGAAGTGAGCAATGTCATTCCGGCCTTCCGCGAACAGGAAGTAGTTGCCTTCATGCCGGATCACAAAGACATCTTCCGTCCATTTTTCACAGAAAACGGGCGATTCGGAATATCTTTCCCAACTGATCCCGTCAGCCGATGTGGCGTAACCTAACTGTTTGACGGCGGTATCTCCTTCCTGGTACCCGGAGTACCACATTTTATAAAGCCCTTCTTCCCGGAGGATATAACCGCGCTCACGGATATGCCGGTCCCAGGTTGTGGTGTCTGTCCCGCTGAAGACGGGATTGTTTGCGTAGGGAGTGAAACTGACTATTTCGGACGGGAATTCATTTCCGGACGCGTTCTGTTTCTTTTTTTCATGCCGGCAGGCCGGGCCTGTCATGACCAGCAGAAGACATCCAAACGGGATTAAAGTTTTTAGTGCCATCACGTGGTGTGTTTGAAAAGCGTTTTTATTGCAGTTTCCGGATCAGGTTGACCGACCATTCGTAAGCCGACGGAGTTTCTCCCAGAAATACAGTTTTGGTGGGCAGGATGAGCGCGGGTATCCGGCTCACATCGGTGATACGAAGGCAGTTGAGCATCTCTACCGCTTCTCCTTTGCTGTCTGTTCGGCTTACGGCATCCTGGGTGGCGGCCGGATTTTTAAGGATCACCTGTTGGCAATTCCCGTCCAGCAGGGCTGCATACAAAGCCACCACGGTCATTTCATTTTTTGCTGCCAGGATGATCTTCGACGGGTCAACCTGGGGCAAGGTGCGGCAGTACGCGATACACCGCAGCAGGTCATACACCTGCATGGAGGCAATGGTTCTTCCGGTCCAGGCCGAGGCGCGGCGTACATGCCACTGCAGGGCCGGGTCCCAGCCTGTTTCGCCTGTGCCTCTCGGTCCGAAGTATGCGATGTTCTGGTTTTGATCCAGTTCAGACGAAAAATTTTCAGGACCCCAGCGTTCCTCGTCATAATTTGTCAAAATGATGATCAGGGGCTTTTTTTCGGCGGTGTCATTCCTCCAGTGGAAATCGACCTTCAGCCGCCAGCCTTCTTCCGGTACAAAGCGATGGATCGTCCAGCCGAACGGTCCGCCGTCGAGCGAGCGGAAGACCCTTTCCCCGTTGAACGGGCAGGGCGTTTCCGGAAAGGCGCCGAATGTTTTTTCTTTCAGGAATCGGACCACCGTATCGCGATAAGCCAGTAAGGCCTGCCTGTCGCTGATCTCAGGAACCGGGGCCAGTCTGACAAAGGAATCCTGGATCGTGGTCGTGCGGTCACCTCCGGGTACGCCGTCGGTGTATACCCTCAATTCCTCCGCCGAAAGCAGGTTTTCCTTGTCGATATCGCCTGTTTTCTCAGGAGGAACTTCTTTTCCGTACAGATGTCTGAGAAAGAACGAATGGATCTTTTCCCGCGACAACTGGTGATAGGAATGGCCCCCGGGAGTTTCGACCAGCGAAACCTGATCGGCCGCGCCGAGTATTTCGTATACTTTTTTAAGGTCTGAATAAAGCTCCCGCACCGACTCGATGGTATTCAGCCCGTCCCGGTCGGCCTGGGCGATCAGCAGGGGCCTGGGAGCAATCAGCGCGCCGATATCCTGAAAATCGATCCGGCAGGTATTGGTGGGCATCATGCAATCGCAGTGCCCGTCAATGGTGCGTTGCCCGATCTGCGCCTTGAGCGTGCTGGCTCCGCATACCGGCGCTGCCGCTTTCACCCGGGGGTCGGCGGCTGCGATGTACCAGCTTTGAGAGCCCCCGCCCGAAATGCCGGTCACACCAAGCTTCTCGGGATCAACTTCAGGCCGCGATGCCAGAAGATCAAGCCCGCGGATGGCATTCCACAGTTCAACTCCGGCCGGATTATACCCCCGGCTGTACCAGTTAAACCACCCCCGGGCATAGCAACCCCAATGATCTCCGCGGACTTCTCCCCACTGGATGGTTTCGATGATCAGGCAAACAAAGCCCAGACTGGCAAACTTCGCGGGATAGGCCTGATAATGCACTTTCTGGCCGGGCGAATGACCGCATACGTACAGGATAGCCGCGGCAGGCTTTTCAATATGGTCAGGAATATACAGGTTTGCCGGAACATACAATCCCGGCAGCGATTCGTAATACAGCTTCTCGATCCGGTATCCGTCCCGCTGAATGGTTCCCGTTACCGTAATATTCAGGCTTGTCTTTTCTTTCCAGACATAATCCTGGATCCCCATCATCTCGATGAACTCCCGGTAGCGGCGTGGCCGCATTGTTTCCCGCTCTGCCACGGAACTGAAACCCGACAGGGAAGAATCCGTGATATCGGCCGCCGCTTTTGACAAATAGCTGCGCATGTTGTTTTCGAAAATAGCGGGTTGCCGGTCTGTAGCGGTACGCCGGACTTCCGCACAACTATAGAGGAGCAGACAAAACAGGAATACAATGCCGAATTTTTTGCCGGTGCTGGAGGCGGCGAAGAAGCTTGTTTGAACAGGATTCTTTCGGATCAGGCTTGACTTCATGGCAGATGGAATTAGCTGGTTAATGAATTCGGGGGTAAAGTTACGAAAAAAAATCATTGTTCTTTCAAAATCTTTCTTTCTTTATTTTGATTACATTTTTTTATTTTATTAATTTGTAATCGAAGCGTAACGAAAATATTCTATCTGTCAATATTTGTTTATTCATAGAAATTCGAAATCAAATCGTTTCGTAAGTATAGTAAAAAGGGGATGAATAAAATGAACGAACTCATTATTGGAATGAAACGTGCTGCAAAGCGGTATCACACCGGAGTGCATGTTTTCCTGCTTGTTTTGCTGGTGGCCTTCGTTTCATGTCGTTCCGGAAAACGGACGAAAGAAGAATTCCTGTCGGAAGCTGATTTTAAGGAGATGGATAAAGTCGATGTGCATTGCCATATCAATACCCGCCGGCCGGTTTTTATGGAGCAGGCGGCAAAGGATCATTTCCGGGTCCTGACCATCAACACCGATGTGCCCGGACTGCCGATTGAAGAACAGCAGGATATGGCGATCGTGCAGCGGCAGGCATTTCCCGGCCGGCTGGCGTACCTGACGTCGTTTTCGGTGAAGGATTGGGATGAGGCTGACTGGCTGGAGAAAACGCGGGCCTACCTGGACGAATCCTTTCGGAAAGGCGCCATTGGCGTCAAGGTCTGGAAAAATATCGGGATGGTTGAAAAAGACAAAAATGGAAAATTTATTATGATCGATGATCCCCGGTTTGATCCGGTCTTCAATTATCTCGAGGAACGAGGCATTCCCGTATGCGGGCACCTGGGTGAACCCCGGAACTGCTGGCTTCCCCTTGACCAGATGACCGTCAACAACGACAGAAGCTATTACCGTGATCATCCGGAATATCACATGTTCCTGCATCCGGAATATCCTTCTTATGAACAGCAGATCCAGGCGCGCGACCGGATGCTGGAGAAGCATCCCAAACTGAAATTTATGGGCGCACACCTGGGAAGCATGGAATGGAGCATCGATCTGATCACTGAACATTTTGACCGTTTCCCAAACATGACCGTCGATCTGGCGGAACGGATCTGCCATATCCAGGTTCAGGCGCAAAACAATTATGACAAAGTCAGGGACTTCTTCATCAAATACCAGGACCGTATTCTATATGGTACTGACAGGGCCGACGGGTCGGAAGATCGAGACCCTGAAAAACTCAGAGCCTTGCTGCACCAGGAATGGCTCAGCGACTGGAAGTTTTTTACGACTGATGAAATAATGACCTCATGGAAGGTGAACGGTGACTTCAAAGGACTGAAACTTCCCCGCGAGGTGATTGAAAAAATCTATTGCAGAAATGCGGAGAAAGCATTTCCCGGCATTTAAATCGAAAATGGCATGAAGAAACTGGCCCTGCTTTTTATTTCAATAACGGCCGGAATGATCGTTTGTTCCTGTTCCGCGTCAAAAAAAGATTTCTCTTGCTCCTCCGAAGGCTGGATTTGGTTCAGGAATTCAGGCATTCGCCTGAAATTTGACCCAAGCATGCATGTTACCGTTTACGATCATCATGAAAAAACAGCCCGGAATGTGGTTAATGAGCTGTCAAAGCCTGCTGATTTTATCGTGATTGACGGGAAAGAAGTAACCGGTTTTGATGTGGACGAGGATCGTGTCAGAATGGAGCCTGTCGAAACGCTTTTCGGGAAAGGGCACAAACTCACGGTAAACGGCATTGCTGACCTTGGCGGGGGGACAAAGATTGAAAAAAAGCTGACCATTGAGCTGTATGAAAATTTTCCGGATGCCGCTTTGATGACAGCTGAATACCGGAATGCCGGAACAACAGCGGTGACGGTCGGGAAGGTGGTATCCGGCTGTTTAAAAATGGATGCGTCCAGGTTTAGCCCGGATGCGGAGCCCTTTGATTTCTGGTCCTGGCAGGGCGCTTCCGTGAAATGGGGACTCGATGACGTGATCCATCTTGTGGATGGATTCAGCCGGGAGAATTGGATGGGCGTTCAGCCGGAAACCAAAACGGGCGGGGGAGTCCCGTTTGTTGACCTGTGGCAGAAAACCGGCGGTGTGGCGATTGCCCATCTGGAGCCGGAGCCACAGTTGGTTTCTTTCCCTGTGAAAGTGGATTCGGATAAGAGGGTAAACATCTCCATTGAAAATAAGATAGACCGCATACTGGCTCCCGGGGAGCGCTTTACCGGTATCAAAACGACGATAATTGTTCATTCGCTCGATTATTTCAATCCGCTCCGGACTTATTCTGCGCTGATGGCGGCCCGGGGACTGAAAATGAAACCACCGTCCGAGTGGGCACATGAAGCAAGCTGGTGCAGTTGGGGTTACCTGACCGATTTTTCGCTGGACGATATTTACGGAACTCTTCCTAAAATGAAGGAAATGGGGATCAGGTGGGTCGTGCTTGACGACCGCTGGTGGGACAAGTATGGCGACTGGAATCCCAGAAACTATACTTTCCCAGGAGGAGAAACGCAGGTGAAGGAATTTGTGGATTCCCTGCACAACCTGGGTTTCCTGGTCCGGATCTGGTGGGCCCCTTCGCCGGTGCAGCCGGATGTCTTGCCTTCGTTTAGGGGCTCGGTAGACCCCGGAATGGCAAAAATTGCCGGGGAGCATCCGGAATGGCTGGTCATGAATGAAGATGGAAGCTATGCCCGCGATAACCGGGATATGTACCAGTTTTGTCCTGCTGTGCCCGAAGTGCATGAATACCTGAAGGCGCTGACGACCCGTTTTATCCGCGACTGGGGTTTCGACGGACATAAGCTTGATGCCTTTTACGTGGTTCAGCCGTGTTATAATCCCGCGCATCATCATCCGGATCCGGGCGAATCCTACCGCAAATTCCCACAATTGATCCAAACGATCTATGAAACCTCAAAAGCGATTAAGCCCGGTTCGGTAACGATGATTTGCAACTGTGGAACCCCCCAGGATTTCTATCAGCAGATATACACCGACCAGCCGGCGGTTTCCGATCCGACCAGTGTGGAACAGGTCAGGAGAAGGGTCAAATCCATGAAAGCACTGTGGGGACCCAATACCCCGATCGATACTGACCATGTGGAGCATATCCGGATGAACAGCGACATGAACGACAAGAGCGATACCGCCCGTGTAGGCCAGGATTTTGCCAGTGCGATCGGGCCCGGAGGTGTAATCGGCACCAAGTTTACCTGGCCCAACGGACCAAAAAACATGCAGTTAAACCCTGAAAAGGAAAAACACTGGAAGAAATGGATGAGCCTTTATTCTGAAAAAATGTTGAGCAAGGGAAGCTATATGAACCTGTACGATGTGGTCTATGACAAACCTGAAACCCATGTGATCAAAAAAGGACGGAATTTTTACTATGCCTTTTATGCAGATAACTGGCGGGGAACAGTTGAACTTAGGGGACTGGAAAAGAGAGAATACCGCGTTTATGATTACGTCAACCAGGTTGATCTTGGGAAGATCAGAGGACCCGTTGCAAAAATCAGTCCTTCCTTTTCGAAGCATTTGCTGATTGAATGCAGTCCGCTGGAATAAACCGGGACCTTGAATTCCTTTTTCGACTAATTGAGCAGATTTCGGAGAGGAAGAATCTTCCGATGACCTGAAGACAGTATTGGGTTTACAGACGGGATTTTTAACTTCAGTTTGAAAATTCGCTCTTTTACTGCAACCGGATATCAGAAGAATAAGGTATGCAATTAGTAATATATTTTCTTTCATTTCGTTTTATTATTAATTTTTATAAAAATTAATAAATAAAAAATATTAGCAAAACCTTATGAATTTGAAAAATATGTTTTATTTTTGAATTCAATTCACTTTCGATAAAAATAACTGACTAACGATGAAACTTATGGTTCCAATCCAGAATCGTATCGTTCTTTACTCCACTATTTTATTTCTGGTATCACTTCATGCTTATTCGCAGAATCCGGACAGACTCACAGTTGTAAAACCAAAGGAGATCAGCGATGTGCTGACCAATCCGGGGATCGGATTTATGACTTTTCAGCGTTTTAACGGCGACAGCCTGAATGAAGGTTTGGGCTGGACTGAGGGATTTCCGATCGATTATCAGGATTTTGACGGTGACCTGACGAATAAGGATTATCCTGCCACCACGATTGCCTATTGGCGTGTTTACTGGCGGTTTTTGGAACCTGAAATGGGCAAATACCAATGGGAAATGATCGACACGGCCCTGGGAATTGCAGAGAAAAGAGGGCAGACCCTGTTGCTCCGGATCGCGCCTTACGGCACCAATAAGCAGCATGATGTTCCGGATTGGTACCGCGAAATGGTGGGTCCGGAAGTAAACTGGAAGTACAATAATCCGGTAAACAAATGGGTGGTCGATCCGGAGGATCCGCGTTATGCCCTGTATTTTGGCGGCCTGATCCGCGCGATGGGTGAGCGGTATGACGGACATCCGGGACTGGAAGCCGTTGACCTGTCCATCGTTGGCGCCTGGGGTGAAGGCGCAGGGTCAGAATTGCTTCGTCAGCAGGCTCGCGAGGCGCTGGTGGATGCGTATACGGAATCGTTTGTCAAAACGCCGCTGATCGCGCTCATGATGGACGAAAAGACCAATAGGTATGCGAACTCCAGTATTCCGGTCGGATGGCGGGTGGACTGTATCGGAGACCTGGGGTTCTGGGCGAATGAGCAGAATGGTTGGAATCATATGACTGATTTCTACCCGCGTGAGATCATCAAGTGCGGTATTCAGGATAGCTGGAAACAATCGCCGTTAAGCTTTGAAATCTGCGGTACGTTTTTAAGCTGGCGCGACAAGCAGGGTTACGGACGCGAAGAGGTACAATATATTTTTGAACAGTCGCTGAAATGGCATATGTCTTCCTTCAATCCCAAATCGTCGCCTGTGCCTGCAGAGTGGAGCGACCTGGTCGATGACTGGCTGAAGAAAATGGGTTACCGCTTTGTTTTGAGAAGGTTTACCTACTGGCCTGAGGTGAAGCAAAACGGAAAACTTTCCTTTACTTCATGGTGGGAGAACAAGGGAGTGGCTCCCTGTTATAAAGATTTTATTCCTGCGATCAGACTGAAATCGGACAAAAATGAAGCGGTGATGGTCGTTCCTCATGTGAACCTGAAAGAATGGCTTCCCGGCGATGTGGTTTTTGATGATGCTGTTTTTGTCCCGTCAGGCCTGCCTGCAGGAACTTATGCAGTTCAGATTGCGTTGGTCGATCGGCTGAAGCATAAGCCCGGGGTGAATCTGGCCATTGAAGGCAAGAGGAATGACGGGTGGTATCCGTTGGGTCAGATCAGGGTAATCAGACAGGAATAGAAGATAAATCTAAAAATAAAAAATATGGAAAAACTAGTTGACGTATTGGTGGTCGGAGAATTGAATGTGGATCTGATCTTGAATGGAATTGAGAAATTCCCGGAAGTGGGGAAGGAAGTCCTTGCCAAAGAGATGACCCTGACCCTGGGAAGTTCATCGGCCATTTTTGCCAGCAACATATCCAGCCTGGGCGCCCGTGTGGCGTTTATCGGAAAGATCGGAAAAGATAAGTTCGGGGAAGTCGTTCTGGAGAGTCTGCGGGAAAACGGCGTTGACATTTCCATGATCCGGATAGACGAGCAATGCGGCACCGGGGCCACTATTATTCTCAACGTGGATGAAGACCGTGCCAATACCACCTATCCCGGGGCCATGGACCACCTGACCCTTGATGATATTCCGGATGAGGATCTGGTGAAAGCCCGGCATCTTCATTTTTCTTCCTATTTTCTTCAACCCGGCATGTGGGGGAGCCTGGGGAATCTGTTCAGAAAAGCAAAAAAACTGGGGCTGACCACTTCGTTCGACATGCAATGGGATCCTCAGGAAACCTGGAACCTGGATGTTGCCGATGTGTTGCCTCATGTTGACGTATTTCTTCCCAATGAAAAGGAAATCATGTTCCTGACCGGGACGAATGATCTGGAAACCGCGATTGATGCCGTAAAAGACTATGTTAACGTGCTGGCCGTGAAAAGGGGAAGCAAAGGATCCCTGGTATGGTGGGAGGGGCAGTTAAGCGACCTTCCTTCTTTTTTAAACAGAAATGTGGTGGATGCCATTGGCGCCGGCGACAGTTTTAATGCAGGCTTTATTTATCAATTCATCAACGGCTGCACCATTGCTGAATGTCAGCGACTCGGAAATTTGACGGGTGCGATATCCACAACGGCTGCGGGAGGCACGGCCGCTTTCCGGGATGCGGAACGACTCAGGAAAGTGGCACAGGATCGGTTTCAGGAGGTTCTCTGACTTTTCCTTATTTATTTCTGAAGAGAATATGATTGGTTTACGGGCATCGCATGATTTTTCAAGATCATGCGGCGTCCGTAATTTTTTTTACGGAATTGCTTTCTCCGGCTTTCATTTTGACGAAAGAGATCTTCTTTGGGGTTAATTAAAAGAAAGGCTTTCGAAAGTTTATTTTAAAGACAGATGAGCTTAAATCCTATTTTTAATTGTTTAAATGCTAATAAATATAGATTGTTTATATTTTATTTTCTTTTTATTTTAAAAAGAATGATTTTTTTCTTTCGAAAATACTTTCATTGTGAAAAAAAGTTTTTAAGTTTGCATATAGAAAACGAAATAAAAGATTACTTTGGTTATTTCTCTGTTAAAATATTAAATCTGAATGTATTTCTAGTCTAAAACTAAACAACAAACAAACTTAATTTTTTATGAAAAGGAGACTTTGTTTTGTATTGATCCTGATTCTCTCCCTGGCAGGAGGTGTGTTCGCCCAGCAACGTACGGTGACCGGTATGGTCAGGTCTGCGGCGGAAGGACTGCCGTTGCCCGGGGTGAGCGTGGTGGTTCAGGGGTCCGGCAATATCGGTACTATTACTGATGTCGACGGTAAATATTCTGTTCAGGTGCCCGGAAATGCGACGGCGCTGACATTTTCATTTGTCGGAATGATCATGCAAAGTGTGAAGCTTGGCGCCGGCAATGTGATTAATGTTTCGTTAGAATCATCCATGGAAGCCATCGATGAGGTGGTGGTGACCGCCTTGGGTATTCAGCGGGAAAAGAAGGCTTTGGGATTTGCGGCTCAGGAAGTGGGCGAGGAGGCGTTGAGCGGATTACGTGAGACGAATCTGGCTTCTTTGCTGACGGCGAAGATTGCCGGGGTGCAGATCTATAAAACTGCAGCCGGAACGGGCGGCTCTTCCAGTGTATTGATTCGCGGCGCCAGTTCCCTTTCCGGAAGCAACCAGCCGCTATACGTGGTGGATGGCGTGCCGATCATTAACATCCCGAAAGATAAAAGCGGTTCGGCGGGCGTGGGTGGCGACAACGACTATGGCGATGGTATCGGCGACATCAATACGGAAGATATCGCCTCGATGACGGTGCTGAAAGGACCAAATGCTTCCGCGCTTTATGGTTCGCGCGGTGCGAATGGTGTGATCCTGATCACGACCAAATCGGGCAAGAAAAAACAGGGGATTGGCGTGGAGGTGAATTCAAACATTTCGATTGAAACCCTGAATCTGTTCCCGTCTTTCCAAAATTATTATGCCACAGGCTATGAGGAAACCAATATAGGCGGAAGTATGGTCTCTATCAATGGAACGTATTATGAAACGATGCCTAACGACATCGATAGTTGGGGGCCCCCGCTTGACGGCAGACGGACCGTTGTCGATCCGTTTGTCTACCCGGAAGATAAAAACACCAGAACGCTTGTGCTGTTGCCGCAGCCCGAAGACAATGTCCGTGATTTTTATGAAACGGGAGTGGTGAACACCAATACGGTGGCGTTGACCGGCGGAACGGAAAAATCTTCGGCAAGGTTGTTATTGGGGAATACGACGTCGAAAGGAATTGTACCCAATGAAAGGATCAAAAGGCAAACGATTTCCTTTCGCTCGACCACCCAGTTGACCGATTTTTTGTCATTTGATGCAAAGATCAGTTATATGCGGACCGAGGGAAAACAACGACCCAATTTAGGGTCAAGCAGTGAGAACGTAAGCTATACATTATCCATGCTGGGACGTTTTGTACCTATGCCCTGGTTAAAGGAATACTATGAAAACACCGGGGGCTGGGGAAAATGGCCTGGCGTCGTGTATAATCCGTATTACGTGATCAATGAGCTGAAGAATGAAGATTACCGGGACCGCTTTATCGGGTATTCTTCCATCACGTTAAAAATGACTGATTGGCTCAGTCTGACGGGACGTGTCGGGGCGGATATCTACACGGAATCTGCGCAAAAAACCTGGCCGGTTGGCGCCAACGGGTCAGCCAACAGCACCGGGCGTATTACCACGGATTTTGATCATAATCAGGAGATCAACGCGGATGTGCTTTTAACGGCAAACAAACAGTTGTCCTCCAATTTGTCAGGGACCTTGTCGGTCGGAGCCAATTACCTCAAGCAAAAACGGGATTCGCAGTCCATGGATGCCCGAAAGTTCAAGGCAACGGGTGTTTACCATGTCAGCAATTGCCAGACCTTCTTCCCCAGCGCGTATCTCTGGGAAAAAGAGATGCAATCGGTATTCTTTACCGGACAACTGGCCTATAAAAATTACCTTTTCCTTGATGTGACCGGAAGAAACGACTGGTCTTCTGCGCTTGGGGTGAATGAACAATCGTTTTTTTACCCTTCCGTTTCGGCCAGCTTTGTGTTTACCGATGCGATTGATATGGATGAGCGCTTTCTGAGCTTTGGGAAGATCAGGGCTTCCTGGGCGCAGGTCGGGAATGATTCGTCGCCCTATATGACCAGGTCGGGGTACAGTTCGTATACGGCCGGTTACAACGGGCAGAGTTATACGTCCAAAAGTGGCCGGATCCCCTTGTTTAACCTGAAGAATGAGCTGAGCGAATCCTGGGAAATCGGTGCCGATCTCCGGTTCTTCCGGAACCGGCTGAGCTTTGATGTCACTTACTACAACGGGCATACCACGAATCAGATCATTCCGATTACCATTTCAAGCGCCAGCGGGTATGTCGATAAAGTGATCAACGCGGGACAGATCGACAACAAGGGGATTGAAGCTGTGGTCAATGTTACTCCGGTAATGTTGCGAGGATTCAAATGGGATGTATCGGCAAATTTTGCCAGGAACAGGTCCGAAGTGGTTGAACTGGCCCCGGGGGTGGAGACTTACCCGCTTGCCGATGTTTATCCGTCGGATGTGGAAGCCCGGGTAGGCCATCCCTACGGAAATATCATCGGGGTTGCTTATAAAAGAGCGCCTGACGGACAGCGGATCGTTAGTTCGGGAGGTAGTTACGTCAAGGAAGGTCAAACCAGTGTGCTCGGGAATATCCAGCCGGACTGGATTGGCGGTCTGAACAATACCTTCGCCTATAAGGGGTTGTCATTGAATGTTCTGCTTGACTTTAAAATCGGCGGAGAACTCATTTCTTCAACGAAGTATCACATGACGGCAAAAGGTACCGGAAAGTGGACCACTGAAGGCCGGCGGTTAAGGGATACCGATGATGAAGGGAATCAGCTTCCTTTAGTGGGCGTGCTGGATGGTGTTGTGGAAGTCGAAGGATCGGATGGAACGGTAACGTATGAAAAAAATACAAAAGCTGTCGACGGACAAACTTATTGGGCGAATCGGGTATGGAGTGAAATAGGGGAAGAATGTGTACTGAATGCCAGTTATGTCAGTTTGCGCGAAATCATGCTCAGTTACCGGTTCCCGCAGCGGTTAATGGATAAAACGCCGCTTTCGGGATTGACGGTTTCACTGATCGGGCGAAACCTGGCTTATCTTAGCGAGCACATGCAGGATATGGGAGTCTCTCCCGAGTCGCATCCAAATACCGATGCAGGATACATGGGGGTTGAGTCTTTCTCAGCGCCTACGACGCGGACTTTTGGGTTAAATATTAAACTTACTTTCTAACAGCCTTAAAAACAGATGAAGATGAAAAAATATAGATTTATTCAACCCGTTATCTTCGTATTCTTCGCGCTGTTGTTTCATGCCTGTACGAGCAATTTTGAAGAGATCAACACCAGCAACAGCCTGGTGACGGAAGACCTGGTGGATGTTAATTTATTGCTGACGCGTGTACAGGCTTATGCCGTTCACCTGGATGCTCCGCTGGGAAATGGAACCATCGGTAACTACAGCGGTATGAATGCGAGGGGCGACAACATGCCTTTTTCGGATGGTGACGCTCCCGGAGTATGGAACAATTATTACCAGAACTATGGCCGGAATTTGTCTGACATTATTCACATTTGCGAAAAGCGGGATACGGAAGCCGGAACAAGCGACCTGGTTAATAAAATCGCGATTGCCAGGATCATGAAAGTCTGGGCCTTGTCGGTGGTCACCGATACCTATGGCGACGTACCCTACACCGAGGCCTGTCTTCCTGTGGAGAATGCCGTCACGCAACCGAAATACGATGAGCAAAAGGAGATCTACAAAGATATGTTCAAGGAGTTGAAAGAAGCGGTGGCGCAGATGGATGCCGGTAAGGCCGGTTATGGGGCCGCCGATCTGATCTACGGCGGGAATGTGGCAAAGTGGACCAAGCTGGCCAACTCCCTCCGGCTGCGTTTAGCGTTGCGTGTCCGTTACGCGGACGAAGCGCTGGCCAAGGAAAATATGAGCGATCTGACCGAGGAAAAGCTGATCGTTTCGCTGGATGACGATGCGTTCATCAAATCGGCGACGGATTATACGGATAATCAAAATAAACTGTACACAACCATGAAGAACGCTGGTCATCCGCATGAGAGTGAGACTATCGGTAAAACCTTTGCCGATATTATGATTGGGAGCGGTGATTCTCATCACCCGGATGATCCGCGGATCACCTTGTATTGTGATACGGCTTATGCTACGTGGCCGGGAACGGAGGGATACGAAGATATCGAAAACTTTGGGTACCGCGGAAAGCCGGTCCTGGGCTTAGTCCCGGTGGAAGAAAAATATCCCTGGGGATCTAACAGTGTTTCGAAGATATCGGCATTCTGGTACACTCCTGTCATTGAAAGGCCCTTGCTTCGAAGTTCGGAAGTCTGGTTTGCCCTGGCGGAGGCTGCCTTGTTTGGATTGAAAAGCGGAAATGCCGGAGAACTGTATCAAAAGGGGATCGACCAGGCATTTGCATGGAGTCAACGGTTTTATGCAACGGGTAAAAGTCAGTTACCGGCTATCTTGAAAGATTATTATTCTGAGGTTTTTTCAAACTGGAATTCATCCTGGGAGGCTGCCTATTTTGCCGATAAAGAAATCACTGCCGTGGAAGTTGCCGCCTTCAAAACAACTTCGGCCTATTCCTTAACAGGAACAACAGAGCAAAAATTCGAGCAGATCATGAATCAAAAAATGATTGCCTTGTATCCGGATGAAAATGAGGGCTGGTTTGAATGGCGGAGAACCGGTTATCCGCGTGTACTGGTGGGGACTGATTCCGACGTACTGCATGGCGTTTCCCCCAGGCGAATGCGTTGGCCGCAGGTGGAACAAACGGTGAACAGCGAGAGCTATAAGGCCGCCTTATCCAGATTTGGAGGCACTGACGGACGATTGATCCGGGTCTGGTGGGATGCCAATTCTTCTGCGCCTCACGCCCACCCGGGAACAGTACCCCGCATGAACCAACCTTGGGTGACACAGTAGATTTTTTTCAAAATAAGTGAGACAGGCTCGCTGCGTCTTCTGCGGTGAGCCTGTCTCACTTATTACTAAATTTGCCTGTTTGAGATTTCAGTGTGCAAATCTTTCAACATATTCAGCAGCAGCGGTCAGTACTACCATCCCGGACTGGAGGAACAGGAGACCCGAAATCGAAATCGCTGAGGCATGGGCCTATACGGTTCCCGGTATCGTGGCACACGCATCAGCGCTGAAAGATGGCGAATCAACGAAAATCCCGGATTTAGGGTGATGTTCGGCGTATTGATTAGGGCCCGGAATGTCACGTAACTGTCGGGCTTTTTCTAAATTTAATTATGGAAGATTTTATGGCGTGAATCTTTTGACTTGTTGTTGAATAGGTTCTGAAATTTTGTTATATTCAGGAACGTTTTTACCTTTGTGAAGATCAAAAGACAGTCAGGAAATATAATCTTCGGTGTTTGATGAAAACAGACAAGGATCGATCATTCAGTAAATCTACAGTTTCACGGAGAGCAGGTATTTTGGAGGAGTTGGAGTTGAAAGGGCAGGTTTTCGTTCCAGCCTTAAGTAAGCGATTTGTCATAAGCGAAGTAACGATCCGGAACGATCTGATCCACCTTGAAAAGCAAAATATGCTGATCCGTGCCAGGGGAGGCGCCATCAAGGTGAAGCACTACAGAACGGGGATGGATTCGTCCTCCACCGATAAACAAATGGAATATCTCCTGGAAAAACAGCATATTGCCCAGGCGGCGGTGAAACTGATCGGGGAGGGAGATACCATTGTGCTCGACTCAGGGAGCACCACTACCGAAATTGCAAAAAAACTGGGAAGTTTTAAAAATCTCACGATCATCACCAATGCGCTGAATATCGCCGGCATCCTGGCCGCGCATGAAGGGGTCAGGATCTTTATGCCCGGGGGGTTCCTGTGGAAGAGATCGTTGTCTTTAGTCGGAGCTTTGGCGGACGAGAATTTCGAGAAGTTTTACTGTGACAAATTGTTCCTTGGCGTGGACGGTTTTGACACCACCCACGGACTGTCAACTCCCAATTCGGAAGAGGCACATCTCAATCAGGTCATGATCAAGATTGCGAAACAGGTCATCGTGGTTGCTGACTCGCGGAAATTTGAGCGCAGACGCTTTGCCTTTATTGGTTCTATATCTGATGTCCACATGGTCATCACTGATTCGGGTATTAAAGAGGATGATAAAAACCGGCTTGAAAAGAACGGTGTGAAGGTGATCGTCGCTTAATCGCTTTGGTACGGACTGTTTTCAAATTTTGACTTTACCCAGGTTGATGAAACCATCCGGATCGATGAGCGTTTCTTTTAATCCGATCTCAATCGGGCGAATCGTTGATTCTGTTTGTTCGACCAGCTTGAACTTAAGTTGATAAGTCCCTTTTTTTACTTCCGCGGGAAGGTTGACCTTGTATTTTTCTTTCGAATTGATTCCCGGCAGCCAATTTTTGTTTCCTGAATGGACTGGAAGAAGTTCAAAAGACTCATCCGCATTTTCAGGGTCGAGTCGCAAAACCAATTCAAATGCAGTGTAAGCCGGGGCAATTCCTTTGTTTTTCCATTCGACGGAAATTTCGTTTTGACCGGATTTCAGGACAGAAGGGTACGAAGCGCTGACAGGGAAGTACCAGTATCCGCACCGGTTGGCCAACTCGTCGGTTAACTCGGGGTTTTCAACCAGCCAGTCTTCTGCAAAACCGTGGTAGCCGATGTAAGTGGCGTGCATCACTTCAATGGCTTTTTTCATGACTTCCGCACCGGAGTATCCATATTTCGCAATGATGCCGGCTCCGTTTTTTTCCAGCCAGTTGCCGTCTTTTTTTATAGCGTTGTAGTGCTGAAGTTCAAATATAATAGGCCTTTCCAGGTACAAAGGATCGTAAAACTCGGAATTGGAAACGGTCCACGTGTCGAGGTTATGATCAAAATACCAATCCACCAAAGGACTGTCGTCGCGAAATGAAATGCCATGCTTAATGACGTAATCGTATAGCATTCTCACATCAGCGTCTTCCTTTCTTTCGCAAATTAAGTCGTCGTTGCAAACCAGTTGGCTTTTTTTGAAATTATTCAGGAAAATGTCAATATTTGCTTTCACCTCTTTAGCCGTTGGCGGTATTTTGGTTGAAAAGCTTGTGTGTCCTTCACCCCATTCTCCAATACTTCCTATGTCAATATAGCTCACCCAGGGCTGGCCATCGTAACGGGCGGCAAATGCTTTTTGAAACTGGTCAAGTTTGTCGAGGTAAACCGGGTCGTCCCACACCGGGACCCACGATTTAATTCCATTGTATTCGGCAACCGTTCCTTTCGCACCGGCTTTTGGTACCCAGGTTGGGGTTGCATATTGAACTCCGCCAAGCTCCTGTCCGACCGAAGCCGGGAAAGTTCCGGTTTCTTTACTGGTGATCCTGAATGCGATATGGTATCCGAGCGGAACATATTTTTCGACCACTTCGTCGATGTGGCGCCAATCGTATTGCCCTTCTTCCGGTTCCAAAAAACTCCATGCCAGGCGAAGATAGAGGTGATCCATTCCCGGGAAAGACCGAAAGATTTGCTCATCTTTGATTTTATAACGGTCAATGCTGTTGTCGAGCAAATGATGGTACCAGCCTTTGTGCGGGTTTTTCAGGACACGAACGGTGTCCCAGTCAGCTTTGAAATCGATAGTTTGAAGGACTGGTTTTTGGGGCGTACAAGCGAGCAATGAAACATAAATTAATAACAAATACGGGTTTTTCATAATGGTGGTGCTACGGTTAAGGACGGACTTTTTAATGATATAAGATTCCGAGTTGCTTATCTTTTTTGGATTCCAATCCCCGGATGGAAATCAGACACTGTATAAACAGGCGCCGCATAATCTGGTCCTGCGGAAAATGGTTCGCGGGCAGGATCAATATGCGGATCGAGATCAATAAAATCAAATCCTCCTAATCCTGATGCCAGATGCACAGAGCAACCCAGTCCCAGTTTCGTCTCAAGCATACATCCGATCATTAGTTTTATATTTGCACTTCGGGCTATGACTGCAATATCAAGGGCTTCCAGAAGGCCCGATTTCATGATTTTAATGTTGATCACGTCGGCGCATCCTGCCCTGACAATGTTTATGGCATCGGAACATGTAAAAACTGATTCATCTGCGGCAATGGGCACAGAGGTATGATCTTTAACATATTTCATTCCCAATAAATCAGTTTTAATTACTGGTTGTTCAAACAGAATCGGACGGATGTTGTTTTTCGTTAACTCTTCAACAAAGCAGACAGCCTCGGATGGTGAAAATCCCTGATTGGCATCCAAAATGAGGGCACAATCAGGGGCGCCGTCTTTTATGGCCAGAATCCTGTCAATATCCTCGGTCAGGTTTTTGCCAACTTTTGTTTTTAGTACCTGGTATCCGCTTTTTGCAAGCTGAGCTGAATTTTTCTTTGCTATCTCCGGAGACACAATATCCACGGTATAATCGGTTTCGATTTTGTTCACTGCTCCTCCAAAGAAATTTTTCAGAGGAATGTTCAGCGTTTTGCTAAAAGCATCTAAAAGTGCCATTTCTATGGCACATCGTGCCGTAACCTGAGCCCAGAAAACACTCTTTATATTTCTTGAAATGGTGAGATATTCTGAAATATCCTTGCCGATCAAAAAATTTTTGCAGCTATTCAGGGTTGAAATTACGGTAGCCTGGTTTTCTCCGTTGATAGGTTCCAGAGGAGCTGCTTCCCCGTATCCTTCAATTCCGTTTTCCAATACCACCGTTATGAATGCATTTTCGATACTGTATTTTTTGCCGATAGCAATGGTAAATGGATTGTCTAATGCTACATTGATTGGCTCAATAGACACTTTTCTGATTTTAATCTGTTCCATTTGTGCTCTGTTAGTTAATTTTTAACGTATTAATCTTTCTATTTATGTTTTACACGCCGGAATCCTTTATCATCATCCCAGAGGTAGTCATTTATGTTTTAAAATTAGTATATAATAAGAATATGAAATATTTTACACAAAATTAAAATAATTTAATGAAAGATATATCAAAAATAAATATGAGAATAGCTTTCGTTTGTATTTTATTTTTATTTTTGGAGTGGCAAAACGAAGTCAATATATAAATCCATTTCGATTTGATTATCGAAATCAGAATAACAGCAAGTGAAACTTTTAAATGAATAACGATGGATACATATTTTAAAAATAAACCAAATAATAACCGGCAGAGAGAAGGGCATCCGGGCATATTCCCTATCTTGATGACCTGCTTTTTGTTTTCTTTTTTTTTACCGGCAAAACAGACATTATTTGCAAGTGATTTATCACAACTTGGCCTGCACGTCATTCCTTATCCACATGAGGTTTATCCCGGAGGTACAGATTTTTTCTTTTCGGACGAACTGACCATTGTCCTGGATGCCAACCATTCGGAAGCCGACCGGTTTGCGGCAGAAGAACTGGTCAGGGACCTGAAAAGCGCATGGAATATCAAAGGCGTAATTTCCGGAAAAAGTGGTGATAAATCGGTTCTCCTGGATCGTAAAGGAGCCTCCGGAACATTGAAAGATCAGGGCTATCTATTGAAAGCCTCCGGGAATGAGGTGGTTATTTCGGCTAAAGATGAAGCCGGGTTGTTTTACGGAACGCGCACTTTTCTTCAGCTTATTCTGAAAACTGCCAACGGTTTTCGAATCCCGGGCCTGCAGATCACGGATTGGCCTGATATTAAAAAGCGCGCTGTACATTACGACACCAAACACCACCAGGATAAGCGATCGTATGTGGAAAGCTTTATAAAAGATCTGGCTCATTATAAGATTAATCAGCTCGTGTGGGAGTGGGAAGATAAACTGGCTTACGAGAGCCATCCGGAAATAGGGGCTCCGGGTGCCTTTACCATTCAGGAGATGCAGGAGATCGCCCGCTTTGCGAGAAAATATCATGTTGAACTCATCCCCCTGGTTCAGGGTCTGGGACATGTGAGTTTTATTTTGAAATGGCCGCAATACAAGCATTTAAGAGAAATAGAGGCATCAAACTGGGAATTTTGTCCGCTGAAGGAAGGGAGTTACGATCTGCTTTTCGACCTGTGGGAGGAAGCCATCAAGGCTACACCGGGTTCAGAGTATATTCATATTGGTTCTGATGAAACCTATGAGTTGGCTGCCTGCACGGATTGCCGGGCCAAAGCGAATGAAATTGGTCAAAGCGGACTTTATCATTTATTTGTAAAAAGGGCGTCGGAACACCTGCAGAAACTGGGAAGGAAGGTCATGGTCTGGGAAAGACCCATGGGCTGGAAGAAGAATTCATCGCCGGGCAAAGGAGTTGAGCCGGCAAAAGGATTGGTGCTCACCGAAAGTTACGACGATGAAACCGAAGATTTCGGTTTAGCCGGAGAATCAAAAAAACTGGGCTTTGAAGTATATGCCTATGATCCCAACCCCGGAATTGAACCTCTTTTCCTGCCTTATCAGTTCCGGCAACAGGAAAAAGAGAAGAGAGTGATTGAAGGGTGTCTGGAGAATTCGTATCGCTTTTTGACGTCTGCTGCCACGTCGGGAGTTTTTGACGGCATGATCAGAACCTCCTGGGATGACTCAGGGCTTCATAACCAGATGTGGATGCTGTGTTTTGCAACGGCTGCAGCGTATTCGTGGAATGGCGGCAATCCTGCTCTTCCTGAATTTGAGGAATCCTTTTTCAAAACCTATTATGGACCGGCAGTCCAAAACATGGAAGAACTTTATTATTTATTAAATGAAGGGGCTTATTATTACTCCTGGACTCTGGAACGAAATGTCTGGCATTATGGTATGATCGGAAAGACGCACATGCCCGACCTTCCACGAAATGAACATATTGAATACGACCCGTTCTGGAATGCTGAATATGGCGAAAAGATAAACGAATCGAGAGAGATGCTCGGGAAAATGGGAAGAGCCCTTCTTATCATTGAAAATAATAGAAAAACCGGGACCAAACATGTATATGATTTTGAGTTGTACCGATCTGTCGCGAAGCTGATCGAACATACCTGTCTTACGTACATCGATCTGTCGAATCTGGAATACACAATTACCCAGGCACACAGGCAGACCTACCAGGATAAGCAAAAAGCATTTGATCATTTGTCGGAAGCTGCGGGAATGATCACGGCGAGTCTTGAACGAAGGAACAAGGTTTTTAACGAGCTTGTTGAAACTTGGGAACAGACAAGACTTCCCAAAGGGATGTCGACGCCGGGGAAAAAATATTTTCATCAGGAAGACCGGGCGCGCCATTATGCTAACCGGAGAGCTGACATGTCTTTTTTGATTTATGATGAGCAGCAGTTGGACATGGAAGGTTATCTGAAAGAGCTTGAAGCCTATACGGAATATTACAAAAAGCTTTGGCTGGAGTAGAAAGATTTTGAGGTCTCTTATTTGAAAAATGTAGCAAAAAAACACCCGGTTATATTTTTTGACTAGCTTTATCGGTCGTTAAGCCGATTGCTATATGAATGAAATAGTCTATCTGAACGGGAGGCTGGTTCCCAAAAATGAAGCTTTTATTTCGCCCGATGACCGGGGGTTTAATTTTGCAGATGGTATTTATGAAGTGATTAAATATTACAGTGGAGTTGCTTTCCGCTATGCCGACCATATAGAGAGGCTGAAAAGGAGCTTACATGAAATCAGTCTGGACTTTGATGATTGCGATCAGTTTGGGGCCGTTTTCCGGGAATTGCTTGAACGGAACAATCTGGCGGGACAGGATGCAGGTATTTATTTGCAGATCAGCAGGGGAAGCAGTCCAAGAATGCATCGGTTCCCTGATCAGAGTGTTCCGACCGTTTATGCCTGCGCTTTTCCTTTTGCATCGAATACAGAACAGTTGAAAAACGGGATCAGTGTTATTACAGCCGAAGATATCCGGTGGTTACGCTGCGATATCAAATCGGTAGCCTTACTTCCCAATACCTTGCTTTTTCAGAAAGCAGTGAAGGAAGGGGCAGGAGAGGTGATTTTCATCCGGGATGGCATTGTGACTGAAGCGTCTCATTCGAGTGTGATGGCCGTTAAGAATGGCGCGGTGTACACGCATCCTCAATCCAATCTGGTTCTTCCGGGTATCACACAAAAAGTGATCATGGAAATTTGCCGGGCCGAGGGAATTGAAGTGATTGAAAAAGGAATTCCTGAAGCCGTTTTTAAATCGATGGATGAAGTTATTATAACCGGCACAGGAAGCGAGGTTACACCTGTGGTGAATATCGATGGAACAGCTGTCAGTGACGGTAACCCGGGTCCTGTAACCCGGCTTATTCAGGAACGCTTTTTTGAGCAGGTTCACAAAACGCTTCAGTAAAAACAGATTTCAGAAGGGTTCCTACCTCATCCTAGCCAGGCTCCTTGTTCTTTTAACAGTTGTTTCAGCTTTGTCATATCAATATTTTTTACGGTCTCCCGCTGCTTTGCTGCCAGCGCCGCCGCTGCTCCGGCTCCGTGTCCGGTGATCAGGCAGGTTCCAATGACCCGTGTATCTTCAACCAGTTCGCGTTCGAAGCAAAAACAACGGCCCGCCACTAAAAGGTTCTCTGTTTTCCTGGGCAACAACGACCGGTAGGGGATCTGCCACATTGGACGGTCAGCCTTGGGAATTCGCTTCCCTTTGTAAAACATAGAGGTCCAAGCGCCACTGATACCGATTACATCGTCGAACGATTTGTAAGTCATCGTGTCTTCAAGGGTCAGTTTATATTCACCTTCCAGAATACGAGACATCCGGACTCCCAGTTGAGAGGCCGTATCAAGCAGGAACACGTCTTCATGTCCCGGCGTTTGCCTGATTTTCTGCACGCTTTCCCATATCTCTTTCCGGTAATCCATTTGCAACTGAGTCAAAGTGAGAACATCGGTCCCATCCTGATCGTTGAGCCCATGCATGTTTACCCAGTTCACACTTTTGATTGGAGTAGGCTGTCCAACGAACATTTTTTTGTAACCAGGTTTGTTTCGGTCAATGCGGTCAATATTACCCAACCGGTGTACCAGTCCGATGTGATATTTCATCATATCGAACGATTCTCCGGCCAGATTTAAAATGTCGCCATCGCCTGTACAATCGATCACAATCTTAGCCAGTATGGCCATTCTCTCTGATTTACTTTCAATGAATACCCCTTTGATCGTATTTCCTTCCATGATCACATTGGTACCCCAGCTATGGTAAAGCATCTTAACCCCTGCCGCACGGATCATCTCATCCAGTACATATTTTGCGGCTTCAGGATCAATCACAGGATTTTCTTCATCGAGCGTCATCCCCAGATCTTTCAGT
>Ga0074195_1000270_pt1 | contig 116770 bp, 108 predicted proteins | sample EPASupsiteHSE623_FD_64525 | JGI IMG/M metagenome (GOLD analysis project Ga0074195, IMG submission 64525) | Bioremediated contaminated groundwater from EPA Superfund site, New Mexico - Sample HSE6-23 | ecosystem: Environmental > Aquatic > Deep subsurface > Groundwater > Contaminated ... | reverse complement strand
TAACTCCTCCCTTTAACCTTCCAGCACCGGGCAGGCGTCAGACCCTATACATCCGCTTGCGCGTTTGCAGAGTCCTGTGTTTTTGGTAAACAGTCGCTTGGGCCTGCTCTCTGCAACCTTCTTACGAAGGCCACACTTCTCCCGAAGTTACGTGTGCATTTTGCCGAGTTCCTTAACGCGAGTTATCTCGAGCGCCTTAGATTTCTCATCCCACCTACGTGTGTCCGTTTACGGTACGGTCATGAAAAGACGAACCTTAGGGACTCTTTCTTGGCACCTTGATTACGCCCGCTTCGCTTTGCCGTAGCATCACTCGCTGTCACAGCTTACCTCATGATCCGGATTTGCCTGGACCACTCAACAGCTCGCTGCTTCGACCAGAACAACCGTTCTCTGGCCGGGTTTCACCTCATGCGTCATCCCGTCGAATCTCTTCATGGTGCTGGAATATGAACCAGCTTCCCATCGACTACGCGTTTCCGCCTCATCTTAGGGGCCGACTAACCCTGGGAAGATGACCTTTACCCAGGAAACCTTAGGTTTTCGGCGGACGGGAATCTCACCCGTCTTTTCGTGTACTTATACCTGCATTCTCTCTTCCATTCCCTCCAGCCACCCTTACAGGTGACCTTCACCGGCTTATGGAATGCTCCCCTACCATCCGTACCCTAAGGTACGAATCCGAAGCTTCGGTATACCGCTTAGCCCCGTTACATTGTCTGCGCATCATTGCTCGACCAGTGAGCTATTACGCACTCTTTTAATGAGTGGCTGCTTCTAAGCCAACATCCTGGCTGTCTTTGCAATAACACCTCATTTCACACTTAGCGGTATTTGGGGACCTTAGCTGTCGGTCTGGGCTGTTCCCCTCTCGACTATGAACTTTGTTGCACACAGTCTCACTCCCATACGTTGTGTCTAGGCATTCGGAGTTTGCCTGGGTTTGGTACCCGGTGAAGAGCCCTAGTCCAAACAGTGCTCTACCTCCTAGACATTTGTATGAGGCTGTCCCTCAAGGCATTTCGGGGAGTGCCAGCTATTTCCAAGTTTGATTAGCCTTTCACCCCTTATCACAATTCATCCCTGCGTTTTTCATCACACTAGGGTTCGGTCCTCCACTCAGTGTTACCTGAGCTTCAACCTGACCATGATAAGATCACTTGGCTTCGGGTCTACGACATGCAACTAATTTCGCCCATTTAAGACTCGGTTTCCCTCCGGCTCCAGTGCTTCTACACTTTAACCTCGCTGCATACCGTAACTCGCAGGCTCATTCTACAAAAGGCACGCCGTCAGAAGGTTGCCCTTCCTCCGACCTGTTGTGGGCGTATGGTTTCAGGTTCTATTTCACTCCCCTCGCCGGGGTTCTTTTCACCTTTCCCTCACGGTACTGGTTCACTATCGGTAGTCGCATCGTATTTAGCCTTGGATCGTGGTCGACCCAGCTTCCGACAAGGTTTCTCGGGCCTCGCCGTACTCAGAAATCACATCCACGAAGTCATTACCATGTAAAGTACGGGACTCTCACCCTTTCCAGTCGGCCTTCCCATGCCGTTCCTTTATGATAACGTTCTTGTAACTTCGCGAGGTCCTGCATGTCCCTCTAACGTGACTCTACAACCCCCCGTCAACAACGGCATGCACCTTGGCATTGACGTGAGTTTAGGCTCTTCCCCGTTCGCTCGCCGCTACTAGTGGGAATCTCTTTTGATGTCTTTTCCTCCAGGTACTTAGATGGTTCAGTTCCCTGGGTATTGCTGCACTACTCTATTTTATTCAAGTAGTACTAATCAGCTCTCGCTGATTGGGTTACCCCATTCGGCTATCCATGGATCATCGTATATGTGCTACTCCCCATGGCTTATCGCAGCTTGTCACGGCCTTCATCGCCGTGCGACTCCGTAGGCATCCACCGTACGCCCGTATTCGCTTGACCATATTATGCTTCACTCTTTATCGCTTCTTGATATCGTTTTCATTTGCTCATTCCTCAAAGCTATAAACCAACCTATTCCTAGGTCAGTCACTTTAAGAAATGTGCCTGCTTCCCTTCCCTCATTATGTAAAAGAACCTTTTCTCTATGAATTAAAAACTTCAGAGAATTGGATGGGCCAGAATAGAGTTGAACTATTGACCCCTTCCTTATCAGAGAAGTGCTCTAACCAACTGAGCTACTGGCCCGAAAAAAAAGGAATAGGATAGAAAGAGGTTTGGGAGAGCGCCCTGTCACGAGACGCTCAAAGTATTACTGCCTTGTATATGATCGTGTACCGTAGTGTGAAGCTTGCGCCTCACGGTCGATACCCTTCTCATAGAAAGGAGGTGATCCAGCCGCACCTTCCGGTACGACTACCTTGTTACGACTTCACCCTCCTCACGAGACGTACCTTCGACGTCGTCCCCCTTACGGTTGGACAAACGGCTTCGGGTACCCCCCACTCGGATGGTGTGACGGGCGGTGTGTACAAGGCCCGGGAACGTATTCACCGCGCCATGCTGATGCGCGATTACTAGCGATTCCACCTTCATGGAGTCGGGTTTCAGACTCCAATCCGAACTACGGATGATTTTCTGCGATTTGCTCCACCTCGCGGCTTCGCGTCACTCTGTCTCACCCATTGTAGCACGTGTGTAGCCCTGGACATAAGGGCCATGATGACTTGACGTCATCCCCACCTTCCTCCGGTTTGTCACCGGCAGTTCCGCCAGAGTCCTCAGCTTAACCTGTTAGTAACTGGCAGTAGGGGTTGCGCTCGTTGCGGGACTTAACCCAACACCTCACGGCACGAGCTGACGACAGCCATGCAGCACCTGTACAGCGTCGTATTGCTACGCTAGATCATCTCTGACCTATCACACTGTATGTCAAACCCAGGTAAGGTTCCTCGCGTACCATCGAATTAAACCACATGCTCCACCGCTTGTGCGGGCCCCCGTCAATTCCTTTGAGTTTCACCCTTGCGAGCATACTCCCCAGGCGGTACACTTATCACGTTAGCTACGGCACTGAAGCATCCGCCCCAGCACCTAGTGTACATCGTTTACAGTGTGGACTACCAGGGTATCTAATCCTGTTTGATCCCCACACTTTCGCACCTCAGCGTCAGTTATTGGCCAGGAGCTTGCCTTCGCCATTGGTATTCTTCCTGATCTCTACAGATTCCACCCCTACACCAGGAATTCTAGCTCCCTCTCCATAACTCAAGCCTCGCAGTTCTCAACGCATTCCCACGGTTAAGCCGTGGAATTTCACGCCAAGCTTACAAAGCCGCCTACATGCCCTTTACGCCCAGTAATTCCGAACAACGCTTGCCCCCTACGTGTTACCGCGGCTGCTGGCACGTAGTTAGCCGGGGCTTATTCGCCGGTTCATGTCATCATCCGGGCATTCCCTCCCAGACTTATTCTTCCCCAGCAAAAGGACTTTACAACCTTTCGGCCTTCATCATCCACGCGGCGTCGCTCCGTCAGACTTTCGTCCATTGCGGAATATTCTTAGCTGCTGCCTCCCGTAGGAGTTTGGGCCGTATCTCAGTCCCAATGTGGGCGTACACCCTCTCAGGCCGCCTACCGATCATAGCCTTGGTGGGCCTTTACCTCACCAACTAGCTAATCGGACGCAGGCTCATCTCCGGCCGGTGCCGTAGCACCTTTCCTCGTCACCCTCACGGTGACGAACGTATTCGGTATTACCCACTATTTCTAATGGCTATCCCCATGCCAAAGGTAGATCACCCACGCGTTACTCACCAGTCCGCCGCTCTAGGGGCATTGCTGCCCTTGCCGCTCGACTTGCATGCTTAAGACACGCCGCCAGCGTTTGTTCTGAGCCAGGATCAAACTCTCCATGATATATTCCAACAGGCTTGCGCCTGCAGGATATCATAAAGAATTTATCTTCGTTGCCAAAGCTAACAAGCCCTGACAACCGGCATTCGATACTTCATCGACCATTCACTGGCGCAAATGATCGATTTTGCCGATCTCACTTCCGTGAAATCAGCCACGCATAACTCGTTAGAGTTGTGCGCCACCAATCGCTTGTGGCGATTGGTGCCTTACCTCTTTCTATCCCTTCCCTATTTACTGTGGTAGATCCCTCGGCTATTCGCCTCAAACCGCTTTGCGGCCTTCGGTTTTCGCCTCCCGCCCCTTTGGTCCGCCGTGGTTTCCCGCAGCCTTCCCCCAGAGCGCTCGATGAAGGTAGCAAACTTCGCTACCTTTTGTCAAGAGCGATTTTTCTTTTTCCGCTCTTTTGCAAATTTTGCTGTTTTGTAGCAATCCTTGCTTTTTCGTTTCGTACATCGCTGCACGTCGCGAGGAGGACATTAACGGTTTGGACAAAGTTCGTCAATAGAAAAGGCGAAAAAATTTAGGGAAATTCGTTCAATGGCTCTACGCCGTCAGTTTCCTGTACTGCGCAAGATAGTCGATGAAGGAAAGAATCGACAGGAGACCGGCGATTATGAAGGCCGCGAGAACGATGACTTTGAGTGCGGGGATAAGGTCAGCCAAGATCGAAAGGCGTTCCAGGCTCACGAGAAGCAGGGCGAGCATTCCGGAGGTCATATAGAGGCCGGCCTTGAGCTTGCCCCCCGGTCTGGCGCCCATGGCTATACCCTTGGAGCTCAGGATCATCCTGAGGAAGGAAATGCTGAATTCCCTGTAGAGGATGATGAGGAATACCCATAGAGGCATTATGCCGCTGAAGGCGAAACAGGTAAAATAGGTGATCCGCGCGAGGACATCGGCGAAGGGATCGAAAAGCTTGCCGAAATCGCTGACTTGCTTCGAGGAGCGGGCGACCTTGCCGTCCACCAGATCGCTGATCTCTATGATCCAGAAAAGGATCCAGAGCAGGATGATCGTCGGTAGAGCCGGCAACAGGGGATATCGATATAATATGAAGAATAGCGGAGCCAGGATGATACGGCTCAACGTAACTTTATCTGCCATGGTCATGTAGCCAGAATACGGATTTGACAGGCCGTATGTCAAGGTTGTAATATTAGATGATTTTGCATATATAATATAGAAAAAAGTAGCGATGAAACGGCGATCGAACGGAGATACAGCGCATGGACGAACCGACACGAGTAAAAAGCCTCCGGCAAAGCATAACGAAAACTATCGTCGCTTACTTCATCACCCAGTGCGCGGTCTTCTGCGCCTTCGCCCTTCCGGGCGGATTTTTTACGGAATTCTGGCGTCAATTCCTCATCACGAGCGGAGGATTCCATGTTTTCCTGTACTTTCTCCTCAACAGATTCAGGGACGACTTCCGCAAGGAAGCCTCGCGGGAAAAACTTTCATCCATAAACCTCGCCAATAGGATAACGCTGATACGCGTAAGCACCCTGCCCACCCTACTTTATCTGGTCATCGCCGCGAAACACTACCGGATCCGATATCCGCTTCTCATCCTCGTCGTCTTCATCTTCATAACCGATTTTCTTGATGGATACGTTTCACGCAAGGCGAACGAGGTGACGAAGGCAGGACGGATGATGGATTCGGCCAGCGACTACTGCCTCTTAATTGTCCTTACCCTCATTTTTCGTTATTATAGACTGATACCAATATGGTTCCTGATACTCGTGCTGGCGAGACTCGGCGTTCAGGTGCTGCTGGTGACGATACTGATCATCATCAGGCAGAAAATCGAGCCGAAGACGACCTTCATGGGCAAGGTCGCGGTCGCTTCCATCATGGTCGTCTACAGCTTCGAGGTTCTCGGCCTGATTGCCGGCGAGCTTCCGCTGGCGCTCAAGAATACCATCGAGTGGATCGTGGCCGCGCTGGTTATGGTGAGTATCGGCGATAAGATAATCAGCTTCGTTTCCACATTGAAGGAAGCGAGGCTTGAACGGAGGATTCCTGATGGCAATGATAAAGAGCGCCCTTGAGCTCGCGCTCGAGCGAACGAAAAACCTGGAAGTGGACGAAGTCGCCATAGAAGCGCATAGGATAAAGACGGAAGGCCGGAGGGCGGCGGGGAAATTCCTCGACGATCCCGAGAATACTGACCTGCGGAAAGCCATACAGGGCATAGACAACCAGAACCGCGAAGCGTTCAGGAGATCTATCTTCGACGTCCTAATCGCGCAGATCCAGCTTCCCGGCTCCTACTTCGACGCCGAAAAACTTACCCTCGTCGGCGCGGGACTCGCCGCGCTCGCGGCCGCCGCCCCCGTCAAGGGAGGCATTGCCGGCGCCGTAGCGGAGAAGAAGATCATATCGATGGTTCAGCAGATCGCTTCCTTCATCGCAAAGTACCAGGAGGAAGTGAAGCGCGTGGAGCAGGCGATACGCAGCCAATGGGCGCCGAAGCTGAAGGAAAAGGAAAGGCAGATGGCCGCGCGGATGGGTCAGGATATTCGCCTCGACCCCATGGCCGACCCTGAATTCGCTGCCTTCTATAAACAGAATGTCGAAAACCTCAAGGCAAATTACAGCGACGCGCTGGAGAGGGCGAAGGGCGAACTGGCGGCCCTCAGCGGCATGGCAGAGCCGGAAAGCAACCAATAAATAATCGGGCTTTAAATTTTATCGCGTATGGCGCTGGGCGGCTATAGTTCTTCATTGGGAGCCCCGGGTGGCTATCGATCCTCGCCGGGCGCGGCTCCGCGCAGCAGCGCGACATAGAGTAGCGCCGAATCGGATTTGCGGACACCTGGCACCCGCGAAGCCTGACCAAGGGTGAGGGGCTGGACGGCTTCCAGTTTTTCGATCGACTCGCTGGACAATCCAAGGACACTCCGATAGCTGAAGCCCTGCGGGATTCTCAGACGATCGGAGCGGTCTACTCTGGCCGCTAGGCGTTCTTCCTTCTCAAGATAGCCCTTATAGCGCACATCGAGGGTGGCCGTCTGAATCCATGATTCGGGGTACGCGGCGCTCTCCGGGATGAGCGGAACGAGAAAGGACTTGTTGTCGATCCGCGCGTCCGCCAGAGCGCCGATGCGCGGATCCCTGAGGGCGGTGGCGAGCGATTCCCCGACATGGGGTAAAAAATCCTGATTGTCGCGCGCGTCGGCTGGCGCGATCTTCCTTCCGCTTAAAAGCGCTGAAAGCTCATCGATGCCTTGGCGTCTTTTCTCGAAGATTTCCCGGCGTTCTTCATCGACCAGTCCCATCTCCATCGCCATCGGCGTCAGCCGCAAGTCGGCGGAGTCCTGCCGCAGCGCCAGCCTTCGTTCGGCCCTGCTTGTGAACATTCGGTAAGGCTCTTTGGGCGAGAGGGTGACGATATCGTCGATGAGGACGCCGATGTACGCCTGATCGCGGCCGAGGATGAGGGCATCGGCTCCATCCAGGTATCGGCGGGCGTTGATGCCGGCCATGAGCCCCTGGGCGGCTGCCTCCTCGTACCCCGAGGTGCCATTCGTCTGGCCGGCTATAAAAAGCCCGGCGACCAGCCTGGATTCGAGGGAAGCATAAAGCGCCGAGGGCGCGAGATAATCGTATTCGACGGCATAGGCGGGCCTTACTATCTCGGCCTTCTCGAAACCGGGAAGGCTTCGGTAGAAAGCCGCCTGCACGTCCTCGGGCAGGGAGCTGGATAGCCCATTGAGGTAGACTTCGTCGGTGTATTCCCCCTCGGGCTCGACGAACACCTGATGGCGCTCGCGGTCAGGAAAGCGCACGACCTTATCCTCTATAGAAGGACAATACCGAGGCCCCTTGCCGACGATCGCGCCTGAATAAAGCGGGGAGCGGTCCAGCCCGCCGCGTATGATTTCATGGGTCGCCGCGCTGGTCCAGACAATATGGCAGGGCAGGTCCGGTCGGCCATAGTCCTTCTCCAGGAACGAAAAGTAGAGCGGCTTGCCCTCGCCGTACTGCGCTTCCAGCCGGGACATATCGATGCTGGAGGCCTTGATGCGCGCCGGCGTGCCCGTCTTCATCCTTCCGACGGGGAATCCCCTAGCGCGGAGAGCGTCGCCCAAACCTACGGCCGCGGGTTCACCGAGCCTGCCGCCAGGTCCCGTCCACTCGCCTATAAAAAGCCTGGCTTCCATGAAGGTTCCCGTGGTCATGACCACGGTTTTCGCGCCGATTTTCCTGCCCCGTCCGGTGAGTACGCCTTCGATTTTCTTTCCTGATGAATCGGTGAGGATATCCACGACCGTGTCCATGAAAATGGAGAGCCGAGGCTGGTTTTCCAGCGCTTTGCGGGCGAGAGCCGAATAGAGGGCTTTATCGGACTGGGCGCGCGGCGCCTGCACGGCCTGGCCCCGGGACTGATTCAGCATCCTCATCTGTATGGCCGTCTGATCGGCGAGGATGCCCATCTGGCCGCCCAGGGCGTCGATCTCGCGGACGAGATTCCCCTTCGCGAGGCCGCCTATGGCAGGATTGCATGACATTTTCCCGATGGTGTCGGGATTCTGCGTGACGAGAACCGTCCGCGTGCCCATCCGGGCGAGAGCGAGCGCCGCCTCGATTCCGGCATGCCCGCCTCCGATCACTATCGCTTCGAAATCGCTCACATTCTCCCCTCTCGAACCTTGCCGCGCGACCTAATTACTTGCCAAGACAGAATGAGCCGAATATCCGGTCGAATACTTCCTCGCCAGCGATTTCGCCCGTGATTTCGCCCAGAAAATCCGCCGCTTCCCTGATCTCGAGGGCCGTGCCGTCGAGCGGCGCGCCGGCCTTGGCGCCCTCTTCGGCCCTGCAGATCGACTCGAGGCAGCGGTCTATGAGACCTTTCTGCCGGGCGCTGGCGACGCGAATCGACGACTCACGGGAACCTGAGGCCCCCTCCGTCCGCGATGAAGCGGTAAGGAGGCTTTCGATGGCCGCCTCCAGCCGATCCAGGTGATCGCCCTTCTTGGCGCTCAAACCCAGCCATCCCGGAGGAACCGGCAGGCAATCGGAAGCGTCCAGCTTATTCCATAATCTAAGGGCGTCCGGATGGAGGGCGATGAAATCCTCGTCCTCCGGCGTTAGTCCGGCTCTCCCGTCCACGAGATAGACAATGATGTCGGCCTTTCCGCTCAAATCGAGGCTTCGGCGGACGCCTTCGGCTTCGATGCCTTCCTCGGCGAGGCGGAGGCCGGCCGTATCCACGAAGCGGACGGCATAGCCGCCCACTTCTATCCAGGCTTCCAGCCAGTCGCGCGTCGTTCCGGGTTCCGGGCTGACGATGGCGCGCTCCTCCCTCACTACCAGGTTGAAAAGGCTGGATTTGCCGGCGTTGGGCCGGCCGGCTACCACCACCAGCGCGCCTTCCTGCCTCAACCTTCCTCCTATATAGCTTCGCGACAACGCGACGAGGCGCTGTTCGCAGGCCGAGAGCCTTGCCATCCAGGGGAGGGTTTCTTCATCGAGGGCATCGAGGCTCTCAAGGCCCTCGGGGTCTTTGAGGCCTTTTCGGCCTTTGCTATCTTCGTCGGCGCCCTCTTCGGCGGGATAGTCAAGGTGGGCCTCAACGACGGCCAAGAGGTCCAGCATTTCGTTGCGCAGCGCCGAAAACTCTTTGGAAAGGACGCCGCTCAGGCGCAGGAGGGCATCTTCCCTGGCGGATTCGCATTGCGCTCCCGCCAGCTCGTTGATCGCTTCGGCCTTGACGAGGTCGGTCTTGCCGTTGATGAAGGCCCGGAAGCTGAATTCCCCGGGCAGGGCGGGAGCGAAGCCTGCCTTCTCCAGCGCGGCGAGCGCGCGGCTCGTTACCGCCGCCGACCCATGGCAGGAAATTTCCACGGAGTCTTCGCCCGTGAAGGACCGGGGAGCCCGGAAGACGGCGGCCACGACTTCGTCGACACGCTCGCCGCTGCCGGGGTCGATCAGGAAACCATGGCGCATCGAGTAGCCGGGCGCAGACTCGAGATCCTGACCCGCGGAAAAGCACCGGGCGCAGAGTTCGATAGCCTTCGCTCCGGAAGCGCGGATGACGGCCAGGGCCGAGCGCCCCGGCGGCGTAGCGAGGGCGACTATCGGACGCCCCGTATCAAGGTATGTTCTTGCCATATGAGAAAAAGAACGATAACGAGAATGGGAGGCCGCATCAAGCCCGCTCGCGCCCCGCCATCCATAATTCTACATCGATTTCCAGAAGCGGTAGAACTTGCGCTCCACCTCATCCAGGTTGAGCAGGGGATAGTATCTGTATTTGCCTTCGCCAGCGAACATGAAGCCGTCCTTGAGCACCTTGTACGAGATTCTGTCGATGGGGCAGTCGAGGGATAAGCCCTTCACGAATTTCCCCGGCGTGGTCCGCACTTCCTGCACGGCGCTGTGGAGCCTGGCCGGATGAATCCCCGGAACAAAGCCCCTGATAAGCGGATTTTCCTCATAATCCCTCATGAATTCCTCAGTGTTGAATTCCAGCTGGGCGAAGAACATCTTGGGCGCCCCCTTGGAATTGTGGGGATCGGTGATGAAGCGTCCGAATTCGCGAAAATCATATTTGGTAAGCACGATGAATTTGACGGGATTGATCTCCAGCATGATGCGGAACTCTTCGGGATCGTTCTCGGGGTTGAATTCGGCGCTTTTCAGCTCGACGTAATCCCCCATCGAATTGCAGAGATAGAGACTGCCGAGGGCATCGAAATCCAAGTGCTCGAGGACACGGTAGCTTTTGATGAACTTCGTGGCCTTGGGTCTTCCGTCCTCATGGGGGATTAGCTCGGCGTAAGCTCCGTCGATATCGAAATAAGCGTTCCTGAAAGCGGGATCGACTTCGACGAAAATGAGCCTTCCCTCGAAATAGCGTGTCGACCCCTGAACATAGTGCCGTATGAAATGCTCTGGATCCATCTGCGAGGCGATGAGGGAATGATTGGGATGCAGGATCAGGTATAGATGCTTGTCGTCGGACATGTTTACCTCCAGATTACGTGCCATAAAGATCGCCGTCGGAGCTTTCCGGGAATTATTTCCGGAAATTTCCGCATAATCATTGCATAATACGTATAATTATTCACTACCCAGTTGACATACTTTCTCATTTATATTTTATTACTTCTATTCCATTCTGGGAGGAGCATATGAAACGCTCTTATCCTGTCTACCTTCCAACACTTCTCACTTTCGGGTTTGAGCCGCGCACACCGCGACTCTACTCCGTTCGTAGGTAAGGCGTCGACCGCCACCTCCCACAACCACAGACATTATTAGCTCGACCTTCATTTTTTTGAGGGTTATTATCCATAGTGAAAGCCTGGGGGTATTGTTCCCTCGGGAGTTCAGCCCCATCCAGGAGGATTTGGATGATTCAGATAGGCATTCTTGGCGCTTCCGGCTATGCCGGGGCGGAACTGGCCAGGATACTGCTCGCCCACCCGGAACCCAAGCAGCTCCACCTCTCCTCCGTCAGTTTCGAAGGCAAGGCGCTCAGTTCAGTGTATCCCTCTTTCAACAGTCCCGATCAAACGGGCTATGGCAATCCGCCGATGATGCTCGAAAGCGCCGAGACAGTGATTGAAGCCTCCGACATTCTCTTTTCCTGCCTGCCCCACGGCTTCGCCGAGTCAGCGGCCGAACGATGCCTGGCTAAAGGCGGACTTTTCATCGACATTTCGGCCGACTTTCGTTTTGGCGATGACGAAGCCACCTATACAGCGTGGTACGGAAAGAGCTACGCGCGGCCGGAGCTCCACGCCAAGGCTGTCTACGGGCTGCCCGAACTCAACAGGGAAAAAATCCGCAAGGCACGCCTCATAGGCAATCCCGGATGCTATCCCACCACGGCCGAACTCGGCCTCTATCCGGCGCTCTCGGCCGGGATCGCGGACTCGGGCAGCATCATCATAGATTCGGCATCGGGCCTCACCGGCGCAGGCCGCGAACCTAGCCAGACGACGCACTATGTCGATTGCGTCGACGCGATTTCTCCCTATAAGGTGGGCGCCCATCGGCATCAGCCCGAAATTGACCGTTATCTTTCGATTATGGCCGGCGAGGCGGTTTCCTCCGTCTTCACCCCCCATCTGGCGCCCATGAACAGGGGCATCGTCAGCACGATCTATTTCAGCCTGAAAAAAGCCATGGACGCGAAGGGCCTGCGCGATCTCTACGCGTCGTTCTACTCGAAGGAACCTTTCGTACGGGTGCTCGCCCTTGGCGCGACCGCCAGCAACAGGAACGTGAAGCTCTCGAACTATTGCGACATTTCCGTCCATCTCTCCTCGAACGGCAGGACGGGAATCGTCGTTTCGACGATCGACAATATGGTGAAGGGCGCGGCTGGCCAAGCCGTGCAGAACATGAATCTCGCCCTCGGTTTCGAAGAGACCGCAGGGCTCAGGATGGTTCCTCCGGCTTTCTAGGGCGGCGGAATTAAAATGATGGTTCTGCCGCGCCGGCGCGCGGCATAAAAGCGAGGTTGAGCATGATACAAATTCGCGGCGGTGTTACCGCAGCTAAGGGTTTTACGGCATCCGGTGTCCATGTAGGCATCCGGAAAAACAAGGAAAAGAAAGATCTGGCTTTGGTCTGGTCTGAAAAGCCCTGCAGCGCCGCTGCGGCGTACACGACGAACCAGGTGAAGGGCCAGCCCCTCCTCGTCACGATGGAGCATCTCGCGGACGGCAAGGCCCAGGCCATCATCGTCAATTCCGGCAACGCGAACACCTGCACCGGCGACGCGGGCATCGCCGCGGCGAAGCGGATGGCGGTCCTCGTGGCCGAACGCCTCCCTGTTTCGGCCAGCGACGTGGTTGTCGCCTCCACGGGCGTGATCGGCCAGCAGCTGGACGTGGGCATTATCGAAGCCGGAATGGAACAGCTGGTGGCGGGGCTTTCCAAGACAGGCAACATAGACGCGCGCGAAGCCATCATGACCACCGATACGGTTAAGAAGGAATTGGCCGTCCAGTTCGAGATCGGCGAGCAGACGGTGACGATAGGCGCCATGGCCAAGGGTTCGGGGATGATCCACCCCAACATGGCGACGATGCTTTCTTTCATAACGACGGACTGCGCCATCAGCCCGGCCATGCTCCAGAAAGCGATCTCCCTTTCCGTCACGAAGACTTACAACCGCGTAAGCGTGGACGGCGACACCTCGACCAATGACATGGTGGTCGTCCTGGCTAATGGAATGGCCGGCAACGCCTTCATCGAAACGGAGGGCGCCGATTACCGATCTTTCTACGAAGGCCTCAACTGGCTCAACACCCAGCTCGCGCGCATGATAGCCCGCGACGGCGAGGGCGCCACGAAGCTCATCGAGTGCACCATCGAGAGCGCCGCGGACGAAGCCAAGGCCGAAGAGCTCGCGAAGGGCGTCATCTGCTCCAGCCTCGTCAAGACGGCCATCTTCGGCGCCGACGCGAACTGGGGAAGAATTCTCTGCGCGCTGGGCTATACGCGCAAGGATTTCGACCCCAACAAGGTAGACATCGCCTTCGAGAGCGCTTCGGGCTACATCGAGGTGTGCAAGAACGGCGCGCCCCTTCCCTTCAACGAGGAAAAGGCCAAGAAAATCCTCAGCTACCAGGAAGTGACCATCTATGTCACGATGAATGAGGGCGAGGCGCAGGCCACGGCCTGGGGTTGCGACCTCACCTATGAATATGTGAGGATAAACGGAGACTACCGGACCTGATCCGGAATTAGCCGCAAGTCGGCTATTAACGGTCAGCGGGCAACAGTCAGCGAAAGAACACCCAGGAAAGGGGGAGTGCGTATATGATCAACGATAATGTCAGGGTCGATATTCTGATCCAGGCGATGCCCTATTTCAAATCCTTCGCGGGAAAGATTGTCGTCGTGAAGTATGGCGGCGCCGCGATGATCAACGAGGGCGTCCGCGCGGCCGTCCTCCAGGATCTCATCCTCATGCAGCAGGTCGGCATAAAGCCGGTGCTCGTCCACGGGGGCGGACCGGAGATCGACCGCATGCTTAAGAAACTCGGCAAGGAAAGAGTCTTCATCGATGGAATCCGCTATACCGACGATGAAACCATGGAGATCGTCCAGATGGTCCTGGCCGGCAAGGTGAACAAGGACCTTGTTGCCCACATCGAGCGCCAGGGCGGCTCCGCGATAGGCATCTGCGGCGGCGACGGAGGGCTTTTCCGCGCTAATCGCCTGCAGAAGAACGGCGTGGACCTCGGCATGGTCGGCGAAATCTCCTCGGTGCGGCCGGACATCGTCCGCCACGCGCTGGACGCGGGGTACATCCCCGTCGTATCCACCATCGCGCTCAGGCCGAACGACGAAACCGGCTACTACAACATCAACGCCGACACGGCCGCCGCCGAACTCGCCGGCGCCCTCGGCGCCGAAAAACTCATTCTTCTCACCGACGTGCCCGGCCTCCTGAAGGACGTGGCCGACATGGCCACCCTCATCTCCGTGCTCAAGCGCGAGGACGTTCCCGCCCTCATAGCGCAGAAGATAGTATCAGGCGGCATGATTCCCAAGGTGGAATGCTGCGTGCAGGCTCTTTCACTGGGTGTCAAAACGACACATATTCTGGACGGCCGGTCGCCGCACTCGCTCCTCATCGAGCTCTTCAGCGACAGAGGCATGGGGACGATGATCGTATGAACGACAAAACAATGAATACGTACAAGAGGACCGGCCTGGTCCTGGACCATGGAAAGGGCGCCACTCTCTATACGAATGATGGCGCCGAATACATCGATTTCACGGCGGGAATTGGCGTCAACTCGCTCGGGCACGGGCATCCGAAGCTCGTGAAGGCAATAGCCGACCAGGCCGCCCGCCTCATCCACGTATCGAACTATTTCATGACCGACGTTTCCACGCGCCTGTCCGAAAGACTGGCCGACATGGCCGGCATGGACAAAGTCTTCTTCTGCAACTCGGGCGCCGAGGCCAACGAAGGCCTCATCAAGATAGCGCGCAAATACGGATCGGCAAAAAACCCCGACAAGAACCTCATCGTCACGCTCAAAGGTTCTTTCCACGGCAGGACGGTCACCACCGTGACGGCCACGGGCCAGGACAAGTTCCATCAGTTCTTCGGTCCCTTCACGCCCGGTTTCATCTATGTCGAAGCGAACAACATAGCCGCGCTCGACGCCGCGCTAACCGAAAACGTCTGCGCCTTCCTTTTCGAGCCCATCCAGGGCGAAGGCGGCGTCAACCCACTCAATGCCGACTACCTGAAAGCCGCCGAGGCGCTCTGCGGGAAAAGGGATATCCTTTTCGTCGCCGATGAAGTGCAGACGGGCATAGGCAGAACGGGCGCCTTCCTGGCCTTCCAGAAAATGGGAATCCACCCCGACATGGTCGGCGTCGCGAAAGGGCTCGCGGGCGGCGTTCCCGTGGGAGCCGTGCTGGCCAAAGGGCCCAGCGCCGACGTGCTCCAGCCCGGCGATCACGGCACGACCTTCGGGGGAAACCCCCTGGCCGCAGCGGCCGCCAATGTCGTTCTCGATGAGCTTTCCGCGCCGGGATTCATGGCCGAAGTGGAAAGAAAAGGCGAAAAGATCAGGTCGACGGTGCGTTCCTGGAAGAACCCCCTTGTCAAGGAAGTGCGCGGCATGGGTCTCATGATTGGCATCGGCGTTTCGGTTCCCCCTGGGGATGTCGTCGCCGCCTGCCGCGCCGACAGACTCCTCATTCTCACCGCCGGCGACGACACGCTCAGGCTCCTGCCTCCCCTCGTCATCAGCGATGCCGAAATCGATCGCGGTCTCGAGATTCTCAAGGCGACGCTCGACGGGATGGCGAAGGCAAAAGCATGAAAGATATTTTCCGCCAGCGACGCGAAAAGGTCGCCCAAGCCTTGAAAAGCCGCGGCATCGCCGCCGCCCGCTTCGAGGATTTCGAACATATTCGGAGCCCGGCGGTACGCTATCTCTGCGGACAGCCCGGCGACGCTTTCCTCGTCATCGGGGCGGACGGCGCCTCAGCTCTCGTGGCATGGGACCGCAACATGGCCGAAAAGATGGCCCATGTCGACAAGATCTTCGCGTATACGGATTTCGGGCGACGATCGGCCTCGGCCATGCGTTTCGTGCTCGCCGAGCTGGGCGTACCCGCCGGCCAGAAGGTCGAACTGCCCGCGGCGACATCCTATCCATCCTTCGTTGACCATGTCGGAGCCCTCGACGAATGGGACCTCCTCTGCGAAGAAGGCGGAATAGATTCGACCCTGTCCGAAATGCGTTCGGTCAAGGACGAAGGGGAGCTCGCCATCTACGAAAGGGCATCGGCCCTCACCGACCGTCTCATCGACATGATTGAGGAAGGCGTGAAGAAGGGAAGGCTCGCCACCGAACTCGACGTCGCCCTCTTCATCGAAAAGGAAGCCAGAGGCGCCGGAGCCGAGGGCACGGGCTTCGACACGCTCGCGGCAGGACCTGGACGCAGTTTCGGCATTCACGCCTTCCCTAATTACGGCGCTGGCCCCTTCGGAACGAAAGGCTTCTCGATTCTAGATTTCGGCATCGTCATAGACGGCTACACGACAGACGTCACGATGAGTTTCGTGCGCGGCCCCTTCTCCAAGGAACAGGACCTGATGATCCAGCTGGTCAAGGGAGCCTACGAAAAAGGCGTCGCCGGATGCGCGCCCGGCGCCTCGGCCCGCGGCATAGCCCTCGCCGTCGACGAATATTTCTCCGCGGTCGGATTTTCCATGCCGCACGCCCTTGGCCACAGCATAGGATTGGAAGCCCACGAAACGCCCGGCATCAACGTAAGGGAAGAAAACACGGCGATCCTGAAGCCGGGCAACATCGTCACCATAGAGCCCGGCCTCTACCACCCCGAATTCGGCGGCCTCAGGCTGGAAAACGATGTGCTTATTACGGAAACTGGCCACAAGGTGCTCACGTCTTCTAGGATCGTGGAACTGTAACCAAGGCTCTCGGCGGCGCCCGGGGCGCCCTTACGCGGCCCCGGGCGCCTTATACGTAGCCCGCGGCGCGTTGCCCTGAGCGCCCGCGGCGCAACGCAGGCAGGCGCTCCGGCCGAGCCTCCGGCTCAGGCCTTTTTTTCTTTCTTAAGCGCGGCCTTTTCTCTTTTCGCCTTCGCCTTGTCTTCCTTCTCCGTCACGCCCTTTTCCGGGTTCGCGAAAGCCAGAAGCGTCTCGGCCGCGTAACTTCTGACGCTAGCGTCGACCGCAAGTTCCAGAGCCAAAGCGCGCAAGGTCTTCGCGTCCACGCTCGTATCGGCGTCGGTCGCGGCCTTGAGGGCCGAACTCACCTGCGCGGCCGTCTCCCCTACCGAATGCTCCATCCCGCGCCTGAAACGTCCATAGAACTCCTCAATTTCGACGGCATCGCCGATCTTCCCTATGAGGGCGCCCATATCCTGGACCGACAGCACCCTTTTCAGCGTAAAAACCGTCAAAAGCAAGGCTATATGCTCCTGGCCGTATTTCTTGCCCTCGGTACGCGGCACGATCTTGGCCTTGGCGTAATTATTTATCATCGATGGAGTTATCAGCCCGTCTTCATTCGTCTTCACGAAGACGCCAAGCTGGCGTTCTAGATACGTGACTACCTGGTCCATGTAAAGCCCGATGTCGGGAAGCGATTCCCATTCGGCCGGAGCCTTCCGCGAAAGCGCGCTGAAATATTGGCCTATTGCCTCGACGTTCATATCATCCATGCGAAGAACGATAGCATATGGTTATCAATACTACAATATATGGCTTCCCGGACGTTGACGACTCCGATATCATGTTATATTATTATTACTACTGTGTTACGTGATATATAATATTAGATCACACGATATCGGAGGCTTTGATATGGTTCCAGGGAATGTCTATCTTTTCGGAGATTCGGTGGCAAGGGGCATAATCCTCGACGATGACGGAAGCTATACGCCCATAAAGGAGAGCTTCGCCACGCTCGCCGCCGAGAAGCTCGGCGTCCACCTCGTCAACAAGGCCAGATTCGGCTGCACCGTCACGAAAGGACTCGACATCCTCCGTCGCTTCGTTTCGGGAGAAAGAGCCCCGGAATCCGGTCCGGACAAAAGCAAAGGAGTCGCCATTCTGGAATTCGGCGGCAACGACTGCGATTTCCTCTGGGACGAAGTGGCCGCGAGCCCCGAAACCGACCATATTCCACTGACGCCTCTCGATGTTTTTTCGCGCATATACGGCGAGATGATAGACGCCCTGCGCGCGAACGGACTCCAGCCCGCCATCATGAGCCTCCCCCCCCTCGTCGCCGAACGCTATCTGGCATGGATCACGCGCAACGGCCTGGACCGTGAAGCCATCCTGCGCTGGCTGGGCGGCGTGGAACAGATTTTCCGCTGGCACGAAGGCTACGATAAGGCCGTCAGGGCGGTGGCCGCGGCCAAGAACTGTCCGCTCCTGGATATCAGAAAGGACTTTCTGGCGCAAAGGGATTACAGGGAATATATGTGCGACGACGGAATCCACCCCAACAGGGCAGGACATAGGCTCATAGAATCGTCGCTGGAGAGATACGCCGCTTTGGCTTGAATCAAGCTAAATCAGCTCGAATAAGTCTGAAATTCGCGACGCGGGAGGATCGGAACCGGCCTAGGCCAGGCGCCATGCCAGTTCGGCGCCCGCACACATAGGGACGACACCGTCTATTTCGTCGGGCACCTTCCAAGCTTCGCGGCGGAGTCTTATCGTGCCTGTCGGGGAGGGAAGCCGGTAGTAGCGGGCGCCGTTGCCGGCCAGGAAAGGTCCGAGCGCTTCCAGAGCCCCCGCCGATTCGAAGAGACCGGCAAGCGCGGGAATGGCGGTAGGCGAGGAATAGATGCCTCCCGGCGCATGAGCGCGCTCTTTGGCCGCGCGCGCGTGCGGCGCCGAGTCGCTTCCGAAGAAAAACTTGTGCGAAGCCGAAAAAGCGGCAGTCCGGAGCGCTTCCCTGTCAGCTGCCGATTTTATGATCGGTTTGCAGAAAAGGTGAGGATTGAGACTGCCGCCCAGCATGTCGTCGATCGTGAAAAGCAGATGATGTGCGGTGATGGTGGCCGCAAGTCTTTCGGGTCCGTCGGCGACAAAATCCGCAGCTTCCTTCGTGGACAGATGCTCGAGCACGACGCGAAGCCGCGGCCAGCGAGCCAGGATCTTCTCCAGCGTGGCGAGAAAGGCTGTCTCGCGCTCCAGCGAAGGGGCATCGGGATCTTCGCCGTGGATGGAAAGTATGATCCCGAAGGATTCCATGGCGGAAAGGGCTTCGGCCACGCTGTCGGGATTCGAGGGACCATCGGCCGCGTTGGTCGTCGCGCCGGCCGGATAGTATTTTCCCGCGATCGCTCCGGCCGCCCCGCATGCCTCGACCGTCTTCGCGTCCATTCCGGGAAGAAGCTTGAAGGTCATGAGGGGAGCAAAATCCGAAGCTTCCGGCAGGCAGCCGACTATCTTGTTTCTGTAGGCGACGAGCGAGGCGGCGTCGGCTATAGGCGGAAGCGTGTTGGGCATGACGATCGCCCTTCCGAAACAGGCGCTGTGGCGCCTGACATAAAGCGCCAGCGGATCGCCCTGTCTGAAGTGGACATGAAAGTCATCCGGCCTTGCCAGGACTATTTCCTTTGGGTCAATCAAAGCGAACCTCCAGAAGGGATACGTCGTCCTGGAAATGATCGACGGCGGAAAGCGTCGAGAGTTTCTTTTGAAGCTCTTCTATGCTCGTCTTTTCATGGGGAATGCCCGACGCGACCCTTTCCAGCAATTGGATGAAGGCTTCCAGGCCCAGAATTTCCCCTTCCCTGGTAAAAAACTCGTAGATGCCGTCGGAAAAGAGGAAGAGGCGCGATTCTTTCGGCACTTGTATTTCCAGTTTTCTGTAGACGGCATCGGGATCGGCTCCGGCCACCATGCCTTCAGCCTTCAGCTCCACGGCTCCGCCTCCCTGGACGATGAGCACAGCCGGCGGGCTGCCCGCCGACGCGTGGGTGAGGATTCGCGTCTTTTCGTCCCAAACCCCGTACCAGAGCGTGAAGAGCATATTGTTGCGTTCTTCCATGCGAAACGCGTGGTTCAGGCCCCGCATCACCGCCACCGGATCGCTGAAATCCACGTTCTTCAAGCCTTCGGTGCGCAGGACGTCGAAGATGGTCACCGAGTAGAGGGCCGACTGCAGGCCATGACCGCCCACATCGATCATGAAGAAGACCATCCGGCCGTCGTCGAGCCTGTGGTAGCCGAAAAGGTCGCCGCCGAGGCTGGCTGACGGGATGAAGGTCCAGTCCGTCGACATCGTGGCGCCCGAGATCTTCCCGGGCAGGAGACAGCGCACGTATTCGGCGCCCTTTCGCAGTTCTTCCTCCAGCGATGCTCTCGTGCGCGCCAGCGTCGCGATATAAAGCTGCCGTCTCTCCCGCAGCCGCTTCCGCTCGATGCTCGATTCGATGCGCGCGAGCAGGACAGAAGGTTCCACGTCCAGCCTGAAATAGCCATCAGCCCCGAGCTGTATCACGCGGGCAGTGCATTTCGACTCCGAGAAAGGCGAGAGGACGATCATTCTGGTATCGATAAATTCTCCGCAGGATTTCAGGAATTCCTGAAGCTCAAAACCGGCGAAACCGGCTGAGAACATATCCCCGACCAGGACATCGGGCAGGGAAGCCCACCTCGATTCGTCGGAGGCGTGTTTCCTGGAGAGAGTATAGGTGCCAATCGTTCCGCTGGAGATATGGCGCACGACAGCGGCGGGCGTTTCGCCAGCGGTCGGCATTTCGTCCGAAAACCCGAAGGCCGAAAAAAGCTCGGCGGGGGAGGTGGCGATGAGGACCTCATGCCCGAAACGTCTCAATAGCCCGGCCACGTTTTCGGCGAGGGAGGGCTCCAGGGCGAGCAGCACCCTGCCCGGCTTCGCCTGCGCCACCTTCTCCGGCGGCAGGATTTCGCCATCCTGAAGGTTGGTGGAGATCGGGTCCATCTGCCTTATGCCCATTCGCGACGCGAGAGTCCTGGCGTCTTCGATGGCGCGCGACGTCAATGTTCCGGCCGCCTCGAGCTCTTCATCGTCAAAGACCTTGAGGGAGCGGTTCAGAAGGGAAATTATCCTGAAAACAGGGTAGAGGGCGAGGTTCTGTCCGCTCCGCAGGCTTTCGGACAATACCGAGGCGAGAAGTCCCGCTTTTTCGGCGTTCTCGAACGAAGAAGAAACTGCCCCTGAATGAGCGATGCCTGACAGGGCCGTCAAATGATCGGAGATATCGTGTATGAGCGTTTCCGCTTCAAAATCGGACGAAGACTGTCCTTCCTTGGCAATCATTACATTCAATATAACGATTATGACGGCATCAAGTAAGTCCTGCCGATATCGGTTGACCAAACGAAAAACAGACCCTACAGTAGCGCTATGTACAAGTATATCGTCGAAGGCGGCCACCCCGTAAAGGGCAGGGTCGTCGCGTCCGGCAACAAGAACGCGGCCCTTCCCTGTCTCGCCGCGGCGGTCCTCGCCGGAGGCCCCGTAACCCTCAGGAATATTCCCGAAATTGAGGATGTGGCCGTCATGATCGAGGTGCTTAAGCATCTCGGAGCGAAGGTCAACCGCGTCGGTCCCCACGACTGGCTCATAGATTCGAGCACGATAACGCGGCAGGACGTGCCCGCCGAACAATCGCGCAAGGTAAGGGCTTCCATACTCTTCGCCGGCCCGCTTCTGGCACGCTTCGGCCAGGCCATCCTCCCTCCCCCCGGAGGCGACACCATCGGCCGAAGGCGCATCGATACGCATCTTCTGGCGCTCCAGGAACTGGGCGCCCGCATCACGATGGACGGCGTCCTGCGTTTTTCGGCGGCCAAGCTGAAGGGAGCGCCCATCTTCCTCGATGAAGCCTCGGTCACCGGCACAGAGAACGCCATCATGGCGGCCGTGCTCGCCGAGGGCACGACGGTGCTGCGCAACGCGGCTTCGGAGCCTCACGTCCAGGATCTCTGCCTCATGCTCAATTCCATGGGAGCCCTGATCGATGGCGTCGGCTCCAACATGCTCAATATACATGGCGTCGCCGACCTCAAGGGAACAGACTATAGGATAGGACCTGACTATATGGAGATAGGCTCCTTCATAGGGCTGGCCGCGGTGACTCACGGCGAGATCACGATCGATGGCATAGACCAGGAGGACCTTCCCCCGCTCAGGGTCGGTTTCGGCAGGCTCGGCATATCCTGGGAAGTGAAGGGAGACAGTCTCTTCGTGCCGAGCAATCAACTCATGAAAGTGACGGCCGATCTCGGCGGCCAGATCCCCAAGATCGACGACTCGCCCTGGCCTGGTTTCCCTCCCGACCTCACGTCCATAATGACGGTCGTCGCTACCCAGACCGAAGGCACGGCCCTCATTCACGAAAAAATGTTCGAATCGCGCATGTTCTTCGTCGATAAACTGATCGGCATGGGCGCGCGGATAGTCCTCTGCGATCCCCATCGGGCGGTCGTTTCCGGGCCCGCGCGCCTCTCCGGCGCCCTCCTGGTCTCACCCGATGTGCGCGCGGGCATGGCGATGGTCATCGCCGCTCTCTGCGCCGACGGCGTGAGCACGATCCAGAACGTCTACCAGATAGAAAGAGGCTACGAGCGCATCACCGAAAGGCTCAAGATGCTGGGAGCCCACATCGAGCGAAGCGAGGACTGCTGAGTTTAGGGTTACGCACAGAATCCGCACATGGATTCCACAGCTTTTACTGGGGTTATCCACATCTTGTCAGCGGGTTATCCACAGGTAGCCTAGGCCTCGCGATGAGTGGACGCAGTCCCCAAGGCCGGGGTGAAGTCTCGAGAGCTTGGCTTTAAGCCGCGACACCCTCATGGAGAAAGCTCGCGTTTTTCCGTCGCGGGGCAGGGTCGCGGCTCCGGCATAGCGGGTATCCGACGCGACAATCCTTCCGGGAACCGCCAGGAAAAGGCGAAATATTTCCGCTTCCGCCGCCGAGAGGAGTTCGGTGGTTTCGCCTCCCTTCGCGGCCAAATCCTTCCAGACCAGAGCGAGTCCGCGCAGTGCGAGCAAGCCTTCCCCGCAAAGGATCACCGGCTGAACCAAGCGGTATAAGCGGGCTTCCAGCTCGAGTCTCGTCCAGCCTTCGCGCATGAAATCCGACGCGCCTGCCTCATAGCAGGGCAAGGCCAGATCGCTGCTCCCACAGGCTATGACGGGTATCGGAATGATCGACCTTTCCCGCTCGAGCAGAAGAGATCCCGGGATTACGCAGACATCATAGACACCAAGTTCCCCCGATTTTTCGGGAAGGCCTTTCGCTTTTTCGATGGAAAGGAGAGGAGAAGAAAAGGCCGCTTCGCCTTCGGGTGCCGCTTCGCCTTCGACGGCCGTCCCGCCTTCGGCTACCGCCTCTGCGCTCAAAAAAGAAAAAGGTTCTTCCCGTTCGACGAGAAGAACCTTTATGGGCAAAAATTTCATGCCAGCCATTTCGGCCTCGGCCGACGCAAGTCCTTAAGGGGTTGGGTTCTGCGACCCATTCCCGGCTCCGGCGTCCGACGTGAGCATCTTACGCTTCAGGTCCTCAAGGAGGGAATCGGCGGCCATGGGCGAGGATTCAAGCGCCGCGAACTGCTTCTCCAGGGTCGCCCCGCTGGAGGCGTCCTCGAGTTCCTTCTGGGCTTCCGTCCTCGCTTCCAGTTCGTCGATTTTCTTCGCCATGCGGTCGAAGGTATCGAAGGCGCTTTTGTTGCCCTGAAGGGACGACATCGTCTTGTTGATCTTGTCCTGGGCTTCGGCGCGCTTGGCCCGAGCTATCAGGATATTCTTCTTGCGTGAGGCTTCCTCGATCTTCGTCTGCACATCGCGCAGGGAAACTTTTAGCTTTTCGACGGATTCCTTCTGGGCCTGCCACTGCGTTCCCAGCTGGCCGACATAGGACGAGTGTTCTTGCTGCCTAAGGAGGGCTTCCTTGGCAAGGTCATCCCTTCCCGCCCTGACGGCGAGCATGGCCTTCTTCTCCCAATCCTCTGCCTTGGCCCTGTTCTCGATAACCTCGCGCTCGAGCCGCTTTTCGTCGGCGATGGCCATGGCCACCGCTTTCTTGGACTCGATGAGCTGCTCGTTCATGTCGATGATCATCTGGTTGAGCATTTTCTCGGGATTCTCGGCCTTGGCGATGAGATCGTTCATATTCGAAGAGATGACTGTCTTCAACCTGTCAAAGATACCCATATGTTATTCCTCCTTCTTGGCTGCGAACTGCGAAAGCAAGGGATAATGCTGGCTCAAGGCGAAGGCCATCGCTTCGATGGAAGCTCTGAACTCGTTCTTGTCCATAGTCTCATACTCGATGGTGTCGAGGGCTACGACTTCATCGCCATCGAGGGCATAGGCGCCATGGAGGAAATCGGTCCCATTGAGGTGGAGCAGGGTGGAAAACAGTTTTTCACGGTCTTTTTCCGGCACCGGCATGACATCGGCGCGAATGACGACGATGGGGTCGGAATGGCTCACCACCATTTTAGGCAGACCTTTGGCCTCATCTTCGATGAGCCAGGCTCCTTTGGACAATTCCTGATAGGAAATGTCGAGGTCAATAAGATATTGCTCGACTTTAGACAAACCTAACATGCTTTTCCCTCCCTTGGGTTCCGGAGCCCGTCCGTATCGGTCGCGCGGCTTCCGAAAGCCGACATTCAGCCCAATTCCATGGCGCCATCAGGCATGACCGTGATAACGGCCTCGCATATATGGCAACGGCTTCTGCCCGGTCCATCGACCCCGAGCGGCGATGAACATGCGGGACATATAGCTGTCATGGGGAAGATGTCGCGCTTCATCCCCTGAATATACTCCAGCGCATATCGCAGGTCCAAGGCCGTGGAGAAAAAATTCTTAAAACCCAGGGTTTCCAGAAAGCGCTGCTGTTTCGGGCGCAGGCTGTACAGTACAAGGTCGCCGCCCCTGGCTCTCATCCGCTTCTGGAGGGCCACAAGGAACCCCGCTCCGGCGGAAGTGATGTCATCGATGCGGGAAAAATCGAGAAAGAGAATTTTGGCGTTTCGGCCCAGGCCAGCCACGATATCAGCGTTGAGCGCTTCCACGCGTCCGGCGTCGAGTATTCCCGCGGGATGGCAGCAAAGACCCTCGGGCATCTTGGGCAGAAGTTCGCAGAGGGAATCGGTTTCCCGTAGCGAAGAATCCGCGGAGGCCGAGAGTTGGGCGCGGGCAAGCAGTCTCGAAGGCATGAAAGCATCGTAGCGCCCCGGGCTTTTCTTGTCAAACCGCCCGCGGGGCGACGGAAGCCGAAGAAAATTTTATCTGGCTCGCTCCGGGACATTTCAGGGCGAAAAACCGGCGTCCAGCGATACGACGGCTCCCGAGGCGATGCAGGGATCCCTGTCCATCAGATCCAGGGCGATGGCGGCCACTTCGGCCGGATCGGAAAGTCTGCCGCCGGGGGCCATCAGGGCGAGCGTCGATGCCTCGGCCGAGCCGATGTACTCGGTGCGGACGATTCCCGGGCATACGGTTACCGCGGCGACATTGTGCGCCGCTCCTTCGATGGCTATCGACTTGGCGAGGACCCCGAGCCCTGTTTTCGCCGCCGCGTAGGCCGCGTTGGAAGTAAAGCCGCGGATGGTGTCGGTGCGCGTCCCGCCGAAAAAGAGCATGCGGCCGAAGCCGCGATCGCACATCGCGGGAAAAAGCCGGCTGGCGAGGGCTCCCGGCAAGGCCAGGTTGAGAAGCGCCATTTTTTCCCAGTCGGAAAGGCTGTAGGCGGCGAAGGGTTTCCTGACGAAAGGTCCGAAGGCCACGACAAGTATGTCGAAAACGTTGTCGGCGCCCAGGACGGCGAGAAGAGGCTCGGGCGAATCCAGATCCAGGGCCAGTCCCTCGGCTTCGCCGCCGCCTTGCCTGATCGCGGCGACGAGATCGCCTACCTTGCTTGAAGTTCTGCCGTGGATAAAGAGGGAAGCGCCTCTGGCGGCGAGATCTAGCGAAACAGCCCGTCCTATGCCGCCCGAGCCGCCCACGACGAGGGCGCGCCGGCCGCGCAGGACGGAATCCCGCCGCGCCACAACTGTCTTTCCTTTTTCGATATCGGCTTGTTTCCTCGGTTCCATGGCGATACTATATGACGCCTCTCGGGTACTAGCAAGGCGATTGTTGGAGGACGGGATGAATCCTGCGGGCGGACAGGGCACGGACCTTTCCATAGTACTCAGCCGGGTGACGGGATCGGACAACGTCGGCTCTATATGCAGGGCGATGAAGGCCATGGGCGTCGAAAAGCTCCTGTTGGCCGGCTGTCCGGAATACGACGAGGAAAGAGTGCGCATGATGGCGGTTCACGCCTACGACATTTTCGAAAAAGCCAGGCGCTTCGCGACGCTGGAGACGGCGCTCGGGGAGTTTTCTCTCGTCGCCGGATTCTCCCGCCGAAGAGGAGAAAAGCGGAAGGAAGGCTCGGAAGCGCTGAGAGATTTCGTCCAAAGCGCGAACAGTCGCGGTCCTTGCGCCCTGGCCCTCGTCTTCGGCAATGAGAAGGACGGGCTCTCAGACGCCGAGCTGAACCTCTGCAGTCTCGCCGTCCACATCCCCACATCGGAATCCTGCCCGTCGCTCAACGTCGCGCAGGCGGTGCAGATCGCCTGCTGGGAGTTTTTCGCGTCGAACGCGGCCGAAAAGTCATCGGCTCGGAAGCCGCCCGCGGTTCCCGCCACGAGGCTGGTCGTCGATTCCGATATCGCGCTGATAGTCGAGGCGCTTTCGAAAAGGGGTTTCTTCAGAAAAAGCGATGACTCATACGCGCGGCATTTCCTGAGAGATCTTTGCGAGAGGGCCGGGGCCAGCGCGAAGGAAGTCGACTATCTCAGGCGCCTCTTCCTCAAGGCCGACGCCCTCGCCTCGCGACATCCTTCAGACCCGACATGAACACGATATCCTCGGCCTGGATAGCCCCTTTCTGAACGTTCACGCATGCCCGATTTATCACCGATTTGAGTTCCCGCACATTTCCCGGCCACTGATACTCCATGAGCCTGGAGAGGGCGCCCGAACCGAGTTCGCAGTATCCCCTCCCCGCCTGGAGGCAAAAGTGCCGCGCCAGATCGGCCACATCTTCCATATGTTCTCTCAGAGGAGGAATCTTAATGGGGAGGTCGGAGATTCTGTAAAACAAGTCGGCCCTGAAATATCCGCGCTGGATTTCCGTCTCGATGTTGACGCAGGTGGCGCTCACGAGCCTGAAATCGGACTTTTCCGGTTTTTCCGCGCCAAGCTTCCAGAATTCCCCCGTTTCGAGCGCCCGCAGCAGCTTGGGCTGGGTGGAACGCGACATGCTGCCGATCTCGTCGAGGAACAGGGTGCCCCTTGCGGCATTCGCGAGCGCGCCCCTATGCTTCACGGCATCGGTAAATGCCCCCCTTTCCGCCCCGAAAAGTTCGTTCTCGACGAGGTTTTCGGGCAATGCCGAACAGTTGAGCGCTATGAATGGCTCTCCTTTTCTGGAGGAATACTCATGGAGGGCCCTGGCCACGAGCTCCTTGCCGCTGCCGGTTTCGCCCAGGATGAGGACAGGATGGCGCGATTCTGCGTATTTTTGGACAAGGGCCGATATGCCCTGTATGGCCTTGCTTCTTCCGATGAACATTCGGACCGCGTTTTTCTCGTCCTCGTCGCTTTTTTCGATAGCCGCGATGATTCTAAAGCACAGGGAAGAAAGCTCTCCCGAATAGACGAAAATAAAGGCCGCGTTAGCGCTGACGCTAGGATTGATGCCGACGTTTGCGTCGAAGACGGAAGGAATCCGATTCTCGGTCAGCACGAAGATCGGAATTCCCGACACATCAGAAAATATGCCGAGCAGGTTTATTAGGCTTTTCTGATCCGCCGATGGGACGCCTATGATCAAGGCACGGACATCGCGATCGCCCAGACTAATCTTGTGCAGTTCGCCCAGGGTCGCCGCCAGTCTTACTTCGAATCCGGGATGCAGTTCGCCAAGCACTTTCCGGATTCGCTGGCTGTCCACATCCCAATAGGCGATTGCTTTCATACCATCATTATTAAAGATTATTAAACGCCGCGAAAGACATAACTTCAATCCAGGCAGTAGACAATCATCTATTGCTGAGCGATGCGCTCAGGTAATGCCAGGAATTTTTGAGGAAAAAACCATAAAAACGGCTCAGCGGCGTCTAGCTATCGTTTTCCGGCCAGAATCTCCATGATGACGCTTTCATAGAAAAAGATGCCAGACTTCGTATAACGCATATGGCGTGGAATCCAGAGTTCGTTGTCCCTGACCAGGGAACCTACGATGACCATGTCGGGCGTCGATTTCTGCAGCGCGCGCATGATCGCCGCTTCGTCTCTTTCTTGATAATCGCCTACGGTTCGCCCCACCACTCGAAGTTCGGGAAAGGTCGATCGGATATTCGCCTCGGCTTTCTGAAGCGTCGGCAGGGATCCCCCGACGAGGAAAACGGAACCGCGGCGCTGTTCCAGGGCCGAGAGAAAAAGAGAAAGTGTCTTGAGCGGCTGGTAATGGTGGAAAGGGTTCTCTTCCTCTTCCGGGGGACCAAAATAGGAAAGATAGTCCCTGTGTCTGTCCCCGATAACGATCGAACGTTTCAAGACTGCGGCTTTCCCGGCGCCAGCTTTTTTTGCCGCCATGTTCGAGAGCGCCGGCGACGCGGCCAGGATCAGGTCGGCGCTTTCCACCATCGAGGCGTACTCGCTCAGCCTTCCGGCGGCATGGAAATCCGAGCTTCGCAGAAAGCATACCTGGTGATTGGCCGTGTCATCCCAGGCCGAAGCCAGCGCGGCTATCTGTTTTTCGGAGGGAAAATCCAGGCGCAGTCGGCCGAGCGCGATGCTTGTTATTTCGATAGTGTCCATGAAGTCCGTTCCGTCATTATGGTTTTCACGGCCGCCAGCGCGAAGAGCGCCGCCGTTTCCGTCCTGAGAATTGTGCCTTCGAAATGTACCGCCTGGAAGCCCATGGCCCTGAAAGCCTCGGTCTCCTCAGGCGCGAATCCGCCTTCGGGTCCCACGAGGATGACTGTCGGCATGGAATCTCCAGCGCAGCACTCATGGAGACTCTTCTCCGCGATGGGGAGTTCGTGGAACATGAGGAGGAGAGAGTTTTCAGGCGGGAATCCCTCGTGGCTCAAGGCCTTGGCGAGGGTGTCGATTGAGGCGGTCGGAAGAATCTTCGTCCTGACCATGGACCCCGACTGCTGAAGGGCTTCCCTGACTATCTTGCGCCTGCGCTCCAATTTCTCGGCGATGTCCTTCTCGTTCCTTTCGCGGACGACGCAGTTGCGCGTCTGAAGGGGAAAAACCGCGGCGGCTCCGGCCTCGACGGCCTGTCTCAGGATGAGATCCATCTTGGGACCCTTGGGCAGGCCCTGAACCAGGGCGATGCGCGCCGCGCCAGGCACATCGGCTGCGCCATCCTTCTCGGGCGCGAGCGAGACGATGGCCACCGCGGCGGAAGCGTCCTCGATCGCGCAGACGAAGCGGTTCCCCGCTTCGTCGAGGGCGGAAAACGAATCGCCCCGCCCCATGCGCAGAACGCGGAGAAGGTAGCGGGAGGTTTTTTCGTCGAGGACGAAGCGTGTATCGCCAGCCCTGTCGCCGGGAAGCACTAGTTGCCGCATCGGAACGCCTTACTTGGCCGAAAGGGCCTGGCTGACCGATTGGCTGTTTTCCAGGAGGAGGGGGAACTCAGGGCTCAACAGGACTTCGATGGCTTTTTTCAGCTGGGTATCGAATTCCAGGTCGTAGACCCTTGAGGGTTTGGCCCTTTCAAGTTCGTCGCGCAGAAGCCTGTCTATATAGTCCTGAGGGAGCGAGTATCCCGATTCCACGATTTCCTTGGCCCTCGCCTTTCGCGCTTCGGGGCTCGCGTCGGGATGCGCTTTCGCGTAGCCCTGAATGAGTCCCGCGGCGTAAAGCTTTTCCAGGTCTTTGAACTGAGCCTCGGTAAATTCCCAATCAGGAACGACGATATCGGGTACGATGCCCGACTTGTCGATATTGACGCCTGAAGGCGTATAGTAGCGGGCCATCGTAAGCTTAAAGCCCGTGGTGTCGAGAGGGAATATCTGCTGGACGGAGCCCTTGCCATAGGTTTTTTCGCCGACGAGAAGAGCGCGCCGCTGGTCCTTCATCGCCCCCGAGAAAATTTCGGAAGCCGAAGCCGATCCCTTGTTCACGAGGACGATCATGTTTATCGAGTCGGGTATCGCGACGGACGCTTTCGCCTTGTACTCGAAATTCTCCTGGTTGTTCCGGCCCCTTGTCGAAACGATCATCCCGGAAGTCAGGAAGAGATCGCTCACGTCCACGACCGAACTGAGCAGCCCGCCCGGATTGGAACGGACATCGACGACGAGATGTGTCATGCCGTCCTTGGCCATCTGGCTCAGGGCATCCTGCATGCGCTCGGCCGTCTGGGGAATCCATTCGATGATGCGGAGATAGCCGATGACGGCCCCGTCTTTTCTGATGATTCCCGTCTTGATGGCGGGTATCTCGATGGTGGCGCGGGTGAATTCGATTTCGAACTCATAGGAAGCGCCCCGCATGAAGCTGAGGCGGACCTGGGTGCCCGCCGGTCCCCTGATCTTGGCCGATGCCTGGTCGACGGTCATGTCGGCGGTGCTCTCGCCGTCTATCTTCACGATGAGATCCCCGGGGAGTATGCCTTGCTTCCATCCGGGCGTATCCTCGATGGGCGACACTACCTCCACGTAATTCGGCTCCCCATCGGGGGAAGTTCCGGGCACCTTCGATATGTACAAGCCTACGCCCGCGTATTCCCCATCGGTTTCGCGCATCAAATCGGAAAGCATGGCTTCATCGAGAAAGGTCGAATGAGGGTCGCCGACGGCGTCGAACATGCCTTTCATCGCTCCCTGGTAGAGCTTGGCGGGATCGACTTCGTCGACATAATTCTGGATTATGAACTGGTAAATAGTCTGGATGAGCTGGGAATAGCGTTTGGCATCGTCGTTCGAGTTCTTTGTCGTCTGCGCCGCCGCTTCGGGGGCCGAAACGGCGAAAAAGCATACTGACAATGCTATCAGACCCGCAAGACTCCATGCGATGGTGGAACGCCCCGGTCCGTTTTTAAAAATTCTCATGACTGAACTATCCTTGTTCGGCGACCTGCTCGTCAATCCTCATACCGCGGCGCCGAGCCGATTCCCGATTATAGTATGGCAGGCGCTTAAGTGAACATCCCATATCTATTGACCCGACGGCGCGCAGCCCACTAGACTGATGTCCGTATGAGAAAGTTGAAATATCTGGCCGCCGCCGCCTTATCGCTCTGCAAGCCTTTTTTCCTCGGCACCATAGCGGTGGGGATAGGGCTTTCCGATTCAGACGGCGTTTCTTCATCCTACCTGCGTTTCCTGATATTTCCCCATGTCATACCGGCAGTCTGCTTTTTCTTCCTCTATCTCGACGAAGACAGATACCGATCGTTCAAGCCTTTGGTTGCGCTTTTCGAGCTGGGCTCCCTGGCCTTTCTCGCCGCCATAATGTTGCCGGCGGCGAAGGATCTGTCCAAGCTCATGGTGGCTACCAAAGACGCCCAGGGGTTTTCGAAAAGCGCGGTGGCGTATTTCGCCTCCCTCCTGATCGATGTTTTTTGCGGATTCATCATCATACTCGGCACGCTCCCGCGCGATGACCGAAAATCCGCGTCCGTGAAAGACGGCGGCGGGTCTACTCTTCCCAACAAGGAACAATGATGGCGGCAATGCTTGAATTCCCTGCCTGGCTTAAGCCAGAGATCATCCCCGGCCTGCCTTTCCGGTGGTACGGCCTCATGTATGTTCTCGCTTTCGGCACGGCCTGGTTTCTCTTCCGCTTCGAGTCGAAGCGATTGGGCAAGCCCTGGTCCGAAGAACTGGCGGCCAATTTCTTCCTCTGGGCCATCGTGGGCGTCCTCATCGGCGGAAGGCTCGCGGGCACGCTCATCTACGAACCGACCGATTATTACTGGCGCCGCCCTTGGTTCATCCTTTGGCCCTTCGACGAGACGGGACGTTTCGTGGGCTATCAGGGGATGTCCTTCCACGGAGGGCTCGCGGGCGTCATCGCCGCGACCCTTGTGTGGTGCAAGGTCAAGAAGGAAAAGTGGCTGGCCTGGGCCGACATCATCGCCATGGCGGCGCCCCTGGGCTACACCTTCGGCAGGCTCGGCAACTTCATCAACGGCGAGCTCTGGGGCAAAGTGACCGGCGCCCCCTGGGGAATGGTTTTCCCTTACGCCGAAAGATTTTCGGCGCGCGAAACCTGGGTTCAGGAGATCGCGGCCAAGGTGGGCATAACGCTCAACTCCATGAACGACGTCGTAAACCTGCCGAGGCATCCCTCCCAGCTCTACGAAGCGATATTCGAAGGCTTGGCGCTCTGGGTCCTCCTCTGGCTCGTCGTCCGCAAGCGGCGCCCCTTCGAAGGTTTCGCCTCCGGCGTCTATATCGTCGGCTATGGTCTCGTGCGATTCGTGATCGAATATTTCCGCGAGCCCGATTCAGGCCTCGGCTACATCATCAAGCTCGGGAATCCCGATGCCCCAACCTATACCTTCACGACCCTTCTCAATTTTTCCATGGGACAGATTCTCTGTTTCCTCATGATCGCCGGAGGGCTGATCTTCCTGAGTACGCAGAAACGACGCAGCCGGAGAGAGCTTGAGGAAGCCCAGCGTAGCGCCAGCAAAATGTCGGCCAGAAAATTGAGGAAGAAAATCAAATGAGACAAGGGGAGCTGTCATGATCGTAACCTTGGTTCAGATGAATTCGGTCATCGGCGATTTTGCCGGAAACGCGCGCAGGATCGTCGAACTCTCGAATAAAGCCATAGCCGATTCGGCTGCCTCAGGCAAGCCCGAACTCCTCATATTCCCGGAACTGGCGCTCTGCGGCTACCCTCCGATGGATCTCCTCGATCAGGAAGCCTTCGTCGAAGGCAGTCTTTCCGCGCTGCGCCTCCTCCAGCGGGAGCTCCCGAAATCGGCGGCCGTCGCCCTGGGCTATGTCGACAGGAACAGGACAGGATCGGGCCGCGCCCTGGTAAACGCTTTTTCCGTCATCGCCGACGGCAAAATCGTCTTCACCCAGGAAAAGACGCTCCTGCCCACCTACGATGTCTTCGACGAGGCCCGCTATTTCGAGCCGGCCAGGACGAGAAAAGTCTACACGCCTTCCTCGGGCAGGATAGGCTTCGCCATCTGCGAGGATTTCTGGTGGGAAGCGCCGCCCTCCCCCTCCTTCAAGTACGCGGTCGATCCGGTGAAAGACCTTCTCGACGCGAACATCGACCTTCTCATCGTTCCCTCGGCCTCTCCCTTCGTCGCGGGCAAACTGAAGACGCGGCTCGCCCTCGCCAGGGGCAGGGCGAAGGAAGGCCACATCCCCGTCCTCTACTGCAACGCGGTCGGCGCCAACGATTCGCTCGTCTTCGACGGACGCTCCTTCGCGGTCTCGCCCGAGGGCGAGACGGTCGCCATGTGCGGATGGGAGGAATCCTTCCTCTCCATCGACACCGCCGCGATGACGACGCGCGTCAGCGACGCGGGGTCAGCCAGCGAAGCGATCGAGGAAATCCATCGGGCTCTCGTCGTCGGCATCCGCGACTACATGAAAAAATCGGGATTCTCCAAGGCCTGCCTGGGTCTGTCGGGCGGCATCGATTCGGCCATGGTGGCCGTCCTGGGCGCCGAAGCCCTCGGTGCCGAAAACATCACCTGCATCACCATGCCGAGCAGGTTCTCGAGCGACGGTTCCATCGATGATTCAGTCGAGCTCTGCCACCGCGGCGGCATAAGGCTCGAGAGACTTTCGATCGAGGCGCCTTTCAAGGCCTACCTCGACCTCCTCGCCATTCCCTTCGCCGGCCGCCCCTTCGATCTCGCCGAGGAAAACCTCCAGGCGAGGATACGAGGAGCCCTTCTCATGGCCTGGTCGAACAAGTTCAACGCCCTATTGCTCACCACGGGCAATAAGAGCGAAATAGCGGCAGGCTACTGCACGCTCTACGGCGACATGTGCGGCGCCCTCGCCCCCATCGGCGACCTCTACAAGACGGAGGTCTTCGCGCTCGCCAGGCACCTGAACAGGCTGGCCGCGGCTGCCGGAAAGCCCGAACCCATTCCGCTGTCCATCATAGAAAAAGCGCCGAGCGCCGAGCTCAGGCCCAATCAGAAGGATCAGGACAGCCTGCCCGAATACGACCTGCTGGACGGCATACTGCGCCTTTATATCGAAGAGGACGCTTCCTTCGAGGATATCGTGGCCAAGGGTTTCGAAAGGGCATTGGTGCTGAAGGTGCTGGGGCTTACGGCGAAGGCTGAATACAAGAGGCGCCAGGCCGCGCCGACGATCAAGGTTTCGAAGCGCGCTTTCGGAATAGGCCGTCGCCTGCCCCTCGCCCGCCACATCCACGAGATAGAGGGTTAAGCCCGCCAGGCCTGGATCCGCTGGGGACAGTTGGAGATGATGCCGGCTGCCCCACAGGCCAGAACGCGTTCGGCGTCGGCCTCCGTGTCGACCGTCCAGGGAAGGACGGGACGCCTTAGTTCGGCGAAGAGCCTCTTGTGCTTAAGAAGGACGTGCTCGGGCTTGAGAACGTCGACGTTGCCTATCCACCGCCCCTCGCCTCTTCTCAGAAAACCGTAGAGATCCTTCGACCTGCACCAGATTATGGCGGTGGGTATTTCCCTCGCGATCGTCTTGAACCTGCGCAAGGCGAAAGGATTGAAGGAAGACACAAGGCAGCGCCTTTCCATGCCGTGACGGGCGATAGTCTCCGAGAGGAGCCGCTCGAGGCCGGCGTCCCCCGTCGTCCTGCTTTTGATTTCCACATCAATATACTGGGTTTTGCCGAATTCCTCGAAAACGTTGTCCAGGAGAGGCATTCTCTCGCCTGAAAAAGCGGGGCCCTTCCAGGAGCCGATATCGAGGGAAGCCAGGAAAGCGTAGTCGGATCCCTCGAGCGAAAAGGCCAGCTCGCCGCTTGGATCGTCGGGCCGCGTGACGATGCGCTTCGTGGTGTCGTCGTGGAACACGACGAGCTTTCCGTCCTTCGTCAGGTGCACATCGAGTTCTATGCCGGGAATGCCGGCGTCCCTGGCGCCCCTGTACGCGGCCATGGTGTTTTCGGGATAGATGGTCGAAAGCCCCCTGTGGGCGAAAACGAGGGGGCGGGGAAAATCGGGCAATAATGGCGGACGCATGTTCGGCATCGGGTTTAGGCGCCTTGCCCCGGCTTTTCCTGGCCGCCTTCAGGGAGGCCCATCCTCCGTTTGAGCGCCTCGAGGGGATCCTCGGAGGAGCCGGCCTTGGCCAAAGCATCCAGTTCGCGCTCCAGCTTGGCCTTATCGGGCTCGAGAGCCTCGCCCGTCATCATGGACAGCTCGGCCTGAAGCTGGTCAGGATCGATGCTCCTCTGCTTGGCCTTCATCCCGGGCATGGCTTCCTTGATCCTCGCGGCATCGCGTTCCAGCTCAGCCCTCGAGGCCGCTATTTCCGACAACCGGCCTTCCAGCTGGCCTAGCTGTTCGCGGGCGCCAGCCGCGAGTTCGGCCATTCCCCTGCTCTCGGCCAGGCTCACCCTCGAGGTCCAGAGAGTGACGTCCTTCTTGAGAGCTTCGATATCCTTGTCGTGACGCTTGATATCGGTCGTATAGGCGAAAAGCAGTTCCCTGGCTCCTTCGTAGTCGAGGCGGGACAATTCTTCCAGCGTCATTCGCGGCTCCTTAACCACCGGCCTTGATGGCGAGCAGTCTTTTTTTCTCGATTTTTTCGCCGAAGCGCGCGAGGTCGATCACGGCCCGGACATGTTCGGCTTCGCCGATCTTTTCGACCTCGTCCCAGGCTTCGACCTTGAAGGTGAGCATCCTTCCTTCCACCTTCACCAGTTCGGAACGAATCCTGACTTTCATCCCGAGCGGCGTCGGGGCGAGATGCCTCACGCCCATGAAGGCGCCCACGGTGGCGTGGCCGGGTCCCAGCAGGTGGTCGACGGCTTCGCGCGAGGTTTCTTCCATGTGGAGGACCATCGAGGGGGTAGCGTAGACGGGCACTCCCCCCGATCCCAAATGCGAAGCGATGTGCTTCGGTTCCACGACGATCGTTTTTTCGTGAACGGTGCCCGGTTGCGGTTCCATGGGACTACTCCTCATTGTGTCTTCAGGCGATCGCCTAAAGTATACCATGAAAGCGGGCCCGGGGGAAAATGGGAGCCGGCCGGGGCTTCGCGGTTTTCGAAAAAAGTGGGCGCGCAATTTTTCTGGGGCGCGGCCGCACTATATTAATATTTAGCAGTATATTGTTTTTACTATGCTAGAGAAACTAAACAAAGCGAATGAAGGACGAAAAGCTTCGGGACGATGGCGGGACGGGCATTTCCGCGCCGCTTTCCCTGCGGTCTTCGCTATCCTCGCGGTCCTCGGAGTCTCGCTGATCTCGGTTTCCTGCATGGGGCAGAGGGCGGCGGCCACCGAGCCAGTTTCATTGGAGACGGCTACCGAGCCCGCGCCCTCGCAAGCGACCGTCAGCACGCCAGGAGGCAAACTCATGATCTACACCGAAGAACAGGCGGCCACCGTCTGCTATATAGAGCCCACCGAGGAACTCAGGAAAAAACTGAGTCCGGAAGAATACGATGTGCTCGTGCAGGCGGCCACGGAGCCGCCTTTCCAGAACGCATTCTGGGACAACCACAGGGCGGGCATCTATGTGGACAAGATCGACGGCAGCGCGCTTTTCCTCTCCTCGACCAAGTTTGAGTCAGGCACGGGCTGGCCGAGCTTCTGGACGCCCATCGACAACGACGCCGTTCTGCTCGTCGAGGATTTGTCATACGGCATGAATCGGATCGAGGTCAGGGCGAAGAATTCGGGCGGCCATCTCGGCCATCTGTTCAACGACGGCCCCAAACCAAGCGGGCTTCGCTACTGTATTAATTCCGCTTCGCTGGATTTCATACCCGCCGAGGAGATGGCGGATCGCGGCTACGGAGCCTATCTCGATTTGCTGAAAAAGTAGCCCGCGGCGCGAGGCGGCGCAGCGCGGCTCAGATTTTCTTGTCGAAATATTCGGGCTTGGGATTCCATACGCGGCAACGATTGCGCCCCGCTTCCTTGGCGTCGTAGAGGGCCAGATCGGCTCGCCGGATGAACTCGTGCAATATGTCCTGAGGTCCAGGCACGCCGGAAAAAACGCCGATGCTCACCGTCGGGCATGCGTGGCTCCCGTCGACGTCGATGAGGGGGATCTTCTTTCTGAGACGCTCGGCGACGACGAGGGCTTCCCGGGTCGTTGTATCGGGAAGAAGAACGACGAACTCCTCGCCGCCGTAGCGAACGAGATAGTCATTCATCCTCAAACATTGCGAAATGCCCGTGGCCATGGATCTGAGCACCTGATCGCCAAAAGAATGGCCGTAGGTATCGTTGACGATCTTGAAATGATCGATATCGAGCATGAGGATGCCCATAGGCTGATCTTCCTTATAGGCTTTCCCGAAGAGGTCTTGCCCCATCGTCTCCAGACCGTAGCGGTTGGCGACGCCGGTCAATTTGTCGGTTCTGGCTTCTTCCTTGATTATCGTATGCTGCTTGGCGTGCTCGAGGGCCATGGCTATGTGTTCAGCCACGTTGGAAGCGATTCTTACGTGCTGATTGGTGTAGAAGCCGCGTTCGGCGCTGTCGAGAGCCAGCAGCCCCATCGCCCTTCCCTCGTAGACGAGGGGAATGCCGAGCCAGGATTTTACCTGGATGCTGCCTTCGACTTGAACGAAACCTTCGAAATCGTGCTCCACGTCGTTGCATATTATGGGTCGGCGCGAGGCTATCGCTCTTGCCGATGGGTTGTCTATGCCGGTGACAGGAAACCTAAGATCCTGGGTGAGTGCTTCGGTATAGCCATAGCTGCCGATCACCGCTAGAAAATTGCCTTGGAGGGCCTGCACGGTAGCGCGGTCGAAGGGGATTATCCGGTGCAGGTGTTCGATGATCTTGTTGAGGGTCTCATTGAAATCGAGGCTCTTGTTGATCGCGGTGAGAAGATCCTTGAGGGATTCGATCTCCACCAGGCGTTCGCGGATTTCCTCCTGCGCGGCAATAAGCCTGCTAATATCCGTATCATGAATGGCGAGCATGGTTATTTCACCCCTCTCGCCCCTCGCCTGGACAAAGAAATCCAGGGAAAACCAGTTGATCGAGCCATCCATCCCGATCAGCCGGAACTCGCCCTTCCCTACGTCGATTTCGCCCGATTTCAGCTTTTTTATGAGCGATTCAAAACCCTGAAGGTCGGCGGGGAAGATTTTCTCCCTCGGAAAAAAATCCAGCATGGTATCGCTCACGATTCCCATCTGCTTCCATGTATCGCTTAGCAACATATTCCTGTTGACGAAATCGAGGATAGTAAACCCGCTCCCAGTTATCATCTTATCCAGGTTTGGATTCGCCAAGAGGGCTTGCATGAGTAATGGTGGCGGTTCGTGCATGTATTGTAATATATGCCAGAGACACCCCTCACACAAGGGCCGCTGTCTCAGGTACTGAAAGGAGCGGGAATGAAAGGCATCGGCGACAGAGTTGCTGAGTATTATCCGGCATTGGGGAGGCTTGCCGTAGGCAAGCATGCCACAGGCAATCATGACGCAGGCAAGCATGCCGCGGGGCGGCCTGTGGCATCCGCCCTCGATCGTTTCGGCGCCGCGCTCCTGAGCCTGCAGCGCGGCCTTACGGGCGACAGGCGCCTGGCGGGAGCTTCGTATTTTTCCCGGGCCGACTTGCTGGGCGCGTATCTTTTGTATTACTGGCCCGTTTCCTTCGTCCAGGCATCGCTCGCGCTACGGGAGATCGACATGAGAGGAGCCTTGCCGAAAATTCGCCGCGTCCTCGATCTGGGCGCGGGACCGGGCCCGGCTTCCTTCGCCGCCGCTGAGCTGGGCGCGGAAAGCGTGACGCTCGTGGACGCCAACGGGGAGGCTCTGGAGGCGGCGCTGAGGCTGAAAGAGAATGTCGCCGGCCTGGGCGCCGAGTTCGTAACGGTTTGGAGGAATTTCGAGGAGGACGGCGACATCCCGGCAGGTCCCTACGATCTTATAATTGCCTGTCACAGCGCGAATGAGTTGTGGAAAGAGAAGGACGACGCGGTCGAGCGTCGTGCGGGGCTTTTCGAAAGGGCCTTCGGGCAGTTGGCCGACGGGGGTATTCTTCTCGTGATAGAGCCGGCGGCCAACGTGACGGGCAGGCCGGCGCTCGCCCTGCGAGACAGGCTGCTGGAACGGGGCCGGGAACGAGGGATGAGCTGCGTGGCGCCTTGTCCGGGGTCTTTGGATTGCCCGATCGCGAGCGCCGGCGAGGGGAGAAGCTGCCACTCCTCCTGGCCTTGGGAACCCACCGGCCCCGTGGCCGCCTTGGCCAGGGCGGCCGGGCTCGACCGCGACTCGGCGAAAGCGACCTGGTTCGCCATGAAAAAAGCCCCGCCACCCGACGCCAAGCTTGAGGGCGGCGATCGACTGGCGGGCAGGATCGTCTCCGAATCCATGCTCAACAAAGCCGGCAGGGTACGGTATATTGTATGCACGGCTTCGGGGCTCGCCACGGTATCGGCCAAGAGAGGCGATTCAGGCGCCGATGGCGCAGGCTTTTTTTCGCTTCGTCGTGGGGACTGCATCGAAGCCCAGGCTCTGGAAAAGCGGGCGGGCGAAAACAGTTTCGGCTTCGCCGTCGGAACGAGGCTAAAAATCGCGCTGAAAGCCCCCGAAGCATGAAGAGCGCGACGACATAAGGAATATCGTGAAGCGGACACCAAGAATCGTATCCATCATCGGCTGGTCGGGCGCGGGCAAGACCACCTTCATCGAATCGGCGCTCGAGGAATGTTCGAAACGCGGCATAAGCGCCGCGGCAATCAAGAAATCGAGGCATGAGGCAGATCTTCCCCCCGACACCAAGGATTCGGCGCGATTTTTTGCCGCGGGAGCGAATCCTTCCATTTACCTGAGCGAATCGGAGATGGTCGTGCTCACCGCTCCTCCCGCCCCGATGGACGCGGACGCGATAGCCGCGCTTTGCCCCCTGGCGTCGATCATTTTCTGCGAAGGCCTCGCCGCGGAGGGCGCCCTTCGCGTCCTTGTCGCCGGCGCCGAAACCGAGGAGAAGGCCATAAAGCGCCCGCTCGCCGACATAGACATCCTCGTGGCGCGCGAGGCGGTCATGCTGGAACTGGCCAGAACCAGGAACATCAGGGCTTTCAGACCCGAAGATGTCGAGCTTTTTATCGATTCCATTATTTCTTGAGGAGGATGACGATGACCGAAGACGGAAAAGAAATCCACATCTACTGCGACGGCCAGGAACTGCCCCTGGTGCCCTTTGTCTCGAAGCTCTTCTTCGACACGATCACGGCCATGACAAGCGCGCTGAAAGGCGCGGAAAACGCTTCCACGGTGACGATCACCATCACCAAGCCATCCAAACAGGCATAAGCCGTGTCGGCATAAGGCGGTTCGGAATAAAAAAGGCAGGCGGAATCCTTTCGAGGATTCCGCCTGCCTTTCGTTTTCAGGCGCTGAACCTTCGGCGCCAAACGTTTATTTCAGGAACAGAGGCTTTCCTTCATAGTGGGTATGGAGGAGGTGGTGCGCCTTCGGGCTTCCCGGCGCCTCGAGGAACTCGGCGTATACCTGCTTGATGTAGGGATTGTTGTGCGAGCAGCGGTATTCCTGGTTCTCGTCGTGGTCGTAGAGGGCGCGCATGCGCTTCGTGCGGATCTCGTCGGTGGCCCCATAGGGCTGTCCGCCGCCGCCGATACAGCCGCCGCGGCAGGCCATGACTTCGATGAAATGCCAGGGCGTGTCCTTGCCTTCCTCGCGAGCCTTCCTGACCTGATCCAAAACCTGCTGGATGTTGCCCATCTGGTGAGCGACGGCCACGCGGATTTCGATGCCGGCGATGTGGACGCTAGCTTCCTTGATTCCGGAAATGCCGCGGACGGCGGTGAAGTTCACGTCCTTCAGATCTTCGCCGGTGACGAGGAAATAGGCCGAACGCAGAGCGGCTTCCATGACGCCGCCCGTCGCGCCAAAGATGGCGCCAGCGCCGGTATAGGGCCCCAGCGGGCTATCGGCTTCGGATTCGGGGAGATTGAGAAGGTCGATGCCGGCCTGCTTGATCATCCTCGCGAGTTCGCGCGTGGTGATGGCGACATCGACATCCTGGTATCCCGAGGAATACATGGTCTCGTCGCGATGCGTCTCATACTTCTTGGCGGTGCAGGGCATTATCGACACGGAGAATATCTTGGAGGGATCCACGCCGGCTTTCTGCGCCCAGTAGGTCTTGATCATGGCGCCCATCATCTGCTGCGGACTCTTCGCGGTAGAGAAGTTCGGGACCATGTCCGGATAGTATTTCTCCATATAGTCGACCCAGGCCGGACAGCAGGAAGTGATGAGAGGCATGGACCTTTCCTTCGTCGCGGCGCCGAGGCCGTTCTGGAGGGCCGAGGTCAGCCGTTTCACGAACTCGGTGCCTTCCTCGAGAATGGTGAGGTCGGCCGAGAAGTTCGTGTCGAAGATGGCGTCGAAGCCCATCCGCCTGAATGCCGTATAGATTTTCTTGGTGACGTCGGTTCCGGCCGGCAGACCGAAGGCTTCGCCGAGGGCGACGCGGACGGCCGGGGCAATCTGGACGACGCAGGTCTTGGCTTCGGGACCGGTCTTCATGAGGGCGTCCCAGACAAGCTGTGTCTGGTCGTTCTCGTAGATGGCGCCGACGGGGCAGTGCGCCGAGCACTGGCCGCATCTGATGCAGGGGCTTTCGCCCAGCTTGACGTCGGCGGCCGGGGCGATACGCGTGGATTCGCCGCGTCCGAGGAACTCGATGGCCCACACGTTCTGCATCTGCTGGCACACGGTCACACAGCGGCCGCAACGGATGCACTTTTCGGGATTGAGGATGATCGATCCCGTGGTGTCGTCGATCGGGAGATCGCGCAGACGCTTCGGGAAGGACTGCTGGCGGATGCCGAACTCCTGGGCCAGGGTCTGCAGTTCGCAGTCCTGGTTGCGGGGGCAGGCGAGGCAGTCGTCAGGGTGCGTGGAGAGAATGAGCTCTATCACCGTTTTGCGGATCTGCACAAGCTCGGCATCGTTCGTGATGACGCTCATGTTCTCCGAAACCGGGGTGCAGCAGGACCTGAGCATCTTGTTGCTGCCTTCCACCCTCACGACGCAGATGCCGCATGCCGCCCAGGGGGCGAGATCGGGATTGTAGCAGAGCGTGGGTATCTTGACGTTGGCTTTCTTGGCCGCGTCGAGGACCGTGGAGCCTTCGGCGACCTGTACCGCTATTCCGTTAACCTTGCAATTGATCATGGTAGTTTCTCCCCGTCCTTAGCTCTTGACCACTGCGCCGAATTTGCAGGCCTTGAAGCACTCGCCGCATTTCAGACAGCGCAAGGCATCGATCACGTGAGGCTGTTTTTTCTCGCCCGCGATGCAAGGCACTGGGCATTTGCGCGCGCAGAGCCCGCAGCCTATGCATTTCGCCGGATCGATCGAGTAGACGATGAGATCCTTGCATTTTCCAGCCCGGCACTTGTGTTCTTTGATGTGTTCGAGATATTCGTCCCTGAAGTGGCGGATGGTCGCCATCGTCGGATTGGCCGCCGAACCGCCTAGCATGCAGAGGGAGGCCTTCGTCATCGCCTTTCCTATCCTCTCCAGGCTCTCCAGGTCTTTTTCCTCGCCCTTGCCCTTGGTGATCTTGTCGAGGAGGGCATGCATCTGGTTGGTGCCGATGCGGCAGGGGGCGCATTTTCCGCAGGATTCGTCGACGCAGAAAGCCATGTAGAACTTGGAAACGTCGACGACGCAGTCGTCTTCGTCCATGACAATCATGCCGCCCGAACCCATCATGGAACCGAGGGCCACGAGGCTCTCATAGGAAATCGGGACATCGAGGTCTTTCTCAACGATGATGCCGCCTGAGGGTCCGCCTGTCTGGACGCCCTTGAACTTCTTGCCGTTCCTGATGCCGCCGCCGATATCGAAGATGATCTCGCGCAGCGTGGTGCCCATCGGGACTTCGATGAGGCCAGAGTTGTTGATCTTGCCGGTGAGGGCGAAGACCTTGGTTCCCTTGGACTTGTCGGTGCCGATGGAAGCGAACCATTCGGGTCCCTTCGTCATGATGACGGGAACGTTGGCCAGGGTTTCTACGTTGTTGATGATGGTCGGCTTGCCCCAGAGACCCTTGATGGCGGGGAATGGCGGCTTCGGGATGGGCATGCCGCGGTCGCCTTCGATGGATTTGAGCAGGGCCGTCTCTTCGCCGCAGACGAAGGCGCCGGCGCCCAGGCGGATTTCGACGTCGAAGTCGAAGCCTGATCCCAGGATGTTCTTGCCCATTAGGCCCATTTCCTTGGCCTGCTGGATGGCTACTTTAAGCCTTTCGATGGCGAGCGGATATTCGGCGCGAATGTACACATAGCCGCTGTTGGAACCGATGGCCTTTCCGGCGATCATCATCGCTTCCAGGATCGAGTGCGGATCGCCTTCGATCGTGGACCTGTCCATGTAAGCGCCCGGGTCGCCCTCGTCGGCGTTGCAGACGACGTATTTCACGTCGCTCTTGACCTTGCTGGCGGTCTCCCACTTGATGCCGGTAGGGAATCCCGCGCCGCCTCGGCCGCGCAGGCCAGAAGCCTTGACCGTATCGATGATCTGCTGGGGACTCATCTCGAAAAGAGCTTTCTCGAGGGCGACATAACCGTCACGGGCGATGTACTCCTCGATGTTCTCGGGGTTGATGACGCCGCAGTTGCGCAGGACGATGCGGAACTGTTTCTGGTAGAATTCGATGTCCTGGACTTTCACGTTATCGGCGGTCTTCTGGTCCTTCTTGTAGAGGAGCCTCTTGACTTCGCGTCCCTTGATCACCTGTTCGGCTATGATTTCCTTCGCGTCCTCGGGCTTCACTTCGACATAGAAGGATTCGGAGGGAAGCACTTTGACGATGGGGCCTTTTTCGCAGAAACCGAAACAGCCGGTCTTGACGATCTGCACGTCGTCTTTGACGCCCTGGAGCTCGGCTTCCTTTATCAAGGTGCGATAGATCTCGTCGCTCTTCGAGGATTCGCAGCCGGTGCCGCCGCAGACGAGAATGAAGTTCTTCTTCGCCATCATCTGCCTCCCTTAGGAGAATCGCCGGCCTTAGCGACTATATCGGCCGCCGGGCGGTCGAAAATATGATTGTCGAGCAGGGTATGCTCGATCAAGTGTTTCTGAACGAATTCCTCGGCCGTGTCCTTGGTCATCTTTCCGTAGATGACGGTGGGCATCCCGGGGAACAGCACTTCGACGGTCGGTTCCACATAGCAGAGTCCCATGCATCCGGTCTGTCTGATGAGAACCTTGTTTTCAAGGCCGTGTTTCTGTATCGAATCGACGAGAGCATCGAAGGTTAGCTTCGCGCCGGCGGCGATCCCGCACGTTCCCATTCCGACAATAATCTGGATGTCCTTGCCTTCCACATCCCGCCGCGCCAAGTCCTGACGTTTCGAATCACGAAGCGCCCGAAGCTCGTCGAGGGTCATCCTTGCCATAGGTCTACTCCTTCTTCCTGCGATCGCAAATATTGCTTCAGCAGAGCGAGCGAGGAAACCTCTTCGAGATTTCCAAGCGCCTCTGTCAACTCGCTCTTCTTAAGTTCGTACGAAGACCCGCCCCGCTTCCTGGAGATGGTCATCTCATGCGCTCCGGGCAGGCATAAAATCGTGAACAGCATTCCCGGCACGTCGCCCAAAGGAGGGCAATCCACGTTTTTTCTGTCGAAACGGAAAGCCACTTCGGTTCCCCGCCCCTTCTCCGAGCTAATGAAGAATTCCCCGCCGTCCTGGTCGGTGGCCTGCTTTAAAAAAGGCAGCCCGAGCCCCACCTTTCGGCCGGGATGTTTGCGCCCGTCGGTGACGAAGGGATCGAGGGCGCGCCGAAGCTGATCGGCATCCATCCCTTTCCCGTCATCGCTCACCCGGACGCTGACGTACGCTTCGTCTTCATCCAAAGCGACGCCTATGAACCTAGAGCCCGCCTCGCAGGAGTTCTGCACGATGTCGATCAGGAAATCGACGATTTCGTAGTGCATTGAAACGCCTGCCCGACGGACGCTAGGGCGTTCGTCAAAGATTCCTGTATTTTACGATGATATCCGGAAGTTGATCCTTGGTGACCTTGCCGTATACTTCGTCGTCCACCTGGATGACGGGGGCGAGACCGCAGCAACCGAGGCAGCGCACTTCGTCGATGCTGAAGAGGGCGTCGTCGGTGACATCGTCCCCGGAGATTCCCAGGATGGATCTCGCCTCTTCGACGATGTCCTGAGCTCCCTTAAGATAGCATGCCGTGCCCATGCACATGGCGATTCTGTGCTTCCCGGGCATCTTGGTCTTGAAGAAATGATAGAAGGTGATGACGCCGTATATCTTGGCCAGGGGAAGCCCGACCATTCTGGAGAGTTTTTCGGCCGCTTCGCGGGGGATATAGCCGAATTCGTTCTGGATACGGTGAAGCATCATGACGAGCCCACCGGGTTTCTTGCCCCATTCCTCGATAAAGCCGTTCAGTTCGCCCGAAAATTCGATGTTCGCAGCCGGCATGCCACTACCTCCACATTGCTATATATAAGTACAACTATATCGATAATAATATATTGACATTATACAAGTCCTTCATATTTTAGACAAGCCCCGATTGGGCTTCAACAGCATTTAATTATAGATAAAAATATATCGTTTAAGAAATAAAGCGTTGCGACAAACAAATTTGCCCATTCATGGTAATTATAATGACCTTTGTCGAAAAATCCATTATCATTCGTAGGAATAGGGCATTATGCCGGGCGCCAGGAACCGGAAGCAGCCCCAAGGAGGACGCATATGCAGGCGCAGTCCGATCAGAATCCCGAAATCTCGTCGCTGAACACCAAGGGGATCAGAATGACCGATTCGGGAAGGTACCCCGAGGCGATAGCCGTTTTTACCGAGGCGCTCTCCCTGAATCCGGGCCTGCCGGGCATCCTCTTCAACCGGGCCGAAGCTAAGCGGCTGACGGGCGATTTTCAGGGAGCGAGGCAGGACCTGCTGGAAGCGCTGCGCCTCAGCCCCGGGGAGCCGGACTTCATCCACGCCCTAGGCCTCCTTTCCTACGAGGAAGACGATTTCGCGAGCGCCGCCGATCTGTACGGGAACGCCATCGAGCAGCGCCCCGATTTCGCTCAGGCATGGAATGACCTGGGCGTCATACGCTTCAGAAAATCCGAATATGCCGAAGCGCGGAAATGTTTCGAGAAAGCGGTGGCCATCGACCCCGACATGGCCGAAGCCTGGTTCAACCTGGCCGACACCTACGAGGAACTGGGGCTCAGAATGGAGAGAGCCAAGGCGCTCGAAGCGCTCAAGAAAGCGAACATGATAAACGACTACCGGGATGAGTCCAGGGAATAGACGCTCGGTCCGGAAGGAATACCCTCGTTGAAAGAATCGGAAAAAATAGGGGAATATAGACTCATACGGCAGCTGGGGAGAGGAATCTCCGCCTCGACATGGCTCGCCAGCCCTGAGAATCCGGAGTCGGGCAAGCCCCAGGCCGTGCTCAAGGTGCTGGACCTCACCGAAACATCCTCCTGGAATATGGTGGACATATTCAGGCGCGAGGCCGAGGCGCTGAAAAGCCTCGCCCATCCAGGAATTCCCGGGTATTTCGACAGCTTCGAGGCCGAGTCGGAAGGTCGCCTGCGCCTCGTGCTCGCCATGGAATATATAGAAGGACAGGATCTCGAGAAAATAGTCAGGTCAGGCAGGAAATTCACCGAGGCCGATGTGGAGAGGATTCTGGCTGAGCTCTCCGAAATCCTCGCCTACCTGGGCTCCCTGCGCCCTCCCATCGTCCACAGGGACGTGAACCCGCGCAACATCATTCTCAGAAAAGATGACACGATCGCACTTGTCGATTTTTCCGGCGTCCAGGATGCCGTGCGGACGGCGCTTTTCCCCGGGGCTACCCTGGTGGGAACGGCGGGCTACATTCCCCTGGAACAGGTGGCCGGCAGGGCGACGCATCGTTCCGACCTCTACGGCGCGGCAGCGACGGCCGTCTTTCTCCTGACGGGCAGAAACCCGGCCGAGCTGCCCACGAGCGGCCTTAAAATTGACCTGAGCGGCATCGTCGACATTTCGCCGAGGCTGGACGGCGTCCTTTCCTCCTGGCTCGATCCCGACGTCAGCCGCCGGAGCCTTCCCGCGGCCAAGGCCGCCGCCATACTGCGCGGAGAGATCGAAGCGCAGAAAGCCGGGCCGAGAAAGCACGCAGGCGCGGCCTACCCCGAAAGCCTGCCCGACGAAAGCAGAGTCGTCATCGAGCGGACGGAGGATAGCACCAGCCTGACGATACCCCGCCCGGGCATCAAGGCATCGTCAGGTCCCGGCGTGATATTCGCGGCGGCCTGGATCGGCTTCATCGCTTTCTGGACGCTCATGACCTTGAGAATGCGGGCTCCCATGATGTTCCCCATGTTCAGCCTCCCCTTCTGGGGCGTCGGCATCTTCATGGGAAAAACCATCCTGGCGCCCCGGTTCACGAAATACGGCATTCTCCTGACGCGCGACGATTTCCATTTCCGCACCGAAATTTTCGGCCGCGAACGCATCGCTTCCTGGCCCCTCAAGGATATCGGCTCGATTCAGGTGGTGACTTCGCGCACGCAGGTCAACAACATCGCGGCCAAGGAACTCAAGATCGAGGCGGGCACGAAACAACTGATCCTGGGTTCAGGCCTCAGCGAACGCGAACTTCAGTATATGGAAAATTTTCTCAGGCAGGAGATTCTTCGCCTGCGCGACTCCTCCAGCGATTCTTCCCGGCCATAAAGAATTTGCGGTATTCGTCGCGCCATGATATTGTTTCGCGGTGCGCATCCGAACGAAATTTCTCGCCGTCCTCCTCGTTGAGCTGATAGGCTTCGTCGGACTCTCGGCGCTGTCGGTAACCACCTTCGCCCGCGTGAGGGAAATGAAGACGGTGGTGGAGAACGGGATGTCCCTGATAGCCCGTTCCCGCAGGGTATACAGCCTCCTCAAGGATGTCGTTTTTGACCTTTTCACCCCCGATTCCTACCAGGCGCTGAGATCGGTGGTCCTGGCTCCCCGGTCCCTGGTGACAGGCAAGGAATTCGCCCACGAAACAGGGCTGTTCCGCGACGAGTACGAGGTTTTCATGCGGGACGACATGATCACCTACATACTTAAGCGAAATCCCGAGCTTTCGTCGGCTTACGAGACGGCCGCTCCCCTCGCCGGCCAGGCCTTCGTGAAGTTCGAGCGCCTTTCCGGCCTTTTCGAGAGAGTCCGCGACCTTAGTCCCATTGAGGGAAAAGACCTCTACATGACGGTGCAGGAAAGCAAGGACGAATCCCTCTACGGGATTTTCGGCGAAATCCGCGATTCCTCTTTCTATCTCAACAATATCTTCGAAAGCTTCCTCAACCGCTTCGTCCGAGGCATAAGGCTCCAGGCTGAGAGCCTCGAGCGCGCCGCCACCCTCACCTTCGCCATAGCCGTTCTCCTCCTCGGAAGCCTCACCGTCATCGTCGTTTACCTCCTGAGCTCGGGAATACTCGTCTCCATACGCAGCCTGCAAAGCGCGATCGGGAAAGTAGCCGAGGGCGATTTCTCCGTCCACGTCCCCATAAGCAGCAAGGATGAGCTGGGAGCTCTCGGCTCGGCCTTCCAGCGCCTGGCCGATGACCTCAAGAAGAACGTCGAATCGATTCCGAGCATCCTGAAGGACGTCAACGAAGCGCTGCCCGAGGCGCCCGATTCCGAAACCATCCTCTCGATACTCTCCGACGCCCTTTTGAGGGAAGGCGGCGCGCGCAGCGTGTGCGTTTTCTCGCGCAAGGGCGGCGACCTGCAGCTCGCCGCGAAATCCGGCTTCGATTCCCTGCCCGCCTGGCCCAAGGGAGAGGCGAGATCGCTGGATGAGTTCCATAGAATCCTGCCGACGCCCAACGCCACCTTCTTCATCAAGGAACTGTCAGCCGAGAATTTCAGCCTCGGAACCTTGGGATTCGCGACCTCCATAGCCTCCCTCCTCGTGGTGCCGATGACGGTGCGCAGAAAAAACGCGGGCTATTTCCTTTTCGCGCGCGACGACCGCGGCTTCACCGACCTCGAGTTCTCGCGGCTCACCGCCATAGCCGACTACGCCGCCCAGGTTCTGGACAGCGTGGAAGTGCACGCCGCCCTCGCCGCCCGACACGACGCGGGCCTGGAGGCGCTGCAGGCCCAGATCCAGCCTCACTTCATATACAATGTGCTCACCTCGCTGATGGCCCTGAACCGCATGGGCGAGTCCGGGAAGCTGGAGGCGGCCATCATCGCGCTCAAGGACATGCTGAGATACGCGCTGGGCCACGACCAATGGACCACCGTCTTTGAGGAATTCGCCTTCCTGGAAAAGTACTGCGAGCTGCAGAAGCTCAGGCACGGAAACCGCTTCGATTTCGTGTTCGAAAGCGACGAAAGCACCGACGACATCCATATTCCCAAGCTCATCGTGCAGCCCCTCGTCGAAAACGCCTTCATTCATGGGTTGGAGCCCAAGATGGGTCCGGGCAGGCTTTTCATCGGGGCCCGGATCGAAAAAAACACCCTCGTCATGAAGGTGGAGGACGACGGCGTAGGCTGCGATCCGACATCGCTCGAGGCTGTAGGGAACGGAAGCCTCCTCCATGAAAGAGTGGGGCTGGGCAACGTGAGGAAAAGGCTGGAGCTCCTGTACAAGGACGCGAGGCTGGACCTGGCGGGCGCCGAAGGCCAGGGTTTCACCGCCATCGTCTCGATGCCGCTGGAGGAAAGCGAAAGAAAATGAAGGTAATCGTTGCCGACGACGAGGCTCCGGCCAGGTTCCTGCTGAAATCTTTTCTGCTGGACGAGGGTTTTACGCCCGAGGACATAGGGGAAGCGGGCGACGGCCTGGAACTCGTCGACATGGTCATGGCGGAAAAACCGCGGCTCTGCTTTGTCGATATCCGCATGCCGGGAATGGACGGGCTGGAGGCGCTGCGTCGCTGCGTTCCCACAGCCACAGGAACCTCCTGGGCCATCGTTTCCAGCTACAGCGAGTTCGAATACGCGCGCGCGGCGCTGAGACTGGGAGTCACCGAATACCTCGTCAAGCCCGTCGATCCCGGCGATTTTCACGCCTGTCTCGAACGTTTCAGGATGCTGCGTTCCAGTCCGGAACAGGATCCGGTGATCGCGCGCGTCCTGGAACATGTGGCGCGCAATTTCAACGCCGACGTCAGCATCGCCGATCTCGCGGAGATGACGGGGTTCACGCCCAATTACCTTTCGGCTTTTTTCCACAAGAAAATGGGCGAAACCTTCATGTCCTACCTCACGCGATTCCGGGTGAACGAGGCTAGGCGGCTCCTCCTGGAAGGCGGACTCTCCGTGGCCGAGGCCGCCCGCGCCGTGGGCTATTCGGACGTCCGTCATTTTTCGAGGCGCTACCGCGAACTCCTGGGCGCCTACCCATCGGAATGCAAGCCTGAGGGCAGGCAATAGTCCGGGATCGTAGAACAAGCACACCCGAATCGTAGACCCATGCTATTTCGCGTTTCTGGAAACGCCCTCATCATGTGACAGTACTCAAAATCTCCCAGGAGGCTTTTAATGAAAAAAGCGTTTCGTTTTGTAGCGTTGCTGCTCGTCTTCGCCCTGTTCGCCTCGGGCGCCGCCTTCGCCCAGCAGAAAATCCGCATCGCCATGGTCGTCAAAGGCCTCGGCAACGGTTTCTTCGAAGCCTGCCGCGACGGCGGCCAGGAAGCGGCCAAGGAACTCGGCAACGTCGAGCTCATCTACCAGGGTCCCGCCACCCCGACCGCCGAGGGACAGATCGAGATCATCGACTCCCTGATCGCCCAGCGCGTGGACGCCATCGCGATCTCCGCCAACGACCGCGACGCCCTCGTCCCCATCGCCAAGAAAGCGATGAAGGCTGGCATCAAAGTCATCTCCTTCGACTCAGGCGTGGCCAAGGACGGCCGCCTCGTCGACCTCGTTCCCTCCAAGGAAGACCTCATCGGCCGCCAGCAGGTGCAGCTGATCGCCGAACTCATCGGAAAGAAAGGCGAGATCGCCATCCTCTCAGCCACCAGCCAGGCCACGAACCAGAACGCCTGGATCGGCTGGATGAAGGAAGAACTGAAGAAACCCGAATACAACCAGATGAAACTGGTCGCGACCGTCTACGGCGATGACCTCTCCGACAAGTCCTACCGCGAAGCCCTGGGCCTCTTCGAATCCTATCCCAACCTCCGCGGAATCATCTCCCCGACCACGGTCGGCGTCGCCGCCGCGGGAAAAGCCATCGAGGACAAGGGCCTGAAGGGCAAGGTAGAACTCACCGGCCTCGGACTCCCCTCCGAGATGAAGTACTACACCGAGAAGGACATCTCCAGGAAATTCGCCCTGTGGAATCCCATCGACCTCGGCTACTCCGCCACCTACATCGCCTACGCCCTCGTGAAGGGACAGGTCAAAGGCAATGACGGTGACGTGGTAAAGGCAGGACGCATGGGCAACATCGCGATCGGCAAGGACGGCAACGCGGTCATGGGCGTTCCCTTCGTCTTCACGAAGGAAAACGTCGCCAAGTTCGCCAAGATGTTCTGAGTTTCGAAGCAGCTTCGATTTTTTACTGCCTTTGCCGCGGCGCGCCGGGCTTCCCGGCGCGCCGCGCGACGAGGCACTCTTCATTTCAGCGGTTCAACGTTTCAAGGAGGATCTCCAGTGGACTCGAACATTCTCGAGATGCGGGGCATCTCGATGTATTTCCCCGGCATCAAAGCCCTCGACGATGTGGACCTCTCGGTCCGGCCGGGTGAAGTGCACGCCCTGATCGGCGAGAACGGGGCGGGGAAGTCTACCCTCGTGAAAGTCCTCACCGGTCTCTACAGGCCTACGGCCGGGCGCATCGACTTCGAGGGAACCGAGCGGAAATTCTCCTCCACGGTCGAAGCCCAGCTGACGGGCATCGTCGCCATCCATCAGGAACCCATCATGTTTCCCGACCTGTCGGTCGCCGAGAATGTCTTCTCGGGCCATATGCTGAGGAAGCGCGGCATCGGCCTCCTCGATTGGCCCGGTATGCGAGCCAAAACCAGGGAGCTCTGCGCGCGCATCGAGCTGGACGTCGACCCCGACGCCATGGTTTCGGAACTCTCCGTCGCGCAGCGCCATATGGTGGGCATAGCGCGCGCCCTTTCGATGAACGCCCGCCTCCTCATCATGGACGAGCCAACGAGCGCCCTCTCGATACGCGAGACGGAGGATCTTTTCAAGATCGTCCGCCAGCTCCGCGACAGCGGTACGGCCATCCTCTTCATTTCCCACAAGTTCGACGAACTTTTCGCCATCGCGGACTCCTACACCGTGCTCCGCGACGGCAAGCTGATCGGCGCCGGCCTCATGAAGGACGCCACGATCGATTCCCTCGTCCGCCTCATGGCCGGCCGGGAGCTGAGCCAGATGTTCCCCAAGCGCAAGGCCGAGATAGGCGAGGAAATCCTCAGGATAGAGGGATTCAGCTCGGGACGCTCGTTCAAAGATGTCGGCTTTTCGCTCAGGAAAGGCGAAATCCTCGGCTTTTTCGGCCTCGTGGGCGCGGGGAGGAGCGAGATCATGAAATCTCTCCTCGGCCTCGACCCCCTCGATTCGGGCGAAATCTTCCTCGAAGGCAAGAAAGTCCGCTTCGCCGATCCCTGCGCGGCCCTCGCCCACGGACTCGCCTATGTGCCCGAGGACAGGCAGGGCCAGGGCCTCGTCCTGCCCCTCTCCATCGCGAACAATATCTGCCTGCCCCAGACGGCGAGCCTCTCCAAGGCCGGTTTCGTCGCCGGCAAAACTGAGGCCGCCCTCGCCCGCGAATACGGCGCAAAGATGGAGATCAGGGCGGCAGGCTGGGATGTCGAGGCGCTCACGCTTTCGGGCGGCAACCAGCAGAAAGTGGTCCTGGCCAAGTGGCTGGCCACCCAGCCACGCATCCTCATCCTCGACGAGCCCACGAAGGGCATCGACGTGGGGACAAAGGCGGCTGTCCACGAATTCATGTCGAGCATGGCGGCCGAGGGCATGGCCATCATCATGATCTCCTCCGAACTGCCCGAGATTCTGGGCATGTCGGACCGGGTGGCGGTGATGCACGAAGGCGAGCTCGTCGCCCTGATGGACCGGGCCGAGGCGAGCGAGGAGAAAATCCTCAGGGCCGCCACAGGCGCAGGCCGTGGCGATGCCACGGGCGCGGCCAAGGGCCTGGCGGGGGGAGCGAGATGAAAAAACTATTGAAGCGCAAGGAGACGACGCTCTGTCTCCTCATCATCATCCTCACGCTGGCGGTATCCCTGCGGGCTCCTGGATTCGTGGCGCCCAAGAGCCTCCTCAACATCGTCGTCGACTCCTGCATCCTCATCATCGTGGCCATCGGGCAGTTCGGCGTCATCCTCATCGGCGGCATCGACATCTCGGTGGGCTCGACGATGGCCCTGGCGGGCATGGCGGCTGCCATGCTCAACCAGTTCCAGCCGGGACTGCCCACGGCCTTCTTCATGCCCTTCAGCATCGCGGCCGGCGCGGCGCTCGGCGGCATCGGCGGCATCCTCGTCGCCTTCGGAAAACTGCCCCCTCTCATCGCCAGCCTCGGCATGATGAGCGCCTACAGAGGTCTCGTATTTCTCCTCTCGAAGGGGCAGTGGGTGACGGCCAACGAGATGACGGAAGGCTTCCGCAAAATCCCCGAAGGCTTGAGCCTCGGCCTGCCCCACATGTTCTGGGCGGCTCTCGCCGTCGCCTTGCTGGCGCATCTTTTCATGCGTTATACACGATCAGGCCGGGATATTTACGCCATCGGCGGCAACCCGACGGCGGCCCGATTCGCCGGAGTGAGCCAGAAGAAAGTCGAAATCATCGTCTTCGTCATTTCGGGAGCCCTCGCCGGCCTCGCCGGCCTTCTCTACGTCTCGCGCTACGGCATAGCCCAGAACGAGACGGCTTCCGGATTCGAGATGCAGACGGTGGCGGCGGCCGTCTTGGGCGGCGTCAACATCGCGGGAGGCTCGGGGACCATACTCGGCGTCGTCCTGGGCTCCCTCTTCCTCGGCGTCGTCAACAACGCCCTCCCCGTCCTGCGGCTCTCGCCCTTCCTCCAGATGGCCATCCAGGGCTTCATCATCCTGACGGCGGTGGTCGCCAACACGATCATCGACCGACGCAACAAGAAAGCCTTCGCGGCGGGGAGGGCACGATGAGCGACTCAGGCACGGGATTCGTCGAGACGACGAGGCTCACAAAGTTGAGCGGCCCCAGAAAGTTGGCCGATTTCCTTCTCCGCTGGGAGTCGATGCTCTTCCTCATTTTTATCTTCGTGTTCGCGGGCAACTCCCTTCTCTCCCCCTATTTCCTCGATCCGGTGAACCTCTTCGACACGACCTTCAACTTCATGGAAAAGGCCGTGATGTCGCTGCCGATGATGTTCGTCATCCTTCTCGGCGACATAGACATATCCGTATCGTCCATCATTTCCCTCTCGAGCCTCTTCATGGGCATGGCGAGCGCGGGCGGCGCCGACACCCTCACCATCGTGGCCATAGGCCTGGGCGTCGGCCTGCTCGCCGGCCTCTTCAACGGCCTCCTCATCACGAAGCTCGCGATTCCCTCCATCGCCGTGACCCTCGGATCTTCCTCCCTCTTCAGGGGGATAGCGAACGCGGTGCTGGGCGACCAGGCGTACACGAAGTACCCCGCGAGTTTCGCCTATTTCGGCCAGGGCTACCTGGGCAAAAGCCTCGTGCCCTTCGAACTTCTCGTCTTCCTCGTGGCGGCCGTCTTCTGCGGCATCATTCTCAACAAGACCGTGTACGGCCGCCACGTCTACGCGGTAGGCAACAACAAGACGGCGGCGCGCTTCTCGGGCGTCCCCGTCGACAAGGTCAGGATGATAGCCTTCGCCGCGAGCGGGCTCGCGGCCGGCATCGCCGCCGTCATGCTCACCTCGCGCATCGGCTCGACGCGGCCCAATATAGCCTCGGGCTGGGATACGGACGTGATCACTATCGTCGTCCTCGGTGGCATAGCCATCACGGGCGGCAAGGGCAACATCGCCGGCGTCATAATCTCGAATTTCCTCCTCGGCTACATGAAATTCGGCATGGGCGTCTTGAATGTGCCCGGAAAAGTGATGAATATAATCACGGGCGTCCTTCTGGTCGTCGCTATCCTCCTGCCCAAGTTCACCGACGGACTTAGGGCTTCCTTGAGGGCGGGACGGGCGAAATCCGGGGCGCGAAGCGGAGTAAAACGATGAACAGGAAGAACGACAAAGCGACCTTTGAAAACGCCGTCGAGCGATACGGGGAACTGGGTGTCGACGCGGAAGCGGCTCTTGTCGCCGCCGCCGCCCTGCCCCTCTCCCTCCACTGCTGGCAGGGCGATGACGTGGGCGGCTTCGAGCGCGCCGGCGCCTCCCTCGACGGCGGCGGCATACAGGTGACGGGCAACTTTCCGGGCAAGGCGCGGAACATAGGCGAACTGCGGGCTGACATCGACGAGGTGCGCGCCCTGGTGCCAGGCGCCTTGCGACTCTCCCTCCACGCGATCTACGGGGAATTCGGCGGCAAGGCCATCGACCGCGACGCCCTCGAACCTGCCCATTTCTCAGGCTGGATGGACTGGGCCAAGTCCCGGAACCTTCCCCTCGACTTCAATCCCACTTTATTTTCCCATCCGCTGGCGGCTTCGGGATGGACCCTCTGCAGCCCTGAATCTTCCGTGCGCGATTTCTGGGTCGAGCACGCGAAGCGCTCCCGGCGCGTCGCCGCGTCCATGGGAGCCGCCCAGGGCTCGCCTTGCGTCAACAACACCTGGATTCCCGACGGCTCCAAGGACAAGACAGCCTCGCGCGGGGACTACAGGGCCAGGCTCATCGAGTCCCTCGACCGCGTCTATGAGGAAAAAATTTCCGCCAGCCTCGTGGAGGATGCCGTCGAAGGCAAGCTCTTCGGCATCGGAGCCGAATATTTTACCCCCGGCTCCCACGACTTTTACCTCGGCTACGCCGCCACGCGCCGGATATTCCTCACCATGGACATGGGGCATTTCCATCCGACGGAAAGCGTCGCCGACAAGGTCTCGGCCGTCCTGCCCTTCGTTCCCGGCCTCCTCATCCACCTTTCCCGTCCCGTGCGCTGGGACTCTGACCACGTCCTCGTCAACGGGGACGAGCTGGCCGAAGTGGCCGAGGAAGTGGTCCGATCTGGCCGCCTCGACAGGATCAGGCTCGGTCTCGATTACTTCGACGCGTCCATCAACCGCATCGGCGCCTGGGCCATAGGGGCGCGGGCGGCGCGCAAAGCCTTCCTCAAGGCCTTCCTCGAGCCGCGCGAGGTTCTGGCCGCCGCAGAGGCTCGCGGCGACGGATTCGCGCGCCTCGCCCTCTTCGAGGAGGAACGAGGCCTGCCCTGGGGAGCCGTCTGGGACGAATTCTGCCGACGCGCCGACAAGCCCACCGACCGCGAATTCTCAGGCGAAGTGGCTTCATATTCGAAGACCGTTCTCGCGTCGAGGAGCTGAGCGTCATGGCCGACACCAAAAATAATTCCCCGAACGAAAACAGGGCCGCCGCTCGAGCGGCGGCCCTCGCGCGCCTCGTCCTCATCTCGAGACGCTTCGGCGGCGACTCGGCCTGGGTCCTCGCCGGCGGCGGCAACACTTCCTGGAAGACGGCCGACAGGCTCTACGTGAAGGCTTCTGGCTTCGCCCTCGGCTCCATCGACGAATCGGGCTTCTGCGAAATGGACCGCGCCCGCCTCGACGCCATATGGGAAAAGACCTACCCGGCCGACAGCGCCGCCCGCGAGAAGGAAGCCCTCGCCGACCTCATGGCCGCCAGGGTTCCCGGCGAGACGAAACGCCCCTCGGTGGAAACACTTCTCCACGGATTTTTTCCGCAGGCATTTGTCGTGCATACCCATCCGGCCATCGTCAACGGCCTCACCTGCGGCCAAGGCGGCGAGGCTGCCTTCCGGCGCCTTTTCGGCGACGAGGGCATCTGGGTACCCCTGGTCGATCCCGGCTACATCCTCGCGAAAACCGTGAGCGGCATTTTCGCCGAATTTAAAAGTAAGAAAGGCAGGGCGCCGGCCTTCATGTTCATGCAGAACCACGGCCTTCTGGTCGCGGGCGAAAGCCCGGAAGAGGTGGAAGCCCTATCGGATTCGATCATCGCGAAACTCAAGGCCGAAATCGCGGGCCGAAGGCCGAGCGCCGGTGCCGCCGCGAATGCCGAGCCCGACGAAAGAGCCGTGGCCGCTGACTTAGCCGCTGACGCGGGCGCCGTCGCCGGATTCCAGGCCGCCCTGGGCGCCCTCGCTGGCGCCGACGCCGCCATACTGCACCGCGCCGACAGGATGATTGTGGGATTCGCCGCCTCGGCCGCGGCTTTCGCGCCGCTCTCCCAGCCCTTCAGCCCCGACCACATCGTCTACGCCGGCCACGAATACCTGCGGGTCGACGAGGTCGAAGACCTCGCCGACGCCTGGGCCGACTATCTGAAACGGAACGGCAAGGCACCGCGCATCGTCCTCGCCAAGAACATCGGAGCCTTCGCGATCGGCCAGGGCTCGCGCGAAGCGGCCGCCCAAGCCGCGTCGCGCGCACTCGAACTCTTCGTGGATTCCTGCAAGGTGGCCATCTACAGCCTAGCTTTCGGCGGCCCCCGCCCCATGAGCCCCGAATCTGTCGCCTTCATAAGGAATTGGGAAGTCGAAAGCTATCGATCATCGATCGCGGCGCGCTGAATGGCGCCCCGCGGCATAACGGTATACAGGAGAAAAGCATGGAACGCAAAGCATTCGTCATGAAACTGAAACCGGGATACGAAGCCGAATATAAACGCCGCCACGATGCCATCTGGCCGGAAATGCTGGCCGAGCTCAAGGCCGCGGGCATATCCGATTATTCCATCTATCTCGACCCGGAGAGCCATTTCCTCTTCGCCGTCCAGACCCGCGCCGACAATTCCACCGCCAACGACCTCCCCGGCAAGGCTATCGTGCGGAAGTGGTGGGACTACATGGGCGACATAATGGAGACGAATCCCGACCATTCTCCGGTATCGAAATCCCTCTCTCCCGTATTTCATATGGATTGAGGCGGTTTTCCGCTTCCGCAAAGCGCGGCGACGCCCTATAATCCAGAAGAAGAGCGAGGCCGCCGGTTCCCTACGACAAAACCACAAGCGGCCAAGGAGACACAGATGAAAAGCTTCCGCATCCTCATCCTGGCGGCGCTGATCGCCGTCCTAAGCATGCCGGCCTTTGCCCAAGCGGCGCCTTCGGCGGCCCCCAAGGCAGCCGGATCGAACCTTACCATAGGCCTCGTCATGGTTGGTCCCTACAACGACCGCGGCTGGAGCCAGGCCAATTACGACGGCATGCAGTATGTCCTCGCCAAGGTACCGGGCACCAAACTCGTCTACATCGACAAGGCCAACTCCGCCGACAGGCCGGGCACCACGGTGTCCCAGCTCGCGGAAAGCCTCGTGGCGCAGGGCGCCAAGCTCATCTGCTTCTCCTCTGACGACATGATGGACGAAGCGGTCAAATTCGCTTCCGCCCATCCCGATATCTTCGTCATCATGACCACGGGCGATCAGCAGTGGAAGGAAGGCAAGGCCTATAAGCCCATGGCCAACATGATCAACATCATGGGCAAGATGGAATACATGAAGATGGCAGCCGGCGTCGCCGCCGCCCTCACCACCAAGACTGGCCAGATCGGCTTCCTCGGCCCCCTCATCAACGATGAGACGAGGCGCCTGGCCGCTTCCGCCTACCTCGGCGCCAAGTACGCCTGGGTCAACTATCTCAAGAAAGACCCCGCCCAGCTCAAGTTCCGCGTTACCTGGATCGGCTTCTGGTTCAACATCCCCGGCGTCACCGCCGATCCCACCCAGGTGGCCGACGAGTTCTTCAATTCGGGCTGCGACGTCGTCATCTCTGGCATCGACACCACGGAAGCCGTGGCCGAAGCCGCCAAGTTCACTGCCCAGGGCAAGCAGGTATGGGCCATCCCCTACGACTATTCCAAGGCCATGGACGAGGGCAAGGGCGTTTCCCTCGGCGTTCCCTATTTCAACTGGGGTCCCGCCTATGTCAAGGCCGTGAAAGAAGCCATGGCAGGAACCTGGAAAGCCCACTTCGAGTGGAACAGCCCGGACTGGAAAAACATCAACAATCCCGACACCTCGGCCGTGGGCTTCAACAAGGGCGCCCTCAGCAAGACCGCTTCCGACGGCGTCGACAAGTTCGTAGGCGAACTCGCCAAGGGCCTGAACCTCTGGAGCGGGCCGCTGAACCTTCAGGACGGATCCGTCTATCTCAAGAAAGGCCAGAAGGCCACTGACCAGCAGATATGGTATCTGCCCCAGCTTCTCGAAGGCATGACGGGACAGAGCGTTTCCAAGTAACGAAAGGATAGAGCGAAACAGAGGCAGCTCGAGGGATCGAAAGGTTTCCTCGGGCTGCCATATTTATTTTTTTCAAAGGTGCCCAATGACGATTGAACTGCGCGGCATAACCAAAACCTTCGGCGCCCTCAAGGCCAACGACACGATTTCGCTGACCATTCCCCCCGGCAGCATCCAGGGCATCCTGGGCGAGAACGGGGCCGGAAAAAGCACGCTGATGAAGATATTTTCGGGCTTTCTACGCCCCGACTCGGGCGAAATACTCTTCGACGGACGGATCCTACGCATCGACTCCCCCGACGACGCGATAAAGAACGGCATCGGGATGCTCCACCAGGACCCCCTCGACTTTCCCCCCTTCAGGATCATCGACGATTTTCTCCTCGGGAGCCCGGGAGGCCTCGTGCCGAATCGCCGCAGGGCGCTCGCCGACTTTTCCGCCCTCTCGGCCCGTTTCGATTTCAGCCTCTCCCCCGACGCCCGCGTCGCCTCGTTGACGGTCGGCGAGCGCCAGCAGCTCGAGATCCTGCGCCTGCTCTGGCTGGGCGCCAAGGTCCTCATCCTGGACGAGCCCACCACCGGCATAAGCCAGACGCAGAAGGAAAAACTATTCGCGGCCCTCCGCAAACTCGCTTCCGAAGGCATGACGGTCTTTTTCGTCTCCCACAAACTCGAGGATGTGGAAGCCCTCTGTTCGAGGGCCGCCATTCTCAGGCAGGGCGCCCTCGTCGGCGCCGTGGAAGCGCCCTTTGACAAGACGGCCCTCGTGCGCATGATGTTCGGCAAGGAAGTGGAGCTCGCGCCCAAGTCCAGGACAGTCCCGGGGAGGAAAGTGCTCACCGTCAAGACCGGTTCCGTGGACTCCATCCGCCTCAGGATCAAGGACGTGAACCTCGAGGTCAGGGCGGGAGAAATCATCGGCATCGCCGGCATGGAAGGCTCGGGCCAGGATCTCTTCCTGAGAGCCTGCGGAGGCCTCGTAGAGCCCGCGGGCGGGCAGTTCTGCCTCGATGAGGACGAACGACCGATGAACGGCAAAACCTACCACGACTACAAGCGGATGGGCGTCGCCTACCTGCCCGCGGCGCGGCTCGAGAAGGGCCTCGTGCCAGGCCTGACCCTCTCCGAGCACTTTATTTTGTCCACAAAGATGGGCGGAGCCTTCATAGACCGGCAGGCCGCCGGCGCCCTGTCGGAAGCGCGCATTTCGGCCTTCAACATAAAGGGCAGGCCCGACAGCCCCGTGGAATCCCTCTCCGGAGGCAATCAGCAGAGGGCCTTGCTCTCCCTTCTTCCGGAAACCGCCAGCCTCATCCTCGTGGAGCATCCCACGAGGGGCCTAGACATCGAATCCACCATCTATATCTGGGGCAAGCTGAAAGAGCGCTGCTCATCGGGCACGGCCATCCTTTTCCTGTCCTCTGATCTCGACGAAATTCTCCAGTACAGCGACAAGGTCCTCGTCTTCTTCGCGGGCAAGGTCTCCCCCGCCATAGACTCAAATTCGCTCAACGTCCAGAAGTTGGGCGAGCTTATCGGCGGCGTCGGCTGGGAATCATTCGAGGAGGCGAGCCATGCGTGACGACAAAGGCACGAAACTGGCCTTCGGCGCGGGATCAGTCTTCCTCGCGCTTCTTTTAACGTCGGCCATCGTCGCCCTGACGGGCAATGATCCCCTCCAGGCATACGGGAACATCATCCAGGGAGCGGTCGGATCGCCCAACGTGGCGGCCAACGTTTTCGTCTCCTGGGTGCCCCTCATCCTCGCCACGGCGGGACTTCTCTTCACCTTCACCGGAGGCCTGTGGAACATCGGCATCGAAGGGCAGATAACCCTGGGCGCCATATTCTGCACCTGGGCGATGCGCGTCCTTCAGGGCACGGCTCTCCCGCCTGGCGCTGTCATCGCGCTTTCCGTCGCCGCGGGCATGCTGGGCGGCCTCCTATGGGCTCTCCTCGCCGGCGTCCTCAAGACCTTCGGCGGCGTGAACGAGATATTCGGAGGCCTCGGGCTCAACTTCGTGGCCACGGCCCTCAACCTCTGGCTCATCTTCGGGCCATGGAAACGCCCCGGCGTCGCTTCCATGTCGGGCACCCTCCCCTTCGAGCCGGAACTTTGGATGCCGACACTCTCGGCCCAATCAAGGCTTGCCCCGATACCGCTTGCCATAGCCGCGGTCACCATCGTCATCGCCCTGGTACTGCTGAGGGGCAGCTATTTCGGCCTCAAGCTCAAGGCTGTGGGGAAGAATCCGAAATCGGCATACCTTCTCGGCATCCCAACTTGGCAGCACATGCTCCTCTCCTTCGCCCTCTGCGGCGCCTTCGCGGGCCTCGCCGGGGCCGTCCAGGTGACCTCGGTCTACCACCGCCTCATCCCTTCGATCTCGAGCGGCTACGGCTACACGGGCCTCATGGTGGCCATGCTCGTCAACTTCAGCCCCGTATGGGCCGGCCCCGTCGCCCTCTTCTTCGCCGCCCTCACCGTGGGCTCGATACAGCTACCCATCGTGCTCAAGCTCGATTCGTCCCTCGCAGGCGTGATACAGGGCTTCCTCGTCCTCTTCGTCCTCATCGGCAACGGCCTGAGGATGAAGTTCCAGAAAAAGAGAGGGAATCCATGACCAACGACGCGCTGTTATTCGGCCTTTCCGGGGTGTTGAGCTCCTCGGCGCCCATCCTCTTCGGCGTCCTCGGCGAGACCATCACCGAAAAAGCCGGCGTCTCGAACCTGGCGATGAACGGCATGATTCTCCTCTCGGCCATGGGCGGCTTCGCCGCCTCCCTCGCCACGGGCAGCCTCGCGCTGGGATTCCTCGCGGGAGCGGCTATCGGCGCGGCCGTAGCCCTCGTCGTCGCCTTCACGAGCATCACCCTCAAGCAGTCCCAGGTGGCCGTCGGCTACGTCCTCGCCATGCTCTGCCGCGATCTCGCCTACTTCCTAGGCAACCCCATCATGGGAATGCCCGGCCCGCGCCTCAACCTCCTGCCCATACCGGGCCTGAGCTCCATCCCCGTGGTCGGCACTCTCTTCTTCCGCCACGACATCGTCACCTACTCGAGCTTCCTCCTCATCATCCTCTCCTGGTTCTACATGGAGCGGACGAAGCCAGGCATCATGCTGAAAGGACTGGGGGAGAATCCCAAGGCGGCCTACGTGCGCGGGGCGAACGTCAACCGCCTGCGCTACGTCTACACGATCCTGGGCGGAGCGATAGCCGGCCTCGCCGGCCCCATCTATTCGCTCTCGGTGAAGGCGGGCTGGAAAGGCACGATTTCGGGCTTGGACGGCATAGGCTGGATCATCCTCTCGATCACCATATTCGGCGGCTGGACGCCCTTCAGGGCCGCGATCGGGGCCTATTTCTTCTCGCTCCTGCAGTGGCTCGGCCTCGTCCTGCAGCCCCTCATGCCCAACGTCCCCTCGCAAGTCCTGCAGGTCGCGCCCTTCCCCCTCATGATTCTCACCCTCCTCCTCGTCAACATCAGCAACGCCGAGTGGGTGGAGAGAACACTCTCGCGGCTGCCCGAATCCGTGCGACGCGACGTGGCGAAGGTTCTGATGGCGCTCAACGCCACGCCGCCCGCGGCGCTGGGCATGCCTTTCGACAAGGATGAGTAGATAAGAATTGCTGGAGAGGAGGAGCCGTGCGCGTAGCCCTGGTACAGAACCACCCCGTTTTCGGCGAGAAAAAGGCCAATGTGGAATCGCTCATCGCGCAGATGGAGTCAGCGCCGGTCGACCTCTACATCCTCCCCGAGCTGTGCTACTCAGGCTACCAGTTCGTTTCCGCGGAGGAAACGGCCAGCCTCGCCGATCCGCTCAAGAGTAAGTCAATCAACGCGTTCAGGAAGGCAGCGCGACAACTTGACGCGGGCATCGTCTTCGGCTTTCCGGAAAAGGCCGCAGACGGCAGGCTCTACAACTCTTCCCTCGCCATCCTTCCCGACGGGCGGGAATACCTGTACCGGAAAACCCATCTTTTCTACAAGGAAAGACTCTTCTTCACGCCAGGCGATCTCGGCTTCACCCTTTTCGAATTCAGGGGAGCTAAGGTAGGCATGGCCATCTGCTTCGACTGGTTCTTCCCCGAGAGCTTCAGGACCCTGGCCCTCGCCGGCGCCGACATCATCGCCCACTGCTCCAACCTGGTGATGCCATCCTGCCAGCAGGCCGACTTTGCCCAAGCCCTCCAGAACCGCGTCTATATCGCCACGGCCAACCGCGTCGGCACCGAGGCTCGCGAAGCCGAAGCCCTCACCTTTACGGGAGAGTCGGTCCTCGTGTCGCCCAAGGGAGAGTACCTCCTGCGCGGCCCCAAGACCGAGGAGGCCGTCCTCGTCGCCGATATCGACCCCAGCCTCGCGCGGAACAAGCGCATCAACGCCATGAACGACGTCTTCGCCGAACGCAGGCCGGAGTTCTACAATACCTGATTCTTCAGTTTTGCCTGACTGAACACTCAAAATCACACATTAGGTCAAGATAATGTGATTTTTTTCACATAATCTTGATCTAATAGTGTATACTCTATAAAACAGGAGAACGGAATGGAACGAGATGTCATGGCAGATCTTGTGCGATGGAAGGATTCCCGACACCGAAAACCTCTTGTCATGAGAGGACTGCGTCAGGTAGGAAAAACCTGGATTCTCAAGGAATTCGGCACAAAATACTACGAAAATCTGGCATATTTTAACTTTGAGGAAAGGCCGGAGATAGCCTCTTTCTTCGAAACCACAAAGGATGCAGGAAGAATCATCTCCAATCTTTCCATGTTGCATGGTCAGCCCATCCATCCTGGCAAGACGCTTATCGTCTTCGATGAAATACAGGAATGCAACTCCGCGTTGAACTCGCTGAAGTATTTCCAGGAAAATGCCCCCGAATACCATATCGCCTGCGCGGGATCGTTGCTGGGAATCGCGCTATCGAAGCCAAGCTCCTTTCCAGTCGGGAAGGTGGATTTTTTAAATATCCGGCCTATGTCGTTTTCGGAATTCCTCGCCGCCAATGGAGACAAGAATCTTGTCGAGTACCTGCATGGCCTGGAGTCTATCGGTCCCATTCCAGAAGCTTTTTTCAACCCGCTTATTGAAAGGCTCAAGGCATATTTCGTGACGGGAGGCATGCCAGAATCGATTCTAGCTTGGACAGAACATCGAGATGCAGGGCGGGTTCAGGAGGTGCTGAGCGCAATATTGGATGCCTATGCGCTCGATTTTTCGAAGCATGCGCCGGTAAAAGATATCCCCAAACTCGGCATGATCTGGAATTCCATTCCTTCCCAGCTAGCCAGGGAAAATAAAAAGTTTCACTATAATGCGATGAGGACGGGAGCAAGGGCTCGGGAATACGAAGACGCCCTCGCGTGGTTATGCGACGCGGGGCTCGCCCATAAGGTGTTCAGATGTTCGAAACCCGGCCTTCCTTTGTCGGCATATGAAGACGGATCGGCATTTAAAATCTATATGGCCGATGTGGGAATACTACGTCGTAAGGCTCAGCTGGATCCATCGGCCTTCGGGGATGGCGTACGTCTTTTCACGGAGTTCAAAGGCGCGTTGACGGAAAACTATGTCTTGCAAGGATTGGTTGAACTGCTGGGCGAGACTCCTCGATACTGGAGTTCTGGTGGACTAGCCGAAGTGGATTTTCTCATACAATGGAAAAACTTGATAATCCCCGTAGAAGTGAAGGCCGATCGAAATGTACGTTCAAAAAGTTTGGCTCTCTATGGCCAGAAATATAGTGCCGACACGCCGATCAAGATACGATTCTCCCTGAATAATCTTCGACTGGATGGGAATATTCTCAATATACCTCTTTTCATGATCGACGAACTGAAAAGACTTCTCATCCTCGCTCTCGAGCAGCAGGCTCAGCCGAACAAAGCCCCCCAACCAAAAGCGTAGAGAAGCCCTGCGGCCAGGAAGAGAAGGCTGAAGCGCCAATTCCAGCGAAGGGCTACGTCGACGGCCTTGGTGTCGATGAGCCTGGAAATAGTCATGATGACGCCGGCGAAGGGCGTGACCATGTAGGCCGCCGCCCCGCCGACGGCCAGGGAAAGCGCCACCGTGATGGGCGGGAGGGGAAGGGCTATGAGGGCCAGTACCTTTCCGAACAGCAGGATCGTGATGAAGGGATGCAGCCCGATAATGGAGCCCGCGACGATCCCCAGGGCGATGAAGATGATGGAAGCGGCGCCCAGGGAGCCAGCGGCGGCTTTGAGGAAGGGCGCTGCCCGCTCGAGCAGGCCCGACACCTCGAGGGCGCCCGAGAATACGCCCATGGCGACGAAGAAAGGCGCTATGTCTGCCACCTTGAGGGTGCCCTGGAGCCACTGAGTCTTGAGGGCTTCTTTCATGCCCGGCTTCTTGGCCTGGCTCACTATCCAGCAGATGACGATGAGGGCGCCCGCCAATACCGTCCGCCCCGACGCGGCACCGATATGGAACCATTCCAGAAGGGCGGCAGCCAGGACAAAGGCTCCCGCGACGACGAGGATATGGACGATTCTGCCGCCGCCAGCCACTTTTTCCGGTCCCGGCAGCTGGCCGACCAGGGCTTCGGCGCCGGCGAAGTCCTCGGCATCGCGGCGCTCTGCCGGCAGCTCTTCCTTTTCCTGCTTACCGAAGACTTCCGCGAAATAGGATACTCCCATCCCCAGGCAGGCCAGGATGAAGCCGGGCACGAATACCTTCGACCATGTCAGCCCGCTCGCCTGCACCACGAGGGAGAGGTTCACGGCTCCCGGCGACCAGAGGGCGGCAAGAACATAGCCCCGCGTGGATACTCGGGCGTAAAAGCGCCTCCAGTCCGAGACTCGAGCCTTCAAGGTTTCCTCGAAGAGGCCCACCGTCACGGGGAGAGCGCCCAGATTGAGAAAACAGGCCAGGATGTGGATCGTGAAGGTCATGAAGAGAAAGAGTGAAGATGTGCGCTTGAACCTGCCTTCCATCCAGGATTTGATGGCCATATCGTAGCCGCCCACCTTTATCGGAACGATGAAGGTCTGCATAACGGCCACGATGGCGATGATGTTGGTCATGGAGGATGCCGACTTCATCCAGACATCGAAGGGCTGACGCCCCAGGGCGAGCATGGCAATCCCGAGGGCAAGGAATACGATGGCGGCTTTCTGGAAACCCTTGCTCATCAAGGGAAAGCCCGATACGAGAGCCGCCGCGGCGGCCAGGAACAGAAGCCAGCCCGACTCCAATCCGAAAAGCGTTCCGCCCAGATTCAGGGCAATAATGGTGAAAACACTGACGCGGAACAGACTCTTCATCGAAATTCTCCCAAGATATGTGCTTGAGAGGATTATAGCAGAAAACCCTTCAATCGTTCGATGCTTTCCGGCGCCGATCCCTCATAATGATTGTTGACGTCGATCCGGACCTCGCGCCCCGACGCGACCAGGTCCGAGACCATGGCCGCTATATGGGGAAGCTCGGGCTTCGGATCGATGATCCTGTCCCAGCGTCCGCCCGAGGCTTCCTCAATCTTCTTCCGGTCGCCGCCGAGCAGGCGAATGATGACGAGATCGTTAAGAAGCCTCGAGTAGCGCGTGTAGAGCTCGACGATGGGCGGCATATACAGCTTTTCCGAGAAGACATGCGAGACCTTGGCTTCAGCCAGGAAAGAGAACCAGGCTTCGTCGATGTAAGGCCCGTTGCGCGGCTCCAGGGCGATGGGAATATCCCTGGGCACGCGATCGAGAAAGGCGCGCAACGCATCGATGAAGGCTTGCTGGCCCGGCATCTTCTGGCGGTTTAAATACTCGAATTCGAGGATGATAGCGCCGACTTGGCCCTTGATCGGCGCAAGCCTTTCAAGGAAGTGACCGAAAAGCTCGGCCGAGAGGAATGCGGGATTCGGCTCCATGCCGCCCCGCTTATGCGTAAGCGTGATATCCCGGGGCGCCTTGACGATGAAGCTGAACCCCGGATCGACGGCGGCCGAGTACTCCTCAACTTCCCTGATGGTCGGAATCTTGTAGAACCAGGAATCGACTTCGACCATCCTGAAGCGCTTCGCGTACGTGGCAAGGTAGTCGATGGATCGCGGTTCAGGCTGGTCGTACACCAGCCCAACCCAGGAGTCATAGTTCCAGGAACAGGTGCCGATGTGGAGTGGCATATATTAAGAATATAGCATTCAAAAAGTGCAAACTAAAGAGCAAAGACTATTGCGAGATTGATATCTTGAGTAATTACGTAAGGATAAATTCTTTTTAAACAAGAATTGAGGCTTGCATGGATTCCGGAGTGGGGTAGAATGATGGCTTAGGAGTTATACGGAACACACGAATTGTTGTTAGAAAGACGCCTCCGGCGCCGGGGATGAAGAATCTATATTGGAGCGTACTATGCATATCAAGAAAATCGTTGGTGACAAATGCTATCTTTCTCCAATCGATCTCGAAGACACTAATCTCTATCTCGAGTGGCTGAACTGTGAGGATGTTTACAAATACCTCCTTGTAGGAACAAGCGTTCTTACCTATGAAACTGAGAAAGAAGCCTTGATTAGGCTTTCAAAAGAGCATGTGTATGGCATTATCGATAAAGAGACTGATACTTTAATCGGCAATGTTGGACTTATGAGTCTCAATCATATTCATAAAACGGCAGAAGTAGGAATCTTCATCGGGAATCAAGACTATTGGGGCAAAGGCTATGGGACTGAAGCATTAAGACTTCTTGTGGATTATGCTTTTAGGATATTGGGACTGGAGAACATAATGTTGAAGACGTATGACTATAATGTACGAGCACAAAAGAGTTATAAGAAAGTAGGGTTTAAAGTAATGGGTGTAAGAAGGAGCTCGCATTACTATAATAATGAACGGCATGATGATATTTATATGGATATAGTAAAAGAAGACTTCTATAGGCAATAAGCAGAAAGAAGCTTCTAACAATCGCTTCAACCCGACTCGGCAACTGGTGGGTTAAGCCAATGTTAGGCATGTGAGCTTGATTACAGGCCAATGGCAGATATTTGTCATGGCCCAGTTTGAAGACACGGAACATATGCACAGTTTTTATCGGATAAATTGATATCAGTTCCCGGCATTATGGAGTTCGAGGTCGTTTACCTGGTGAAGACTCTGAAATTCTCCATGAGCTTCTTTGACTAGGTACAAAAGCATATTGCAGCCATAAACCCTATGGGGTATATTCTTGATATATACCTTATGGGGGATATATGGAGAACTTCGTCTTCACGCCGCAACAGCTTGCACATACCTTGAGAAGCCGGCGAAAGGCACTCAATCTCACGCAGAAAGAAGTTGCCGGGCTTGTTGGGCTACTGCCAAAAACCATCTCCGCTCTCGAGACAGAACCTGACCGATGTTCCGTGAAAAGCCTTCGACACCTACTCGCCGCGTTAAGACTTGAGCTTGTGCTAAATCCCAAAAGCGATGGCGAAGCGACAAAAAGCTCGGCGGAATGGTGAAGAAGATTATTAAGTCGTCCTATATCGACGTCGCGGGCATCCAGGTCGAGGTGGTCCGTAAGGTGATAAGACAGCTGCGTATCACCGTCTACCCGCCGGATGGCAGGGTTCGTTTGGCCGTTCCCTTTTGGGTGGGCGAAGAGGCTGTCAAGCTCGCGGTGGTCGAGCGCCTCGCGTGGATCAGGAGTCACCAGGAGAAGTTCGTGGGCCAGGTTCGCCCACCGGAACGCGAGATGGCGGAGGGCGAGACGCATTGGTTTCAAGGGAAAAGATACAGCCTCGCGATCCGGGAAGTCGCGGGACGCGAAAGCGTCGCTTTAAAAGGGCTCGATACGATGGAGCTGGCCCTTCGCGCCGGATCGGAGGTCGGGCATCGGCGAGACCTCCTCGACCGCTGGTACCGCAAGCAGCTGAAGCTTGAGATAGCCCCTTTGATCGCGAAGTGGGAGCCTGCGCTCGGCGTGAAAGCCGCTTCCTGGGGCGTACGGAAGATGAAGACCCGATGGGGCAGCTGCAACGTCAAAGCCAGGCGCCTCTGGTTCAACCTGGAACTCGCGAAAAAACCGCCCGAATGCCTCGAGTATGTCGTCGTCCACGAGCTCGTGCATCTGCTGGAACGGCGCCACGATGCGCGATTCAAGGCGCTCATGACGCTCCATCTTCCTCAATGGAAGCAAATCAAGAAACGATTGAACGCGGCCCCTCTCGCTGATGGGTCGCGCTAGCTTCTAATCCTGGAACATCAAGAAGTTTTTGGTTTGGCACCCGCAAAAAAATGTGCTTGACAATCGGGGGAGCGCGGGCAAAGATTTCTGGAATTCTTAACGATGAAAACACGTGGGGCGTGATGATGATGCAACGATCAAGGTTTTTAGTCCGTGGAACACTGCTGTTGATGATAGGCTTTCTTCTGGCGAGCGCGAGCAACGCTGATGAAGCGTCCAACCTGCTGGCTGTCTATGAAAACCAGGTTCCGGCATGGGAAGCCTGCGACCCTGGCACCTTGAGCGACGACTACAAAGGGCTGCTGACCATGTTCGGCGAGAGGGCGAGCCGAGCCACCATAAAGGTTCCGCTCAACTACGCCGATCCCGAGCGCGGCGACATCGAAGTCGCCCTTCTCAAGGTGGCGGCGGGGGATCCACAGCGGCGCCGAGGCGCCATCCTCATCAACCCGGGCGGGCCGGGAGAGGATGGTCTGCCTTACAGCCTGCTGTTCGGCTATCTATGGGGAGAGGCCAACCCCGCCACGGACAGCGAATCCGGCAAGCTTTTCAGGGAGATCGCGCAATGCTACGACCTGGTCGGCTTCTCGCCGCGGGGAACCGGCTCCAGCACGCGATTGCGCTGTACGTCAGACGAAAAACTGATGCCCGCCGGCATCCTCGTCGCCGACAAGGGCGCGGAAAACGCGCGAAACAACCTGCTCAACGCCCGCCTGAGAGCGGAGGCCTGCCTGAGCAATCCGTTGACGCCCTATATCAACTCCGACGCCACCGCCCGCGACATGGATATCATACGGTGCGCGCTAGGCGACGACAAACTGAACTATCTGGGCATCTCGTACGGGACATGGCTCGGCACCTGGTACGCTGGCCTCTTTCCCGAGCGGGTCGGGCGCATGGTGATGATCGGCAACACCGATATAACCGCGAAGCTCAACGATACGCTGTTGCCGCAGGAAATGGCGATGCAGAGGGTGATGGACGAGATTCTGGCCCCCTACGCCGCCGAAAATCCGGAAGTCTTCAAGCTCGGCGGCTCCGCCGAGGAAGTGCGTCAGGCCTTCCGTTCGCTGCGGGGGAATCTGCTCGATGTGACATCGGCCCTCCTTCACGAGACCATCGCCCAATCCGTCAACGCCCACGTCACGCTGTTCACCTTCTATGCCGCGAAGACCGTGCAAGGCTTGCTCGGCGCCTATTCGCCCGAAACGGAGGAATCGCTCAACGCTCTGCTCGAGAAGCATGAATGGGGAGTCCCTCCGGACTTCCGCGATCTGCTGCTCGAAAGAGCCAAGACGATCAGCAGGGACTATTTCCAAAAGCTGCGGATGGAGACCGGCACCGTCGACATGGATTCATTCGACGCCGTTGGCTGGGCCGTGCAATGCAACGACGCGGGAACCTCGTACGACGCCGACGCCTGGGTTCAGGCAAGCGCTTTCAACGCCGAACTCTACCCCCTTTTCGGCGGCTCAGGCATCGAGAATCCCTGCCTGTACTGGGGCGGTCAAAGGGTACAGCGGCCGCCCGTCGATACCACAGCCCGCGCCGGGGGCTTCGTCATGCTGCAGTCGGAGTTCGATCCCTATACGATCCTGGAAGGGGCATTGAAAACATTCGCGGCTCTGCCCAACGCCAGCCTGATCGTCGTGAAACGCGAATTCCAGCATTTCGTCCTCCTGCCCTACGGGGACGACAACGTCGACAGGCCGATCGCCGAATATCTGCTTTATGGCATCCAGCCGCCGCGCCTGACCGTCTGCGAGGGGAAGCCACTGCCGACTTTCGAGGTACGGAAACCCTGATTCCGAAGTCAACCTTCAGGCTATGGCGGCGGCCACGACGCACGCCGCAGCCGCGATGTCCTCGGGCCTGCTGAATTCGGCCGGGTTGTGGCTTATCCCGTCCTTGCTTGCCACGAAGATCATGGCCGTGGGCAGGAAGGGAGCGAGGATGGCGCTGTCGTGCAAAGCCCCACTCGAGGCGTCGGGGAGGAGAATCCCCAATTCGGCTCCGGCCTTGCGCAGGCGATCGCAGAGGCCTGGGTCGAAGGGCAAGGCCGGCAGGTTTTCGAAACATTCGATCCGTGTCTGAAGGCCCCGCTTCTCCCCGATGGAGGAGAGGAGCTGTCGGATCGAGCCGTCGCCCGAGGCGAGGGCTTCATTGGAAGGCGAGCGGAAGTCGAGCATGAAGTCAGCCCTCCCAGGGACGACGTTCACCGCGTTGGGCGACACGGTCAAGGCTCCTGTCGTCAGGGTCGAGCCGGGGTGGACGCGGTCTATTTCCCTTCCCAGAGCCTCGAGGCCGAGGACGAGCTCGGCGGCTCCCGCGAGGGCGTCGAATCGGTCCGACATGGCCGTCGAGCCCGCGTGGTTGGCAACTCCCTGAAATTGCCCCGAGTACTGTCTCCTCCCGTTGACCGTGGTCACCACGGCGGCGGGCAAGCCCTTTTTCCACAGGCCCAAGCCCTGCTCAACATGTACTTCGAGGAGGCCTTTGTAGCGGCCTAAGGGAAAGCCGAAGCTCCCGGCGCGGATCATGTCAGGCGCGACGCCCAAAGCCTTTCCGGCGGTCACAATATCGATTCCGGCGCGATTCTTCAGTTTTCTGATTTGTTCTATCTCTATCGTTCCCGCCCAGGCACGGCTTCCCAGCATGGCGATGCCGAAGGTGGTTCCCTCTTCCTCGGCGAAGATCACGAGCTCCAGGGCGGCCTTGGGCCTTGTCCTCAGGAGTTCGAGCGCCACGACCACGCCGACAACCCCGTCGAATTTCCCGCCGCTCGGCACCGTGTCGATGTGCGATCCGCAGAGCCAGGCGGGCTCATCCCAGGAGAGGTCTGAAGGACGCGCGTGGACGTTTCCGATAGGGTCAGTCCTCACCGAACAGCCCAGCTTCCGGGCTTCCTCGATGACATAATCGCGCGCCGACTTCCATGAAGGGGAAAACGTGGGGCGGTCGTATCCGGCGGCGGGGTCGGATTCAGTCCATCCGGCAATGGTTTCGATATCGCTCATCAGCCTTATTTCGGAGATTTCGGTGTTCCGCATGGGTGGAGAGTATACAGCGGAGGAGGCGCGAACGCGAGGCACTTCGCGGGGCCGGTTTCTGCATAAATATTCTTATTGACAGAGCTTTTCCATTGGCGATATTGTCAGTGCAATAAAAATATTTGGACTGCTCTAAACCAGGATCGCGGAGAATCCTCTCCGAAACCGGTTTACCATTCATATTCTGCATTTATATGCAGCAGGAGGTGTCGAATGCTTCGTCGCGGCGGTACAAGTTTTCGTCTAGTCATCATGGCGGCTATCGTGGCAATGCTCTTCGGATCCAATGCCAGCCTCTTCGCGCAGGCAGGGAGCGAGAAGGATCCCCTCGTCGTCATACAATCCGCTGAGCCCACGGGGCTGGATCCCGTGACGAACCGGACCGTTCCCGCGTACAACGTGACCCTCAACATCTTCGATTCGCTTCTTTTGAAAACCCCCGACGGACAGGTGGTGCCGGCCCTCGCCGAGAGCTATGTCCGCGAGAGCGACACCTCATGGCTATTCAAACTCAGACCGGGCGTCGTGTTCCACAACGGGGAAGCCCTTACCGCCGACGCGGTCAAATACACGGTCGACAAGATCTTCGACCCCGCGAGCAAATCCACCAGGGCTAACGACCTCAACTGGATCGGCCAGGTGAACGTCATCGACAAGCTCACGGTGCGTATCATCGGCAAGAGGCCCTTCCCCCTCGCCGACCACTACTTCTCCGAACTCCAGATCGTGCCACCCCTCTACAGGGAAAAAGTCGGAGCCCAGAAGTTCAACGAAGAACCAGTCGGCACCGGACCTTATCAGTTCGTCCGCTGGGACAGGGGCAACAGGATCGTTCTCAGGCGGAATGACAACTATTGGAAGACCCCGGCTCCCGCGCAGTTCGTCGAGTTCCAGACCGTGAGCTCGGCGGCCTCCAGGGTAGCCACACTCCTCGGCGGCAAGGCCGACCTCATCGTCGATCCTCCCGTCTCCGCGAAGAGCCAGATCGACGCCAATCCCAAGGCCAGCTTCGCCTCAGTGACCGGAACCCGCGTTCTCCTCATCGGCCTGGACACCGTCCAGGACTCACCGCTCAAGGACGTGCGCGTCAGGCAGGCCCTCAACTACGCGGTGGACAAGAAGACGATCATCAGCAGGCTGATAGGCCCCGCCAGCGAGGAAACCGCAACCCTGCTCACCTCCCACGACTTCGGCTTCTCCCCGGACGTGAAGCCCTATCCCTACGATCCCAAGAAAGCCCGCCAGCTCCTCGCCGACGCCGGTTACCCGAACGGGTTCAGCATCAAGATGGACGCGACGAGCGGACGCTACATCAACGACAGCGCCGTCGTGCAGGCCATCGCGGGCTACCTCGGCGAAGTCGGGGTCAAGGCCGAGATCAACACCATGGAATTCGGGGCATTCAACGGAGCCCTCTTCTCCCACAAGACATCGCCGATGTATTTCGTCGGCTGGGGCAACCCGGTATTCGACGCCTCCTATGTCTTCAACTTCATCACCAAGTCAGGCAGCCTCTTAAGGACCATCGAGGATCCCGCCATCGACAAGCTGTTGACCGGAGCGAACGAGACGGTGGACAAGGCCCTGCGCAAGAGCCTGTACGCCAAGGCGGGAGCCCTGATCAACGAAGCCGCCCCGGCGATCTTCCTCTACAAGCAGCCCGTGCTCTACGGACTTTCGAGCCGCATGGACTGGAAGCCGCGATCGGACGAATTCCTCTATATATACGATGCCAAACTTCGCTGAGTGCGCCGGGTGCGGCGGGAACGCTGGAGCCGGTTCAGCGATGTACAAGGGTTTTTTCCCCGATGACGGCGAGCGCTTCGCGGCGGGTCGGGCGGCTCTAGGAATAGAGCCGCCCGACCTGATCCTCCGCGGAGGCAGGTATCTCAATGTCTTCACGGGGGAAACGCTCGCCGGCGATATATGGATCAAGGGACGCCTCATCGCGAGGATCACCGAGGAGCCCTGCCTTTTCGAGGCGAGGGTGATCGATGTCGGCGGCAAGTTCCTCGCTCCAGGTTTCGTCGAAGGTCACATCCACGTCGAAAGTTCCCTTGCCGATCCTCCGCATTTCGCCGAGGCGGCGCTCCGATGCGGGGTCACCTCGGTCTTCACCGACTTCCACGAGGTCGGCGCGATAGCGGGGGAGCCGGGCCTGAGAGAAATGCTCGAGTCCCTGCGCGGCACCGACCTCAAAGTCCTCTTCATGACCCCGATGGAGCTTCCCTTCCTCCCCGAGGTCCAGCATACCTTGAGCACGCTCACCCAGGTCGAAGCCCTCACGCTGCTGCGGGACGCCGATACGGTCGGACTCGCGGAAGTCAACGGCCAGGAGATCGTGAAGTTTCTCGCGGAGGGAAGGCCCAGCGATTTGTCCCTTCTCACCCACGCGGTGAAGAACAGGCGGACGCCGGAAGGTCATCTTTTCCATATTCGCGGCGCCGAGCTCGACGCCTGCCTCGCGGCGGGCCTGAGCTCTGATCACGAGCCGCGCAGGCAGGACGAGGTGGCCGAAAAGATCCGGAAAGGGGTCTTCGTCATGCTCCGGAACGGCACGATAGCCCGCGAGGTGGAGAGCCTCGTCGAGGTCCTGCCGCGCGAAGGCCTGCCCACCGCCCGGGTAGGGCTCGTGACCGACGACATGCTGATCACCCACATGAAGCCTGAAAGCTACATGCTGAAGAAGGTGCGGCTCGCGATCAAGGCAGGAATATCAGTGCCGGACGCGCTGCGCATGGTCTCAAGCAACGTGGCGGAACACTACCGGCTAGGAGAGCTCATCGGCGCCCTGCGCCCCGGCGCCTACGCCGACATCCTCGTCTTCGATTCCCCGGAATCCCTGAAGCTCGAAGGCACCTTCGCCTCGGGCAAGCCTATTGACGGCTACGGGAGCCCAAGCCCCCGGCCGGAAGCCCAAGCTTCCAGGCACGCCTACTCCCCGCGGCTGACGCGAACCATCCTCCGTTCCCCTATCACCGAGGCCGATCTCCGTTTCCTGCCTGAAGCCTACGGCGGCGATACTACCCTCATCAGGGCGATAGAACTGGAAGAGGCCACCCGCTTTACCCGCCTCGTCGAGACGAGGGTGCCGGTGCGCGACGGCGACGTCGATCTTCCCGGTTCGGACGAAAACCTTTCCTATCTCATCTGCGCCAACAGGCGGCATGAGGAACTCCTCGGAAAGGGTTTCCTGCGCAACTACGGACTGCGCGAAGGCGGAATAGCCGTCAGCCAGGCCCACGATCACCACAGCATCATCGCCCTCGGAAGGCGGAAGGCCGACCTGATCCAGGCGGCCAATCGCGTGATAGAGCTGCAGGGAGGCATCGTCCTCGTGGAGAAAGGCCGGGTGACCGCCGAGCTTCCCCTCCCCGTGGCGGGCCTCATGTCAGACCTGCCCCTCGAGGAAACCGTGGCCAGGATCGAAGACCTTGAACGAAAGCTGCGCCTGGGCGGAGCCGCCTGGAAACAGCCGCTCTTCTTCCTTTTCTGGCTGGGAATGGAGGTCGCGCCCTTTTTCCGCATCACCGACCGCGGGCTTTTCGACACCGAGAAAGGCAAGCTGATATCCACTTTCCCTGAGGCGGCCGACCGTGTTTAGATTCGTACTGCGCCGGGTCATGGAGAGCGTCATCACCATCCTCGTCATCGTGTCGGTGGTATTCCTCGTTTTGAACCTCTCGGGCGATCCTATCAGGATGATGGCTTCGCCGACGGCATCAGAAGCAGAAGTGGCCGAGCTGCGGGCGGCCTTCGGTTTCGACAAGCCGCTTGTCCTGCGATACGGGGATTTTCTCTCGCAAGTATCGCGCCTGAGGTTCGGCGACTCAATCAACACCAGGCAGCCGGCCTTGAAGATGGTGCTGCAGCGGCTGCCGGCGACCCTCCTTTTAGCCTTCACCGCCCTGGCGCTTGCCACGGTCTTCGGCATCCCCTTGGGCATGCTGGCCGCCGTGAAGCGCGGAAAGGCCGCCGATACGGCAGCCGTGCTGGTGAGCATGGTGGGACAATCGATGCCCGTGTTCTGGATAGCCCTCCTCCTCATCTTCGTCTTCGGCGTGATGATTCCCATCCTTCCGCCATCGGGCTACGGCACCCTCGCCCATCTCGTCCTCCCCAGCATATCCATCGCCATCTTCCTCCTGGCGGGCATCGTCAGGGTGACGAGGGCGAGCATGCTGGAAGTCCTCCAGCAGCCCTTCGTGACGGTGGTCAGGTCGAAAGGGCTCAACGAGCGCCTCGTGCTGTTCAAGCATGTCCTCAGGAACGCCTCCATCCCAGTGCTGACCCAGCTGACCCTGCAGATGCGCTTCGTCATCGGCGGATCGGTCGTCGTGGAATCCGTCTTCGGCTGGCCCGGCGTCGGGCAGCTGCTGGCCCAGGCCGCCTACGGGCGCGACTATCCCGTCGTCATCGCCGCCACCTTCTTTATCGCTCTCTTCATCCTGGCCTTCAGCATGGTTCTCGACCTGGCCTATGGCATCGTCGATCCACGGGTACGAATATGGAAATAATGGAAGTTCAGGCGGAAGTTCGGGCGGAAGCCCCTCCCCTAAGGCGGCGGTACTTCGCGACCCTCCTGCGGCACCCCCTCGCGCTCGCCGCCCACGTGGTGCTGGCCCTTGCCGTCATCGCGGCGGTTTTCGCCTCGGTCTATCCCGTCGATCCCCTCAAGCAGAATCTCATGAGCTCCCTCATGCCGCCGAGCCTCAAGGTCGACACATTCCCCGGAAGCGAGGCCACCATGCCCGCCCTCATGGGGACCGACGCCCTGGGACGGGACCTTGCCTCCCGCGTCATACTGGCCATCCGCATCTCGCTCGCGGTATCCGGCCTGGCCGTCGTCATCGCCACGGTGGTGGGCGTCTGCCTGGGGCTTGTCGCGGGATACTCAGGAGGCCTGGTGGACAGCGTCATCATGCGGATAGTGGACGCCCTCCTCTCCCTGCCCTTCGTCGTGCTGGCGATAGCGGTGGTGGCGGCCATAGGTCCAGGCCTCACCAACGTGGCCCTCGTGCTCGGCCTCACCGGCTGGGTGACCTTCGCCAAGCTGGTGCGGGGCGAGGTGCTCAGGATCAAGGAATACAGTTTCGTAGAGGCCGCGCATGCCACAGGCTGCAGCGGAACGCGGATACTTTTCCGCCATATACTCCCCCAGACGAGCGGGATCATCCTCGTCAACGCGACCCTCACTCTGGGGCAGATGATCATCTCGGAGGCGACGCTCAGTTTTCTAGGGCTCGGCGTTCCGCCGCCCACGCCCACCCTCGGCGGCATTCTGAGCGACGCCCAGCAAACCTTTTTCGCCGCCTGGTGGATCGTGGTCTTCCCCGGCCTCGCCCTCATGGCGATAATCCTGGCGATCAACATCGCTGGCGACTTCCTGCGCGACTATTACGACCCGAGCGGCGAGGGGGCACGATGAGCGGCAAGGTGAGCGGCGCGGCTTGCGGCTTGGTAGGCGGCGCGGCGAGCGGCAACGTGGGCGGCGCGGCGCGCGGCAAGGCGAACGGCAACGTGGGTGGCGCGGCGCGCGGCGCGGCGCCGAAGCCCCTTCTCGAAGTACGGAACCTGCGAACCGTCATAGACACGGCTAGAGGGACGTTCTCCGCCGTGGACGACGTGAGCTTCGTCCTCGAGAGCGGGGCCGTACTCGGCATCGTGGGCGAGTCCGGTTCGGGCAAGTCCATGCTAGCGCTGAGCCTTCTGGGGCTTCTCCCCGGGAAGGCGCGGATCGAGGCTGGGGAAGCGCTCCTGGGCGGCATGGACCTGTGCGCTCTTTCCGAACGCGAGCTGCGCGGCGTGCGCGGACGCCGGATTGGCATGATATTCCAGGAGCCCCTGACATCCTTCGATCCCCTCTACACGATCGGGGATCAGATCGCGGAGAGCGTCCGCCAGCACTCGGGGCTCGGCCCCAGGCAGGCCAGGGCGCGGGCGGTGGAACTGCTTGCCACGGTGGGCATCCCCCGGCCCGATCTGGCCTGCGACGAATATCCCTTCCAGTTCTCGGGCGGAATGCGGCAGCGGGCGATGATCGCCATGGCCCTGGCTCCGGATCCCGAACTTCTGATTGCCGACGAGCCGACCACGGCCCTCGACGTCACCATCCAGGCCCAGATATTGGAGCTGCTCAAGCAGCTCCAGCGCGAACGGGGTATAGCAGTGCTGTTCATCTCCCACAACCTCGGCGTCATCGCCGAGATCGCCGACGAAGTGATGGTGATGTACGGCGGACAGGTGATGGAGCGCACGGAAGTGGAGCGGCTCTTCGACGCGCCCGCCCACCCCTACACACAGGCCCTTCTCGAGGCGCGGCCCGCGCTCGACAGGGAGCGCTCGAGGCTGCGTGCCATTCCGGGCCAGGTGCCTTCGCTGGAATCCCGCCCCGCGGGCTGTCCCTTCCACCCCCGATGCGGCCGCGCCCTGGACATCTGTACGCGCGCCCGGCCGGCCAGATCCTTCCTCGGGCCAGGCCAGGAAGTCGCCTGTTGGCTCCATGGAGAGAAATCATGAGCGCGCCACTCGTCGAGATAGAGAATCTTCGTACATACTTCCATGGCCGCCGCCAGCTTTTCGGCGAGAAACGACCTGATGTCCGCGCCGTGGACGGCGTCAGCTTCTCGATAGCCTCAGGCGAAAGCTATGCCCTCGTAGGGGAGTCAGGCTGCGGCAAGTCCACGACGGGACGCTCCATCCTCCGCCTCGTCGAGCCCACGGGCGGGACGATACGTTTCGGCGGCCGCGACGTGAGGGCCGCTTCCAGCGTCGAGATGAGGTCCATGAGGCGCGAGATGCAGATGATCTTCCAGGACCCCTACAGTTCCCTCAATCCGCGCATGCGCGTCCAGGACATCGTCGCCGAGCCCCTCATCGTGCACCGCCTCGCTTCCGGGGCAGAGGCCGCGGCTCAGGCGCGGAAGATCCTCGACCGCTGCGGGATCCCCGAAGGCTCGGCGCGCCGCTTCCCCAGCGAGTTCTCGGGAGGGCAGCGCCAGAGGGTCGTGATCGCGCGGGCTCTCGTGACGAAGCCCCGCTTCATCGTGGCCGACGAGCCCGTGAGCGCCCTGGACGTGAGCATCCAGGCCCAGATACTGAATCTCCTCCAGGACCTGCAGGCCGAGTATTCCCTCACCTATCTCTTCATCTCGCACGATCTCGCTGTCGTGCGCACCGTGACCGACCGGATCGCGGTGATGTACCTCGGCAAGCTGGTCGAGGAGACCGACACGGCGCGATTCTTCGCGGGGCCCCTGCATCCCTACTCGCAGGCCCTGCTTTCGTCCGTTCCGCGGGACCATCCCAAGCGGGAGACATCCAGGATAATTCTTACCGGAAACCTGCCCTCGGCGTCGAATCCGCCGAATGGGTGCAGGTTCCACACGCGCTGCCCCGTGGTCGGGGTGAACTGCGAGGCCCAAGAGCCGGGGCTTGTCGAAGTGGCGCCGGGCCATCGCGTGGCCTGCCATCGCGCGGCGAAAGCGCGGGACTTTGACCGGCATGGTCTGATCGCGGACAGGCAATGAAGGGCTGAATCGGAGGCATACAATGACTTCCATGAATCATCTGAGAGGCAAGACGATCCTGGCGAACGGCTTCCACATGCCGCGCCGCGAGGCCGTCGACGTATTCACCGACGCGCTCATCACGGTCGACAAGGACGGCTGGATCGAGTCCCTCCTCAGATCAGGCGATCCCGGCTACGAAGCGAGGCTGCGATCGGCGCAGGATGACGGGAACCTCGTCAGGCTTCCCGAAGGGACCTACCTCCTGCCAGGACTCATCGATACCCACGTGCACGCTCCTCAGTACCCGCAGCTCGGACAGGCCCTCGACGTGCCCCTCGAGGAATGGCTCTACAAGTACACCTTCCCCCTTGAAGCCCGCTACGCGGATATAGCCTTCGCGCGGGCGACCTATTCCCTTCTCGTCGACGACCTCATCGCCATCGGCACGACGACGGCCCTCTACTACGCCACGATCCACCAGGACGCCACCAGGATTCTCGCCGATATCTGCCTGGAAAAAGGGCAGAGGGCTCTCGTCGGGAAGGTTGCGATGGACCACAGGGAACAGTGCCCCGACTACTATCGGGACGCCTCCGCCGACGAGGCTATCCGCGGCACGGCCGATCTCTTCGACTATGTGAAGGCGAATCCCGACAACGCCGAGGGCAGGGTCCTGGCCGTGGTGTCGCCGCGCTTCATCCCCTCCTGCACGGACGCCTCCCTGAAGGGCCTGGGAGCCCTGGCGAAGCAGCTCGGCTGCCACGTTCAGACGCACTGCTCGGAGGGCGACTGGGAGCATCGTTTCGTGATCGAGCGATTCGGCATGACGGATACCGAGGCCCTGGACAGTTTCGGTTTTCTAGGCCGGAAAAGCCTGCTCGGCCACGCCCCTCACCTCACCGCGGGCGACATGGACATATTCAAGGCCCGCGGATCGGCGGTCTCGCACTGCCCTCTGTCGAACGCCTACTTCGCGAGCGCCGTGTTCCCGCTGCGCGCTGCCCTCGAACGGGGCCTGCACGTGGCCCTCGGCACCGACGTCTCGGGCGGGCCGTCCAGCTCCATGTTCGAGGCTATGCGCGAGTCCATCGCCGCCTCGCGCATGCTGGAGACGGGCAACGACGCGAGGTTCTCGCCGGAGGACCGACGCGGCCGACCCTTCAGCAGGGTCGATTTCCGCGACGCCTTCTACATCGCGACAACAGGAGGCGGCAACGCCCTCGATCTTCCGATCGGCAACTTCAGCCCCGGCTACCACTTCGACGCCATCGCCGTGGACACAAGAGCGCCGGAGGGTTCGATCCGGCTCTGGGACGATCTCGACACGGGCGAGAAAATACTGCAGAAGATCGTCTACACCACGACGAGGCCCAATATCGCGTCGGTGTGGGTAGGAGGGAGACAGATCCGCTAGATCAAGAAATAGGCTTTTGCCTTGCGCGCCTAGGGGAAGTGCGGTACGATATATTCCGTCGTATCGCATCATATTCGCCATAGGAGGTATCATGAAACGCATCGCATTGGTACTATGCGTCGCGCTGCTTTCGCTGTCCGTTTTCGCTCAAGGAACGCCGACGGAAAAGAGCGTTACGCTCACGTTTATCGAGACATCGGACATCCATGGGGCGATTTACCCCTACGATTTCGTCAACGCGAAGCCGATGGCGACATCGCTCGCCCAGATCGCCAGCCTCATCAAAGAGGAAAGGGCGGCCAATCCGAACGTCATCCTTCTCGACAACGGCGACTCCCTCCAGGGACAGCCCACCGTCTACTACTACAACTTTGAAAAGACAAACGGCCCCCATATCTGGTCGCAAGCCCTCAACTATCTCCAGTTCGACGCTATCGGCGTCGGTAACCACGACATCGAAGCCGGCCACAATGTCTACGACAAGCTCTACGAGGAAGTCCAGGCATCGGTGCTCTGCGCCAACGCCGTGAAGCCGGACGGAAGCCCCTACTTCACCCCCTACTCCATCATCGAAAAGAGCGGCGTAAAGATCGCCATCCTCGGCATGATTACGCCGAAAGTCCCCGACTGGCTGCCGCCGCAGTTCTGGACGGGCATGGAGTTCGAGGACATGGTGGAAAGCGCTAAAAAGTGGATTCCCATCATCCAGCAGAAAGAAAAACCTGACGTCATCGTCGGCCTCTTCCACGCCGGCGTCGACTACAGCTACGGCAACGTCAAGAAAGATACCAAATTCAACGAAAACGCCTCGCAGATCGTCGCTGAGCAGGTCCCCGGCTTCGATATGATCTTCGTCGGCCACGACCATTCCGGCTGGGACGGCATGGGATGGGACCCTGCTACCAAGAAAAAGATCGAAGTGAAGGATCCCAACGGCAAGACCGTCTACATCTACGGCGCCCTCAACGCGGCCAGGAAAGTCCCCATCGTCAACCTCACCCTTGACTGGAACGACGCGACCGGAAAATGGGAAAAACGCGTCCGAGGCGGTCTCGTCGATGTTGGCCAGTACAAGGCCGATCCCGACTTCAACGCCCAGTTCCAGCCCGGCTATGACGATATCAAGAAATGGGTCGACCGCCCCATCGGCAAGATGGACGGCGTCATCACCACCCGCGACTCCATGTTCGGCGATTCAGCCTTCGTCGACCTCATCCACAGAATCCAGCTCGATCTCTCCAAAGACCCCGCCATGGGGCTTGCCGCGGCCGACATTTCCTTCGTGGCCCCGCTCTCCGCGGACGCCAAGATACCGACGAGCGCCGACGGCACCCTCTATGTCCGCGACATGTTCAACCTCTACGTGTACGAGAATTTCCTCTACACGATGACGATGACCGGAAAGCAGATCAAGGATTTCCTCGAATATTCCTACAGGTTCTGGTTCGACACCATGCCGAACGAGGGCAACCATCTCATCGCTTTCCAGAAGGACAAGGAAGGGAAACTGGTGTTCGACGCCAGGTATAACACCGCCCAGACGCAGACCCGCTACTACAACTACGACTCGGCGGCGGGCATCAACTATTTCATCGACGTGACCCAGCCTGTGGGCAACAAGGTCAACATCACTTCCATGTCCGACGGCAGAGCCTTCAATCCCGACGCGACCTACACGGTGGCCATCAATTCCTACCGCGGTTCAGGCGGCGGCGGCCATCTCGAGAAGGGCGCGGGCATCGACGCGACGACCATCAGGACGATGAAGCTGGTCAACGGCGCCACCACGAAGGACCTGCGCTTCTTCCTTCTCAAGTGGTTCGAGAGCCAGACCGAAACCGTGACGGTAGCCCCCATAGGCAACTGGTCCGTGGGCCCCGAGGATCTGGTGGCTGCGGGTATCGCGAACGACTATCCGCTGCTCTATCCGAAAAAGTAATGTACCGATTCGATTCCGCTTTGTGATCCGGCCGGCCGCCCTCAGCGAGGGCGGCCGGCTTTTTATTGCTTTTTGATGATAATAATGGTATTTTACAATCGATGAGGCTGTTCCGCCCCAAAGGGAAACAGCCCAAGCCGCGATGGGCTTCGGCCACCGGCGAATAAAAACGGGATGAGCCATACGTATGGCATTCCGGTTTCCTTTAAGGAGGGAAACGATGAAAAGTAACAAAACCTATGTGGACATCGGCTCCATTTTGGACGACGTGTTCGAGGCTGCCAAGGATTTTGGCGAGAAAATGAAAGATTTCGCGCCCGGATTCGACGGCTGCGGTCCCAACCCTATGGGCGGCTTTGGCGCCGGCGGCGAAACCCATGGCGGCGGCGCGACGGGAGGGGCTTGGTTCGACGCCCAGTCCGACGAGAACGCCGATTATTATCCCAATTTTTCCTATCCGCCGATGAACATTTATCTCACCACGGAACGCAGCATCGTGTTCGAGTTTGCCGTGGCCGGCTTCGAGGAGAAAAACATAAGCCTTTCATTCCAGGGCGACTATATGGTGTTTTCCGCCAAGATCGAGATGGAGCCGCCCCTCGAGGGCATCCGCTATTTCAAGCGCAGGCTTAAGCTTAAGGACATCGAGAAGCAGAAGTACTACGTTCCCGCCGACAAGTTCGATCAGGAAAAGGTGAAGGCCGTTTTCAGGAACGGTATCCTGAAAGTGACCGTTCCCCCCAGGGAAGAAGCCGAATCCAACGAAGGCATCAAGATCGAGATCGTGAGGGAAGGCGAATAAGCACTGCGGCGCGATAGCGCCATTGTATTGTTGCGGCGGCGCAGTGCAGCGCCGCCGCGATTATTTTAATGACGGCTATGGAAAGCCGCCCGGGCTTGAAGCCCGGGCGGCTTTTTCGTATTCCGCAGGCTAGAAATGGCGAACCCTGCCGGGCTGGTCGAAGCCGGTCGGTGTTAAGCTTGGCTGGGCCGGATCCGCATTTGTTATGTTGGTTATCGCACAGACAGAAAAGGAACGTTCTCCTATCCTTTCATTATGGGGGCATGGAACACGTTGCATAGCCTCCCGCTGTTCAACACAGCCAACACATGGAGGATATGATATGAACGAAAATCGAGAAAATGAGGAAAAAATATCGGCCGACGACCGAAAAAAAATCCCATTCGACCGCGCCGGCGGCCCAAAAAGACCTTATGACAATCCTAAGCTCGTCAAGCTCGGAAGCGTCGAAAAACTGACCAACGTCAGTATCCTGATGTACTGAGGAAAGGTCACATGAAAAACCAACATGCTTTCCGCTTGTCGGCATTCCCCGTTTTTATCGCGCTCGTTCTTGCCGCAGGCTTGGGATTATCGACCTGCTCCAATGCCCTGCAGGATGGCTCCGACCCAGCCGGAGGAAGCGGCGATAATTTCCCCGTTTCCGTCATCTGGCAGGGAGAAGATTCCATCGCCGCGAAATCGGCCATCTTCGGCGACGCCAATGTGGACGCCGTGACGATCCTCGTCTACAACACATCGGGAGCAAGGATAGGCTCGGGAGCGTTGACGAAAAAGACAACCTACTGGAGCGGCTCCATCGATGTGTCGGAAAATGGGTCGGCAGTCTTCGAGGCCAATGTCCTGAATTCCGTGAGCGGCATCCTCTATGTGGGAAAAACCACGCAGACATTGAGCGGCGCGAACGATGTCGTCACAATTGTGGCTGGGGTCGCCTCCTTGCTGGGCGGTTCGATCCAGGGCTATTCGCCGGCCTTATCCGCGATGGTAAATACATTTGCGGGTTCCAGTACGGCTGGCACTGGTATGACGAGTCCATTGATCGGGACTCTGGCGTTCTTCATCAACCCCTATGGAATGACCAGCGATGGAACTTACCTTTATATAGCGGACATGGGAAGCAACAACATTCGAAGGATTGAGATAGCGACACAGTCGGTATCCACGTTCGCGGGCCATACCGACGGATCCGCCGGCAGGACGGAAGCCGCTGGGACAGGCGCGGCCTTTATCACGCCGCGAGGAATCACCACCGACGGGACCGATCTCTATGTCGCCGACTATGGGAATAATACGATCCGCAAAATCGCTATCGACGGCGCCATGGTCTCCGCCTTCGCCGGCACACTGGGGGCTGTCGCGGGGTATACGGACGGGACTGGGGCGGCGGCGACCTTCCACTCCCCCAGCGGCATCACCTACCATAATGGATATCTCTACGTTGCCGATACCGCGAACAATAGAATCCGCAGGATCGAGATCTCGTCGACGATAGTGACGACCCTGGCGGGTCAGCCAGACGTCGCCGGAACAATCAACGCCGGTTTTGCGGACGGGATTGCCAGCGGCGCGAAATTCAACCTGCCGCAGGGGCTCACGACTGACGGAACCTATGTCTATGTCGCCGATACCGCGAACAATCGCATCCGTCGGATTTCAATCGCTGACGGAACGACAGAGACCATAGCGGGCACCGGATCGGTGGGGTCCGACAACGGCGCCGGAGATGTGTCGACCTTTAACTTGCCGACAGGCATCACTATGGACGGGACCTACCTCTATGTCACGGATTTCGGGTCTCATGTCATCCGCAAGATCACGGTCGGGGCAACAGCCGCATCGACAACGGTAGAACTTCTCGCGGGTTCGGCGGGAACGGCGGGAACGGCTAATGGGATCGGGGCGGCTGCCATGTTCAACGGGCCAAGCGGAATCGCTACCGATGGGACGAATCTCTATATTTCCGACTACAGCGGCTATACCATCCGCAAAATCCAGTAGGCTGTTGTCTGATGGAGGCACGGCGCATGGGACTCGCCTTCGATCTGCTCGCGCACTGCTGCGGTCTCGCGCGCGGAATACCTCCGAAGTCTTCCATGGCGGCGCAAAGCGCTTGCGCTGTCCTGGATGAAGAGCGTTTCATCGCCTTGGCAAAGCAGCACAAGGTAGCCGGCACCGCGTATGCCGGACTGGCCAAGGCTGGAATCAGCCTTAGCCAGGATGGTATGCGCCGTCTGTCGCGCGAAGCCATGGTGGGCCATGCCACTCGCAGTCTGCTTCTCCGAGACTGGCGGGAAATAGTCGCGGCTTTCAAAGCCGGAGGGATAAGGGCGCTGACCATCAAAGGCCCAGCATCCTCGATCCAGCTCTATGGCGACGCGCTGACCCGCGAATACTATGACCTGGACATTCTTGCCGACATTGAGGACATCGGCCCGGTCTTGCCTGTCATGACCAGGCTGGGATACGCGCTCACCGATACCTTACCCTTGTCCTCAACTATGCAAACCAGTTCCTTCGTGCAGAAAAAATCGCATCATGTAAACTTCCGGAAAGCGGGAAGACCCTTCCACATCGAAATCCACGGCAAGACCTGGCAGGATGACAAGGCGTTTTCTCCCGGCTTCATGGAGAAGCTCCTGGACCGGGCGATTCCGCTGGATGCCTCCGAAGAATGGGGCGATACGCTCGCTTTGGCCGACCATGTCCTGTTCATGATCGCGCACGGGACGCAACACGCGTGGTGCCTCCTGCACTGGCTGCTCGATCTGGCGGTGGTTCTGGAGCGGAATGACGAAGTCATGCTCCAGGTTCTTTCCGCTCAGATCCGATCCTTGGGCATGGAGCGCCAGCTCAAGCTTGCCTGCGCCGTCGCGCAATCGGTCTATCCGGTGAAAATCCCCGAGCCTCTCCAGAACATCATCGCGAAAGAAAAGGCTCATCTGGCACTACCGATGCGTTTCGCCCTCGCGAGGCTCAAGACTGGGGGGAGAGACCATGCCACCGTAATGAATGTTCTCCTGCATTCCGCGGTGTTCATGCCTTCCCTGACCAAGGGACTGATCCGTAAAACACGGCTCATCATCAGACCTTTCCTTACGCCGCGGACGGATGCCGAAGCCCTTCCTCTACCAAAACCACTGCAGTTCCTCTATCTGCCGCTTAGGCCTTTTTTCGTACTCACCCGCAGGCTTAAAAGGCGATTCGGGTACCGAGACGTCCATGCGGCCTGAAAAAAGCGCCCTACAGCCGAGTCCGGCATTCTGGATTCTTCTTCTCATAGCCGCAACGCTTTCTTCCTGCGGCCTTTTCGGGTGGCCCGGGGAGCCTGACAAGGACCAGCCCAGTGAACTGGGCGGCGGCGTCATGCTCATGCGCCATGGATCGTGGCTTTATCGTGTTGGGGGCTCGACCGACCCAAGTTCAAGTTCGGCCTCGGTGCGAATGGCTGGCGTCGATGAGAGCGGGGCTTCGGCCGCCTGGCTGGAAACAGCTTCCCTCCCCATGGGAATACGGTATGGGGCCGCCTTCTCCGCCGGAAATCTTGCCTACGTCATTGGGGGCAGGAACGGCGGCGAACCCGTCTCCACGATATATTACAGCGGCATCGATTCGGACGGGAGCATCGGATTCGGAACGGATGATCATTGGGAAACCAACGCAAGGCCGCTGCCCGAACCCCGCGCCGCCGCGGCCTGGGTCTTGAACGATGGATGGATATACCTTCTCGGGGGAATGACTCCGTCCGGCACGACGGATTCCATAATCCGCGCCCGGATATACCAGGACGGCCAAGTAGGGCAATGGTATGAAAGCGCGCAAACCTTGCCGAGCGCGCGATGGGGAGCGGCCGCGGTGGCGATGGGCGGCAGGCTCTACGTGGCGGGCGGCGCGGATGCTCACGGCCTCGCTTCGGAGCTCGCCTCATTCGCCATGGGGGAATACGGCACCCTTTCGGACAGGAGAATAGAGGCCGACCTGCCTGAGGCCTTGCAGGAAGCCTTTCTTCTTTGCGATGGGGAAGACCTGATTCTCGCAGGCGGGTACGGCGATGGGAAGTGGTCCGAAAAAGTATATCGGTACCATGAGGGGATGTGGACCGATACCTTATGCACCGTCATTGCTGACGCGTCCTTTTTCGGGTCCGCGGGCGGCGATTTGCTGTATCTGCCCCGATCCAACGTGGAAGATGCGGGGACAGCACGGCTTCACGGGCTATACCTGGCGCCCGCGGCCCCTATCGTCGTCCCTGGTTCGGGCATGGTGCCGAACAACAGCCTCATCCATGTCGACGGCGAGCCGGGCGTCACCCTGCGATACCGGGAAGACGGCGGCGCACCGCTCGTCACCGATCCTGTCTGGCCCGAGGCTTCGATCAAGATTTCTCCCGCGTTGCTGCCTTCGATGGAGCTATCCATCGCCGCATTCGCCGCCGACGGGACCGTATCTCCCGCCGCTCGCCCCGCGTACCGAGTACGGGCGGGCGGCCTCTTCGTCGTGATCGAGGACACCTTGCCGATCCATGACGTAGGTTATTCCGCCCTTGATTATCGCGTCATGCAGACACGCGGCTCGGCGGGGGCGGCGCCGACAGCGGCAAGTTCGCTGTGGTACCGCGTCAGGATCGATGCCGCGGGCAATTACCGACTTTCTTGGGCCGATTCCGACGAAGACGCGGCTTTTTCCGCGAGGCTCATGCTTTCCGTCTATGAGACGGATCTCTGCACCGAGGCGCTGGATGTGACGGAAATTCCCGCGCTCGAGCGGCGCGGCGAGCAGTCGAATCCCCTTCATCTTGCCCTTAACCCTGGCGAATATTTTATTTTCCTCCATGATATCGACGACTGGGCGGGAGGGGACTTCGGCCTCTCCCTGGTGAGGGAGTGAGAACGATGTACGAATACCGAGCCTTCGGAATGCGCATCGAGTCCGAACTCGCTCTTGCGCTACCCTTAGCCCTGCCCTTAACCTCGCTTTCAGCCCCGCGCGGGTTCGGCCAGTCGCGCCGCGAAGCTTTCCCCGAGTGGCGCGTTTCCATAGGACTAGGCACGGTGAAAAAAGATCCCGCGCTGTCCCAGAAGCATGGCCGCGTTTACTACGGCGAGTCGGGCAAGGATTTTCAGGTGGAGGTGCCATGGGCCGGGCGCTTCAGAGTCCGGGGCGATTCCCGGATAGACGTAGAGCCGGAGCCCTCGGCGGACGAGCGGACAGTGGGCCTCTATATCACGGGATTTGTCTTGTCTTTTCTCCTTCGCAGACACCCCTTTCTCACCCTGCACGGAAGCGCCGTCACCGGGCTTCAGGGGAAAGCCCTCGTCTTTTTGGGCGAACGCGGCTCGGGCAAGTCCACCACGGCGGCCGCGCTGACGCGGCTGGGTTATAAAGTGCTCTGCGACGATGTCGTCCCAGTTGCCTCGGGCCCCGTGGTTTTTCCGGGAATACCCTTCCCTAAACTCCTGCCTGACGCCTATAAACACCTGATCGGCGATTCGGCCTTGGCTTTGGATCTTTTTGACGGTACCGATAAGTATCAGGTCGAACTGGCCGCCGGCCATACGCCGGCGGCTCTAAAGTCAGTCTTCATCCTCGAGCCGGCCGACATTGCCCATTTCGAGATGCTACCCCTTCGGGGCGCCGCCAAGATCGCCGCCATAATCCCCCATATTTGCTCCACTCCCGGCATAGACGATGTCAGGGAGTTGTTCACCCGCTGCGTCGAACGATTGGGGCAGGGAGCCGTCTATCGCGTAAGGCGCCCTATCGCGGGCTACTGCCTCCCCGAACTGATCGGGGCGATCATCCGCATGGATAAAGGAGAAAACCTATGATCCGATTAAAAGACTCGGTGCTGGTAAGCCGCGTCGACGGCGAGGCTGTCCTGCTCGACGCGGACAGCAGCGAATACTACGGGCTGAATTCGCCAGGCACTCGGATGCTCGACCTATTGGCGGACTGCGGCGACCAAGAAACCGCGATTCAGCTCGCCGCGGCCGAATTTGACGCTCCCGAGGAACGTATCAGGAGCGACTTCATCGCGTTGCTGAACGCGCTGCTCGAAAAAGGACTGGTGAGACAAGATGCGGTCTGATATTAAAAAAATAAGCGCCGGCTTCGGCGCGTTCGCACGGCGTTTTCCCGCTCGCGACCTTATCACGCTCGCGCAGATATGGGCTCGGCTTGTTCTCGTCGACATGAATCTGAGACTGCTCCCCTCCTACCTCAAGCGAAACTGGCTTTATGGGCGAGGCCCCATCGCTGCAGCCCCTCTGCCCCCAGCGCTCCGCGCCGAAGCGTTTCGCCTCGAGTACCTCGTATATATCGCCGCGGGTCACTCGTTTTTCTTCAATATGAGCTGTCTCAGACGAGCCCTTGTCCTGCGCGGCATGCTTGCCAGGAAGAAGATTTCGTCCCATCTCGTTTTTGGGATACGAAAAGCCGCCGCCGGATCGGCGACGGCGGCTCATGCCTGGCTAGAATTAGGTGAACTAAGGTTGGGCCTGGGCGCGGATTCGGAATCAGGAAGCTCCGAATTCGTCGCCTTCCATCTGCAGGGAAATCTGATTTCAGAATACTGACCAGCAAAAATCAGCGCACAGACTTCTCGATGCGAGCGCGAAGCTCATCTACCAGCTATTGTCATTGCTGTTGACGTAGAGCCTGTAGCTCGATTCAAGGTCGTACATATTTTCATGAAACGCGACGTAGTTTTCATCCACGTTGTTGGACAATCCCAGCCTTACTCCGTAATCCACGTCGTAGGTGAACCTCGTCCTGCCTTCCTTCAGCTCTATCGTCAAGACATACCAAATTCCATATTCGGCGCCCATGGTGACTTTCACGGGATAGTATCCCTTCCCGGTTATTATCGCCAATTCCTTGTCGGTGAACTCAAGGGAATTCTTGGTGGATGCGAAGCTGTTGTTCATCCATTCCACGGATAGTTTGTACGCGGTTGGAACATCTTTGTTATGCTCGATGATGCTTTGATATTTCACCCTCGACTGTCCTGGAGGCGCGAGCGTAGCGCAGGAAAATAAAAGCATGCTTGCCAGCAAAGCCGATAAAATCTTCATAATCTCTCCTCGTGGACAGAAACAGGTTCTATTTTGTTCTATCTACTATAATAAAGAATAGATAAAGGAAGAGATGCGGTCTGTGCGCAAACACACTTAGCGATAGTGGATATCTATGAGCAGGCCAAGGCGGCTGAGCGCTTCGGGAGCCTCGCCTCGAAGATGGCCTTCCAGTTTCTCCACCTCGAAGCGCAAGCGCTCGATCTCATCCTCCAGCCCATGGATTCGATCCCGCAGCGCGGAAATGACTTCTATGCCTTCCTTGTTGATTCCAAGCGCCTGATACAGGGAGATTATCCTGGCAACTTTCTCCAGCTGATGCGGTTCGATGCCCGTCTCTCCATCGTCGCTGATAATCGGGAAGAGGCCAAATTCGGCGAAATCGCGCACGACTTCGACTTCAATATTGAAATAGCGGCACACTTGATCCAGCGGGATCGCGTTTCGAACGTTCATCGCTTTTCCCCCTCGACATTTTCTTGCTTGGCGGCCGCCAGTTCGCGGAAGAGAACCTTTTCGCGCTCGGTCAACTTCTCGGGCAGCTTCAGCGCCATTTTCAGGAAAAGGTCTCCAGACTGCCCCGGCTTGCCATAGACGGGGAAGCCTCGCCCCTTCAGCCTGAAGACCGTACCGTTCTTCGTCTCAGGAGGTATCTTGAGCTCGAAATTTCCGGAAATAGTCGGAACGACGAGATCGCCGCCAAGCGCGGCGACATAAATGCTCAATGGTATGTCCCTGAACAGGTTCACGCCGTCGAGTCTGTATTCCGGGTCTGGCCGGAGTAGGAACGTGATGAAAAGATCCCCATTCGCGGCTCCGTTATACCCCGGCAAACCTTTCCCTTCGATTTTTATCTTCTGGCGATCCCATATCCCCGGCAGCAGTTTGATGCGGAGCTTGCCCGCCCCCGTCGACAGGATCCTGGTGCCGCCTTCGTAGGCTTCCTTCAGGTTCAGGGTGAGTTCGGCGCTCAAGTCCTGTCCCTTCCGGGCAAAGCCCGCGCTTTCGGCGTCCCCGAATTCCTGCCCAAAAACCGTCCTGAAAAAATCCGATCTTCCAGCCCCGCCTCCGAAGACGTCTTCCCAGTTCATCGCGCGGCCCCGCGCTTCCCCGCTTCCCGGCGAAGCATACTTCGACCAGTCGAAACCGCTTGGCCGATCGGTGTTCTGGCGCTGTTCCCAATCGCTGCCGAGAAGGTCGTATTTCTGGCGTTTTTCATCGTCCGACAGGACATTGTACGCTTCGCTTATTTCGCCGAACCTGGCCCCCGCGTCCTTGTCGACGGTGTTGACGTCGGGATGATACTTATGCGCCAGCTTCCTGTACTGTTTCTTCAGTTCATCCTTTCCGGCGGTTTTCTCAACGCCAAGGATCTTGTAATAATCTTTGTACTCCATGCTGCGGTTCCCTTTGACCGAGGAGGCGCAGTCCTAGGGGACCAACACTCCCTCCGTCGAGCGACGGGTGAGTCGGCTGGTTGAGAGGTATTTATCCCAGCATTCTGAAGCAAAGATAAGCCCTGAGTCCGTCATGATCTGTGCGGAAACACACATAGCACCTGCGAGGGAAGGCGGTTTTATCGCTCCCCGCGCCCGCCCAGAAGGTTGATGGCCAGCATGCAGGCGCCGAAGGAGGCGCTTTCGGCGGGCTCGACCGGTTTCAGGCCGGGGCACTCTGTCTTCAGCCTCTCGAGGATCGAGCCGCGAAGCCAGGGGTTGTGGTCGAGGAGGCCCCCCGACAGCAGGATGGATGGATCGGCGATGCGGTCCTGGGCGCGATCGCGGACGGAGGCGACGAGGCGCACGAGTTCGTCGCGGGATTCCTCCAAGATGGCTATGGCCAGCGGATCGCCGGCGGCACGGTGGAGTTCCACGAGGTCGGCAGCGCCGGCGATCCGCGCCTTGTCAAAGCCCTTATAGACAAAGCGCACGAAATCGCCGCCGCTCTCGAGGCCGAATTTTTCCAGGAGCGGCCCGAGCATGGCCGTGGGCAGGTCGCGGCCTTCGGCCGAGCGCAGGGCGCGGCGGATGGCCTGAAAGCCGATGAAGAAAGCCGAACCCTCGTCGCTGAGGTAATGGCCGAGGCCGCCGGCGCGGAATCGCGTGCCGTCGGCCAGGCGCACGATGGCGATCGAGCCGGTGCCGGCTATGAGAAGGTATCCCTCCAGACGTTTCAGGCCGCCCACGAGGGCGATATCCGGATCCGAAAGCATCGCGAGGGGACAGCCAATCCCGAATTCACCCCTGATCAGAGACTCCATCTCGAGACGCTCGACGGGCCGGTCCATTCCCGCGACGCCGAAACAGCCCGCGCCCAGATCCCCCGCGGCAATGCCGGTCGCGCCGAAGGCTTCGGCGAAAAGCTTCCCGAGCCTCTCGACGATCAAGGGCTTCGGGACAGCATTCGGATTGATGCCTTCGCCCTTGCCTTCCCATAGCGGTTTGTTGTTTTCGTCCGCGAGACGCAGGCGCGTGCTCGTCCCACCGCCATCCACCCCCAATACTATGCTCATGGAACTTTTCCTTTCCTCTGGTGGGTCGCGGCCATCGTGCGCTCCAGGGCCGCGATCGACATGTCGAGATTTTTCGAGACGATGATGGAGTAGAGGATATCGACGACCGTCAGCTGGTTGATTCGCGACGTGACGGCGGCCTGCCTGTATATCCGTTCCGAGGCCGGCACGAGCAGCTTGATGTCGGCCACGGCGCGTACGCTGTTGGCGCTGTCCATTGTAAGGCTGATGACCTTCGCTCCGCGCAGCTTCGCCTGCTTCGCCGCTTCCAGCATGCCCGCGTTTTCCCCCGAATAGGAAATCACGAAAGCGACGTCGCTTGGCTTGAGCGAGGCGGCCGCCGTCACCTGCAGGTCCAGGTCGGCCGTGAAAAAGGAATGGAGGCCGATGCGCAGGAGCTTCTGTAGGAAATCGTTGGCGACGATGCCGGAAGCCCCTACGCCGAAGAGGGCTGTGGAGGAAGCCCCGATGATGGCGTTGGATGCCGCTTCCATGACTTTCGGATCCAGTAGCGCGCGCAACTGGGAAAGTCCCTGCTGGGAAAAAGCGATCACGCTCTGGATGACTTGCTCGGGCGGCGTCATGGATTCCAGGTCGAGGTCGGGGATGAATCGTTCGTCGAAATCGCTGAAGACATCCTGGGCGAGTCTCATCTTGAAGTCATTGTAGCTTCCAAGCCCCGTCCTTTTGCAGAACCGGATGACCGCCGCCTGACTGACGCCGCTCTGCCGGGCCAGTTCGCCCACGTTGTAGTACAGCGTCTTTTTCGGCTCCCGAAAGACATAATCGGCCACCTTGCGCTCGGCCTCCGAAAGGCTGGCCAGGCGGACGCGGATGGCCGCCAGGGCGCCGTCGAGATTGCCAATTTCATCCATCGCTTCGCCCGTCTTTTCGCTTTTCGTCCCCGCTGGACGCTTCCATCTCCTTCAGCCATCCGATGCAGGCGAGGAGGTCGCGGGGAATGTGGAAAAAGCCCTTCCACTTCCCGCCCTTGAGCGTGAGCGCCATCTCGCCTCTTCTGTCCAGATAGCCATACCACTCCCCGTGCTCGGGATCGGGGAACCGCTTCCATGTCCAGTCATGGATCTTTCTGAACCAGGCTTCGCAAGCCGGATCGCCCGTCAGCTTGTACGCCAGGAGGAAGGCGCAGAGCGCCTCGGCGTGGACCCACCACAGTTTCATGCCCGCCTCGATCTTATCGGTGGGGAAGTCCTCGAAATCCTGATAGTAGTAGATGCCGCCATAGGTTTGGTCCCAGCCGCGTTCGACAGTCCAGAGCATGGCGTCCCGGGCCGTTTCGATCATGGCGACGTCGCCCCGCTTCTCCGCCACGCTCATGATGAACCACAGGGTTTCGAGAGCGTGGCCGGGCGTCAGCAGCCGGCCTTCCATACAGTCGGGGCGGGTTCCGTCGGCGAAAACTCTCTCGAAGAGAGCCTTGCGCTCTCGATCCAGGTGAAGCGTCAGCACCTGCCGTATCGCCGCGTCCACGATGGCGTCCAGCTCGGGCTGGGGCACGATGCCTTCCATCACGCAAGCCATCCACACCTGCATCATGGGGAAGGACATGGCGAGAATCGGGCGGTTCGCGCCGATCTGCTTGTTCCATTGCCCCTTGGGATTGGCCTTGCGCTCCTGTATGCGGTTCCAGGTGGAGACCGCCATTCGCGTCGCCCATGTTTCGCCCGACGCGCGGCCGTATTCCGCCAAACCCGCCGCGCAGAAACAGTCCGAATAGATATTGTAGGGCTGCACGAGGGGCTTTCCTTCGCGGTCGACGGCGAACCAGAAGTCGCCGTTCGGCGCCCTTCCCTTTTCGCGGAGAAAATCGGCGCCCAGCCTGGCCATGTCGAGCCAGCGGGGCTCCGGCCTCACCGTCCTGTAGAGCTGGGAAAATCCCCAGACTTCGCGGCCCTGCATCCACATGAACTTGTCTTTGTCGAAAACCGTCCCATCGCGATCCATGCAGCTGAAGTAACCCCCGGCCTCGCGGTCAGGGCTGTGGCGTTCCCAGAAAGGGATCACGCTTTCAAAGAGTTCTTTTTCATATAATTTCCTGAACGCCGTCAGCTCGCCTTTGGTCATGTAAAGCTCCGTGCTCCGCGCGGTTTCATTTCACGGCGCCAGCCGTCATGCCGCGGATAAAATATTTCGCCATGAAAAGATAGAGGATGAGGACGGGGACGACGGCTATGGACAGCCCGGTGAAGCAGAGGCTCCAGTCCGTGCTGTATTGGCCGAAAAAGCTCGTCAGCCCCACGGGAAGGGTCTTCCATTTATTGTTCTGCAGGAAGACGAGGGGAAAGAAAAAGTCGTTCCATATGGGGACGGCGTTGTAGATCGTGACGAGGGTGATGGCGGGCGCCACCACAGGCATGACGATCCTGCGATAGATGGCCCAGTCCGAGCAGCCGTCGATGCGCGCGGCGTACTCGAGATCGATCGGTATGGCCTTCATGAATCCCGAAAGTATGAAGACCGTCGAAGGCAGGCCCATCCCAATGAAGATGAGGATCACCGAGAGGGGCTTGTCCACGAGGTTCATTTTTTTCATGAGTATGAAAAGCGGGATGATCGCGGCCTTGAGCGGCAGCATGATGCCCGAAAGGAAGAGCATGTAGACAAGGGTGGATAATTTGTATTTGTAGCGGGACAGGCCGAAGGCGGCCATCGAGCCGAAGATCAGCACGAAGATCATGGAAACCGCCGTTATCCAGCGGCTGTTGAAGAAGTAACGGCCGAATCCTTTCTTGACCCATACCGTCACGTAGTTGGAAAAATCCCATGCGCTCGGCAGGGCGAAGGGCGTACGCAGGATCTCCCTCGTGGATTTGAACGACGAGAGCACCATGTTCACAAGCGGGTAAAAAATGAGGAGGGCATAAAAGGCGAGGACGACTTCTATCGCCGCGATGGCGATTTTCCTTCCTATTCCGGCGCCGCTGAAGCGGAAATCCGTGGTCACAGCTCCACCTCCTTTTTCGAGAGCGCCGAAATAGAGAATACCGACGCGAAAAAGGTGAGGCCGTAGATGATGACGCCTATCGCCGATCCGATGCCGATTTCGGGACTGCCCGAATCCACCGATCCGAAGGCAGTCCTGTAGAAAAGCGTTCCTATCGTATCCGTGGAAAAGTTAGGCGAGCCGTCGAGGCCGGCCATCGTATAGATCTGCTCGAAGACATTGAGGCTTCCGATGATGGTGAGCACCGTGATGACCGTGATGGAGGGGATGATGAGGGGCAGCACGATCCTCCTGAAAACGGTGGACTCCTTGGCTCCGTCGAGGTATGCCGCTTCCAGACAGTCGGTGGGTACGTTGTCGATGGCGGCGAGAAATACCAGGCTCGGAAAACCTACCCAGCGCCAGATGTTGACTAAAATGATCGTAAAAGTGGCTATGGCCTCTTCGCCCAGCCATGCCCGCATGAGGTCTGGTCTGCCGGCGAGCTTCAGCACGCCGTTGAGCAGGCCGTTGGGCCGCAGGTAGAGGCTCCACAGGAAGCCTACGGCTACGATGGAAAACAGGACCGGTATAAAAATCACGCGCTTGAAAAACTCATGGCCCGGCACTTTCCGCGATAGCAGATAGCCGAAAAGGAGGCCCAGGCTGTTCTGAATCAGCATCGTGACGATAAACCATTTCGCGTTGTTGCCCAGCGCGTTGAAAAATCTCGTCTTATAGGGTTCGGTGAAGAACACCCTCCTGAAATTCTCGAATCCCACGAAGTCGCTCCGAAGAAGCTGCGTCCAGCTGAAAAGGCTGTTGAAGAGCGACATGAAAAGCGGCAGGAGGATGACGACAGCGACTATCGTCAGCCCCGGCGTCACGAAAAACGCTATCCATAAACCTTTGCGCGCGTCTTTTCTCGTCAAGTTCTTGCTCCTGGATACATGGCCGATCGCTTTCGCCATGGCAATGGCTGAAGGATGCCGGATTGGAAAATGAAGGCGCCGGAGGCTTCCCTTTATTAAAGGGAAGTCTCCGGCCGGAAGTTGATCAGGCTGTTATTTCTTGAAGGGCGCGTAGTAGGTGGCGATGCCTTCCTGAACTTGCTTGGCGACTTCGGCGGCGTCGAACTTGCCGGCCATGAAGCCCTGGAGAGCGGCCTGAATCAGCACGGATCCCGTAGGCTGCTGATACCTGAAACCGACGAGCATGAGGTAGGGCGTGTTGTATTTCTGGAGCGAAAGGACCTTGGAAATATAGGGCGAGGTCGAAGTGTCGACGCCGGGGACGGCTGAGACTTGCTTCAGTTCCTTGATGAAGGCGTTGCCGGTATCCTTGCTGGCGAGGAAACGGAGGAACTTCGCGGCCGCGTCTTTGTTCTTGCCTGCGGCGTTCATGCTGAAGTTGCCGTCGGCGTAGACGGAAACGTAGTGCGGATCGCCCTTTTTGGCGACGGGAGCCGCGAACACGTCATACTCGAGCTTGGGGTTCTGGGCCGAGAAATAGCCAGCTTCGAAGCTTCCGCCGATGAAGTGGCCGGCGACCTCGTTGATGAAGGAGGACTGCGCGTCGGTATAGGCGACGCCCATGTAGAGGTCGGGCATGAAGGGCGTGAGTTCCTTGAGCTTGGCGATGGCGCCCACGAAACGCGGATCCTGGAAGGTGGTCTTGCCCGCCACGACAGCGTCGAAGAAATCATTGGCGCCGTAGAAGTTGGGGCAGATCGATCCCATCATGACTTCGAGCGTCCATCCGTCCTTGCCGCCGTTGGCGAGGGGCTGGATTCCCGCTTTCTTCATGGCCTGGAGGTTGCCGATGAACTGATCCCAGGTCTCGGGCACGGAGAGGCCGAGTTCCTTGTACAGCGCCTTGTTGTAGAATACGAAGAGGGTCTGGCTGGCGAAAGGAACGCCGTAGATCTTCCCGTCCTTGATCGACGTGGCGCCGCGGAGCGGGCCTTTGTCGAAATTCTTGACGTCGGGAACCCATTTCTCGACGGGTTCGAGGAAGCCCGACTGGGCGAAGGTCTCGAGGCCGCCGTAGGCGCGGCTCTGGAACACGTCGGGGCCCGAGCCGCCCGAAAGCGCCGCGGAGAGTATGGTGTTGTAGTCGGTGCTCTTGTGGGCCGACTGGACAATCTTGACGCCTGGATTCGCTTTTTCGAATATGGCAATCAGCTTGTCGTAGGTTTCGACGTCTTCGGGACGCCAGGTCCAGAAATTGATCGTGGTTTTCTGCGCGAAAACCGAGCTCAGGGCGAGAAGCGCGAGAAGTACCGCCACCGCCGTCCGTTTGAACTGCATAACCGCCTCCTGAAAATTCAAGCTTGAAATTCTATTACACGATATCATGGCAAAACCTGGCTGTAAAGAAATAATCTTTCAGCTTTTACATTGTCCTCGCCACGATGACATCGATGCCCGTGCCCAGGGCGTCGGCGACGGCCACCTGTCCGCGCCGCACGGGAAGTTCCATTTCAAGACCGTAGAGGAGCGTCAAAAGTTCGGGAATTCTCTCACGGGGAAAGGCCGCTTTCGTGCGAAGGGGGATGCGGCGCGGCCGGGAAAGATCCGCGGCGGCATCGATTGGCGCGGGGGCTTTCGCGATCGACGACGGCGCGACCTTGCAGGTGGCGGTCACGACGCGGCGGGGGGAGAGCATTTCCTCCCTCGCGTACTGCTCGCCGCGGGCGCAGCGGTTGCCGGTGACGGCTATGTCATTCTCCGAGAGTCGCTCGATGCTGAGGTGACAGCCCATCGGGCAGGTGATGCATATCATTTCGGTCATATAGTGCTCCATTCCAAGCGCGGCCGCCGCTGCGCGGCGGCCGCGCGACTTTCAGACGATCGAAATTTCGACCTGGGCGTCCATGCCCGCCTGGGCGAATTCCTGGGGTCCAAGGCTCACCGTCAGCATCTCGGATGGCTGAACATGGGGTTTCTTGACGCTCTTGACGACCCGGCCGTCCACCTTCACTTCGAGGACGGCGCCGTTCTTGACGACCATGCTGCGCATGTACAGCTTGTTCTCCCGCTCGGGATCGACGCGCGCGGGGTTGACGTAGCGGACGTTCGGGCCGGTCTTGATCCGGAGTTCCTTCCTCGGGCGCTTGCCGGAAAGCCAGTCAGCCGTGAAGGAGCCGGCGCGGCGCGATTCCTCGGCCACGAAATCCACGAGGTCGTGCACGTGGAGGACGTTGCCGCAGGCGAAGATACCGGGCACGCTGGTCATGAGGGTGGAATCGACCCAGGGGCCGTTCGTGGCGGGATTGAGCTCGACGCCGGCATTCTTCGAGAGCTCGTTTTCGGGCACGAGGCCGACCGACAGGAGGACGGTGTCGCAGGGGATTTTAAAACTTTTATCGAACATGAGGGCGCCGTTTTCGATGGGCGTCACTTCCACGCCTTCGACCCTGTCCCGGCCATAGATTTCCGTGGTCAGGTGGGAAAGGTAGAGGGGAATGCCGAAATCGTTGAGACATTGGACGATGTTGCGCGTCAGCCCGCTGGGATAGGGCAGGATCTCGACGACGGCATGGACCTTGCAGCCTGCCCAGGTAAGCCTGCGCGCCATGATGAGGCCGATGTCGCCCGATCCGATGACGACGACATCCTTGCCGGGAATGTAGCCCTCGATATTGACGAGACGTTGGGCGAGACCGGCGGTGAAGACGCCCGAGGGGCGCGAGCCGGGGATCCTGATATTGCCGCGGTTGCGCTCCCTGCATCCCATGGCGAGGATGACTGCTCGCGCCTCTACGCGGACGACGCCCGAGGCTTTGGAGACGCAGTAAACGATATGGCTGTCGCCCTCCTGCCGCAGATCGAGGACGGTGGCGCCGCAAAGCGCCGGGATGCCGAGAGCCGAGACTTTTTCCTGGACGCGTTGGGCGAACTCGGGACCCGAGAGTTCCTCGTTGAACTCGATGAGGCCGAATCCGTTGTGGATGCACTGCATCAGTATGCCGCCCAACTCTTCTTCGCGCTCTATGATGATGGCCGAATATCCCTTCGCCTTGAGCTCCGCCGCGGCGGACATGCCCGCCGCCCCGCCGCCGATGACGACGGTATCGTATCGCATCTGTTTCATAATTCGCCCTTCAGGACGACGCTCGCGCCGCCACGCTTCGTCACTTCCCCGTAGCTCATGCCCGTCTCGCGCATGAGAATCTTGATGATCTTGTAGGTGCAGAATCCGCCCTGGCAGCGGCCCATCTGGGCGCGCGTCACGTACTTTATGCCGTCAAGGGTCGTGTGCCCGGCGCGGATCGCCTGCACGATCTCCGCCTCGCTCACCCGTTCGCAGCGGCAGACAATGTCGCCGTAGGCGGGGTCGTTCCTCACCTGCTCGTCCAGCTCGAAGGGCGAAAGATCGCGGGTCCTCGGCACCTTGCGCATGCAGGGCTCCCAGTCGGCCTTCTCGACGAGGCGCAAGCCCGTCTTTTTGAGTAGGTCCTTCACGTAGTCGCCTATCGCGGGGCTGGCCGTGAGTCCGGGTGACTGGATCGCCGCTACCTGAACGAAGTTGGGAACCTTGGCAGAAAGGTCGATGTAAAAATCGTCGCCGCATGCCGGCCGCAGCCCCGCGAAGCTCGTTATGACGTCGCTCTCCGATATCGTGGGAACCATGGTTCGCGCGCTGCGAAGTATTCCTTCGAGTTCCGCCCTCGTCGTGGCGAAGTCTTCCTTATCTTCGACGGTCGTGGCGGTGGGTCCTATGAGGACGGTGCCTTCCACCGTCGGAATGATGAGCATGCCCTTCGACACCGCCGTTGGAACCGGGAATATCACCCTGTTGGGTTTCGCCTTCGTCATCTTGTCGAGGAGGTAGTACTCGCCCTTGCGCGGCTTGATCGTGAACTCTTCGCCGCCGAAGGCTCTGGAAACGGCGTCGGCATAGAGGCCGGCCGAGTTGACCACATAGCGGGCGCGCACCTCCCTGCCGTCGGCGGCCTTCACCGCCCAAAGATCGCCCTCGCGTCGCGCCGATGCGACGGCGAATTCGGTTAAAAGGGCTACGCCGTTCTTTCGCGCGTTCTCGACGAGGGAAAACACGAAGCGGTAGGGCTCGACGATGCCGCCCGAAGGCGCGTAGAGCCCGCCCACGGTATCGGGGCTCAGTTTTGGTTCGAGCTCGAGCATGCGCTCGCGCGAGCACATCTCGATGCCGATGACGCCGTTGTCGATGCCCTGCTGGTAGAGCTGCTCAATGGAGCGCATCTCGTCCTCGTGGAGGGCGACGACCACGATGCCGCAGCGTTCGAAGGGGAAGTCCAGTTCGTTATGGAGGCGCTCGAACATGAGGGCGCCCTGGAGCTCGAGCCTGGCCTTCAGGTATTTTTTGTTGTCGTGAAACCCGCCATGGACGATGCCCGAGTTGGCCTTGCTCGTCCCGAGCGAAACGTCGATCTCCTTCTCGAGGAGGGCGACCTTCAGCTCGTACTGCGAGAGTTTGCGCGCGACATTGGCGCCGCAGACGCCAGCGCCGACGATGGCAACGTCGTAATACTCAGTCATGAAATGTTCCTTTGCTTTGCCCGACAGGGGTGTAGCGTGATGTACAGAGTCAGGATAGATTATTCTCCCACCGAAACGCAATGACACGGGGAGCGCCCGCCGCCTCCGCGGGAGAAAAATCGTTCACTGCTTGGCGTGCAGCGTCTGCTCGTATTCCATGATGCGCTCGATCTTGGGCGTCGAGGGGCCGTCCTTGAAGAAGGACTCTAGGTATGTTTTCACGATCGATTTAGCCAATTCCAGGCCAATGACCCGCGCGCCCATCGTGATGACCTTGGCATTGTTGCTCTTGGCCGCGCGTTCCGCCGAGTAAGTGTCGTGGCACTGCGCGGCCCGTATGCCAGGCACTTTATTGGCCGCGATTGCCATGCCAATACCGGTGCCGCAGATCAGGATTCCGCGATCCGCCCGTCCTTCGACAACTTCCTCGGCCACGCTCACCGCGATATCGGCGTAGATCACGGGCGCCTCGCTGAAACAACCGCAATCCTTTACCTTATGCTTCAAGCTCGCGATATATTCGGCGAGCTTATTCTTCAGTTCGAATCCGGCTTCGTCGCTGCCGATGGCGATTTTCATACATTTCTCCTTGTTCGCGTAAACTGGGTTCGCGAATTTTCAACTGCCCGCGGCTGACGCCGCAGCTGTGGGGGCGGCGGTGGGCGCTATAGCTCCGAGCTCGGTCATGATCTCCAGGAAACGCGCCGGCTCGTCGGTGACGAACCAGGAAATGCCAAGATCGAGCAGCCGTGACAGATCCCTCGGCTCAAATATCTTGGGGTACACCTGGAAATCGATCCCCGCCGCGGCTGCCTCGGCGACTGCCTCGCGCAGGTAATCGGCATCCACCGCGTACTTCCAGCCCTTTCCAAGCGACACAGGGTTCAGGTGCAGCTGAATCTGGTCGATGCCCGCGAAGCCCTCGCCCCGCGCGGCGTCGAATTTCTTCTTGATCTCGAAGGGAGTGCCGCCGCACCAGAGCAAGGTCTTTACTCCAGGCACGCGCGCCTTGATCTCGCGGCATTGGGCGATCGCGGGCGAGGATACGTAGACGCGCCCTTCCAGTCCGTAGGTTTGAATAAGGACGGTAAGCCTCTCGAGCTCATTCGTCTTGAGGTCGAGGAAGATTGACCGCTCGGGGCGCCCCGCCATGCGGGCGAACACTTGCTCCAAGAGGGGCACGCGCTCAGCGGCATATTCGCTTGAAAACTTCGTACCGACGTCCACGTCCGCGATCGCCGCGTAGTCGAGCTTGTCTACGGAGGCCTTGAGGAGGGCGTTTGGCCCCGAGCCCGTACGCTCGAGGGTTCCGTCATGGAGGCATACGAAGACGCCGTCCCGCGTGGGTTGGATGTCCGCCTCGGGAATGCCGCCTAAGGACCAGGCGTATTCGAAAGCCACGATAGTGTTGTCGGGTCGATCGTTCAGTCCGCCACCGCGGTGGGCCATCCATCGGATATCGGCGGCGCCGGCGAGCCCGGCGCCCAGAAGAAGCAGCGCGGCGGCCGCAGCCAGGCGCGGGCGGCTCATCGCCGGGCTCCAGCCGCCAGCCAGGCCTTAACCGCCGCCGAGAACCGCGCGGGCTCGTCGGTGGCGAACCAGCGGACGCCCAGGTCCAGAAGCGCTCGGATGTCAGAGTCGGCGAACTTCCACGGAAAAACCTCGAGATCCACGCCGGCATCGCGGCAACGGGCGAGGGCTCCGGCGAGAATGCGCGGCTCGACAGTGTAGCGCCACTCAAAAGAGTGCGGCGAGACCAGATCGGCTTTCTCGTTGAGGTGGAACTGAATCTGGGCGAGCCCCTGAAAGCCCGCGGCGGCCGAATCCTCGTATTTCGCCACGATATCGGCCCCCGATCCGCCCAGCCATTGCATGGTATCGACAGACGGAAGTATTTTCCGCATCTCGGCGAGATTGGCGCGCTTGGGGCCGGCGACCCATATTCGCCCGTCGAGCCCATAGTCGGCGATCATCTTCGCCAGCTGCCCCAGGTCGATGTTCTTGCAGTCGAGATAGGCACGCTTGCGCGGGTCGGCCGCCATCGCGGCGAAAACCTCGGTCAGCAAGGGCACCCTGGCTCCCATGTACTTGGGATCGAACTTTGTCCCGGCGTCGAGGTCGGCGAACTGTTCGTAGCGCAGCTCGGTGACCGGGATATCGGCGATATCGTCAGGAGCGTTCGTCGTCCTGCGCAGCGTCGGATCGTGGAGACAAACGATCTTCCCGTCCGCCGTCAGGCGTATATCCAGCTCCGCCGCTCCCCCCAAATCCCAACCATAACGGGCCGAAACCATGGTGTTGTCGGGACGCTCGACCCCGCCGCCGCCCCTGTGGGCTTGCCAGAACACAATGCCGCCGATACCCGCCATTCCTTCCGATGTCATACTATGCTTCCTTTCGCTGTCGCCCGGCTTTAGCCTTTGATTCCCGAAGAGGCGACGCCATCGATAAAGTATTTCTGCACGAACATAAAGAGTACCAGGATGGGGAAGGTCACGAAGCAGCACGCCGCCATCAACTGATTCCAGGTGGTTCCCCCGTCGTCGGCGAAGACCTTGAGCGCGATCTGCACCATCCTCAGCTTGTCGTTGTTGATGACGATAAGAGGCCAGAGGGTGCTGTTCCACTCGTCGATGAAGGACAGAAGGCCGACCGTGAGCGCCGTGGACTTGGCCAGCGGCAGGCCGATGGCGATGAGATATCGCATATCGCCACAGCCGTCGACCACCGCCGCGTCGTGGAGTTCGCTTGGCAGGGTAAGGAAAAACTGCCTGAACATAAAGATCGAGAAGGCCCCTGTCATGCCCGGCACGATGAGCGCCCAATACGTGTTGACCCAGCCGAGCTGCTTGACGACCAGGTACTTCGCCACCAGGGTCGTCTCCTCGGGGATCATCATCATCCCGAGCACAAGGATCATGATCAGCTTGGAGCCCTTGAACTTGAAGGTAAGGGCGTAGCCCGCGAACGCCGAGAAGACGATCTTGCAGAGCGGCACGACCGTGGCGATAAAGAATGTGTTCGCGAGGTACCTCGGCCAGTTCGCCGCTTTCCAGGCTTCGACGAAGGTCGAAATGACCGGCTTGAGAGGGAAGACCGTCGGAGGATACTTGTAGACCTCCGTGACTTCCTTGAGCGCTGTCATGACCATCCAGATAATAGGATAGTTATAGATGACGACCAGCGCGAGCAGCGCCGCGAAACCTACCAACTTCCATCCGCTCAGGCGCTTGCGCCGCGCGGCGCCGTTCGACGCGATTGCTGCGTTCATTTGTAGTGCACCTTCTTTTCCCCGAACCTGAACTGGATGATGGTGAAAGCGAGGATGACGAGGAAGACGAAAACGGCTACCGCCGAGGCGTAGCCCATCCGGAAATTCTCAAAAGCTTCCTTATAAATATTGAGCACCAAAACTTCGGTGCTGCTCACCGGGCCGCCTTTCGTCATGACGAGGGGCGAAACCGAAACCTTGAGCGCCGAGATGATCTGGATGATCGTCACGAAGAAAGTGACAGGCGACAGGAGGGGAAGGGTTATGTTCCAGAACTTCTGCCATGGGCTGGCACCCTCCAGGGTAGCTGCCTCGTAGAATTCGGGGGAAATGTTCAAAAGGCCGGCAAGGAATATGACGCCGTTGTAGCCGACGCGCTTCCATATACCGACAATGAGGATGGCCGCCATCGCGCCGCCTTGGGGATCCTTGATCCAGCGCATCCAATGCGGCGCGGTATCGGGAGTTGTGAGACCCAGCGAGTAGATGAGGTAATTAAGGAAGCCTTGCTCGGGATTTAAGATCCAGCGCCAGATCAACGACGCCACAACCATGGAAATAACCACGGGCAGGAAAAAGGCGACACGAAAGAAGCCCCTGCCGACCGTCACGTATTTCAGGACCATGCCGACCAGGAGCCCGAGGATGATACAGCTCGGCACCGCCCAGAAAGCGTAGATAAACGTTACTTTCACCGAGTTCCAGAAGTCCGGATTGGCGAACATCTGCTGGTAATTCCGAAGTCCGATCCATTTTGGCGTCCCGAGCATGTTCCACTTAAGGAAAGAAACGCCCACGCTGAACAGGAGCGGGATATAGCTGAACGCGAAAATGAGAATGAGTGAAGGCGCGAGGGAAGCCGCGATAAAAACGCCCCTGGCGCGCGATGTAGGTATCGCCACATGAACCTCTTATAGAAGGGGGCGCTTCGGGCTCCTGCGCGCATTCGGCGAAGGAGTCCGGAACGCCCTATCCTCGTCTCTTTCGATTAGCTGTTTTCCTTGATCACGTCGTTGGCCTTCTTGGCCGCCTCTTCGAGCGTCGGCTTAACAGGGGCGCCCTGGAGCATAATTTTATCCCAAGCCTCGTTGTAGATCGTCCTGATCTGCAGAAAGTTGGGATAGCCGGTCTCGTTCTCGGGCCTGATGTAGCCGAGCTGCAGGTAGGTCGTGTTGTAGCGGGGATCTTTCTTCAGCAGGCCTTCCTTATCCAGCACTTCCTTCGAGTCCTTTCGGGCGGTGAAGTAGGCGGTAGCCTCGGCCCAGTTGACCTGATTATCCTTGCTCGTCATGAACTTAATGAAGTCCCAAGCGCCATCCTTAACGTTCTGCGGGTTGCGCTTAAAGACGTAGAGACTGCCGCCGCCCAAGGGGACGGACTTCTTCACCTGGAAGGGGAATACCGCGGTCCCCATATCGAAGGTGGCCATGGTCTTCCACTTGGAGATATTGACCGTGGAGTTCATGGCTACCGCGGCCTTGCCGCTCATAAAAGCGGTGTCGCCGCCCTTGTAGATGGCGAGCTTCTCGTCGATGAGCTTCTTGAAGAAGGTCACGGCGTCGATATGGGCCTTATCGGTCCAGAGCACCTTGGAGTTGTCCTTGGCCATCCACTCCGCGCCGAACTGCCAGACCAGGCCTTCGAGGATCCAGCCTGAACCGTAATCGAGGCTGAGCGCGTAGGTGTCCTTGCCGAGGGCGGCGATCTTCTTGGCCGCGACGTAGAACTCTTCCCAGGTTTCGGGGAATTTGTCGGGATTCAAGCCCGCTTTCTTGAACATGTCCTTATTGAAGAACATGATCGGCGTCGAGCAGTTGAAGGCGATGCCGTAGGTCTTGCCCTTGTAGACATTGGCCTGAAACAGGGGCTCGATGAACTGGTCGCGCTGGAAGCTCTTGTCCTTCTGGATGTAGCCGTCGAGCGGCTCGATAGCGCCCGCGTCAATGATCTGCGGCGCGTAGACATGAGCCTGGTGCAGAAGCACCGGGGTATCGCCCGCCACCACGGCGGCGATCACTTTCTGTACCGATTCCTCATAGGAGCCGGCGAAGACGCCTTCGATCTGGTACTTGGTCTGCGAGGCGTTGTATTCCTTGATGCGGGTTTCGATGGTCGTCTTGACGGCGCCGCCCACGGAATACCAGAAGGATACCTTGATCGGGCTCTGGGCGAACGCCATGCCGGCGAGCGCGAGCAAGGCTATGGCGATACCGAATCGTTTCATGAAAAACCTCCCTTACCGAGTGAATTGACTATAGGCAGTATATCATCAATCTGAACATTGTCAAACATTAAAAAACAGTTAAAATATTGTTTATGTTTGATATATTGACAATTGATGTTTGTGTTTGTATTCTTTCGATCACAAAGGAACACGACGAACATGATAAAGCATGAAAACGAAGGAACGATCATCAACCTCTGCGAGGCGGGCGCGCTGGATTCGCTCGCGGGAATAGTCAACAAAACCTTCGGCCACGCTGCGCCGGGCGAGAATGCGCGCTGCCTGATCGTCACCGATGAGACCGTCTGGAAGGCCGTATCGAGCCGCTTTTCCGCCTTCCTGCGGGAAAAGCCCGACACCGTCTTCCATATATTGCCAGGATCCCCGGCGCCCTACGCCTCCGACAATCTCGTAGCCGAGATCGCGGCGACGTTCAAGGCGTTTAAAGGCTTCGTCCCTATCGCCGTCGGCTCGGGCACGATCAACGACGTCGTCAAGCGCGCTTCCTTCGAATGCGGCACCCGCTACGTCTGCGTACCGACCGCGCCCTCGGTGGACGGGTTCACCTCCTACGGGGCGGCGATCACGGTGCGAGGATTCAAGGTGACCCTGGAATGCCCGGCGCCGCTCTGCGTGGTGGCGGACGAGGATATCCTGCGCGAGGCGCCCCTCCCCCTCATCTCGGCGGGCTTCGCCGACCTTCTGGCCAAGCTTCCCGGCGGCGCCGACTGGATCCTTGCCGACGAACTCGGCGTCGAGCCTATCGACCCCTCGACCTGGGAAATCGTGCAGCCAGCAGCTCGGCGCCTGCTCGGATACGGGGCGACGGTCAAGGCGAGGGATCCAGGCGTGATCGCCGGGCTCTACCAGGGACTCATCGCCTCAGGGCTGGCCATGCAGCGTTATAAAGATTCGCGCCCCGCCTCCGGTGCCGAGCACCTCTTTGCCCATACCTGGGAAATGTCCCATCTCGAAAAGGACGGGCGGCCGATCTCGCACGGCTTTAAGGTCGCGCTCGGCTCCCTTATCTCGGCCGCCCTCGCCGAGGAACTTTTCGGGGAGCGCGGTTCCCTGCGCCGCATTCTTGAGCGGCGAAACTTCGCGCCAGAAACGTCCTTAAGTCTAGCGCGCATGAGGAGGGCCGGGGCGCTGCTCGCAGGCTCTCCCTATCTTGACCAGACCCTCGCCATGATCGCCAGGAAGACACCCGAGCCCTCAGCCGTGGCGACGCGCGCGGCGCGAGCCCGCGAGGCGTGGCCAACCCTGGCGCTTCGCTACGCCGACCAGATTCCACCCTTCAGGGCGCTCAAGGCAGACCTGCTCGCTGGAGGTTGCCCGACCGAACCCGCCGATATCGGCCTAAGCCGCGCCACCTGCGTCGATAGCCTGAAGATTGCTTCGCTGATCCGCAACCGATATACTGTCCTCGATCTCGTCTCCGAGTTGGGGATACTCGATGAAGCGGCCGAGGCTGTTTTCGCCGAACCCTGGTTCTCGACGTACGCGCCCTGACGGGAATCGACATGAAAAAAGAAGGCAGTATGAGCCGAACCGATTACACCCAGATGCCGGCAGCCCGCCAGGCCGCGATCTACTCTCTGGCACAGCAGAAAGGCGTCGTAAAAGTGGCTGACCTCGCCCAAGAGTTCGGCGTTACGGAGATGACGATCCGCCGCGACCTCGGCGTCCTCGAGCGAAAAGGTCTTCTGGAACGCGCCCACGGGCACGCGATCTGCAACGCCCACATCGGCCTGGAGCCGCTCTACGTACAGAAAAGCGCCCTCCACCAAAGCGAGAAGGCGGCCATCGGTAAGCTCGCGGCAAGCCTGATCAACCGTGGCGACACCGTCTTCGTCAACTCTGGCTCGACGACCATCCAGTTCCTTGAGCAGCTCGACATCGACGCCAAGATCGTCACGAACAATCCACTCGCCCCGATCCATATCCGCTCGTCCAAGCTTGAAGTCTATCTCACGGGAGGGGAACTCAGACAGGAATCCCTGACCCTCGTAGGAGAATCGACCGTACGCTCGATCAGGGAGATTATCGCGAACAAGGCCGTGGTCGGCGTCGATGGCTTCAGCATCCGCTACGGCCTAACCAACCCGACCCAGGCCGAGTCCTGGGTAAATCGGCTCATGATCAAGCGAACCCACGGCGAGGTGATCCTGGTGGCCGACTCCTCCAAGCTCGGACGCGTGGCGAATTTCCAGACAGCGTCGATCTCGGCGGTCAACACAATCGTGACGGACAGCGCCATGGACCCGGCCAACGTCACCGAATTCAAGCGGTTGGGCATCAGGGTCCTCATTGCCGATGTCGCCCCAAAGCCCCAAGCGGGCTGAGCCTATGCCTCATCATAGAGACGAAGTCGTCCTGGCCATCGACGCGGGGACAGAGAGCCTGCGCGCGGCGGTGATCGATGCCTCGGGCACCGTCAGGGGCATCGGACGGGCGCCGATCCGCACTTCCTATCCGGCCCCTGGGCGGGCCGAGCAGGATCCCGCTGAATGGGAGATCGCCCTCGGCGTGGCCGCGTGGGCGGCGATCGAATCGTCAGGCTTCCGGGCCGGTGATATCAGCGGCGTCTGCGCCGACGGCACGACCAGTACAGTCGTCTGCCTCGATAGAGCGGGAAAGCCCCTACGCAAGGCTATCCTTTGGTCCGATATCCGCGCCACCGAAGAAGCCGCGCTGATCGGCGCCACCAAGGACCCCGTCCTCGTCCGAGCAGGGGGAGGTAATCCCTCGGCAGAGTGGTTCCCCTGCAAGGCGCTCTGGATAAAGCGGCGCGAGCCCGAGACCTGGGACCGTGCCGCGACCGTATTCTGCTTTACCGACTGGCTCGCCTGGAAACTGAGCGGCCAGCTTACCCTTAACCTGAACACCGCCACAATGCGAGGCTTCTACGATTCCCGGAATGGGGGCGCGCCGAGGGGCCTGTACGAGGCGGCCGGCATCGGCGGCCTCGCGGAAAGGATCCCCTTCAGGGTTGTCAGGCCGGGCGAAGCCATCGGCGGAATCTCCGCGGAAGCCTCGGCGCTCATGGGCCTACCCCAAGGGATTCCCGTGGCGGCTGGCGGCGGCGACGCATTCGTCGGCGTCATCGGGTTGAACGCCCTCGAGCCCGGCCAAGTGGCGATGATTACCGGCTCCTCACACGTGATCACCGCTCACGTCCGCGCGCCAACCCAGGCGCGGGGCCTCTTCGGTAGCTTTCCGGACGCCCTCTACACCGGCAGCGACCTCCTCGAGGGCGGGCTTGCCTCATCGGGATCAGTGCTGCGCTGGTTTACCGAGGGCTTCGTCGGCGAAAAGGTGACCTCGGCGGCGGCAGCCTCGGGCAAGAAAACCCTAGCCTACCTCGACGAGCTCGCCGAGCGGATACCGCCGGGCTCCGAAGGCCTCCTCGTCCAGGAGCATTGGCAGGGCTCGCGCTGCCCCTGGGTGGACTCGGCCTCCCGAGGCGCCATCCGCGGGCTCACTCTCCTTCACCGGCCCGAGCATCTCTATAGGGCCATCATGGAGGGCGTCGCCTTTGGCGCGACCCTTATCCTCGACAGGATGGAGGCGGCCGGCGTGCCCGTGGAGGAACTCCGCGTCTGTGGCGGCCCTTCGAGGAGCGCGCTCTGGATGCAAATCCACGCCGACGTCACGGGCAAACCCATCGCGCTGCCCCGAGAACCTGAATCCGTGCTCTTAGGCTCGGCCATGCTGGCGGCCCTGGGCGCGGGACTCTACTCCAGCCTCCACGAGGCCGCCGCCGCCATGTCCGGCACAGCTAGCTATATCCTTCCCGATATGGGGAAGCACGCCATCTACAAGAAACTTCTCGGTCGCTACATCGCCACCTACGAGGCCTTGGGCCCCATGGCGCGCGCCGAAGCCGCCGAGGCATTGGAAGATACCCTATGAATCATGTTCCGCTCGCTCCCCTGCAACCGCTCCACAAAATGACGGCCGCCCAGGCGCGCGCCGTACGCTACGTCCTCATGGACATCGACGACACGCTCACCACCGAAGGGAAACTGCCGGCCGAAAGTTATGCCGCCCTCTGGAAACTCAAGGAGACTAGCCTCAAGGTTATCCCGATCACGGGCCGGCCGGCCGGCTGGTGCGACCTCATCGCGCGGGAATGGCCGGTGGACGGCGTCGTGGGCGAAAACGGGGCTTTCGTGTTCTGGGAGGAGCCGGAGGGGCGGCACCTCCGCGCCATCACCCACCCCAGCGCCGTGAAGAACGACGCGCCAGCCCTCTCCCGGGTGATGGCGCGCGCGATGGCCGAAGTCCCGGGATGCCGGCCGGCCCGCGACCAGTTCGCCCGGCTCTATGACATAGCCATCGATTTCGCCGAGGAGGAGCCCGTGCTTCCCCTCTCCGACGCGCTGAAAATAAAGACAATATGCGACGAGGAAGGCGCGAAAGCCAAGGTCAGCTCCATCCATGTCAACGCCTGGATGGGTGATTACGACAAGCTTACGATGGCGACGCGCTACCTGACCGCGCGCTTCGGCTATGACGACGCGCGCGATCGAGCGAGTGTCGTCTTCGTCGGCGATTCGCCCAACGACGAGCCCATGTTCGCCCATTTTCCCATGGCCTGCGGCGTGGCTAACGTTAGCCGATATAAGGAACTGATGCGCGAGCTGCCCGCTTTCGTCGCGACGAAGGAATGCGGAGCGGGCTTCGCCGAAATTGCCGATACGCTGCTGGCGCTGCGTTCGCCCGCCGGCGCCCATGGCGAGAACGCGCGATGAGCGCCATCGTCATCTATGCGTCGACCACCGGTTTCACGAAAAAATACGCAGAGTGGATCGCTCAGGACTTGGGCGCCGACCTCATCGAGGCGCGACGCTTACGCTCCGAAACGCTTCAAAACTACGACACGATAATTTACGGCGGCAGCCTCCACGCCGTGGGCATTCGGGGCATAACGTCGCTCAAGAAGAATTTCGCGCTGCTGGAGGGCAAGCGTGTCATCGTCTTCGCGACGGGCACCACGCCATCGAGGGCCGATGTGCCCGCGGAAGTCATCAACGCCAATTTTTCGCCCGAGGAACGCGAGCGCATCCATTTCTTCTACCTGCGCGGCGGCTTCGACTACTCGAGGCTGGGGCTGGTCGACAAGCTCCTCATGAACCTGCTCAGGCTGAAGCTCGCGCGGAAGAAAGAAAGGACGCCTGATGAAAGGGGCATGCTCGCCGCCTATTCGCGGCCCGTCGATTTTACGAAGAAAGCCTATATACAGGATCTCATCGCCTGCGCGGAGGGAAAAGCATGAAAATAACGCTGCTCGTGGAAAACACGCCCAAAGACATTTCCATAAAAGCCGAACATGGCCTTTCATTTTTCATCGAAACCGGAGGCAAGAAAATCCTCCTCGATACGGGGCAGCGGAGCCTCTTCCTGGAAAACGCGGCCCTCCTCGGATGCGATGTGGCGGGCGCTGACTTTGCCGTTCTCTCCCACGGGCACAGCGACCATTCAGGGGGACTGGCCGCCTTCAGGGAAGTCAACCCGAACGCTCCCATCTACATGGCGAAAGCGGCGACGCGACGCTGTTATCTGCGCCGATTCGGCCTCCTCCATTTCAATGTCGGCATGGATCGATCCTTCGTATCGGATCCGGGCATCGTGCTGCTGGACGAAGATCGAAAGCTGGCGCCCGGCATCGATGTCGTCGTCGGTATTCCCCGAAAGGCCGACTATCTCACGACGAGTTCAAATCTCTATATGAAAAATGGGGTGTGGTATAAACGCGACGACTTTTCCCATGAACTCGCCCTCGTGGTCCGCGAAGGCGAAACGGACACTACCTGCGTCTTCAGTTCCTGCTCTCACACGGGCCTGCACAACATCATGGGCTGTCTCGCGGAAAAGGGCCTGCTCGGCCCCAGGAATCTCGTTTTCGCGGGCATGCACCTCTACCATGCCATGAGCACGCGCACGGAAAGCCCTGCCCTCCTCGACCGTTTCGCGGAGGACCTCGCGGCCTTTCCCGGCACAACCTACTATGCGGGCCACTGCACTGGCCAGGCCGCCTACGAGCACCTGAAGACGAGGCTCGGCGAACGTATCCAGCCCATGCGCTGCGGGGACCAGTTCGAAATCTGATATTGAGGTTGCCCGCGATCGGTGCGATACTTGCCATATGGGCAACCGACGCGGACTATTAGTCTTTTCGGCGGTTCTGGTATTCTTCTTCGCGCTTGTCTCGATTTCGGTGGCTGAAGCGCCCAACGCTTCGAACGATCAGGACTTGAAAGGTTCAGGCTTCGACGTCACCACCGACGAGCTCATCGAACTATTGGGCTTCCAGCGCTCCGTCCGCCTCGACCCAAGTTCGAAGATACTTGCGGATTGGGATTCCAGGCTGGAGTAGCTAACCTTGAGGGAGCGGAAGAGAAGCGGCAATCCGTCACCTTCGTGCCTTTCCAGGAATGGCAGGCCTTCGCGAAACCGCGGGACAAAAAGGTCTCCCCTTAAGTCCAGGACCGGGCACCTCCCTAGCAATGGATTCTTTCAGAGATCCGAATCCGTGAAGGATCTGGCGGCGCGGACCCGCAGGGAGTAGAGCTTGCTCGTCAGCGCGTTCGAGTTGTACATGTACTCAGAGAGTCCGAAGTCGCCGCTGTATGCCGTGAAGGAATGTGCGAAGCCGACTGACGCGTCCGGATGCGTAGAAGACCAGTAGCTGGCGGCGGCAAAATTTCCTAGATCGTTGAGTCTCAGCTCCCAGTACATCAGCCGCAGTTCTTCCTGCGAGGGGAGAAACCAGTCGCTGTAGCCGCCAAGCGAATAATTCCTGCAAGCTTTTGCCGCGTAGTAACCGTACGACCCCGACCCGTCGAGTATTGTGTCCGTATTGCCTTTTCCCGCCCCAACCCAACTATGGGTACCGTCCATCACAGTGCCCCAGCCTCCCCAGGAGCTTCCCGCGCTCTGATCCTCCGGCGCGGCTTCGAAGTACGTCCACTCATTAGCGAATCTATCGAAGGTCTTCGCGAATATCAGTCCGCCGGCTGGGCCCGTGTCGCCATAGTCGTAGAGGCCGTCGTTCTCCGCGCTCGGTTTCCACTGCGCGTAGAGCATGACGTCTCCCGCGTTCATCGAGAGGCTGTCGCCAGCGGCGTAAGCAGTACCTGACCCGTCGGCTTCGGTGTTCCAGCCGTTGAAATCGCGTCCGGGTTTTGTCAGGTTTCCCGAATTGCCCAGAACGGTAATCGTCTGTCCAAGTGTGTAGCGGCCGGAGTCGACGGGGGCTTCGCCGTCGAGGTTCCCGGTGCCGATGTACCGCACGGTAAAATATTGGGCAGTATCACAGGCTGTAAAAGCGATCATGACCGCCATCGCGAAAGCAAGAGTTATGAGGCCATTTTTTCGGGTACGCATTATCGTTCCTCTGATGAAAAGTTTGAAAAATTTTAAAGATCTTACCACCGCGCCCGACAGATGGCAAGAAAAAAAAGAATTCCGTTCCTTTATTTTACGAAGTGAAATGAATTTTATTGACGATGGGCGACATTAGTTGTCCCGCGGTTTTTCCGAAGGCACGAGGAGGGTTTGGAGCCTGACCGCCGAGATGATGCGCACGGCGGCGTTGATGAGGCCAGCCTTGCCCATCGCGAAGACGACATCGATGATCTCGAGGCGGTAAAGGCGCTCGCGTTGGCTCGGGCTGTGGGGAATGCGCCCCTGGGTGAGTGCGGAGTGCAGGAGTATGGCATGGGGCATCACGATCGCGCCCAAGATTCCCGCCGCCAGGAGGACGCTTTCCTTGCCTTTAAAATGAGGAATTGCCGCGTGGAGGAAAACACCGCCCCATATCGGCTTTACGAGGATGAGTTCCGTCAGATAACAGAGCGAGATAACGCCGACGAAAACCGCGACCGCGGCGCCGAGGAACTCGGCGAGATCGGTGGCCATGGCCGCCAGCTCCATCACGATCCAAAGGGCGTAGGCGACCGGCTTCGGAAAGGATTGTCCGCAATGCTCGGCCAGATTCTTTCCCGTGGCGATACCGGGTTTCCTGAGCCCGCGCTACCGTCTTCTGGTCCGTCGCCGATGAAGGCATGGGGCCTCCCTTTGCACGCTCCGCCTTTTGATGTCCGTCAAGCCCAGCGCATCATTCCCGGAACGAAACGATCGCCCAAGGCGGGATGCTTGGGAAGTATCCTTATGGAGTAGCCGATCTGTCCGGTGAGCTTTCCGTTGACGGCGGCGCCGTACTTCCAGACCGAACCTTCGTTCGAGGCGGCTGTCATTTCGGTTCGTTCGGGTGACTGTATCTCGCCCTTGCTGGTCAGCGGTCCGCGGTAGCATTCGACGCGCACTTCCTCGGGCGATAGGCCGGCGAGGTTCACCGTCGCTTCAACATGGATTTTGGTCCCGCGCACGATGACGGGAGGGGCGTCGTCTCGGATTTCCAGGACGGCCACGGAATTCCATAGCGATCCAGCCCTGTCGAGATAGGCGGACAGCGACCGCGACGAGGCATAGCCCTCGGCCTTCAGCTTGATGCCTTCGGCCATGGCCGGTTTGTAGTAGCCGTCGTAGTATTCCTCGAGCATCCTGTGGGATGAGAAGTTCCTGCCGGTCGACTTGATCGACGCGCGCATTCTGGCGATCCATTCCCTAGGAAGGTTGTCCCTGCCCCGCCTGTAGAAGGTGGGAAGAATTTCGCGCTCGAGAAGGTCATAGAGATTTTCGCTCTCGATCTTGTCCTGCAGTTCCTCGTCCTTGTATTCCTCGCCCTGGCCTATGGCCCAGCCGATGTCCGGGCTGTAGCCCTCGGCCCACCAGCCGTCGAGGACTGAGCAGTTGAGGACGCCGTTCATGCCGGCTTTCATGCCCGAGGTGCCCGAGGCTTCCAGGG
>Ga0074195_1000269_pt1 | contig 117059 bp, 124 predicted proteins | sample EPASupsiteHSE623_FD_64525 | JGI IMG/M metagenome (GOLD analysis project Ga0074195, IMG submission 64525) | Bioremediated contaminated groundwater from EPA Superfund site, New Mexico - Sample HSE6-23 | ecosystem: Environmental > Aquatic > Deep subsurface > Groundwater > Contaminated ... | reverse complement strand
GCATCCGCTCGACCGTCTACCAATGGCGGTCATGATACAAGTGATCATGGTTGCCAGTGGTGGAAATGATGAGGGGAGCTTGTAGCTTCGCTCGATTTTGATTGGTTCGCAGGAGATGATGCCATGAAGAGGATGCTGGGTTTGATCGTTTTGGTCGCTATGGCCCTTTCCTCCACGTTGTCGTTCGCCGAGTCGGCGAAGCCCATGAAGATTCAGTGGAGCACTGACGTGGGTGGCGACGAGCACTACGAAGTGGTCTTTTCCGAAAAGATCACACTCGCCGATCTCGACCGTGTCGTCCCGTTGATTCGGGAAACCGTGGAGTGGACGGGAGGGAAGGTCGTCGGAGACAGTCGGAAGATCCAGAAGGATGGAAAGTCGGCCGTGGTGGTCTTGCATCTCGAGAAGGCTCTCGGGAATGTGAACCGAATCCATGTCCTCAACTTCCGAGATCAGGGGGGAGCGAGCATCACGTTCGACAGTCACTACCTGAAGGAGACCAAGTTCATCGAGACGGTCTCTGGCGGAACCTTGGCTCGGGCTCTTGCTCGGATTTGGTTCGAGGTTCCGGACGGAAAGTTCAACGAGACGCTGGAGGCAACGGGTGTCGGTACCCGTGATGTCGCTTTCCATGTCTCATACAAAGGCGGCCATTTCGACTATGTGAAGTAGTTTCGAAAGTCAGGCGCATCAATTTATGCTTGGATAGGTGCCTGACAAAAAGCAAAAGCTTATCCTGCCTCACGTTTCTCGTGGGGCATCTACCAATGACGATCATCTGGGGAAACCTTTGTGGAGACAAAGATTGTGGTCGTCAATGGTGGAGTGTTAGACAGAAGTTACTCCTGAGAAAGGAAAAATGACGATGGATGCGAAAGAACTAGTTCGACGATTCGCTGTAGTCCGGTTGGCTCTTGGTCTTCAATTTGCGACCAAAATGGTCGAAGGGATCAAGAATTTGCAGGAGCAGATGTCAGCCCTGATGAAGGCAAGAGCTCACGCGCTAAGTGAGCTGGACAAGGACTGCAGCATGCACAGGTTCGAAGTCCAACCCGGTCGCGTCACTCAGCTCGCAGTAACTGATTGGCAATTGACGTCGGAAGGCAACAACACTCGTCGTGAGTATCTCGTTGCTTCGGAAACATACCAAGAGCTAAGGCAAGGTGTGATCGGAGAATACGATCCGCAAATTGTGGAGCTATGCAAGCGGCGTAAGGTTCTGGAACAAGCGATGCTCAAAGACCTGGCCCACTTCAGCCCTCTCTTTGACCAAGTTCTAGGTGAGGGTAGTGCGCCGCTGGTCAGAGAGTTCCTTGAGAAGTCCGGCACTACGCTAGATGAGAGCGGATCGTCCCTCTGATTCTCACAAATCGGTATCTAGCGTGCGGGGCATGGGTTGGGATGGACGATCTTCCTAAGGGAAGCCAACCTATCTTGTTTCTTCGTTAACCAAGGTCGAGCGCTTGCTACGGCATCCGCTCGACCGTCTACCAATGGCGGTCATGATACAAGTGATCATGGTTGCCAGTGGTGGGGAGATTAGAATGTGTCTTTACCTTCTTGTCTAAGGAGCTGATCATGAAGAATTTTGTTTCTCCGCAGACTCTGGCTGTTTCGATTTACTACTTCATCGTGACCGTCGGGCTTCTCCTGACCGTGGCCGGTCTGTTACTGCTGGTTGGTTCTTTCCAGAACTTCCAGTTGTTTCCGTCGGCCATCTTCGTCTTCACTGTGGGTTTCGCCTTCGACGTCCTCGGCTACTCGCTCTATCTGGGAAAGGTCGATCAGAAAAAGGCGGCTGGGTTGGCACAAGAGCTGACTCAGGAGCTTGCGGCGTCCATCAATGCAGCAGTGGGAGAAGATGCTTCCGGAAATCAGGCGCCGCCCGAACCCGAGCCGGTCGCACCGCCCAAACCGATGCTCCGTTTTTACCCCTGGGAAAGGCGGGATCTTCTGTCGATCTGCGGTGTCGAAAATGGAGATCAATAACTCGCATCTAACCATGCGTAGGTGAGTTCGTCCTGCGCTTCAGTTGAAACTCACTCGCCCCAGACTCGGTCTGGGGCACATTCTCCTGTTCTCGATTGACTACGCCTTTATCGGGCGGGTCGAGAATGGAAGAGATGAAAAAAATGGAGCTTCGCCAAAAGCGAAGAGGAAGATGAGGTTCATCATCAGTTCGAGCGCTGACAATCTCCGAAAATCTTTGTCGGTGTGCCAAGGAACTGCCACCGTCGAAGCCGAGTACGGCGACGCTTGTGTTGAGGGTAGCGTACTTACGCTCGCTCATCACGGCCCTCGTTCGGGAAATCCGGCGCCTTGCTTGGTTTCGAATGAACAAGCGGGACTTCTTTCGCCAATTGAGGTTGTGGGCTTGTCCCACTTCGACCTCGACACGCTGGGCGGATGCATGGCGATCGCCGGCTTGAAGGTAGGGCCAGAATCCTTTTGGGAACTGGCCGCTTTCGTGGATGTTCATGGTGCCCACAAGCTACAGGAAGCGAATGTCAGTGCAAAGGACGTCCGGCGGCTCTACGCTTTTTGGGCTTGGAGTCAAAACAACCGAGTCACGGCGCCGCGTGACGGGGTGGTCGAGGAGATCACCATGAAGGTCGCGGAAGCGTTCAAAGTCGTCTCTCGGATCATGATGGATGACGAGAAGTTCCTCGCAGAGGGCGACAAGTACCGAGCGGGCGAAGAAGATCTCAACAAGAGTTCGTTCGTCAAAATGGTCGGCAAGGTCATTGTCCGGAAGTCGGGCAAGTTTACCAACCATTTGTACCTCACTCCCGACGGCCTGTTTGCCCCTGTCGTTGTTGCCATGAACACCACGACGGGCGCTATCAACATCTCGTTCGCCGACCCGATCCCCGGCCTGTCCTGCAAGGACCTCGTACAGTATTTCTGGGGAGACAAGGCGGGCGGACGCGATACCATCGCCGGATCACCGAGGGGAGAGACAATGACCGACGCTGATCTCGAAAACGCGGCCTATCTGGTCTCCAAAAGGCTGAGCTAGTGCGGCTTTTTCTGCACCTCAGTTTGTTAACTAGGACGGCGTAAACAGTTCTTTGATAGCCGAGCAGAGGTTTCAAAAACTTCTGCTTGGCTATATCCTCCTGTTCTCGATTGACTACGCCTTTATCGGGCGGGTCGAGAATGGAAGAGATGGAAACAACATGGGAGTGAAAAAATGAAGTGGACAATCGCTCATACCGCTACGATCGTCGTCGCGGTCGTCATCACGACTCCAGTGTTGGTTGTGTTGTTCTGCATTATCTGACAGCAAAGGAGAGTGCGATGAAGAAGGCGTGGCAGGTTTTTTGTGTGCTCATGGCGATCGCTTTTCTGGTGTTCGCCTATCCGTGGTCGTTTGTCATTCTGGGAGTGATGCTCGGTGCCAAAGTGGTGGAGTGGTTGATGCGGCGCCATCGATATCACGCCAGCATTTCGACCAGAAGAAGGACCGCCGCGGAACAACTTGGAACTTTGGTTTGGGAGAAGAACTGCAATCCGCAGCCCAACCAGGAAGCGCGTCAGGAAGGCCTACTTCAGAAACTGATGTGAACTTTCGAGTTCATCAGGTGTTCATTCACTCGGTCGAGCGCATGCTACGGCATCCGCTCGACCGTCTACCAATGCTGATTTGAAAAAGTCAGCAGTGGCGGAGCGAACATCAAACCCTTTCTTGGGAGGAAAGTCATGAAGTTTTTCGAGAAGGTCGCGTGGTATTTTGTAGTCGCCATCCTTGTTTGCATCCCCGTCGGGGGTGCGGTCTGGAAGGTGGTTCAGAACCATCAAATGGCGAGTCAGGGCGAGGTCTACGGCGAATTTTGGCTGCCGGAGAAGTCCACCGTGATCACCGATTTCGATCAGTGGACGAAGGAGATCGACAAGGACGAGGAAGAAGTGTTCTACGTGGATGCGTTCTTCCACAAATATCAGGACAAGCTGGCTAAAGAAGATCATTTGGTATTCGTCGGTCCCGAACACGTTTCTTATCGGACCCGGCAAGGAAGGGCGATGATCGGAACGACGTTCAATCCGAGATCTCCGGGAGGAGTGAAAATCTTGAATGTCGAACACCTGGGTGGCGGCCAACTCAAGTGGCAGGTGACTTGGACGATTTGGGATGATTTCTTGTGCATCTTGGGAAACCTCTTTTTGGGGTTCCTCATTGATTGCGTTTTGTTCATTGTTTTCGTGCTCTTGGTCATTATCCTCGACCCCATCTTCGAAGGGATCGTGAGGAACTTAAGATCTTGGGGATCGCGATAACCGCACATTGATTCTTTAACAAAGAGTCTCCCTGAACCCCCGCGGGTTCAGGGTCTACCATCGCTGATTAATAAGTTTGTCATTGCTTGTCACTCTCTCTGTCTTTGAAAAAAGACAAGACGGCAATGATAACAATATTAGTCAGCAGTGGCAGAAGAAGAAGGTTCAACGGAACTTGGAGAAATTTAGTCTCAAAGATGTCTGGGGCACATCCTCCTGTTCTCGAGTGGTTCGAGAATGGAAGAGATGACAAAGAAATGGAGGAACTTCCAGTGAAAAAGATTACGTTGCTTATTCTGTTTGTTATGGCCATGTGTCTCGCTGGCTCGTTTTCCGCTTGGGCGGTCGCCTTTGGCATGCCCCAGGGGGTGTCGATGGTCATGGGAGCTGCACTCGGCATCGTGTCCTTCTTTTTCGTCAGTGGTCAACTTCGAGGGAAGTTGACGCCGATTTTGTTCGAAAATGAATTGCCAGCGGGCAAATACGCGAAGGTCAGCTGGCAAAGGATCAACTGCTGGGGGAAAGTCCCCCTCCCACTTTCTGGAGGAGTCGCTATCCTCATGCCTTTACCTGTTGAACGCAGGAATACTCGCGAGGGCTATGTCGTTACACTGAATGAAGAACCCCCGGAAGTATTTCGGAAAGGAGAGGGCAGGGTAATAACGGAAGCTTCACCAGACGATGAGGAATAGAAAGGAGGCGTCGCATGGCTGGGATAATGACGGCAGCCTTGAAAGCTGCCAAACTGATCGACGACAAACAGTTTGACGCGGAACAAGCGCGAGCTCGGCTTCTGCATGTTGAAGCAAACAAGAAGCAGTTCAAGGGAAGCAGAGGAAGCTTCACTTCGCTTCGTCAATTCATGACGAGTGCGGAGAAGCGGTTGCGTCAACAAGGATACTCGGCTCGGCTCGTTCTGGACCTACAGAGCGAGGGGCATCAAGTTGTGACTGAGCTGAACTTGAGCCAGAAGAAGCGAGGCCGAATGCATGCTTTCTTCGCTCGCCTTGGTCCGGCGCTTTCAGTTTTGGAACCGGACGAGTTGTCCGAGTGTCTCGCTCGCACTTTCCGTCAATTCGATCCTGACAAGATCGATGAGGACTGAAAGTTTGAAAACAACAACAGTCTGAAGAAGGGAAACGCTCATGAAAAATTTCCTTGCTTTGACGCTGGTAGTGATTCTCTGTGTCGGCTGTTCGGAAAACTCTAGAGCTCGACGATTTGGCGGAAAAGTTGAGAAAAATCTTCCGCCGGGCCAGAAGCTCATCGGGGTAACTTGGAAGGAATCGTCTCTTTGGGTGCTCACTCGTCCCATGAGGGATGATGAAAAACCGGAGACCTACGCTTTCCAAGAGGAGTCAAAGTGGGGGCTTGTCGAAGGACAAGTCTTGTACAAAGAGACAAAGTGATTTCCGTCAGGAAATCAAGAATAACCAGGATGAGCAAGTTGCGACAAACGCACTTGCTCATCCGTCTTCCAATGCTGATTTTTTAAAAGTCAGCATTGGTGAGACCCGACCCAGCACGTCTTTTTGGGAGGAAGAAAGATGCGAGTCGCTAAGGCTTTGGAGGCGCTTCGGGGCACCACGCGTGTCATTTGCGAAGCGGGTCGTAAGAAAGACGCCGAGCGGAATCAACAAGCGCTAGAACGCGCTCAAGCTCGGCGCAGCTCATACCCGGTTCAAGTTTCGAGTTCCAGCATGGTGTGCGGTATGTCTTCATCCCGTTACACGTTGCGGTGAACCTTGAACAATCCGGTTTCGGTTCAACGAGCGTGACGGATCTAAGGGAGGGTCCGTCACGCCTTCATTCCTGATCTTTTTGAGGAGAACCTCATGAAGTTCCTCGCGAGAATGTGTTTTTCGGTTTTGTTTTTCATGCCGTATCTTTGGCACTACCTCCTCTTTCGGTCCTTCCAACTGGGAGGGTTGGTGCGGAGAATCTTCCGTGCCTGAAGTTCCTTCATTGCTTAGTCTGTAAATGCAGGTGCAGGCTAAGCCTTTTACACTTATGGTTTTGTAATAAAGACCATAGATGAAAAAGAGATATTATATTAAAAAGGTTTATTCTCATCCTTCTGAACTTTTTTGGAGGGATAAGAGTCAATCTTGTTCTGTCGAAAAAAAATAGAAAAGGGGAATCGCCATGAAAAAGATTTGTCTGGCCGCTGTTCTGGTTTTGGTAACTCAGACTTTCGCATTCGCTCAACACACGCCGGCGCTTCCCGAGGAGATCTCGGTCGAGAGTGCGAACGAGAGGGAGGTCAAGTTTAAGATCACGTTTGACTCGGAACCCTGGGAGCAGGACACGGTCATTTTCCAGGGTTCGCTGCGAAGTCTTTGCGAATACCGAACAGGTCGTCGGGCTTCCAATTCGCTTTCAGTCGGTTTGGACGGACGTTCGGCGGTCATGACTGTCAGGGTTAGCGGATCGATCGACGGGAACAAGTTAGTTCGCATGAAGAAGGTTTCCCGGCGCGGAGACACTTTCACGGCCGAAGTCGAATTCGACGGGGACACGAAGCAGGTCGACATCGATCGGGCTGAGTCGCTCTTCAAAAGTATGGCTTCGCAATGGCTGCGAACGTCGATTCCCAGCGGTCGAGAAATTTCAGTTGAGGGCAAAGGTGGAAAGATCGTGAAACTAGAGCTCTCGACGGAAAAGCGCCGAATCAAGGATGAAGATCCTACGCCCATTCCCTGAAGATTTCCGTCTTGTCCCTTGAGTTTGTTCTTTGCGCCTAGCTTAAATCGCTAGGCTCTTTACACGAGTTGTGTATCAAACTTGGTAAACGACTCGTGAGAAGAATTTTGATCCACATGATCCGGAGGTGCCTATGAAGATCTACGAGTGTTTTCTGGCCATACTCGAAAAGCAAAAAGGCAGAAAACCGTATGCAGAAACGGTTGAAGCTCTTGTCCAGCTTGTCGACGATGCTCTGAAACAGGTTGCCGCGGAGCCGGTAATCTTGGAGGGAAAGAAGGACATCACTTTTCTTGTAAGGGATCCCCTCAAGAAGGTGGTGGCTCTCGAGCTTGCCGGTTATCTTTCGATGATTGGACTTTCTACGAAGGATGTCGAAAAACTGCTCGAGTGGTCCAAGGTTCCGTCATCTAAGAAACTAGCTGCGTTTACGAACCAGCCTTTAGTTGTGGCCGTCGAGGATCAATTCGGGAACTTCGACTCCGTGATCCTTTATTGGAAGGACCCAAAGGGGGCTTGCGAACTGCATCTCATGCTTCTGTCGAGAAACGGAGAAGTGGCCGACATCTGGATCAATAACAACTGAGGGCTGGATGTCCAATTGCACTTTTTTCGAGCCAAGAAGTTCTACCCAGAACCTTCTTGGCTCCACTCTTTTCCTTCTCAATCAAGGGAGGAAAAGTGGTGGAGAAATCAAGCAATTTCAGGAGAGCGAATATGAAACAACTTGAAAGAAGGTTCAACGATTTTTTTCGGATTTTCCATCAAGGCCAGAGCACATTCGAGGTCGCACGGGAATTTTCGGGGGAAGTCCTTCGTGTTTTTGAAGAAATGAAACCGCCAAGCGGCCGGATCAGTTTTCCAAGCGTGGCAGGCCTGGAATTCACCTGGTGGGGGAATGTAGAACCTACGGCGGAAGGAATTGAGTACATTCTCAATAGTTCCGGGATCAGCCTCCGAGAACTGAGCGAGCTGATCAAGCTTTCACGCAACCGTGTAATCGGTGCGAGCTTCTTTGGGAATCCCACCATTTTTGTTTTATCTCATGAGGTCCTTTATTGGGCCTCGAGAACGTACCCGCAGGATTACGGGCTCCATTTGGTGGCTGTAAGCGCAGTCGGCCAGGCGGTTGATATCCAGTTCTCGTACGTGCCGGTGGTTGAAGATTTCTAGACGTCATCTGGCGTCCTATCAAATTTCGAGCCAAGTAGTTCACTATCGAACCGCTTGGCTCCACTCTTTTCCTTCTTATTCAGGGGAGGAAAAGTGGTGGAAATATGGAGAAAATCATGGAACTCCAGGATGGAGAAACAAAATTGTTTGTAGTCTTTTTGGTCATCGCGTACTTCAAAGGCTTGCCTTACGCGAGACCGATAGGGATCGAAACCGCGAGTACCTTTTTCGAGGCTGAAGGGAAGGTCGGGAAAAGATGGACTGGTCTCTTGGAAGTTTATCCTTGGGATTCGGTTTCAACTTCAATGAGAGCTTCGGCTATCAAACGAGACAGGGAAATACTCTAGGAGGGATCGAATGGAGAGTATCTTACTGTTCGCTATGGCTATCGCTCTTGTGGTGATAGCGATCAAACACATGGAAAAGTACTCCTACCAGGGAAAAGGCATTTCCGGTTTCGCAAAGTGGGTCGTTTTTCGGACGATCCTTTTGCCGATTCGGATCCTGGTTTTTCTGACAAAGAAAATCTGGATTCGAGTAAAGCCGAGAATCATCGCCAAGTATCCCTGGATGGCGAGCGTTCTTCCGTGAACCATCGATTGTTGAAGATGACTCTTGAACGAAGGAGAATGTATGAAGGAATGTAAGGACAACTTGGTTGTTGAGTCTCATCTGAAATTTCTGAGGAAAATCCTTCCTCTGCTTCCGAAGAAACTTGCTACGCGAGTCAAAAAAATCGTCGATCGGAACAAAATCACCAAGCGTGATCTTCTCGTATTCGAGAAGGTAAGTGAATGCCTTCGCGAACAGGCATGGCAACGAAACAGACACGCAATTACGGTGGAAGATTTCATACTTCCTCTTTATCGTGGGTGTTTCAAATAGGAAGAAATTTCCGTATTCATCCCCGCCTGACATGTCCTGCGTGACATCTCGGCGGGGATCATCTCCCAGTTCCGCTATGCGGAATTGGGATAATGATTGGATAAGAACCCAGGGCGGCCCTGCCCGTTTTGTCTTCGACCTAGTTAATAAGGTCATCTCCAAACAAGTTTTAGACTTGTCGAGGGGCGACTCAAGTGATTAGCGCGAAGAAAGTCGGTTAAACCGGCCAAGCGGGTGGGCTTAAAATTGTGGCTCGGAGCTGCAATCACCCGGCTTGTGAAAGTTAATCATGTTTCAGAGAATCGTTGTGATTGCTCCCACTCGGAGCACTTGTCTCAACATCTCCATGGTTCTCCAGAACGGAGAGCTGCCCCCAACCTTGCTTATGCAAGAGAAGGGCAAGGAGATTGATGAGGCAATTGAAAACTTGCATCTCGGAGGTTTCGGCGTAGTGGCCGGGACCGGCACCGGGAAGACGCTCTCGATTCGCGACATCGCCAAGAAGATTCTTGGACAAGAGCTGCGAGTCGACGTCGTCAACCGCGAGAACGATGCGACGGACTACACATGGACGTGTAACGTCATCGTCGTCACTCCTGGAGTGGCGCTGCACTGGCTGAAGGCCGGGGTAGTTTCCCAAAAAGATCTTGTCATCATCGACGAGATTCACCAGACGAGCGAACACCTGGAACTTTCGATGGCCTTAGGCAAGAGAGCCGAGTGCACCACCGTTTGGATGAGTGCTACGGTCGACGCCGAGGTCTATGCGAAGTACCTGGAGTCTCGGACGGTCATTCAGTGTTCGGCTTTCGACCCTCAGAAGAAGGCGAAGGTTGAATGCAGTTATGACCAGGTCGAGGGTTTCATCCGCGGCCATCTCACTGAGTTTTCTCGGGGCAGAGGTGTGGCGGTATTCGTCGCAACTCGCGCTGAAGCCGAGAATCTGGCGCGTACATTCGATGGTATGAATGGAATCCATGCGGAGTTCTATCATGGCGGAGAAACCGTCGAGAAGCTTCGCGCGTTTTTGCGCGGGCAGGTGCCGAAGCCGTTCATGATTTTCATGACCATCGCCGGTGCTTCTTCTTTGAACATTCTTGGACTGGACACTGTTGTGATTCAGGACGAGATGTACAAAGAAATTGTGCACTCAGGCGTGAAGGTCTTGGAGCAGGTTCGCCTCGGCAACAATGAACTTTTGCAGATGGGCGGTCGTGTGAACGGCCGTGTCGCGGGTGGAAGAATCTACATTCTCTCATCTCGCGACATCAGCTTTCACGAGTTGGAACCTCAGCAACCGGATTTCGTTCTGGGTGGCGACCTTGATCGAGTGGCACTCACGTGCGCTCGCATCGGTGTCAACGCCGGTGATCTTGATTTGATCGGCGAGATCAATCATGTGCAGTACGCGAAGCGCGTCGCGCGTTTCAAGAAGCGCGGGATCATCATGGAAGAAGGTGACGAGCTGACTTCCTATGGTCGACAAGTAGAGCAATTGCCAGTGACGCCCGCCTGGGCGGAAATGCTGGTACATGCGGCACAGAGTGGCGATGAAGATCTTTTGAACATCACCGTCGTTTGCAGCTGCATCGAGTCGCTCTACAGTCTTGGTTTCAATGGATTTGGAATCAATGAGTTTGTGGTTGCTCGAAGCGATCACCTCACTGGCTACAACGCGATTGCCAAAGCTCTTCGGGACTACGGGTACATCTCCAGAAATGGCGATGTGCAGTATAAGTTCCGGGGAGATTTCAAAGATCGCAATACCAATAAGCCGGGAGAGTTCCTCGCTTTCTGTCTCGGTCAACACCTACGACCGAAAGCGATCAAGGAGGTCGTTCTGGCCATGAAGTCTGTTTACCAACAGCTTCGGCTTCGACTTCCAAGGACCGAATCTTTCGTGAAGGTAGAAAACGAAGGGTCGGAGGAAGGCCTTCGTGGCAAGTTCGTGAAACTTCTGGCGAAAGTTCAGTCTCTGGATTTCGTCAAAGAAGGCAGCCATCCCACTGCTGGGATGGTGCAGACAGCTAAGTCATCCCGCACGATGGGGATGAATGTTCTGGGCACGCTTCGGTATTGGAAAGATAACTTTGGTTACACCAAAGCCAGCATCGAAGGCACCGAAATCCCGGAAAGTCTTGTCGAACAGGAAGCAAAACGTCAGCTTTCAAGATTTACCGGACTTTCTTTAGACTGCGAAAAGTTGATCGGCATTTTCACTCTCGAATTTGCTGATACAGCTTTTGCTCATTCCAAGGAAGTCACGGAAGCGGACGTACCGGCTGATCGTCAAAGAGAAGCCGCAAGCTTTTTTGCGGATGCTCTGGCCGCTTTGATCATTAACGAAGGATAGACTTCGTTCCCCTTGTCTTGAAGAGAAGGCAAGGGGACTTTTACAGGGTTTCTTTTAAAAAGGAAATCCTGTCTAAAGTGAAAAAGTTTTGGAAATTCAACCCTAGGAGACGGATGATGAATACGACTTTGCGAGAAGTGGTTGTTCGAAATCGCCAGACTTTGAACCTGGCTCGGTACTGGAACCGACGCATTGGGAAAAATGTTTTTCCGGTGCCGTCGCGTGCCGAGCTTGCTCGGACTCTTGAGGGTGCTCTGAAAGGCGCTTTCACGATGAAGCCGGACTTCGATCCTGAAACGATCGCTGTCCCGCCTCTTGATCCCGACAAGGTTCGAAAGTTCTCGGAACTGTGTCCCGAAACCATCGAGGTTTTGGGGCGTACTTGGTCGGTGAGCTATCCTCAATTTGGGCCACCTGGAGTGGTAGTCCAGCTTTGTCTGGAAGATGCCGTCGAGATTTTGGAGAAACCTCCGGAGCAGATTGCCGTCAAACTTCCTGATGGACGGGCTGTGGAAGTAATCTTGTCTTTCGGGACAAGGACTTACAGACACAGCGATTTGTCTCTGCTCCGAGACAACTTGGCCGAGGACTGTCTGGATGCGCTTTGGACAAAGTGGGTGAGGCCCGATCAGGAGATTCCTGAGGCCGTTACACAAGGGGAGGGAGAACTTCCCGGAATGGTGACGGTTGAATGGGCAAAGCATCCTCTCACCGGCGAGACGCTCTACGTTTTCGGCGTTTTGTGCGTTAGCCCCTTCGCTATTCGCATGAGACTTCGAAACGCCATCAAGTGGAACTGGTTTCGAAGCAAAGAGCAAGCAATCCTTGAGGAGAGTCTTTCCAAAACGGCTTTCCTCAACTATCGGAAGGATCTCCAAACTGAGGCTTTGCGGTTAAAGGCAGAGCAGGCTCGAGCCCAAAGGTTTGAGGAAAAGTATCAGAAACGGGTGGAAGCTGCTCAGCAAAACGTGAAGAAATCGGACTACCTGGTTGCAACCAAGGGCATGCAAGTCTTTGGCTATCTGGTGGTTCGGGATAACACTCTCTGGATCAACTGCGATGAGCAAGGAAAAGTGAGAAACATGGAAGTTTCTCCGTCTCTTGGTCATCCCGTTGAGCTAGATGTTGAAGTTCCCGAAGCTTCGAATTACTGGCTGCCCATTCGGTGGGATACGGAAATCAATTTCCGAAGCCCGCTTCTCTGGGGACGTGCTGCTTCTCTCTTGGAGCCATTCACCATGAAGATAGCGAAAGGAAAGCTATCGAATGGTGTTTGGGCTTTCGGAAAAAGCGGCGATCTCTATTTCTTCCCGGCGATCTATTCGACGGGAGGGGTGGAAGTGGTTCCCGAAGAAGTTCGCAGAGTAGAAGAGATTGATGTTCTGTAGTCGCTAGTTCATTTTCCCTGCCCTTGTTTCTCAGTATGAGAAGCAGGGCGGGGCTATTTCTCAGTCCCGATGTTCGGTACTGAGATGATGGTTTAAGGAGAACAATCATGATTCTCAAAGTGTTGATTGTCTTGATTTTCCTCGCAATTATGTCGCCGATTCCGATCGTTGCATTCTTTTCGGATTCGGTTGACGACCCAATCTCGATCGAGACCGCGATTTGGTGTGGAGTCTCCGGCATTGTTTTCGCGATCTGTGCCTTTCCTTTCCTGTTTTCGACTCCCGAAAGTCGCGTCATCAGGGAAGGATTTCTCGTCTTCGAGTGTCATTGCGAGAATTGCCGTCGAAGGCGCAATTCTCAGCTTCGATTGTGAGCTATTGTCTCCAAATCTCCACTTCGCATGGTGGAGCTTTTCTCTCAATTCCTTTTTGTTTCCATTGGAGACGGGGGATTGAGAAGAAACGTTAGAAGGAAGGGATACCAAAATGAGTCGCAAGGGAAGCGCCTGGTCAACTTTCGCAACGGTCGCCGACATTCTCTTCACGTTGGTCATTTTGATCTTCGTGATCTGGATGACTATCATGGACAAGAAGCAGAAGAAAACGATTCAATATCTTCGTTCTCAAGTCCCAGCGTCCGTGAATCTCTACGAGCCCATCAATTGTGGTGAAGGTTTGTATGAATTTCCCAACGAGGGGATGCCGGACAACTTTATTCGATTCGCAGTTCAAGAAGACATCAAGGTTGATTCAATCCAAGACACCTCGAACTGGTGGTCTCGATTTTGGGGAGATCCCGGTACGACTTTGGTAAGAGTGAGTCCATGACAACGGTTCGTGATCGCGAAGCTTCTTCAAAAAGGGGAACGCGGTGTGCTACTTTTGGGACTTCTTTATCCCGTTTTTGGCGGGACTGACGCTGTCTCTTTTTGGAATGGTGTTCGGTTACGCCGTATGGGTTGAGAAAAAGTTACCCCGATGGACGAGATGGCCTACCGCCGTATCGTTTATTTCGGGCGTGTTCATTATTGCGGTCCTGATCATCCATCTGAACTACAGATGAAGATGTTTGGGGCCGCTCGGGTCGAGTAATCGACCCTCTTTCTTGAGTTCATGAATGGTTCGTGAATTCAAGCGAAGACATTCGCAGTCATGAGGCTGTCTCGGTCAAATTAATGTTAGATCGGGATAAGGGCTCTCTCAATCTTGGACTTCGTTCAAGATTCACCTTTCTCGGTTTAATTTTAAGACTGGGGCAGCCTCATGATTTCTAAAACGACTCTAAAGAGTCGTTTTTTTTGTTGGCTAAAATTTTGTGTAGGAAATGTGTTATCCTATGCATAGATGGTTCAAAATCAAAACCTACAAAATAAAATTCAAACAGCCGCCATCAATTCCGAATCTTCCAAGTTCGTAATGCTTACGGCTCACGAAATGCAGATTCCAATAACCACTCTGTCTTGGAATTTGGAAAGGTTAACCAAGGTTTTAGGAGATGCGAATAATAACGAAGACGTTGCTAAAATAATGAAGCGCATTAAAGAAGCAAATACGCGCTTGGTTACTTTGGTTGAGGATTTATTGAATGTCGCGAAACTTCAAGAAGGAGCTTTTTTGATTGCAAAGAGGCCAATGCAATTAACAGAAGTAGCAAGAAAGGCATTAAGGTCTATAGAAAGGGAATCGGTTCAGCGAGGAGTGGTAATAAAATGGTCTGCTGACCCATCTCAAATTCCTCTTACACTGGGTGATCCTGAAAGATTGTATCAAGTTGTTTTGAACTTGCTTACTAATGCCATCAAATACACTCCAAGAAACGGGGTGGTCACTGTTACGATTAGGAAAACAAACGAAATTGCGCCGCCAACTGCCGCGGGTGTAGTTAGAAGCGAGGGGGTTCAAGGGGAATATGTTTTGTGTTCCGTGGAGGACAATGGGATTGGGATTCCCAAAGATGAACAAGGACAAGTTTTTAGCCAGTTTTTCAGAGGAAGAAAAGCGGTTGCGACTGATGAAGGTGGTACTGGTTTGGGATTGTATCTTGTAAAAACAATTGTGGAGCAACATGGCGGAGCTATTTGGTTTACTTCGAGAGAAGGGTACGGAACAGCTTTTTATTTCACTATCCCAGTATCAAATCCTTATGAGCGACCAGAAGGCAATATTAGTAACTGAAAGTGAGCCCAATTTGCTTCTTACTATTAAAGAAGAATTAGAAGCGAATGGATTTTATGTGGAACCGTCTTTCAATAAGGATGAAGCATTAAGGAAGTTGCAAGGTCGGAAAATCGATCTTGCTTTAGTTGATGTTTCTTTGGAGGAAACGGGCGGAATGGAACTACTCAATGAAATGAGAAAAGATACTAATTTTAGATCAATTCCAGTGGTGATTTTATGGGAGGCTGGAGATGAGCTTATTTTAAACAAAGCTTTAGAATTGGGTGTTACCAAAGCATTCCTAAAAACGAGGAGCGGTTTAAAAGATCTCTTGGAAAGTTTTAACGAAATATTGAAAATTTAAACACCCAAACGGGTGTTCTTAATTTTAGTGTGCTCGGAGGGACTCCTGCTCACCCGTCGATTCGCCTCACTTCGTTCGATGCGAATCTCCTCCTTTGCAGCCAGGGTTTTTCAAAACGTAAAGCAGTTTACGTTTTTAAAATACCCTTCGATTCCCTCAATATTGGTAATTAAGTTAACATGAATAAAAATCAAAAACACCCAAACGGGTGTTCTTAATTTTAGTGCGCTCGGAGGGACTCGAACCCCCAACCTAAGGGTTAGAAACCCTTTGCTCTATCCGGTTGAGCTACGAGCGCATATAAAAGCGAAGCAATAATACAACTTATTAATGTTCCAGTCTAGCCGAAGAAAAACAGAAGTCATTTCTGCTATTATGAGAAAATGGAAGAATATTTTGACGAAGTAGACGAAAACAATCAATTAACCGGCATGAAAGTTAAACGTTCTGAGGCTCACGTTTCAGGTCGTTGGCACAGAGTCGTACACATTTATCTTTTTAAGAAAGAAGATGAAGAGTTGTATTTCCTTGTTCACTTAAGAAGCAAGCGTAAGGATTTAAACCCTAATCGGTGGGATACCAGGTTCGGAGGACATTTGAAACAAGGAAAGGGGGAGGGAGAGACAGTTATTGGCGAATTAAATGAGGAATTGGGTTTAAACATTGATTTAAAAGACTTGATTAAGGGACGCACGTACAAGAAAAATAATTTTCCGAATTGCGAATTTGCATCCGTTTTCTTTTTGGAATTTGTAGACGATCTAAGTAAATTGACATTTAAAGATGGAGAAGTTCAGGAAATTAAATGGATGAAACATTCAGATATAGTTGAATCTATGGAAAATGAAAAGGACATTTGGGCAGCTGGGAAAAATGGTTTTCTTGAGATACTAGATGATTTAAAAGGTTTATTGGGCAAGTGAATAATTTAACTTAGAGGGTTGATAAGAAAGTAAAATTAATGTAAAGTCTGGTAGTCCAATAATTAAGATGATTATTGGAGACAAGATGTAGATGATCCTTACTGATTAAATTATAAGAATTATCACCATCATGGTGGCTATGGTTCAAAAGTAGAACGCTCGGCTGTGGCCCGGGAGACGAGGGGGCGGTACCCTCTAGCCACCCAATTTAGGGGGGCAAGAGGTTGCTTAAAAATAGATCAGAAAACACTTTGATAAGTCCTCGTGGTGAAATGGATATCACGCCAGTCTTCGGAACTGGCATTGGGGGTTCGAATCCCTCCGAGGACACCAGTAAGAATTTACAATCGCTTTGGAAGGTTTATCCCAAGGCGCTTGGTTTGTTTGTTCGCTAAAAATTCATTTGCATCAAAAAGGAAGGGGAAAACCCATGTCTAGAAAAAACTGCTTTGTCAAAATATCTGGCGACATGCTTGGCGATGAGGTATTGCGTTGGATTAAAGAATTGAGTCAGGAATATTTTGTGGTCGTGTGCGTAGGAGGTGGCACACAGATCAATAAGGCATTTACTGAAGCTGGTCTGCCCGTTAGGGACTTTGGTCCGCTAGGTCGCGAAACCGAAAACTTAGAAGAGAGACAGTTGGCAAGAGACGTGTTGGAGGAAAACCAAGCGCAGGTTCAAGATCACTTGGCCCATTTGGGCGTCCAAGCCAGTGTTGTGATTCCCGTGATAGAAATTGGTACGGTCCTTTGTCATGTTAATGGCGACCAGTTTGTTCTTGCCGTTTATCACGGTTTTGATGTCCTGTATCTCGTTACAACCAAGGACAGGGTTGAAAAGAAAAAAGCATTTTTCGCGCCTTACGAAAAAATTAAGGTAATTGGATTTTGAGTAAAGGAGCGTTGCAAACTCTCCGAGAACTCATGTTTACCTTAGACGGCCATCAAGCCGTTTTTTAATATATAAATATTTTCGTCAATTAAAAGTAACAACACGAATATATTAAATTGAAATGTTGTTTAAAAAAGTAATATTATATATGTATGAAATACATTTCTTATATAGTCGTCACAGCATTCTTACTTTTCTTTGGTATATTCTCGGCAAAAGCTGCGGATTTCATTTCCAATGAAAAACAGATAGCTATTGGAAGTAATCAGGTTTATGAAGGTGATTTATATGTGAGCAGCGGTGATGTCCTTGTTAATGGAACAGTTAACGGTAGTTTATTTGTTGCGGGCGGTTCTGTTAGGACCAATGGAACCGTAAAAGGAGATTTATTTGCGGGTGGAGGACAAGTGAACATTACTGGAAATGTTAACGGGTCAGTTAGGGCTGGCGGAGGAACGGTGATTGTTAACGGAAATGTTGGAAAAGACGTTTTGATTGGCGGCGGAAATGTAGAAATAGGGGATAAGGCTCAAGTGGGGGGCGATACTTATGTCGGTGCTGGTAACCTTGTTTTTGCTGGAACCACTGGAAATGTTAAAGCTGGTGTTGGAAATTTAACTATTTATCCGAGCGCAAATATTAAGGGTAACTTGGAATATTCAAGTCAGAATAAAGCAACAATAAATTCTGAAGCAAAAATTTCAGGTCAGACGATTTTTCACGAACAACCAATAAAACAAAACCAAGCCAGAAAAGTTGCATTTGGAATAGGAAATATAATATCAGTTATTTCCACAATAATTTTCGCCTTAATCATCATTTATGTTTTTCCAAGACTTTCTGCCGCTGTAGTTGATACTTGGAAAAGGCGTTTTTGGTGGAATCTTTTATGGGGCTTTGTTTTCCTAATCGTCGTGCCAATTGTGATAGTTCTTCTTTTTGCAACGATTCTTGGAGTTCCGATAGCACTAGTCATATTAATGCTTTATCCCGTTACACTTTACTTAGCCAAATTGTTTAGTGTTATCGCTTTCGGTTCATGGTCATATGGATTTATGTTAAAGAACAAAGAACAGAAATTGAGTTGGATTGAAGTTGTTGCGGGAACAATCGTTCTGGAAATCATTGGTCTAATACCAGTTGTGGGCTGGATAGCAAGTGCCATTATTTTCTTAGTTTCTTTGGGTGCTTTTGTAGCAAATTTCAAAAATATTAGATCTCGAGCCGAGGCTTTACCAGCTTTGTAAAAAAAGAGGAAAAACAAAGAAGAGAAGCCATTGTCTTTTGTCTTTCTGCAAGATTGCTTCGCTTTGCTCGCAATGACGTATTAAAAAACCGCCTGAGTGACAGGCGGCGGGATTCAGGTAACCCCCTTCAATATTCTGAAGAAGTAAGGGGCGCATCTGATTGTCAGCACAATTTCTGAAAGAGCGCATGGAAGCAAGCGCAGGTGCCAATGCCACTTAAGCGGATTAAGCAACTGCCACTTTTGCCGACCATAGCAGATCCAGAATTGGTTCAGCCATTCTCGCGTGGTTTTTCCGCGAATCACGAGCCAGGTGTTCTTCAGTATCTGTACCCAGCCGGTAACACGATTAACGGCTTGCTCTTTTCTCTGTGAAACCTTCGGAGCGAAAAAAGTTTCGAGTACGAGATACTGGAAAACATAGAAGGCAGCAAATGACCAGCCAAGGTACCAGAATGGACGCAAGAGCTTTTCCTTAAGCACATGTTTCCCGTAGGGCAACTTGGGACCGTCAGGACGGCGATCAGCGAAGGAGCGTATTCTCCTAAAGCCGGCGATCATTGGGTGAATTTGCTCGGCGTGGTAAGACCACCAATACCAAAGCAAAACGCTCAAGAAAGTCCATTTTCTGTCATTGCTTTTCAGCCGCTTGAGAGACTCCGCCATGCTCTTTGGCTTGTAAAATTCACGCCAAGCTTGGTGATAGGAGTCTAAAACCTGATCCCGAGTCATAGTTGGATGATCCCAAACCGGAGTAAATGAATCGTACATGTTTAGATCTGTCTCCATCGCGACGCCATTAGTAAGTGCGCGAATGTGAATTTCGCTGCCTGGAATGGGCGTGTAGACGAAAAAACTAGCCTGATCCACTCCGATTTTCTTTACTGTTTGGACATCTTGGATCACAGACTCCAAAGTGTCGTGAGGCTGACCGATCATGTATCCAACGTGAAGTGCTATCGAATGTTCATGACAAGCTGACGCCAGCAAGCCATATTCATCAACGTCGTTCTGGGATTTTCCTGCAGCCTTCAGATTCAACGGGTTTACCGATTCCATTCCAGTAAAAATTTGATTGCAGCCAGCTTCCCTAAGAAGGTGGAAGAAATCTTTGATCTTCAGGCATTGGGTATCAGCTTGGATCATGAAATGGACTTTATAGCCCTGCTTTCTCAGGTCTGCGAGTCCTTCCAGGATCTCTCTCCAGTAAATGTTGCGCGCGAAGTTATCGTCCACGAAAAAGAAATTTGCTTGTCCTTCAATTTCGCAAACTCCTTTAATGTGTTGAACGACAGCTTTGGGATTTCGGCATCGCATCTTCCTTCCTTGGATATTGATTACCGCGCAAAAGTTACATCCGAAAACGCAGCCTCTGGTGGTATCCAAAGTCCCAATACGACCCGCATAAGAGTCGAGATACCGCGTCGGGTGGACCGGAAGAGGGGAATCGAAAATTGGATTGATGCCTCCTTGGTAAAGAGGCCTCGTCTTCTCTGCGACGATATCTCCGAGAGTTTCTGCCCAAACATCTTGCTCAGGAGTTGCTTCTGCTTCTCCGAAGAAAATAATGGTTCCCTGATCTATCAGGGTTTGGATCTCCTTAGGTACTATTTGTGGACAGGGAATGTTTGGGCGCTTGGGGTCATTGATTCCGTAATACTGGGTCTTCAAGGAACCAGTTACATGTGCTCCTCCGATTACGCAAGTAGCTCCTTTTTCCTGCCATTGGTTTATGAGATGACAGGCACGCGGAAATTGAGCTGTTTGAACGCCCACAAGACAGACAATCAACTTGGAGTTTGCCTCTGGAAAACGTCGGGAAAGCATTCTTAGCTGTTTAGCATGGGCTTCGATTCCATCTTCGAGCATCAGTACTTCCGTTTCAGCAACGTTATCGGGAATAACTTTTTCCAATGCCGCTGCTGTCAATGAGTACATGACTTTAAGAGTGTTTGACGGAAGAACTCCTTTCTTGAACCGCCATAAGTAACCTTCTTTGTCCCAGTGGGACGGCTTGATAAGAAGCACAACAACTTTTTTGATTTCTGCCAGTCTTTTCAAAATTTCTTCAGGTTTAGCAACCATGATTTATCCTTTCGTAAGGTTTCCGCTCAAATTTAAAAAAAGAACGTTTGCGCCGTATAGATTAACTCTTTTATTAAAATTCAACAAGATTTAGAAGGAAGAACCAATGGTTCCTCCTTCCAGGCATCTTCTTCCTTAAAATGATTTGCAAAGTTTGGGACTGGGACTTTATAACCCAAACTTCGTAAATCATAAAAAGCTATAAAAACGAAACACTTAAAAAGGTCTTAATAAAAAGTTATAGTGCGTTCATGACCTTAGATACTCCTGTTTCTTCTTTGCCAACTGTGCAGGCAAAAGTAGCACAAGGGCTTGCCAAACTTGGGATAAAAAAAGTTAGGCACCTTCTTTACCATTTTCCTTCCAGACACGAAGACAGAAGACATGCCATTAAAATAAAAGACGCGATTGCCGGAACTGAAGCGGTATTTTTAGGGACTATCAAAGAGATATCAGCTAAACCAACCTTTAGGCGTTTAGGAGGAAAGCCAAGGAGACTACTTCTCACAAAAGCGACTTTAGTGGATGAAACTGGAGAGATACCTATTGTTTGGTTTCATCAAAAATTTTTAGACAAAAATTATCCCAAAGGATCAATGGTTTATATGGTTGGGGCACCGACTCTTGGAGACAGAGGGATTACTTTGGTTGCGCCAGAAGTGGAAAGGTATAGGGAAGGGAAAGCTCCAATTCACGCTGGGAGACTTGTGCCTATCTATCCCGAAACAACCAACGTCACTTCGAGACAGTTGAGGTATTTGATTTCGAGAGTTCTTTTACTGGCAGACGGATTAAAAGAATATCTACCATTTCAAACAATTAAAGACGAGGAATTAATTTCATTTAGAGAAGCAATAAAAGGAATACATTTTCCTGAAAGTGATGATGAATTATTTGAGAGTCGACAGAGACTGGCTTTTGATGAGTTGTTTATTTTGCAGCTTGCGGCGCTTGAAAGAAAATTGAAGAGAAACAAAGAGAAGGCTGTTTCAATTTCCTTTTCTGATGCCGTAAATGATGACGCGTTAAAAAAATTACCATTTGAGCTAACGCCTTCTCAGACTGAAGCGGTTAAAATTATTCAGAGCGATTTAAAGAATAAAATTCCCATGAACAGGCTTTTGGCAGGAGATGTTGGTTCGGGAAAAACTATTGTGGCTGGTTTGGCCGCAAATGCCGTGAAAGAAGGGGGAGCGCAAGCGGCACTGGTGGCTCCAACTGAGATTTTAGCGGTACAACACGCCGAAGGGTTGGATAAATTTTTCAAAGAAGTCGGCTTGAGAATTGCGCTACTTACTGGTTCAACGCCTAAGGCGGAAAAGGAATTAATTTTGAGAAAAATTTATGAAGGAGACATAGATCTCCTGGTGGGGACACATGCTCTTTTTCACGCAAAACTTTTGTTCAAAAAACTGGGATTGGTGATAGTCGATGAACAACACAGGTTTGGTGTGGAGCAGCGAGATGAATTGACGAACATTCAGTCTGGAGATGGAGTTCCTCATTTCCTTTCACTGACAGCAACTCCAATTCCAAGAACTTTACAGCTCACCGCTTTTGGAGACGTAGAAGTAACTCCGCTTGAGCCGCGTCCTAATCAAAAAGTTGTTGAAACGAGAGTTATTCTTCCTGAGGAAAGAAAAGAAGTTTACAAATCTCTTGGTGAAAGGATGGCAAATGGAGAACAGGTGTTCGTAATCTGTCCTAGAGTAGAAGAAGATAGCGATCAAAAGTCGGTTGTGGCGGAGTATGAAAAATTGAAAACAGAAATTTACTCTGATTTCAAAGTAGGCATGATCCACGGAAAATTAAAGGCGGAAAAAAAGAATGAAGTATTAGATTCTTTTCGGAATAAAGAACTGGATATACTTGTCGCTTCGTCAGTTGTAGAAGTAGGTGTCGATATTCCCAACGCAACCGCACTTTTGATTGAGGGGGCGGAAAGATTTGGCTTGGCGCAATTGCATCAATTTAGGGGAAGAGTTGGGAGGAGAGGTCAGGATGCGGTTTGTTATTTGGCTTCTGGGGTAGAAAATCCAGAAGTAATTGATCGCTTGAGGGTTATGGAACGCAATAGTAATGGACTTAATATTGCTGAGGAAGATTTAAAAAGAAGAGGGCCTGGGGAAATTTACGGTACCAAACAGTCGGGGGGAGTTAGATTGAAAGTTGCAAGTCTAGCTGACATTAAATTTTTATTGCGAGCTAGAAAGGCCGCTGAAAGGCTGCTGAAAAAAGATCCAGAGATATCTTCATCTCCTCTACTTTTTAAAAGGATTGAACAACTTAATGTGACTACTCATTTTGAATAGGTTAAATAAAAGTTAACAGCCTTTGACAGCACGTAAAAAGGGAGATATAATTCTCGATTGTGAGGAGGCTCCTCACTTTGTTGTTCAATTCAAAACCACCTTTATTGCCATTATGGAAGGGATGGCCTTTTTGAGCTTGTGTTTGGCCTCGAATTAACTCTCAGCGTTTCACACAAGTACTTAAGGAAGGACCCAAATGGGAAAAAATGGTAACTCCGGAATCGGGACGCCCTTTACTCCCGAGAGTCTCGCTCGAACGATAGGGCGAGTAATCCAGGGAGGAGAGCAGCAAGCGCGAGAAACAATCTTCGAACAAAGGTGCCCTCATTGCAGGCGGTTCCTCGTTTCTTCTGGAGGATCGAATGACCAGATTTTCATCATGGTCAGTTCATCGGGAGATTCGGTTCTCGTTTGCAAGAACTGTGTTGCGCACTATGTTCGTATGGGATATCAAGTCCTCAGTTCGGAGAATCCCGACCTGGACCTGGATCCCGTTTCGGAGCTTTGCCGAAAGATTCCTGGAGTGAAGTGCTTGGGTGTTAATGGAGGAGGAGTACGCTCCTCTGGTTCTAGGAGGAAGCAGGGATTCGTCCGGACAGCTCCGGCGCATCTGTTGCTTCAGCAGGCTGGAAAGTAGTTTATGGAAAGTAAGGAGACAGGACTAGGATGAAGAAGATGAAGGGAACAAACGGAAAGCCTCGGGGGAACAGCGTGATTGTGCGGATTGCACAGAATTCCTCCTTGAACAAACCCCCTTTCACATGCGCGTTCTGCGCCGAAAGGATCCAGGAACCGGACGATATGGAAGATCCTCCAATGGCTCTGGTTCATAAGCGGAACAACGTCTACGAAGAAGGACCAGTTCACGGGATTCATCTCTCCGTGTTGGGAGTCAAACCCCTCTACGTTTCAGGAAGACAGAAGAGGATGTCGGATATTACGGGACAGAAGAGGCAAACGATCGAAGCTCAAGAAGAAGAGACGCTAGCAGTCGCGGCCCGTTAGTGGCCCACTGCCATTCATGCCCGGGAGTCAGAAGCAATTCTGCTCCCGGTTTTTAGTTTAGAAACCGCTTTAGAATTTTTTAAATAAAATCTCCAAGGCCAAGAGGTGCAATGTCTGGCATAATCCACACCGATCCTTGGACTAGATAAAATTTCTTTTTTGGTTACAACAAAATCATCATCGGCAACCCAAAGTTTTTTGCTTTTAGAAATATCTTCATTGTGGAGTTCTTTAGTAATTTTTAATTCTCTACATAATCTTCCAGGTCCAACTAAGGAAAGTTCATCAAAACCTTTAGAGACTGGTTCGCAAGCTCTCAATAAAACTGCCGAAGGAAAATCTTTTACCTCGGTAACAATATTAAAACAATAATACATTCCATAAATTAAATAGACATAAGCATGTCCAGGTTCTCCGTACAATGTCTCAGTTCGAGGAGTTCTTCCTCTAGAAGCGTGGCATGCTAAATCGTTTTCTCCTCGATACATTTCCACCTCGGTAATTCTTGCCATTATTTTCTGTTTGTTTATTTGTCTAACGATAATTTTTCCAAGTAGTTCTCTGGCCACTTGTTCTGTGTTTCTGGCAAAGAATTTTCTTTTTAAAGGTTTAAGATTCATTACAAGCGGAAATGTAAAACATCATGCGTGATGCAGCAAGATGAGGAAAATAAATTTTACAAACAATCTCGATAAATTCCCTCTATTTTCTTTACAATATTTGTCTGAGCAAAATCCAAACTTCTTCTTCTGGCTTCGATACTCATTGTTTTTCTTATTTCCTGATTTTCAATTAGGAATGCCATTTTGTTTGCGAAATCCTTCGAATCGTTGTTAACCAGTAAGCCGGTTATTTTGTTTCTTAAGATATCGCGATTCCCGGGAGCGTCTGTTGCAATTACCGGCAAGCTGGCTGCTTGAGCTTCAAGGGTCACAAGACCTTGAGTTTCGCTCATTGATGGATAGGCGAATATATCTCCGCCTGCCAAAAAATTGGGAACTTCTTCGTATGGCATCTCCCCAACAAAAACCACTTTTTCCTTAATGTTTAAGGAATTTACCTTATTTTCGAGCTCTGTTTTTGCAGGGCCATCACCGCCTATGATTAGTTTTAAATTTTTAAACAAGTTTTCTGGGAGCAACGAATAAGCTTCAATGAGCATCTCAAAATTCTTTTCTTTTCCCAGTCTGGCAATTGAAATAATTGCTATTTCGTTTTCTTTTACGTTCCATTTTTTTCTAGTTTCAGTTCTAACGAGATTATCTTTTACAAAAATATCAGGATTAATTCCTGTCGGAACTACTACCATTTTTGATTTCAAACCCCTCTTTAATAAAATTTCTTGAACGGATTCTGAAGGGGCGATTACGACGTTGGTTCTATTAGCAAATCTTAAGGCTGATTGAATGACATAAAACTGCGATATTTTTTGAGGAATTAGCGGAAAGTAATGTACATAGTTTTCATACATGGCATGATATGTGAAAATAACTGGGATATTATTTCGTCTTCCGATTTTCAAGGCGGTTTTACCCAACATAAAAGGATGATGGACATGAATAATGTCTGGTTTAATTTTCATCACTTCTTTTTCAAGTACTTTCTTGCCAGGCAAGGGGAGGGGAATTACCTGGAAAGGGAGAGAAATGGAAGGAACTCGATGAATTCTAGGAGAAGAATCAATATAGTTTATGTATTTGGGAGCAAAAATATGAACTTCGTGTCCGATTTTCTCCAACCCTTCGGTTAATTTAGCTATAGAAGTAGCAACTCCGCTGATGTGTGGATAATAATGATTAGTTATCATTGCAACTTTCATTTTTTTGGTGTCCTTTCGGTAATAAATGAATAAATATCTTCAAATACTTTTTCTTTATCATCATCGATTAAAACCACGTGATATTTATCGTCTACCCAAATAACAGATACGTTACTAGTTCCAACAGACGAAGTGATTTCTTTTATATTTTTTTCTGTTACCGCGTGGTCAGTAGTGGATTGAATAACCAGCAGGGGACAATGGATACCCGGAAGCATTTTTTTAGACATTTCAATCGTTTTCAGGACCTCTTTTCCCGATGCTAAAGGGATCGCCTTGTAATTTGGTCGCACTTTCTTGATTTCTTCCGAAAGAGACTTTTGGTACCACTTTCGTTGATATTTAACTCCAAATGATCGAAATAAATAATAAAGTGCTGTATAAGATTTTTTATGCCTAAATTCTACCGGCATTCCCACAAAAATTAGACCATCGAATTTTAGCTCTTGAGCTAATATCGTTAAAAAATTTCCCGCTAGAGAAATGCCAAGACCGAACACAAAGGGGCAAGTTTGTTTGAGTTCTTTGTAAGCGATGCGAATAGAATCCAGCCAATCAGATAAGTTTGTTTTTGCCAAGTCCTTAGGCGTAGTTCCATGACCGGCAACGAGAACACCTTTTGCCGTTATCCCTCTTTCGGCCAAATATTCTGCGCAAGCTCGCACATCATAGGGGGTGCTGGTAAAACCATGAATCAATAAACACCCCACTTGTCCACCGGGAAAGAAAAAAGGTTCCGCTCCTGGAATTAATTTTGATTCTTCTTTTGTTTGCTTTTCTTGTTGCATTTGATCAGTTCCGACTTAAGAACCTACTGGCCGCATTATAAAGTTTAAACGTGATAAACTCAAAGCATGGTTCAACTTATCCTTGCTTCACTTTATCTTTTATTGCCGGCTTATGTGGCGAATATGGCACCTGTAATGGCAAACAGATTCGGAATTTTAAAATTTACGGCCAAACCAATTGATTTCGGGAAAACATGGAAAGGAAAACCAGTTTTAGGACCCAACAAAACGTTTCGAGGTTTTCTTGTTGCAATTTTAGCTGGCATACTCATCTCCTATGTTCAATATTATTTGTGGAGGAAAAGTAACGTTTTACTCGGTTCAGATATTTTCCCATATGAAAGAATAAACTTCGCGGTCTGGGGTTTTCTGCTGTCGTTCGGCGCTCTTTTTGGCGACCTAATTAAAAGTCTCATTAAGAGACGTTTTAACATTGCTCCCGGGAAAATGTGGTTTCCTTGGGATCAATTAGATATGGTTGTTGGTGCGATCGTGTTGGGAAGTACAATTTTCATTCTGCCGTTGAAAGTCATGATTACTGTTTTGATACTTACTCCGATCCTGGCTTTGTTTGTAAATTATTGCAGTTATAAATTAGGAATTAAGGAAAAAGTTTAAAGAAAATCAACAAAAAAGCTTTTGATGTTTGACAAAAAGGCTTTTTTGAGTTAATATTACATTACAGTTGATCTTTGGATAATCAAGAGAAGAGGATTAAAGAGTCAAGCCCGCAACGCTTCGCGTAACGATGCTGGCAAGTCGGATTCATGATCTGGCGCTAGCCGGAGAATCTCCTTGGGATCCAAATGGAGAAAAAACATGGACCCGAAACTCTTTGATCAGATTCTTACGCTGGTTCTTCCCGTAGCCCTCGTTCTGCTTGCCTTAAATATTGGTTCGCAGATGACTGGTTTAGGGAAGGGCATGGTTAAGAAACTCACGGGAAAAATCACTTCTGGGCTGCTAGCGATTGGCATTATTTGGTTCTTAATTTCACTCGCTGCCCAAATGATTTTTCACAAGCTCTAACTCTTTTGCTCTTTTTCGTCTCCAGGAACTTTTGTGGCACCGGCACATCAATTGTACCCAGGACCCCTTGTTCCAGAGACCTTTTGTGTAAACAACACACAATTGACCCCGCCACGCGGGGTTTTTAATTTGTTGAGCGTTTTTTTAAAATGGCTTGCTTCCTAATTCTGATATGCGGTAAGTTATTTTAATGAACAACGAAAATCACATTTGTACGGGGGAATGTCACCAGAACGTCGAAACAGACGAAGAAGTAAAACAGGAATATTCACTGATGTCTCGCCCCGCTATTTTAGAGGCTATAGAAAAGGGTGATATTTTTTATGAAGATGGAACCGTTGAAAATATAAAATCTACGAGTGTTGATTTGACCTTGGGGCCTTGGTATTGGGAAGAGACTTCTCCCAGCATTGAGCGCCGCATATTTAATCCAAATTCGAAAGAAGACGTGAATCGAGTGTGGGGCAGACTGTGCTTTGCGCCCAAAATGAGCTGGTGGGTTAAAAATAAATTTATTGAAAATAGTTTAGAAGGATTTCATCCAACTCAGGACAGAGTCTTTTTCATCCCACCTCAAAGGCAAATGCTTTGCAGCACTCGTGAATTTATCGGCGGAACTTCCAGAGATATTACTACAATGATGAAAGCTCGTTCCGGCGCCGGTCGTAGCTTTTTAGAAGTTTGTCGCTGCGCAGGATGGGGAGATGTGGGTTATCACAATCGCTGGACTATGGAGTTTAATAATTCTTCTTCAACTCACTACATACCTTTGAAGATAGGACAAAGATACGCTCAGCTGGTTTTTTTCAAAGGGCGCGAGCTTTCTCCCGAAGATTCCGATTACCGCCAAGAGGGCAAGTATCAATACAATCTTTCAGCGGGCGTGAGAAGCCAGTGGACACCTGAAGTTATGCGACCAGCAATGTATAGGGACCCAGAAAACGGAAAAACGGATCAGGTTTTATATTATCAGTGTGAGAACATGAAGTGCGGTAAAGACGGTGCCGCTACAAGAGAAAGTATCCCTACCTTTTGTTCTTGCGGGTCAAAAAATAAAGTTTATGAGCCCGCGAGAACTAATGAAAAAGTTTGGCCGCTTTACGATGTTTGTGTTGACTGTGGTCATATTTATAAGGAGTGGCAGCATAATTCACTTGAAGAAAGTGCTGCTTTCAGGAAAATGCAGGAATCACAACAAAAACCGCTTTTGTGTGATAAGTGTAAGGTCGGTTACAGGCATATACTCGGAGGAGAATATGAAGTTTGGATGCCTGATGCGACTCACGAATAAGGTCTTTACTTAAGCAATTTTTATCGGGTAGTTTGTCTATTGTAAAAAAGGATGTTTTAAACGACAGCAATAAAAGCTATTCTTACTTACATGGTTCGCAAGGAAATCGAAGAATTACTACCGTTTTTTGTAGCAGCAGAAACCCCCATAAGAGCTGGATCTCCAGAAGATTCTTTGGAGATATATTCTGCTACCCAACAGGTAGATACCGCATATGAACGGTTTAGAAATTTATTGGATCCTGGAGATGAGGACATTCTTCGTCGGAAGGCGATAGTCCGTTATCTTAATTTGAATTGGGACAAAGCTAAAAATTCTGAATATTTTTCATTGGCGCTATTAAAGAATTTAGCTCGCGGGCGTTATATCCCTTCTAATACTAGTAGGAGATATGCGGAGTCTATTGGAAAAATAGTAAAGAAATCTTTTGAGTTAAGAGAAAAATTAAACGATACTCCAATTTCTTTCTTTCCGTTGGTTGCCGTGGAAATAGATAGAATTATTTATCCAAGGGAAGCAGATGATGCGTTAGTGTATTTGTTTTTTGATGACCTAAAAAAAAGAGTAGTTTGGAGCGAATCGAATATTCCTCTACAAACTCGTGATACTCAACTTTTTCTAGCTTGCCATAGAGCGTTGGCAAAAACGGACGAAGCAGAACTTTTTTGGCATTTATTTAGAACGGCTGTACCTACATGGGTTGAAGGGCCGGATGATTATGAGTTTGAGATTATCGCAAACCGCTATATCTCTATAGAAAAACAAATAGAAGAAATGCTTCATTACCCAGAAGCGGCGATAGTATTAAGACGTCTTTCTCCCCTGGCTGTTCCTTACAGAATTTTGCGCGATATTTTAAGGCAAGAGAATGCAGAAAAAATAATCAACAATAGCGAAGAACTGGCTTTCGCGGTGGATGCTGTTACTTCAAAGAAGGTTAAGCGTATAGAAAATCAAATGATGAAACGAGTATGGCATGCAGCTGGGTTTATCTTCCTGACAAAAGGAGTTTTAGCAATAGCCACTGAAATTCCTTACGAAATGTTAATAGGTGGAATAAGATATGTACCCCTTATCATTAATCTCCTGTTTCCTCCTACACTTTTATTTTTGATGGTCGGTACGGTTCCAAAACCCGGAAGGGAAAATACTAAAAAATTAGTACAGTCTTTAAAAGAGTTAGTATTGGGAACAGAAGAAATTAAAGAAATCGTAATCAAATCATCAACCAAGACTTCGCTCCGCAAAGGAGTATTCGCTATTTTTTATGGGATGATAACAATGTTTTTATTTGCCTTTATGATATGGGTTCTCTGGCGAATGAAATTTTCAATGGTTGCCGGTTTTTATTTCATAATGTTTTTGGCTTTGGTGAGCTTTTTGGGACTTAGATTAAGGAATCACATGAAAGAAGTTAGGGTTGTTCCCCCAAGGCAGTATTGGCTTGGTTCGATTTTTGATTTCTTTACAGTTCCTATTCTTGATTTGGGAAGGGAAATATCCATAAGAGCGTCTCAGATAAATATTTTCTTATTTATTCTAGACGCAGTCATTGAAGCTCCTTTCAAATTAATCTTACAATTGATTGAAGAATGGCTGTCTTATTTGAGGGAGAGAAAAGAAGAGCTTACTTAAAAAAATGAACAAGAAAATTATTAAGAATTATCATTCATTGGCGAAGTCAAAAATTCGCAGAGATGTTTTGGAGGTAGTTGAAGAGGGGATAAAGGCCGTTCAAACCAAGCCGGCTGTTAAACGAACTGTCTCATTAAAGGGAGACCTGCTTAAAGTAGGAAAGAGAATTTATCAACTGGAGAATTTCAAAAGGATTTTTGTCATAGGATTTGGGAAAGCTTCTTTGGAGGCATGCAGGGGGATTGAGGAGGTAATGCGCGATAAAATCTCTGGGGGCGTGGTAATTGATCTTAAAAAGGGGAAATTTAAAAAAATTAAAAGTTATTTGGGTTCACACCCATTTCCCTCGAATCTTAATGTAAAAGCAACCGGGCAAGTTGTGGCTTTATTAAAGCAGGCAACAGCGCAGGATCTGATAATCACCGTTGTTTCTGGCGGAGGTTCAGCACTTCTTTGCTGGCCCCATGTAATTAAAGTATCGAAATTGGTTTATCTAACTAAACAATTGATGAAAAAGGGGGCAACCATCCAGGAATTGAATACGGTAAGAAAACATCTTTCAGAAATCCAAGGAGGGCAACTAGCTAAAATGGCAGGGCTTGCAACGATGATCAGCTTAATTTTTTCAGATGTTCCAGGTGATGCAATTGATATGGTTGCTTCCGGGCCGACAGTATTGGATCAGACGACAGTGAACGATGCAAAAAATATTTTGAAAAAGTATGATTTACTCAGTTCTGTTCCCGAAGAGGCGATTATCGAAACTCCTAAAGACGCTAATGTTTTTCGAAAAGTTCAAAACGTTTTAGTTGTTAGTAATTCTATTGCTGTTCGCGCGATGGTTAAAAAGGGAAAAGAATTGGGATACAAAGCAAAAGTATTTTCCACTGCATTAACGGGTGAAGCCAGGGAAGTGGGTAAAATTTTAGCTGCAAAAGTTAAAGATGATGAGATGTTAATCTCGGGGGGAGAAACGACTGTGACAGTAAGAGGGGGAGGGAAAGGCGGCAGGAATCAAGAACTTGCCTTAGGTGCATTGTCTGGCATTACAGAAAATTCTTTGGTGGTTTCTGTGAATTCTGACGGTCGCGATAACTCTCCTGTGGCAGGTGCGTTAGTTGATTCTTTAACAAAGAAAAGAGCGCAAAAACTTAAACTGGATCCTGAGAATTATTTAAAACAAAATAATTCTTTTATGTTTTTTAAAAAAGCTTCAGGACACATTTTAACTGGTAATACAGGGATAAATATTGCCGATCTGGTTATTGCAACACGAAGCGGTCACTCTTGACATGATGATGTTTATCTGTCACTCTCACTTCCAGCGAGGCAATTCCTCGAAAGCAGACGTTTAATTAGACCAATAGAGTGTATATGGTTCAAAGCAGAGTTCAACTAGGTAGTAGGTCGACGTCAAAAACGAGAGAAGAAGTAAGGTTAAATCGTTAAAAGACCTCGACTACTAATATTAGAAAGAAGGTGAATTTTCTTTGAACCAAGATCCAAGAGGAGACCGTCAGATGTTTGACGCCGTATGTTCTGCATGCGGAGCTCAAACACAGGTCCCCTTCCAACCATCCGGTGATAGACCGGTCTATTGCAACGACTGCTTTAAGAAAGAGCGTGGTAATAGCAGAGGAGGAGGCAACAGGGGCGGTAACAAACAAATGTTTGACGCTACCTGTGCAGCTTGCGGTAATGCTACCCAAGTTCCATTCCGTCCAACTGAAGGCAGACCGGTATATTGCCGAGACTGCTTCCAGAAGAACAGAGGATAAAGATATTAAGAATATCAAACCTAAGACCGCCCTGGTGGCGGTTTTTGGGGTACAAAAAGCCGATGGATTCGGTAATGTCTCTCACAACAATTTTGATTGTTGAGTTGGAAGCTTACCAATAAAGGGGGTGGTATAAATGCACGACAAGGAAAATATGATTAAACATTTGAAAGAACATCAAAGTTATCCGGCCTCGAAAGAAGATTTGATAAGTACTTGTGACAATCTTTCAGATTTGTCGCCAGAAGACAAAAGATGGTTTATTGATATGCTTCCAGGCAAAACTTATGAAACATCGGATGAGGTAATTTCAACTTTAGGATGGACCTAGTACATTTTGTTTGTGTTTCATGACATGATTTTTTTGACTTCATAGACAGCAAAGAGGAAAATTTCATTGGAAAGGGGGTGGTTAACATACATAACAGGTTTATGCTAGTTGCCCATTTGAAAGAACGCCAAAAATATCCAGCCCCCAAAGCAGACCTTGTTAAGAATTGCTATGACCTCCCAAACCTTGAACTAGAAGACAAAATTTGGTTCGAGGAGAGTTTGAGAGAAAGAGAATATGCTTCAGCGGGAGAAGTCATAGAGACTTTAGGGTGGTAAGAAAAATGTTTTAGAAAGGCGTTCTTGGGCAAAGAGGATCCCGCTAATATGCGGGATTTTCTTTATTGTTTTTGAAAAACAATAAAGATGAGAATTTTTGGTAAGTATTGATTAATTCAAAAAAATATAGCATACTATCGCGGTCAAGGTATTATACCGGTTCAAAATTTAACTTAGGATCTATCGTCTAATCCCGCACTCAAGCGGAACCCCGTCTATGGAGGCGGTGGATAGAATATTTTTAAAAGGTCCTTGTTAATGCTTTCATGGCCCTATCGTCTAACGGCTAGGACAGTGCCCTTTCAAGGCGCAAATCGGGGTTCGATTCCCCGTGGGGCTACTATTAAAAAAGACACCTTTTTGGGTGTCTTTTTTAATAAACTTTTTCGGGGAATCGAAGGGTAGTTAAAGAAATTAAACTGCTTTAATTTCTTTAACACCCTGGGTCTGGGGGAGGAGCCGAGCATCGAGCGAAGCGAGCGCGAGGCGACGGAGGAAGACGATTCCCCGTGGGGAACTTTAATATAAAAGGAAGTGGGGAATCGAACGGTATTTTCAGGAGGAGTGCCGTATAGAGTGGGTAACTAGGTGGCACGACGGAGAAAACGGGAATCTCTGTTCTTGAGCGAAGCGAGTGCGAGGCGACGGAGGAAGACGATTCCCATGACAGAAATAGGGAAATACTATAAATCACAATACAAAAAACCAGTTTGGTGTAAACAAACTGGGATAAAAAGAAAGTGTATTCAATCTAAGAAAACTACCTGCCCAAAAGTTGCGCAAACACTTTAGCCATCGGTTGGCAAGACAAAGCAAATTTCAGGCCATTTTGGAACTTTTGGTCTGGAACGTGTGCTAATTTGGAAAAATCACCCTTTGCTAAAGCCAAAAAGACGCGCATCACTGTTTGGTCGACTTTCAGACATTCTGCAAAGAAACTGAGCACTGCTCCAGAAGAAGCCTCGAAGAGCTCATTATCAAGGTGTTTGTTTCTGAATTCGGCAGCCTCTTTTCCCGGGCCGTGTTCTCGCAAAATGTCGGCGAAATTAATCAACAGAGTCATGGCATCTTGATATTTGCGGAGAAGGGTTTGTAGCTCCTGATTTGCTTCCAGGAGCGCGACGATGGCTGCTACAGCATTTTCTGGAGAATCAGTACCAGTGATCCTCATCAGTTTTTCCATGGGAAGCGAAGGGTTGTGTTGTCGCGGTGCGCTGGTGGTCGTGTCATCTTGGGCTGAACCAAGTATCTTCAGAACTTCGACGCGAACCGCATCAATGTTCAAGCCCAGGTTCGTTAACACACAACCCGCAACTCCTTCAACTTCACGGAATAAACCCAGAAGCAAGTGTTCAGTCCCAACGTAACCATGATTGAGGTTCATGGATTCTTCCATCGCGTATTCAAGAACCTTCTTTGCTCTTGGGGTTTTCGGCAATGTGCCCATAGAGACTATGTCTGGTTCTCTCTGGATAAGTCTTTCCACTTCTAATCGGACCTTACGCGGGTCGATACCCATACTGATAAGTGTTCTATCAGCGACTCCATCCCCAATTCTTATGAGACCCAAAAGGATATGCTCTGTCCCGACTTGTTCATGATTGAAGCGTTGAGCTTCTTGATTCGCGAACTGCATCGCTTTTCTTGCCCGGTCTGTGAATTTTTCGTACACGATGTTCTCCTTGTCAAAAGAACTTGTATAGTTAAGCCGAAAAGACATCTTAACTTATATTATGATAGTGTCAAATACTTGTTAGTTATGGTTTGCAGCTTGCTTTATGAAAGAAAAGGGGGCAATCTAATTAATTGATAAACTTAAATCATGAAAAAGGTCCTGGCAATTGAAACATCGTGTGACGAAACAGCTGCGGCAGTGGTGGAGCGCAGTGATGGAGTAATAAAAGTATTGTCTTCGGTTGTAGCTTCGCAAGCCGATCTTCATGCAAAAACAAAGGGTGTCGTGCCGGAGGTAGCCGCAAGAGCCCATGTAGAAGCAATAACTTACGTGATTGATGAAGCTTTATCTAAAGTCGGAGTCGTAAAAGATAACGTTGACGCTGTGGCAGCTACCACAACTCCTGGTTTGAGACCGGCTTTGGCAATCGGAGAAATTGCTGGTCGTTCTCTGGCGATGGCTTGGAACAAACCTTTTGTTGAAGTTAATCATATTTTTGGTCATATCGCGGCTGGGTGGTTAGGGGATTGGAAGCACAAATTTCCTGCAATTGTTTTAGTTGTCTCTGGTGGACACACTCAACTTTACAAGATGAACGAAAATTTAGAACTAAATTCTTTGGGGAACACGCAAGATGATGCCGCTGGAGAGGCATTTGATAAAATTGCGCGTTTGATTGGGTTGTCGTATCCAGGGGGTCCAGCTTTGGCGAAATTGGCAGTTCATGGAAATGTCAGCGAATACGATTACCCAAGACCGATGATTGATTCTAAGGATTCTAACTTCAGCTTTTCAGGATTAAAGACAGCGGTGCTTTATTCGATTAAAGATAAAGAACTTTCTGAACAAGATAAGGCTAACGTTGCCGCCAGTGCTCAAGAAGCTATTGTTGATGTTTTGGTTCACAAGACAGTTGAAGCAGTCGCCAGAGAAAGTGCTGAAGAAGTGGTGGTTGTTGGAGGAGTGGCAGCAAACTCTCGTCTCAGAACAAAGATGGGCGATGCTTTGGGAGATCTTCCTTTAATTGTTCCTCCGGTAGAATATTGTACTGATAATGCCGCCATGGTTGGGGCCGCGGCACTTCTGGGGATCAAATAACGAAAGTTGAAAGGACAAACTTAAAGCGTTAATGTACGCTAATAGTTAGATATGAACGAAGCAGAGCAAAAAAAGAGTAAAGCCTACGATCCCAAAGAGATTGAAGAAAAGATATATCGCAAATGGGAAAGATCCAAAGCATTCACTCCGGATGCCAAGAAAAAACGTGGTCAAAAATCATTTGCAATTGTGATTCCTCCACCCAACATTACTGGTTCTCTGCATATGGGACATGCTTTGAATGCTTCAATGCAGGATGCCTTGATTCGTTTCCATCGAATGAAAGGCGATGATACAGTTTGGATTCCGGGGACGGATCATGCTGGGATAGCCACTCAAAATGTGGTTGAGAAACAATTGAGGGCTGAAGGAAAAACGCGACATGATTTGGGCCGTGAAAAATTTATTGAGCGTGTTTGGCAATGGAAAGAACAATCCGGAAACACGATTTTGAATCAGTTAAGAAGGTTGGGTGCTTCATGCGATTGGACCCGTTTAAGATTCACAATGGATTCGGATTATGTAAGAGCAGTAGAAGAGGCTTTCATTCATTATGCCCATAAAGGTTTAATTTACCGCGGTGACAGAATTGTAAATTGGTGTTCAAGATGCGCTACTTCCATTTCTGATTTAGAAGTTAAATATGAAGAAAGGGAAGGAAATCTTTATTACATTTCTTATCCATTTTCTGACGGATCCGGATCGATTGAAGTTGCTACTACAAGGCCAGAAACAATGTTAGGAGATACAGCTGTGGCTGTTAACTCTTCTGACGGAAGATACAAAAACCTTCTTGGAAAAAAAGTAAAGCTCCCATTAACGAATAGGGAGATTCCCATAATTGCCGATTATTCAGTAGAAAGGGATTTTGGAACAGGAGCCGTCAAAGTTACACCTGCTCACGATCAGGCGGATTGGGAAATTGGGGAGCGTCATGAATTAGGCGTGATAAACATAATCGGCGAAGACGGGAAAATGACCGCAAATGCCGGGGAAAAATACAAAGGGCTTTCAACGGAAGAAGCAAGAGAAAAAGTAATAACGGATTTAAAAGCCGAGGGTTTCATGGAAAAAGATCCTGAAAAGATGAAACACAATGTAGCTTTGTGTGACCGGTGCGGTACCGTCATTCAACCATTAATTTCAAAACAATGGTTTGTGAAAATGAAAGACTTGGCGGAAGCCGCCGCAAAAGTTGAAGAACAAAAAAAGATAAAGTTCCATCCGGATCGCTGGGAAAATATTTCTCTGGAATGGTTAAAAAATGTCAAAGATTGGTGCATCTCAAGACAATTGTGGTGGGGGCATAGAATTCCGGTCTGGTTCTGTCAAAGAGATGAAAACCACTGGGTCGCTTCTTTGGTTGCGCCGAAAGCCTGCCAATTGTGTGGTTGCAAAGAATTTAAACAATCAGAAGATGTTTTGGATACTTGGTTTTCTTCAGCGCTTTGGCCTTTTGCGGTTTTTGGTTGGCCTTCAGTTACAGATGATCTAAAAAGATATTACCCGACATCGGTGTTGGCGACGGCACGCGATATAATAAATCTTTGGGTTGCCCGAATGATTTTCTCTGGACTTGAATTTATGGACCCTAAAAAGTTTTTACCCGCGAAACAATATGGCAAAAAACAGTCTGAGTTTATTCCTTTTAATGATGTCATTATTCATCCTACGGTTTTGAACTTGAAAGGGCAGAGGATGAGTAAATCTTTAGGGACCGGGGTAGATCCGATGGATTTAATTAATCAATATGGGACAGATGCTACTCGATTTGGTTTGTTGGTACAGACGCAAAAAGATCAGCAGGCCTTGAAGTTCGATGAAAATGCGGTAAGGACGGGAAGAAATTTTGTAAATAAACTCTGGAATATTGGGAAATTCATCAATGGTTTGAAGAAAAGTAAAGATAAAAATCCAACGGCTTTTGATAAGTGGATGCTTTCAAGATTGTCGGAAGTTGGGGAACAGGTGACGTTTGATTTGGAAGAATATAATTTTGGAGACGCGATTCGAACCATTCACAGTTTTGTTTGGGATGAATTTGCAGACTGGTACGTAGAGGTAAGCAAAACAGAAGGAATGGTTAACCCTGTGATTGCTCAAAAAATATTTGCGGATATCCTGGTGCTTGTCCATCCGTTTATGCCGTTCATTTCGGAAGAACTTTGGTCTTCTTTTTCAAAAGAACCTTTGATAACTTCTAAATGGCTTAAGCTTTCGAAGTCAGAAAAAATACCAAGTGAAGTTAACCAGTTTGTTGATATTGTTAAAGATTTACGTTCCTTGAGAGCTCTTCTGGGAATTGCCAATGATTCGGAGATAGAAGCAACTATTGAAGCTAAGGACAAAGTAACTCAATATCTAGAAGGAGTTAAAAAATTAGCGAAATATTCTCAGATTTCTTTCGGAAGTCCAAAAGTAGGCTTTATTTCGATTGCCGGTGAAAAGGGAACTTTGGTGAGTTTCAAAATGGAAGATCTTTCAAAATTGTCTTTAAACGAAAGAGTTCTGGTCGTGCAAAAAGAAGTTGCTAACACGGAAAACGAAGTTTCAAAAATTGGTGATCGTCTAAAGCAAATGGGAATTAAGGCCCCAGAAGAGGTTGTTAAAAGCCAAAAGGAACTGCTATCCCAAAAAACTGTCGATTTAGAAAAAAAGAAGCAAAGTCTTAATGAGTTAATGTTTATTATTCAAAAAACTCAAAAATGAAAAAGCTTGCGCTTTTTCCAACCTCGCATGTTATAATGGCTCTGTAAAAATATGACAGACAGAAGATCATTTTTTGAAAGATTAACGGGGTCCAAAAAGGATATTGATATTGAGGAAGACGGTGAAGAACAGGAAGTTGAAATGAGAAGGGGAGATGATGACGAAGAGGATTTGGAAGAAAAAACCCCCGCTTCCATTGGGTCTAGTGACCAAGAGGGTCAATTGACGGTTGATGTCTATCAGACTCCAGAACACATTGTCGTAAAGTCGACGATCGCTGGTGTTAAGCCGGATGATTTAGATGTCTCCATAACAAACGATATGGTGACCATTAGAGGTACTCGAAGGCTTGATGAAGAAATAACGGAAGAAGATTATTTTTATCGCGAATGCTATTGGGGATCATTCTCTCGTTCAATAATCCTCCCGGTTGATATTGTTGCTGAAAAAGCCGATGCATCCCTGAAAGACGGAATTTTGACGATTCGAATTCCTAAGGCCGATGCACTTTTGACTAAAAAAGTTAAAGTTCGGGGCTTCTAAAAGTTATTCCTTGATACATAAAATTTAATATTTGATACTTAGGTTATGAGTTTTTTGGGTTGGATTATTATTTTTATCTTGCTTTTTGCTGGTGTCCTTACTGCTTATGCCGCTCATGTTGGAGCTCCTTATGTACCAACGCCAATGACGGCTGTAAAAGCTGCGATGAATATGGTTAATTTGAAGCAAGGAGAAGTTTTATTAGATGCTGGGTGCGGAGACGGAAGAATAGTGATTGAGGCTTCCAAGAGAGGAGCTAGAGCAATAGGGTATGAATTGTCTCCGTTTCTTTGGGTGGTCGCGAAATTAAATCTTTGGGCTCATCGTTCAGAAGGAAAGATTTTATTTGGCAATGCTTTCGAAAAAGATTTATCGCGGTACGACGTAATCTTTTTGTTTTTAATGCCAAACACTTTACCCAACTTTTTAAAAGAAATACGGAAAAAGGCGAAAGCTGGAACGAGAATAATAACCTACGCTTTTCCCTTAAAAGAGTTAGAACCTGAACAGACAGAAATACCTTTTAATTGCGCTCCGGTAAGATTGTATATCCTTAAATAAAATTTTTTATATTGACGAATTTTTATATTCTGAGAAACTTTCTATGTGAGCAAAACATATATCGTCAAGGGTGGTAATCCATTGCATGGAACCGTAGAGGTAAGCGGTTCAAAAAATGCGGCTACAAAGATGATGGTCGCGTCTCTTTTAACATCGGAACCAGTCAGGTTAAAAAATGTTCCCAGAATCGGAGAGGTTGATTTCACGGTTGAAATGCTGCGCGAGTTAGGAACGCAGGCAACGTGGGATTCCGAGGAGTCTTCTTTTTTACACTTAACTTCTCCGAAAATAGATACCCATAAGGTATCGGAAATGTGGTCCGGGAAAAACAGAATTCCTATTTTATTTGCGGCTCCCTTGCTTCATCGTCTTGGTTATGCGGAAATTCCAATTTTGGGAGGAGATGCCATTGGTGCTCGTCCGATTGATTTTCATATTTCTGGCTATAAGGCTTTAGGAGCGACAGTTGAACAGAAGGAGAATGTGGTTATTTTTAAGGCCGATAAATTAAAAGGAGCTTCCATTACGTTGCCGTATCCAAGCGTTATGGCCACTGAGAATCTTTTACTAGCGTCTGTTTTGGCTGAAGGAAGAACCGTGATTAAGAATGTCGCGGTTGAACCCGAAATCATAAATCTTATGGATATGCTTCAGAAAATGGGTGCAATGGTTTTTCATGAACCAGGCAGAGTGTTTGTGATTGAAGGTGTAAAAACTCTTTCTGGTGTTGAACACACTATCGTTCCTGATCGAATAGAAGCGGCATCGTTTGCCAGTGCCGCTGTGGCTACGAGGGGAAGCGTCTTGGTTAAAGGTGCCATTCAAAATGACATGAGGACTTATTTGAATTATATGAAAAAAGTTAATGGGAGCTTTGAGGTTAAAGAAGAGGGAATATGGTTTTCCCATGTTGGAAATTTAAAATCAACCAAAATCGAAACGGGTGTTCATCCTGGTTTTATGACTGATTGGCAACCTCCTTTTTCGATTCTTTTGACTCAAGCGGAAGGTACGTCGGTTGTTCACGAAACTGTTTATGAACAAAGATTTGGATATTTGGAAACCCTCAAGAAAATGGAAGCCGATATTCAGCTTTTTTCTGAATGTCTGGGTGGAAGCGAGTGTCGATTTAAAGAACGGGATTGTTTACACAGTGCTTTAATAAAAGGGCCAACAGTTCTAAAGGCAGCAGATGTGGATGTGCCTGATATTCGAGCAGGTTTCGCCTATGTAATTGCGGCACTGGTGGCGGAAGGAACATCCAGGATTACTGGAGCTGAAAAGATGGAACGCGGTTATGAAAGGTTGGTTGAAAAATTAACCTCTCTCGGGGCTGACATAAAAGTAGAAGAAAAATAAAAACCCTCTTGGAAGAGAGGGGGATATTACGGACTCTACGAACTAGCAATGTTGTCTAGTTCCTGACGGATGTGATCCACGATGGTTTTATTTCTTAAGGGTGAGTTGTTTATGATCCATATTTGAACGCAACCTCTGAGACTTAGATCTTCGGGGTAAAAACCCTTTCCATAGAGAACTGCGGTTGAGGAGCTATTGTAATATCCTATTTGGATGCTCCTCTCCGTTACTCTTAGGAGTTCTTTAGCAACTTCCATCTCACCACTTGCTATGAATTGTTCCAAGGCTTGAAGGTTTTCTTGTATCCGTTGCTCTCTTTTCTGGTCTTTTTCTCTCTTTAATTCTTCCTCCTTGTGTTTGTGTTCTCCTGCTTCCTTTTTCTTCTTTGCGATTGCTTTTTTCCAATCTTGCACGGGCATAGCACGTCTCCTGTCTTGAGTGTCGCGAATTGCACAGAGCAAAAGAACGAACTTCTGATTATAATTTAAATATAGAAAGAGTCAACCATTCCGGCGGACGCCGGAATCTTTACTGTTTGGCTGGCATTAGATGATACTTTTTGTTTTTTAAATTACCCCAGGATATAACCTTAATTCTAAGTCAAAAATCAATTGTCAGACCCCCGCGTTCGCGGGGGTGGGTAAAAAAAATATCCTGAGGTATACCATTACTTAGGACAGTCGAATTCAAAAACGGTCGTTATTTTTTTTGACATCATTAAAAACAGGAGATACATTTCCTTGAGTGAAAGTTTTATTAGCAAACCCGAGGGGATTTTGTGCCGGCGTTCGAAGAGCGGTTGAAATTGTTGATAAAGCACTGGAGATACATGGCAATCCTCTCTACGTAAAACACGAAATAGTTCACAATAAATTCGTCGTTGATCAGCTAAAGAAAAAAGGCGCGATTTTTGTCGACAAGATTGAAGACGTACCTGAAGGAAAGGTTGTGGTTTTTTCAGCTCATGGTTCAGCCCCTGTTGAATATGAAAAAGCCAAAGAAAGAAATCTGACCGTTATTGACGCAACTTGTCCATTAGTTACCAAAGTGCATTTGGAAGCAAAAAGATACACAAAGGAAGACTGCAATATTATTCTGATCGGTCACAAGGGGCACATCGAAGTTTTGGGAACTGCGGCGGAAGGGAAAGACAATGTTCATGTGATAGAAACAATCCAGGAAGCGGAAGAAATTGAATTTTCTGATAATAAAAAAGTAGTTTACTTAACTCAAACAACCTTATCGGTTGATGAGACCAAAGATATTATTGCTGTCTTAAAAAGTAGATTTCCCAAAATAGTTGAACCCCCAACGTCCGATATTTGTTTTTCGACAACCAATAGACAAAAGGCTGTCAAAGATATTGCTGGAAAATCTCAGGTTGTTTTGGTTGTTGGATCTAAAAACAGCTCAAACAGCAACCGACTACGAGAGGTCGCAGAAGCTCAAGGAGCAAAAGCTTATTTAATTGATGGCGCAAATGAAATTGAAAAGAGTTGGCTTGAAGGAATCGAAACAGTTGGCGTAACTGCCGGAGCTTCCGCGCCAGATATTTTAATCAGGGAAGTGATAAATTTTCTCAAAGATTTTGGTGCAAGTGAGTTTGAAGAAGTAATAACAGTAGAAGAAAAAATCAGATTCCCGTTGCCGGAAATTAAAGGATAAACCCCATCCCTGCGAACGCAGGGATCTGCTAATTGGTTGTTCTTTGTTTTATTAACTTATTCTTCTGGGTTAATCTTTCATTAAGATTCGAAGTAAACAAAAGGCAAAACGGGGAGATCCCGGCGTTCGCCGGGATGGAATTGTTTCTTGAGATTGTTTCTACTTCGGATCAATCCACTTACCCGATTTTTTGATTAGTTCAACGAGTTCATCGACTGCTTTTTCCTGAGGAATATTGTAGGCCATTACTTTTTTACCCTCGTACAAGTTTACTGTCTTTGGTCCAGAACCGACATACCCAAAATCAGCATCGGCCATTTCGCCAAGCCCATTAACAATACAACCCATAATTGCGATTTTCACGCCGGTTAAATGCCTGGTTCTTTCCATTATCTTATTTGCAACTTCCTCGATGTTATACAAAGTTCGTCCACAAGAAGGGCAGGAGATAAATTCAGCTTTTGTGATTCGAACACCGGCGGCTTGCAAAATATTATAGGCAACAGGCACTTCCTTTAGCGGATCGCCAGTGAGGGATACTCGGATCGTATCGCCTATGCCGTCCATCAAAAGGCCTCCAATGCCAATTGAACTTTTTATCACGCCGTCTTCATCTTTACCCGCTTCAGTTACCCCCAAATGAATCGGGTAATCCATTTTTTCTTCCTCCATTCGCATCGCTAAAAGTCGGTTTGCTTGGACCATCATTTTGGGGCTGCTGGCTTTCATGGCTACTACCAGATCTTCAAAATCGTGCTTTTGGAAAATCTTGACGTACTCAATAGCCGATTCAACCATTCCCTCAGCCGTATCGCCGTATCGGCTCATAATCCGGTCGGAAAGGGAACCATGGTTTGTTCCCAATCTAATCGCGACCTTTCTTTTCCTGGCTTCTTCGATTAAAGGAGATACCCCTTCTTCAATTCTTCTTAGTTCACTTTGATATTCTTCGTCCGTGTATTCTTTTTTTACATTTAACTTCCTGTCCAGAAAATTTCCTGGATTTATACGGATTTTTTCGACATGTTTGATTGCTTCCATGGCGGCAACCGGCATGAAATGAATATCTGCGACGAGAGGAACTTCAATTCCTTGTTCCCTGAGATTCTTTTTTATTTCTCCTAAAGCTTTTGCGTGATCTACTGTTGGAGCGGTAATTCTGACAATTTCGCATTTTGCTTCAACTAATTTTTTGACCTGTTGAACTGTAGCGTCCACATTTTTCGTGTCAGTGTTGGTCATAGACTGCACTGAAACGGGATTTTTACCGCCAATCCCTATGTTTCCAACACGAACCTCGCGAGTCGATCGGCGGTTGTAGTTGAGTGTAATTTTATAATGAGTAATGGGACTCATTTGCTTGTGATTGTGCATTTTTATAAGATAGAAAGCAAGTTATCTTGTTTAGAGTACGAATTTGCGAGTGTAGAAAGACCGAAGCAATCCTCGTTGGCATAAGAAAACATTAGAAGAGATTGCTTCGCTTCGCTCGCAAATTCGGAGTCTTTAAATAGTTCCCAAAACATCTATTTTAAGCTATTCTTTACCTGAAATAAGAGGGGGATTTATCAATCTTTATTTTTGACTAAATCTAAAGAAATGAGCAAAACAGCTGTAATAACGGGAGTAACCGGGCAAGACGGTTCTTATCTTGCGGACCTTTTGTTGGAAAAAGGATATAAAGTAGTTGGAACTGTACGTCGAACTTCTGAATATAATCGAACTAATATTGAGCACTTAAGGGGGAAGATTGTAATTGAAAGCGCTGATTTGCTCGATTCTAGTTCTCTGGAGAATGTAATTCGAAAACACCAGCCAGACGAAGTTTATAACTTAGCAGCGCAATCTGTTCCCGCTGATAGCTGGACGCATCCGATATATACCGGAGAAATTACCGCTCTGGGAGTAGTCAGGGTTTTGGAAGCGATCAGAAAATTTGCGCCCAATGCCAAGTTTTACCAAGGTTCAAGTCGGGAGATCTTTGGCGGAGTTAAACAAGAAGTTATGGATGAGAACACTCCTTTCTTGGCAAACAACCCTTATGGGATTGCGAAGTTATACGGTCATTTAATAATGAGAAATTATCGCGAATCGTATAATATGTTTTCCTGCGCTGGTATTCTTTTTAATCATGAAAGTCCAAGAAGAGGACTACATTTCGTCAGCCGCAAAATCACTATGGCAGTTGCCTGTTTGAAGGGAGGTGTAAAAAATCCTCCTTTGGATGAATTGGGTAAACCTTTGGTGAGAGATGGCAAAGTTCATTTAGGTAATTTGGATGCTGAGCGTGATTGGGGTTACTCGAAAGAATATGTTGAAGCTATGTGGCTCATGATGCAGCAGGATAAGCCCGATGATTATGTCATTGCCACTAATACAATTCATAGCATCAAAGATTTTTGTAAAGTTGCCTTTGAGCATGTCGGTATGAATTGGGAAGAACATGTCGTTAGTGATGATGAATTAAAGCGTCCTACGGAAATTACTTCTTCAAGGGGTGATTATTCAAAGGCAAAGAAAGAACTTGGCTGGGAGCCAAAGGTGAGCTTTGAAGAACTTGTAAAGATCATGGTTGACGCAGATTTGGCAAGAGTTAAGGAGGGGAAATCATGAAGGAAGCCAGAGCTCGAGAAATAATCGATGGTTTTCGAAACCACAAAGTGCTTTTGGTTGGTGACGTAATGCTTGATCATTATGTTTTTGGAAAGATAGAACGATTAAATCCGGAAGCTCCATGTCCGCTCATTAGAACTTCGGATGAGCATTTGTTAACTGGTGGAGCAGGGAATAGCGCAAAAAATGTTGCATCCCTGGGAGCGGAAACTCATTTAGTGAGTGTTGTCGGCGGCGATGGATACGCCGGAAAATTAGAGGAACAGTCAAGAAAAGAAGGTTATGCTCCTATTTTCATAAAGGATGAAAGCAGACCAACTATCAGAAAAATGCGCTGCATGGTTCACAACCAACAGCTATTCCGCCTGGATTTCGAAGAAACAAACGACATTCCAAAAGGAATCGAAGACGAGATTATTGCCGCGATCAGGGAAATTGGCAGTAAAGTTGATGCAATTTTTGTGTCTGATTACGCAAAAGGCACAATCACCAAAAGAGTGGCAGATGCGATTTTGGAAGTCGCTAAAGCCAACGATATTCCGGTCGCAGCTGATATTAAGGTTTCCAGAGCGCCTTATTTTGTGGGTGTAACTTTCATTTCTCCGAATTTGAAAGAAGGTCACGAATTCTTGGGCTTGGATTTCTTGAAGCATCGTCTTGAGCCGAGAGAAATTGCCAAACGATTGAACGAACAAATGAAAGCCAATGTTTTCCTGACTTTAAGCGGCGAGGGCATTTATCTCTATACCCATGAAGGAGGAGATGATGTTCACGTACCGCAGGAACACAAGTTGGAAGTGTTCGATCAATCAGGTGCCGGAGATACCGCAACGGCGGTAATTATATTGTCGCTTCTGTCCGGAGCAACATACAAAGAAGCCACGGAGTTAGCTAACGCTGGTGGGGCGTTTGTTGTGAGCAAAGTTGGTAGTGTCGCTCTTAAACCGGAAGAGCTCCTAACAACTGTTTTGAATAAATAAGTTGTTTACAGCAAAGATCCCGACGGAGGCGGGACCTTTTTATATTATTCGCTTTTTATTCAGCGGTATTTCTTGCTCCTAAACTTTTGCTTAGAATTTCGGTCGCTTTATCAGCCCAAAACTTGCTGCTGCTAAACAACGAATCAAAAGTTCCGGCATCGCTCCAGAATCCCTTTAATTCTTCCCATCGAAGTTTTCCGTCTTTGAGGTAATAATTATTTACTTCAGTAATTTCGAGCTCGCCTCTGCCAGCGAAGTTTGGATCACAATTTTTTACAAAGTCGAACACTTTGTTGTCGTATATGTATAGACCGGTGACGGCGTAATTAGATTTCGGTTGTTTGGGTTTCTCTTCGATCGAGATAATTCTTCCATGATCTACTTCATCGAACACAGGAACACCAAATCTTTCCGGATCGGTTACGGGTTTAATGAAGATAACGGCGCCTTCTTTGAAATTCTTTACAGCAGGACTTATATCAGCGTCTGTAGTGTTGTCACCAAGGATTACGGCAATCGAATCGTTATCAGCAAAGTCTTCAGCCAGAGCTAGGGCATCAGCAATCCCGCCATTTGGCTTTTCCTGATAGGCAAATTCTAAATGGGTGACGCCAAGTTCTTTGCCATTTTTTAGTACTCCGAGAAAATGTCCCACATGGGGTCCGCCCGTGACAATCATGATTTCCGTAATACCTGCTTGCACCAGAGTATTAATCGGATAGAAAATCATGGGCTTGTCATAAACAGGAAGCAAATGCTTGTTGGTCACGTGCGTCAAAGGATATAGCCTCGTGCCCAGCCCCCCGGCTAAAACAACGCCTTTCATTAAAAGCTCCTTTCTTTAGATATCTTAGATAGGATTTATGCTAGACCAAGACTTGACGGGAAGCAAGAATAACGAATTAAGGAGAAAATTAGATAAGTTTTTAAGTAAAATAAGAAAATTTTGAAGTATTTTCTGTTTAGAAGATTTTCAATAAAGATATCCACCCCAGCGAACGCTGGGGTCATCCCGTTTTGTCTTTTTTATTACCGACTGTCATACGAATTTCCTGATCCCGGCGTTCGCCGGGATGGTTTAGAATTTAGATTTCTTTTTAAGACACTTATCGTTTTCTTTTTGCTATCTTTTCAATCGCGTCTTTGGCTGTTTCTTTTGATTCAGAATCGGGAAGAGAAGCGGTGTTTTTTTCAAAAGCCGCGATAGCTTCTTTGTAAAGTTTGTCCACAAGATCTTCCGCAAACTCTATGCTTTTAGTTTTTTTGAATAGCTCAACAACTTTTTGAACGTCTTCTTTTGTTTTTTCTTTTCTGTCTTTTCTATAAATTTCTTTCACAATTTCTAAGTCACCAGGATTTGAGTTGTTAACAAAGTGCCACAAAATAGCAGTTTTTGTGCCTTCCAAAATATCGTTTCCAATAGTCTTTCCTAATGTTTCCTCGCAGGAAACGCAATCTAAGATGTCATCTTTTATTTGGAAAGCTCTACCAATCGATAGGCCATATTCTTTTATTTTTCCTACAGTCTCTTCACTTTGTCCGGCTAAGATTGCTCCTAATTGCATTGGTCCATAAACAGAATAATAAGCGGCTTTGGCGTGTATTGATTGCCAATAATCTTCCAAAGAAAAAGAAGTAATATCTTTATTTTGGGTTAATTTAAAATCGTAATACTGACCCTCGGTCGTAACCAGCATTATGTCGTAGAATTTCTCAAAAAATCTTTCAGCAGCCTCTTTGTCATTTAATCTGTTCGCGGCGTCATGAACAATCTTCCACATAACCATGTGAGAGGAATCTCCAGCATTAACCGCAAATACATCTCCATACAAAACGTGAGCCGTCGGTTTTCCTCGTCTTAATTCGTTCGCGTCCTCCCAGTCGTCATGCATCAATAGCCAATCTTCTGCAATTTGAATTGCACAGGCAGGCAAAGAAGATTTTTCTTTGTTTACTCCAAAAAGCTCTGCCCAAAGCAAGAGTAAATTCGGGCGCATATATTTTCCTCTGCGATTGGTGTAATCGCTAACCATTTTGTAATGTTCAAATGGTTCTCGGTTAGGAATATATTGACTTATTTGCTTGAATAAGTCGTCGCTATTGCTTTTGCAGTATTCCTCAAAAGTCATAAAGGAATAATTAATCCTAATCTAAAAAAAGTAAACTCAATTTAAAAAGCTTCCTTTGAGGAAGCTGATCATCTTTTTTGGATCAAGTTATCATGCCAAATGTCCCACATAAGTAGTGCAGTCCAAATCACTAAGCAAAATAGGGCGCAAAGGTTTGCCAAAGTGGCGGAAAAAACAATTGGCAATGTACTGATGATGACATAAGACAGCAATGGCACCACAAAAAGGTTGTGGTACCACTGAGCAGGAAGCATGGTAAAGCGGCGACTGCTTTCATTCGTTAAAGCAGTTATATGTAAACCGATTGATACCAAAATACAGAGTATAAAAGTGGCTAGATGCCAAGCGTACAATTGTAGAAGATATTCGAGTTTGTTGTTCTGGCAAATGTATGCGACTATGCCGCAATACAAAGCGAGAAACAAATCTCCGGGAATCGCGGCTAAGGACTTGTTATAGAACTCTTTTTCTGTGAGCCACCGAATAGCCAGGGCAATTCCACTAGTAGCACAAACTGCCAATACTACAATCCACCACGGTAATTCTGATAGCAGCCAGATGCTTCCAATTTTCATTGGAGTCTCCTTATTCGAATTTAAAGGAAAGGGCAAAACAAATCACTTTAGTTTTGTAAAATTGTTTTGTCAATTCATCCTGAAGTGGCAATGAACTGTTTTTTTTGTTAGTTTATTAAAGTAATGAACAAAGAATCGCAAATTGATGAACTGTTGACTCGTGGGGTAAGCGAAGTCATCGACAAAGAACATTTAAAGAAGGCTTTGTTATCTGGTAAAAAGCTGCGAGTTAAATTGGGGATAGATCCGACTAGTCCAAATCTTCATATTGGTCGCATGGTAACTCTTCTGAAGCTACGTGATTTTCAGGAATTAGGGCATCAGGCCGTCTTTATCGTTGGTGATTTCACCGGAATTATTGGGGACACGTCCGACAAAGAAGCGGAACGAAAAATGCTTGGTCAAGAGGTTGTTCAAAAGAATATGCAAACTTATAAGGAGCAGGCATCAAAAATTTTGGATATGGATAGAGCCGAAGTCCGTCATAATTCTGAATGGCTGGGGAAATTGAATTTTGGAGAAATTGGAAGACTTGCTGATCAATTCTCTCTGGCTGAATTCGTTGCCAGGGAAAATATTAAGAAAAGAATGGACGCAGGGAACAGAGTTTCGTTGCGAGAACTTTTGTATCCTTTGATGCAGGGTTATGACAGCATAGCGGTTGAGGCTGATGTGGAATTGGGCGGAACAGACCAAAGATTTAATTTGTTAGCTGGTAGAACTTTGCAAAAGAATTACAACCAAGGACCTCAGGATATTTTGATGACAAACTTAATTCTCGGGACCGATGGAAGAAAAATGAGTTCTAGCTGGGGAAACACCATTAATTTGACTGAAGATCCCAAAGAAATGTTCGGCAAAGTTATGAGTGTTCCTGATGATATTATTATCACCTACTTCGTGCACTGTACCCGCGTTCCGATGGAAGAGGTGACAGAATATGAAAAACAATTGGCTTCGGGAAAAGTTAATCCTAGGGATATTAAAATGAAATTGGCATTTGAAATAACCAAGCTTGTTTGGGGCAAAGAGGGGGCCGAAGAAGGCCAGAAACATTTCACCTCTGTTTTTCAAGAACACGAGGTTCCCGAAGATGTGCCTAAGTTTGAAATGGCCGGAGAAAGTATCGTAGATGTTTTGGTAGCTTCGCAATTGGCCTCGAGCAAAAGTGACGCCCGAAGACTTTTGGAACAGGGAAGTATCAAGGTGAATGAAATGGTCGTAAAATCTGCTGAGGAAATAGTTGAGAAAGATTCGGTAGTTCAAAAGGGAAAAAGATTTTTTGTAAAAGTGGTTTAAAATTAAGAGACGCCCTGTCATTGCGAGGGGAGCCCAAAGGGCGACGAAACCTGCCCACAATTGCTTCGTAATAGCGTTGCAGGCGGGCAATCTCTCGGTAGGTCATATTTTCTAGGGATTGCTTCGGCGCCAAAGCGCCTCGCAAAGACGGTGACGCTTTTGCCATCCTCGCGAAAGCGGGGATCCGTCGTTTTATGTACAGATGCTTTCTTTCGCAAACATGACGCAACATCATTAGAAAGATCTTCTTGGTTTACCTTTACAATTAGTAAAATATGGTTTAGATTTTAATATATGTTTTGTATATCTCGCGAAAATTATATTGAAAGGGCCAATACAAAGGCCCGTTTAATCGTGTTTTCAGCGAGTGGTTTTTAACCAACATTTATCAAACGATAGAGCACCTCGCCGAACACGCGAGGTGTTTTGATTCAAGGTGAATCATATCGCTGTTCGAAAATGTTTGGTTCATTCATAAGGAGAGAAGTTATGTCGGCACAAAATTGGAAACCTTTAGTTGGAAAGACGGCCAAAGGGCAAGAACTTGTTCTTCGCCGTTATTGTCCTGAAGATCTGGATCTTGTTGGATCCTGGATCAACACTCCTGAAATGAGGAGTAAACTTTCGGTTGAATACCCGATAAGCCTTAAAGAGGAAGGAACTTACCTTGAAAAAGCTATGGCTCCCCTGGGTTCAAATCCCACAGAAATTCATTTGGCGATTTGCCTTGAAGGGGCGATTATTGGTGGGTGCGGTTTGCATGAGATTTCATCCAAACACAGGCGGGCCGTTGTAGGCTTATATATCGGCAACCAGGAACTTCGGGGCTTGGGAATCGGTTCAGAGGTTTATAGATTGCTGGCGGAGTTTGCCTTTAAAGAAATGAATTTAGAAAGCTTAAGGGCAGATGTTTACGAGCACAACGTTGCAAGTCAACGTTTGCACGAGCGGATGGGATTCCAATTAGTGGGAAGAATACCGAAATGGTTCTTCAGGGAAGGTGAGTACAGGGATGTTTTCATTTACTATCTCTCTCGCGAAATGTGGCTCAAGCGATAAAATTGCAAGCGGTAAGATCTATTCTTATCGCTTTTTTCTTAATTAATTTAATACAAAAGTGGTAATTAGCGCATCTTGACAAAATGGTGCAGATGTGATACAATTAGATGTTCTTTATGAAAACCAAACACCCCTTTTTCTTTAAGGGAGATTGCCATGTTGACCGTTGGAAAAGCAAATCTGTACGGCCTCTCGATTGCATTGATCACCTTTGCAGTGGTGGGAGATATAGTTCTAAACCACTGGGCCAAGACGAGTAATCGAGTAAGCCACTTCATTGTCGGACTCTTGTTGTGCAATGTAGCTGTGACGATCTGGGCCTTTTCTCTCAAGAAGGGGACGTTGCTTGAGGCGGCCATCATCTACGATGTTGGAACTAACGTCCTCTTGATACTTGCGAGCAGATATCTCTTTCACGAAATGGTGCCACTTAAAGCATATATTGGTGCTGTCATTGCAACCCTTGGTGTTGCGTACATGCAATGGCACATGCCCTGACAAACAACCCGGATCCAGAAGGAACTGATCCGGGTTTTTACGTATGGTATTATTAAAACATGATTCCGGAATTCCCGGCTTTTAAAAAAATAGAAATTACCGATAAAGAGGAGATAGAAAACTTTACTAAAGATTTCCCCCCATATTCGGATTTCAATTTTATTTCTTTGTTCTGTTGGGATATAGAAAATAAAAGGGAAATATCCATGTTAAACAGGAATTTGGTTGTTAAGTTAACCGACGACATGGGCGGCAATGAATTTTGTTCTATATTAGGGAATAATAAAATAACAGAGTCCGTTATTTTATTACTTACTAATATGAAGGAATATCGAATGAAACCTTCTCTACGTATGGTTCCTCAAGAAATCGCAAACGTTTATTTCGAACCAAGTGCTCATCTAAAAATTATCGAAGACAGGGATAATTTTGATTATGTTTATTCAACTGAGGAGCTTAGTTGTTTTACAGGGTCGAAATATGGAGACGTCAGGAACTTGAACAATCGGTTTATTAAAAAATATGGAGATGATTTTAATGTAAAATCTTTTGATTTAAGTAACGAGAGTAATAAAAAGTGTTTGGTTGATTTGTGTAAAGAATGGTCAGAAATAAAGGAAATTTATATTAGTAGAGAAGAAATTGCAATTCAAAGATTATTGAGTAATTCAAAGAGTTTTAATTTAGTTAACATCATGATTTTTGTAAAAAATAAGCCAATAGCTTTTACTGTTAATGAAGTTCTTAACAACAACTTCGCAATTTCTCATTTTGCAAAGGCTAATTATCTTTATTCTGGAATTAATGCAACTTTGTTAAAAGAAACTTCACGAAAACTTTTAGAACTTGGTTGTAAATCTTTAAACTATGAAGAGGATTTAGGCTTACCCGGTTTAAGGCGTGCCAAGGAATCTTTTAAGCCGGTCTATTTTTTAAAGAAATATAAAATTTCTTCTAAAACAGGTCTTATTGAAAGAATGAAAAGTATGTTATATTAAAAACATGTTTACCATCAGAGATAAAAAGCTAACTGTCTTTACTGTCTTTTTTCTAATCGTCTTATCAATATGGTGGGCATCAATTTTTATTAGGGGTTTGAAGGAGGGTATAGAAAATGATTTATTTACTGTTATTTATCCGCTTGTCTCTATTTGGGGTGGAATAGCAGGTTTATTAATCTCTAGAAAATGGGGAGGTTGGAAGAGCATCTTGGGAAAGGCTTTTGGCGCTTTTTCTTTGGGGTTATTGGGGCAAGCTTTTGGTCAAATTTGTTACTCTTACTATATTTATGTCCTAAAAATTGAAGTTCCTTATCCTTCCGTAGGAGATTTTGGGTATTTTGCTACAGGCATTTTTTATGCTATAGGTTCTATTCAATTAATGAAGGCAACAGGAGTTAAGTTCTCGATTGGATCTTACAGCGGAAGAGCGTTAGCAATAATAATTCCTTTATTATGGGCATTGGGTTCATACTATTTCTTTTTAAAAGGATATATGTTTGATTGGTCAAATCCTTTGGTAATAGTGCTGGACTTGGTTTCTCCGATAATTGACGGTATTTATTTATCTCTAGCAATATTAACCTTCTTATTGTCAAGAAAATTTTTGGGTGGGTTAATGAGGTTGCCGATTCTTCTTCTCTTGCTTTCGGTTATAGCTGAAGCTGTTTCTGATTTTACTTTTTTATATCAAGAAAGCAGGGAAATTTGGTATGTAGGCGGAGTTAATGATTATATGTATTTAGTTACATATGTTCTGATGACCTTTACTTTGCTTCAATTGGGAAGATCTTTTAAAAAAATAACAGAAGGTAAAATATGACTCAGGCTATAGAACAAATTGCGAATAAAATAATAGAAGAGCAGGCGCTCATAATTGGACCTGTGGCGTGGAGTGAAGCAGGGAAGGTAAAAGGTTTGAATTTAAATCAAGAAACTCATGAGTTGCATGTGGATGGTAACGCGAGACAAGTTTTAGAGAATCTTGTTGGGCAGTATGAAAAGTTGTTTGGGAAGTTGTCTAGGGAAGTGTGTAGAGACGCAGTACGACCTTTGATTTCACAAGTTTCCGAGGACGAAATTCCCGCGGTTTTGAAATAAACTTTTTGAGATAACAGATCTCACTTCATCTTACTAGGGGTATGGAGCTTTAATTTTAAAAAGCCGCTTTTGATAGCGGCTGTGAAAGAACTTTTAGGGGATTGTCACCGCTTCGGGCGGGACCCCGCTTGAGGGTGGTGGCTTCGTTGTTTTAGACTCCTTGCAATGACGGTTATTTTCTAACTGAAATACTCTGGACTAGTTTTCTTGCGGCTTCGCGGGTTTGGTTATCTCCGTAATAGCTGACAACGTAAACGGTTCCTTGATAATCAAAAGCGACGTGACCGCTTAGTTTTCCCATAACAATACGTTCTCTTCTCAATCCCGGAAGGTTATTACTTCCGACAGGGCAAGCGAACGTTGAAACTCCAGGCGCAAGTTGGCGCTGGTTCCCAGCCATCCATTCTCCCATCATGAACCTGCTTACCGAATCTGGATCGTATCCGATGCCAGAGGTTCTTGGGTAGGGAAAGAAGGTGATGAAATTGTCACTGCCTCCTGATTTCATGGTTAATCCACCGTCTCTAGTTCTTTCGAAGTTCCAACCTTCGGGAGCTAAAAAACTGAAAGGTCCCATGGATTGTTCGGAACTTCTGAAAGTTCCTGATTCTGCTGGGGATATCGCGGAGCTGATTGGGTCAGGACGATTTGGACTTGGTCTGGGAATGAAATTGCTCGCAATTCCTAGTGCCGTTTGAACCGGTCTTTGGTTTGAGGAACCAAACAAACGTTGCATTGCTCCAACAATTGGTCGAACCGCTTGTTGATCGAAGACTTGCCTTGGGTTGATAAACGAAGAAAGTTCTTCTCTTGTGACCCGGCCTCTAATGGAAGCATTAGGATTATTTGGATCGAAGGGGACGTCTCTGGCTCCAAAATGAAGATGCGTGTTGTCGCCCCAATCAGCCATGGTTCCGATTTGTTCTCCTTTTCGAACGAATTGACCCTCTTTGACTGTGTAATCCACGTGGCCGTATGAAGTCACATATTTTTCCCCGCTGGGTTTGGAGTGTTCAATAACTACTCCTTTCTTTGCGTCTCCAAAAGACCCTACGTCTTTATCTGAAAGATAATGGTCGCTTGCCCAGCGAACGTAACCATCTTGAGCGGCATAAACCGGGAAAGACTTGTTTCCGGATATATCCACTCCAGCATGAACCACATCTTCCGAGAATGTTCTTCCAGGTTGTAACGCTCTGGTTCCGAAACCCTGGGAAATACGCGCTCCCTCCATTGTTGTTGGCCAAGCCAAATTTGGAATATCTTCTCCTTTAGCTTCAGACAGCAGTAAAATACCTCCCAATGCTATCCAGATGCGATTTTGCATGAGAATCCCCTCAAAAAAGAAAGTCAGTTGATTTTTGGAAAGAACACTACCTAATTTTAATTATACTTAAAATCAACAAAGTAATCTTTGCCCCACACATAAAAGAAGGTAACCATTCTCGGAAAATGTTATTATTAAAACAATGAAAAGGAATGCCCCAAAAGCTAAAAAGCATAAGAAAAAGTCGGTAAAGGTTAGAAAGGCTAAAAGCGTAAAAAAATTAAAGACTATGGTGGTGAAAAAACCTCTTAAAAAGAAGGTTCAAAAGAAAGTTAAAGCGACACCACCAGTTGTTCAGGTAAATTCAAACCATAGTCCTGCTCAAGACCAGCTTCTGGCTAATGTTAATCAGGAACTTTACAAAAGGAACGCCGAACTTTCTTTTAGAAACAAAACTTTAGCCTTGTTAAGAAAGTTGGATGAAATTTCCATGACGTCTTTGGGTATGGAAGAAATGGCAAAGGAAGTGACCGCTGTCATTTGCCAGGAACTTGGTTATGAAATTGTTTCTGTCGGCGTGATAAAGGGGACAAATTCGAAGAGCGTGCTTTCCTGGTTGGCTTCTTCTTCAACTGTTCCGGCTATGCTTTCGGCTTTAAGAAAAAATTCAAACACTCACGTCGAGACGGAATTAATGAATACTCCCATTCAGGATGCAATTTCCAAAAAAGCTCCTGTTGTGGTGAACGGTTTCAAATCGATTTATCCTCTGGTGCTCACTGAAGCAATTGCACCGATTACCTCACTGAGGCCTCTTTCTCATACTCTTTTGTATCCGCTTTGGCTTGGCGATCAAGCCTTGGGAGTTTTGGTTTTAAGTGCGAGTAGAAATTTACACGATCTTTCAAGATATGAGAGAGAATCTTTAGACGGAATTATCGGTTTAGTTTCGCTGTCTATTTTTAAAGCCAAAATTTATGAAGATCTGCAGAAGATGACTTCTGATTTGCAGGAAGCAAATGAAAAATTGGCGAAACTAGATAAGGCTAAGAGCGAGTTTTTAAGTATCGCTTCGCATCAGCTTTACACTCCTCTTACAGCGATCAAAGGGTATTTGTCTATGATCCAAGAGGGAGACTTTGGCCCTGTTTCAGAAAAACAACATCCGGTCATTGATATTTTGAGACAATCAAGCGATCGCCTTATTGAGTTGATAAAAAACCTGTTGGATATTTCTAGGATTGAAAGCGGGCGTCTCGAACTGTCGCTTATTTCATTGGATCTTGTTGGAATGGCAAGAGAATTGGTTACAGAACTTTCTCCTAACGCAAAAAAGAAAAATCTTGTTTTGAATTTCCATGAGCCTCCTTCGGCTTTGCCGCACACAGTTGCAGATCAACAAAGGGTTCGCCAGGTTTTATTAAATACAGTTGATAACGCAATTAAATATACTCCCCAAGGATCAATTGACGTGTCTGTGGTACAGCAGGATAAATATTTAATTTTTTCAGTTAAGGATACAGGGAAGGGAATAAAGGCTGAAGAAATTAATCAGTTATTTAGCAAATTCGTGCGTGTCGGAGGCGCTGATCATTTCCACACAGACGGATCAGGTCTTGGTTTATATGTGGCAAGACAAATTGTTCGAGAACACAGAGGCGATATATGGGTAGAGAGTCCTGGAGAAGGTAAAGGATCGACTTTTTTTGTTAAGTTGCCGATTGAGGGAACAGTTGAAGAACTTAAAGCGGGCCAGAATATTACTGTCGGAATAAAAGCTGCGGAAGTGGGACAAAAGTCTAAGGGATAATAAAAACCGCCTTTTAGAAAGGCGGTAGAAGGAACAAAATTGTTGGTGGAGTTTGTGGGTTATCTGGAAGTTGCCCAGATCTCCATCTCTGAAGTTAGAGGACTGTAACCTATGGTTCCAAGGATGTTTCCATCTTTGAGAACATGTCCTCTCATCTGTAACGGTCGAGGTGTCGGCTCTGTGGGATTACCAGGAAGACCGTAGCTTCCAAGCCAAACGAGTCTTTCTTTGTCATCGATGTATCCAAAGACCTTAGTTGGCTTTCCATCCCTGGTCTGTCTCTGACCAACAAGCCTTCTGAAACGTCCGAAGCAGTCGGAACTAGAAATGGATATCAACGAGTCGGAGTTTATCTCAAGTTTTCCTGATTTCTTTCTCCAGCCTCGAGATATCCAATTTCCTTCGATCGACAATTGCTGTTCGGCTTCGGATTTCGTGATTCTTGATGCGGTCCAAACAAGATCCTGGCTGGATTTTCCCAGTGACATTGTATTGGAATCGGGTTCCAATACGGCCACGTAGATCGACCGGTCTGGCATTTCTCCGTGAAGAAGAGAAGCTTTTTGGGTTCTCAGTATCACGGCGCTGGTGGGGAAGTTCGGTTGTACTTCGCGCAATTCACCAACAACTTTTTCGGAACCCAAGTAATTTCCTTTAAGCCACTCAACGGTTCCAGATACTTTGTTGTTGCGGTCCAGGGTTAGGTCCAACAGACCTTCTCGTTGGATGTAGTTTTCACTCTTGTATCTGAGAGTGACCCACCACTTTCCAGCGATTTTGCTGGAGTCTCCTACGATCTTAAAGTACGAACAATCTCTTTCCGGGGCGCTAACCACAGGAGCGATAGTGTTCGTCGCCACCTGGCTGAGTTCACTTTGCGCAGCGACTGAAGTTTCATCTTTCAGTACGATGCCGACGAAAGTTCTTATCTTCATCCATTCGTGAAAGAACAGGGAAGCAGAGAAGCTGTTCTGTTCGCCAGCGAGCATTGAATCCCCATAGCGTTGAATCTGCAGAATTACGTTACGATCATTTGCTGTGTCTACCCAGACGTAGGCTTCATTAGTGGCCGAAACGGGTCCGGTATTCATGTTGAATGCGAAACCCCACGGGCCGCCTGTTTTTCGGGTGTTTTTTGAAGCGAAGTCGCCGAATTTGGAGACGCAAGCATTGATGATAACCTGCGGATCTCCTTTTTGTTCCCTGAAAGAGAAACCAAGATCGGTGAGGCGCGCTTTTTCCGTCTGATCTTGGAAAGGGATCCATTTAGTAATTGTGCCCACGCGTTCCTGGTCAGGGAGAAGGTCACAGGAATCCGAGAAGAGCGCGATGAAGCCGCTGATTCCCAAATAACTTCGCCCAGGAAGATTCGTGCAGATGTTGTCCTTTTGTTGGACAACTTTCCAACTCAAGACCAAATCTTGGACTTCTTTCCTGGTCATGCCCATGCGAAAATCGTGGAAACTGGCCATTCCTTCCGATTTTACTTTTCTCTGCGGTGGTCGCGTGGAAGGCAAAGAAACTTTCTCAACAGGCGTTGAGACTGATGAGACAGAAGCTTGAACTTCTCGATGAACAGTTACGTCGCAGCCAGTGGTAATCAGGGACACAACGACTAGAAAACTTGTGAAGAACTTCATTGTAGGACCTCGTAAGTAAAGAGGTTAAGGTTTTCGAAAAAACAAACGAGCAAATATAGTAATATAGTATATGAAAAAACGCAAGGAAGTAAAATTTTCAATGTTTAAGCTTATTGCCGAACTTGTGGAGAAAGGTTAAAGTATAGGCAGATTTCGCTATTAAAGGGGGTTAAAAATATGATGCGCAGTTCAAAATTCATGACTTTCGGCCTGGTGGTGCTGTTTATAATTTTGGCTATAGATGGAATAATTGTGGCCGAAAAGACATATACTGGAAAAATATTACCGATGGTAAAAGTCGGCGGTTTGAAAGTTGGTGAAATGAACCCTGTTGATGCGAGAAAGATTGTCGCCTCAAGAGCAGAAAAAATCCAAGCTCAAAAAGTAAAAATGCAAATCGAAGGTCAAGACAAACTGATCGAGGCCACGTTCGCTGAATTAGGAATGGTTCCGTTAACAGACAATGCCATTAATAAAGCAACTGCGTACGGAAGAGGCCCACTGGGATTTAGGAAAATTAAAGAAGCGGTTGAAGGATTTATTGGCGTGAACATGCCAATTGAATATCGGATAACTAAAGAAACATTTGATGATTATGTCTCCCAAAATCTCTTGCCACTCGTTTCATCGGCTAAGTCTGCCAACTGGATTTGGGAAAATGGATCTTTGGTTTTGAGTCCGGCGTCAGAAGGTAAGGGAATAGAAACAAAATTGTTAGCGAAAGAAATTATGAATCAGGTTAAAACTGGTCAGAGAGAAACTATTCAAATAAAAATTATAACGTCAGGTCCTCAGATTACCGATGAGGCAGCGAACCAGTTAAAGCCTGCTGTAGAAAAAATAATAGCTCAGCCTTTTATTTTGAACTACGGTGATAAGACAAAAGAAGTCCCCTATAAAACAAAAAGGTCTTGGATTAATTTAGAAGTTGTTTCAGGAAAACCCTGGGTTACTTTTTCGAAGAGTCTTGTTACTCAATATTTGAAAGATGCAATTGCGCCCGAAGCTGATATTTTGGCTCAAAATGCCCGATTTGAAATTAGTGAGGGGAAGGTTACAGCTTTTGCTCCGCCAATTGACGGTCAGGAACTAAATATCGAAGAAAGCGTTTCTTTAATTCGTTCGGCGGTAGAAGATGGAAAAACTGAAGCCACTTTGACGCTAAATAAAAGAACGGCAACAATTTCCAACACCGAAGAAGCGGATAAGTTTGGAATCAGAGCTTTAGTGGGAAGTGGAACGACAAATTTCAGGGGAAGCCCCGCGAATCGTGTTCACAATATCAAAGTGGGTTCTCAAAAATTTCATGGCGTTCTTATCCCGCCGGGAGAAGAGTTCGCTTTTAATGCAAATTTAGGGCCCGTAACTAAGGAGAACGGTTATCTGCCTGAACTGGTTATTTTGCAAAATGTAACTAAGCCTGAATATGGGGGAGGATTGTGTCAGGTATCAACGACGATGTTTAGGACAGCTGTATTATCCGGTTTGAAGGTAACTCAAAGAGAGAATCACGCTTATCCGGTTGCTTACTACGGAACACCAGGTTTTGATGCGACTATCTATCCGAATCAAAGAACTTGGCGTGACGGAACTGATTTAAAGTTTATCAATGATACGCCGGGGTACATTTTGATTCAGACAAAGGTGGAAGGAACAAAATTAACCTTTGATTTTTGGGGAACACCCGACGGCAGGGAAGTAAAAATTACTGGGCCTCAAGTTTACGATAAAAAACCAGATGGATCCCTAAAGGCTGTTCTTACTCAAGAGGTTATTCGAGATGGTGTTGTTGCTCAAAAAAATGTGTTCAGAAGTTCATACAAGTCTCCTGATCTTTTTCCTCATGTAGTTCAAGCGAATGCCGAAGGAAAAGTAACGGAACAAAGTGTTCAGCAGCCAACAGTTACAAAGCAGCCGACATTGCCCACTCCTTCTCCAACTGTTAGGCCGGCTTCAACTAAAAAGAACACATGGTAAACACTATTAATGAAACAAGCGAAAAAAGAGCGCGAAAGCCTGTAATTTCAGAATTTTCAGCAGGCGGAGTAGTTGTAAAAAAAATTAAAGGTCGCACTCATGTCGCTTTGCTTCGAACAGAACATGCTCGGGGTCAGGCTTGGGTTTTGCCTAAGGGTCATATCGAAATGCAACTTGGGGAATCAAGGGAAGAAGCGGCGATTCGAGAATCAAAAGAAGAATTGGGTGTAAACAACTTGGTTTTAAGGCGTGCTTTGGGATTCACAAGATACTTCTTCTACACGGAACGCGGAAGGATTTCAAAAACTGTTTATTATTTTCTTTTAGAAAGCTTAGATGAAGAATTGCATCCGCAAGCCGAGGAGGGTCTGCTGGAAGCGGCTTGGGTTCCCGTGAGAGAGGCTCTGAAAAAGATTACCTACAGGACAGATCGAGACATAATTCTTCGAGCAGTAACGTCACCGAGAAATAACAAAAACCGAAAAGTCGGATTTGTAAAAAATAACAGTTTAGACAATACTAAGTAGTTTTGTTCATTAGAAAGGAGAAGGTCATGTCAGTTATTGAAACTGGCTGGCCTCCCGTAGCGCTCTCCCGCAAGGATTCTGTAAAGGAGCTAACTGCTCTTGGAAGGCTATTAGGCAGGAGACTTTATCTCATCGCTAGCTTATGCGGGGAAGATCCCGATTTGTTGGTGATGATAGTCGCTCGCTATTTGCTTCATGGTCATACGGTCTTGGCAAAACAATTCGGCAAATGCATGAAAAAGAAGATTGCGAATACTCTAAAAGAGACTGAAAGTCTTTTTCTTGGAGTAGACCTTCAGCAAGCCGAGGAAGTTTCCAATTGGACTCGCCTGTGTTCTCGTTTTACCAGACGAATCTTTCGTATCATGAGCAAATTCGTGGCGAATAATTTGCCGCTACTGAGGAGGTCCAGTCTATCCCTGGATGAATTGGAAATCTATGCGGACATCAGTCCAGAAGAAAAAGCTTCAAAAATCGTCCTCTACGCAATTGGCGCGGAGCACATGCGTTATGAGGACGTGGACTATCAAGTGGGGTTGAGAGCTTTGGGAAAAATTCGCAAGAAAAGAAGTGAAGCAAGAAGGAGCCGCTACTATCCACGGCGAAGAAGACAAGCAATGAAATTTATTGCTTACATCTTTCTTGCTCAAGCCTACACCACACTTCAGTTCGAGCCTCGTCTTTCGATCTTCTCTTTTACGACCGCGCTTCTTGAGGCAGTGGTCGACAGAGAAGAAAACCATCGGTGATAAACACCGATTTTTTCTTGATAAAAGGCCAATTTTATGGAATAATCTTGTAGATCTTGAAGAAGAGAAGATAGGTTTCTGTAAGTCCCTGTAGCTCAACTGGATAGAGCGTCAGCTTGCGGAGCTGAAGGTTGCAGGTTCAAGTCCTGCCGGGGACACAAATTAGTTATAAAATTAAAAAAACCGCCAAGTCGCAAGATTTGGCGGAAGTTCAAATGTACCACCTTATCTCTTTCTGACAGCTGCGAACTTATAATAGTCGTACCATTCTCGATCACAGAAAGAGAGAAGAAAGTCTTGTCTTTGAGGTGTTTGATAAATACCCGTTACAAATCCGCAGGCCTGAGAGCCAAGAAAAACTATTGAGTATACACCTGGGAGATTTCTATACGTTCTCGCAAAAGCGAGAGCGTGTTCAATTCGGGCTGGTTCCAGATTCATCTTTGCCAATTCAACAATAACTTCGTTACTGCGGATCGCTCTGTAGAATTGAACGATAAACAAATCTTCTTTAATCGTTCCTGATCCGACGATGGAAAATCTACCCAATCGGTCCTTTGTAATAAGAGGACTGAAATGGTCGAATGCAACTGCTTCAAGCATTTGCTCAGGAGTCAAAGTATAGTCGACGGTTATTGGAAAGATCTTTCTTATGAAGGAAGCATTCGTTTGATCAACCTCAGTAGACACAGTTATCTCCTTTCAGGAATTGCTGGTTTGTGTCGGCGGATTGTTATTTGAGGTTACATAATAAAATATGAAAGTCAATGCTAAAAGGTCCTAGTTAAACACAAAGTTATTTGAGAGAAATATAAAAAGCCGAAAATGCACAGGTGTTGACATTTAGCTTCAGATCGTTTATTGTATTGCGTTGTTCTTTCCCAACTTTCCGTAGTCCGCCTTATCGCAGACTACATGAACATACCCACTCTTTGTTAGTCTGCATAAGGCCAAACAAGAGAGGGTTGATCATGCTGTGTCAGGTAAGGTACGAATGGGATTGTTGTGGTAAGCATGGGGGAACGGTCCTGTATTGGCTGGAAGGAGATAGATGTATTTTCTCTGGAGTCACTAGAGACACGTCGACTATCAATGCGGCGGAGAGTGTGGTTAAGGCCATCTGTGCCAAAGAACATGTCTCTCCCGAGAGGATCACTTTCTTTGACCTACAGACTTCGAGAGGATATCCCAAGCCAGAGTCAGAGTTTCACTTCGATCGCCTTGTTTTGAAAATCGAGGGTGGGGAAGTGTTTTGCTTGGATTGGGTATCCACTCCTTGTCCCAATGACGTTCGGTCCGCCTTTACCTCTCTTCTAAGTGAAGAGATGGTACAAACGAATGATCCACGGAAATTGCACACGGAATTCGCTTCTTAATGAAGCAATGTAGCCTCGGTCAATCACTGATCGAGGCTTTTTCACATACTTATTTGATGTATTTTCCATTGCTCGGCGAGGTAGTATGTTATCACCCAAATTGTTACGGAGCCCTGGGCAATTCAAGAACGAGGACTTTTTGTTGGGATTCGTCCTCCTCCGAAAATTTCCACTCACTTTAGAAACTGGTTCGTCGGCGAGGGAGATTATCTTCTTTAAATTGTTTCGGAGCCCAGGGGAAATTAAACATGAAATCTTTCATGTTTAATTTCCCCTTCGAATCCACGATTGAGCTTTATTAAAAAACAGGACATTTGTCCTGCTTTTTAATAAAGCGGAGAGGGTGGGATTCGAACCCACGGTACCCTTTCAGGTACAACACCTTAGCACGGTGCCGCTTTCGACCACTCAGCCACCTCTCCATAACCTACGAAATTTAACTTATTTGAGCATCTTTCTCAAGTATAACGGAAAATCATTGAAACATTCAGTTTTGAACCAATATTTATAAATGTTAAAATATAAAAGTCATTTTTTAATATAAAATTCAAATGAAAAATAAATATGTATTTTTAGGGGCGATCGCGACAATAATTGTTCTTTCGAGTAATGCTCAGGCTGCTAATAACAACAATGGTTCGGGAGCAGGGAACAGTAATAGTCAGGTTCAGCAACAAACTCAAGTAGCCAATCAAGCGGTAAGTAATCAAATAAGAACTTCAAATAGTATTCAAATTCAAAATGGGTCTTCTGGTCCAAGTTCAAGTGCAGCTATTCAAATTCAACAGCAAGCGCAGCAGAGGTTACAAGATGGGACCGAATTAGGTAATCAAGTGATGAATCAGAATCAAGTTGCAAACCAGGGTCAAACAAATCAAGTTCAGACCAATGAACAAGAGAGACTGAATGATGAAAATTTTGCAATGGGTGAGCAAAGAAGAAGTGTTGTTGCTAATGCGGTGCAAGAAATGCTTCAATTGGCCGATAGAACCGGTGGAATTGGCCAACAAATCAGACTCATCGCGCAGACACAAACTCAAAATCAGGAAAAATTGGAGGCAGGCTTGCTAAAAGTTCAAAATCGAAATGGTTTCGCAAAGTTTTTGATAGGACCAAATTATGGCGAAATCAATAAAGCCCAAAAGATTCTCGAGCAAAACCGTGAACAAATTCAACAATTAAATCAAATCAAAAATCAACTAACCAACAAAGGTTATTCAAAGACTCTAACGGAACAAACTCAAACTTTGGAGCAAACAAACTTACAAGTAGAAGAATCATTGGGTAAAGCTCAAAAAGGATTTAGTTTGTTTGGCTGGATGTTTAGATTGTTTTCCGCAAAATAAAAACCCCGTTCACTATTTAAGTTACTAGGGGAGGTAAACAGCTGGTTTCAGGCTCGTACGAGATATGTTCTTTGTGCAAATCTGTGCAGGAACTTCGTCTCGAGACGATATTTCTTTCCCACTTCCGCGCGTGCGTCACGTTGCCCCAGGTTGACCAGTTTTCGACTACCTCCCGCTGTCTCAAAGACAGCTTGATCTGCCTCAGGACTGACCCATTGGCATGAAAAGGTAGCGCTGGGGCCGAATACCACAAGATCCAGCGTGTTTGCAGCCGAGCCACTGAACGCTGAATATGCGTACATCAGGAAAAAAGGTGAGAACATGCAGACAAAGAACGCGACGGTTGTTTTCCATTCTTTCATGAGTTTTCTCCTGAAAGTTAGGGGGGGGTACAGAAAGACTACTTTTTCAACGGACCGCCTTCCGGTTTAAGGTAGGCGGCCACAAACGATGCGCGAACAAAAGTTTCTTTTTCCGTTCTTTTAAGGCCGATATGGTCGCCTCGTTTAAGCGAACAGAAATCGTCATAACGAGAGTGAGTTTCGGGGACCCTCAAGTCCAAAAGCCTTCCATCCCACTGGGCTCGAAAATGAAAATCACTTCCGGCTCCATTATGACGAAAAGACATGAGGATGAAATCATTTCCATTCACCCTGTCAGCTGTCTCTTGTGCTTGCCGTATTTCCATCTCGTCTTGGTCGGCAAATAGGTAGATAGCGACTGCGCAACCGATAAGAAGCGCAAAAACGGAAGAAACCAGAATAGTTAGCCGCTTCATGGTTTTACTCCTTGATTTTGAGAAACAACAACTGAGGGACAATAGTAATATTAAAATATAAAATAGTCAAGTATACTTTTTCTTTTTATTTCTATCAAAAATTTGACTGCATGTTTAAAAAACTTCAGCAAAATAAAAACCCCACTCACCTTAAAGTTACTTATAGGGAAATGGGGGAGGACTCAAACCACCATCACCGCAGTCGATTCGGTCCATGTGTCCTAGTATTTCTTCTCTATCGTAGGGAGAAAACACAGCTTGCTGTCCAGTGGTTTTTTCTTGAGTTTCGTCCGGTTTTGTTTCGTGTTTGAACAAAAGAATAACGACAACAACAAGAAAAGCGATCATAATGCCAAAAACAACAACAAAGAGGATTAAAGGCCACATGACATAAACTCCTCAGGTTGAAGGAACGACAACTTAAAAATCATTATAATAAAACACAAAGTTGTCAATTGAATGTTTGTTACCTATTCAATTTTTTCTAATTAACTCCCAAAAATTGAACCTGCGGTTGTTGCGGGTGTGCCTGCCGCTAATAGTCTTTCTTTTACTTTTGCTTCTACTTCTGTTCTAGGGCGACCGTACTTTAATCTCGAAAGTTCAGTTAATAATTCAGCAAGTCTCGTATCACCATCGGTTGGTGGGGGAAGAGGAGTCATTGAAAATGGCCTAAGCGGTTCGTTTTGATAAAGCAATCTGACGTAAGCTTGGGCTTTTTCAATGTTGAGCAAGTCGTATTGATCAAAAACGGGCGCGAATTGTTTTTCCATTAATTCGGTGTCGTCAACACCAATTCTATAAGAAACTACTGTGCCAACGTTGCCAAATACAGCTTCTCTGATCGGATCTGATAATTGGGCAATAAATTGATGGGCAAGATTTAAGTTAAGTCTATATTTTCTGGCTTCAGAAAGAATCGTACCAACAGTGTCGGTGGTGAAATTCTGAAATTCGTCTAAGTACAAATAGAAATCGTTTCGTTGTTCCTCAGGAATATTTGTTCGACCCAGTGCGGCAATTTGGAGTTTGCTAACCAGGACGAAACCTAATAGATCAGCGTTGATATCTCCAATCGCGCCTTTAGAAAGATTAACCAAAAGGATTTTCTTCTGATCCATTATTTTACGAACGTCGAATGAGCTTTGTGGCTGTCCGATAATATTTCGGATTATATCGTTGCTTATAAATCTGCCTAATTTGCTGATGACATATGAAAGCATGTCGGCTGCTTGTTGCCCTTTTTGAGATTGTGCGTATTCTTGGTCCCAAAACTGTTTTACTATCGGATTCTCAACTTTTGACACAACCCATTTTCTGAAGCTTTGGTCGGTAAACAGACGGGGAACGTCAACGAGAGTGGACTCGGGATCCTCGATCAGCGTCAGAAGGGCGTTGCGAAGATAATGTTCAAACATGGGGCCAATCGCTTCCGGATTTAAGCGGGTGGCTAACTTTTCAATGATTCCAACAATTTCTTGAACTACCAAATCTCTTTGAGCAGGATCTTTTGCTTCAAGCATATTCAAACCCAAAGGTCGCTCCATATCTCGCGGATCAAAAATAATAACATCTTCTGCTCGCCATCTGGGAATGTGGGGGATGATGTCTTTCACAAGTTCACCGTGCGGATCAATAACAGCCACGCCATCTCCATTTTCAATATCTTGAAGAGCCATGTTTTTGAACAAAGTACTTTTACCAGTTCCTGTCTGACCGATTGAATAAAGATGGCGGCGTCGATCATCTTTCTGAAGATAAATCGGAGTCTTTGAACCTCGATACTCATTGTGTCCAAGCAATATTCCGTTTTGAGGAAGTTTTGCCGGAGCGGCGGCTCTTCTGGCCTTTCTCCAACGAATATTAGGAGTTTCGGTTGAAGGGAGAGGGAAGTGGTACAAAGACAAAATTTCTGATAGCGATAAAATCATTTTGTTTCGCGCATCGAAAGTACGGAAAATAAAGTCTCTATAGAATTTTTTACTAGCGACCTGCTTAACTTTTAGTTGGTTTAACGTGGGATCGTTATAAGAAGCTAATGCTCCTTTAATGGAGTTGTATTGAGTTTCAGCAGCTAATTTAGTTTTGCAGGATACCGCGATTCTCATAGTTACTTCGAACTGATATTCATTTGCTTTTTTATCAACTCTTTCCAAGTGCTCTTGTTCAATTGGCGACATTTGAGGCTGCCAATTCTCGTCTCGTCTTAGATTATTTTCATCTTTCTTGGTTGTCGCGTATTTGATAGCTTTTTCCATTAGCGGCTTCTGGGAACGGACAGAACTTTCTTTCCCCAAGGCAACCTTTCTAGCTACATTTCGACCTTTTCTTCTGGTTTTGTTTGATGCAGTTCTGATAATCATTTGGACAGCAGCACCGTCACCTTTATCCATTTTTGATAAAGCTTGAGTGATGCCCTGAAGAGGATCGGCTGTTAGGTCTTCGTAGGTTTTTATGGGCAAATATTTCTTTCTTTCTTGTTTCACAAATCCTCCCAAAACAGTATCTCCAGCTTCAAAGAGGGTGTAATCCTGGACTCTTCGGACGTCGGCTTGGGGGTAATAGGCGAGAATTTGTTTTTCTAAAAATGATTCATAATTTCTGGGAGCGGCAATAAAAAAAACAATTTCACCGTTAGGATGAGCGACAATTTCAAATGACCAAGTCGGTCTTCCAAAAACAAAAGATTTCATAAGATTGGGTTCTTTCAAGCTGGATAGACCGGATAAGAAAAGCGCGCCTTGAGCGATTTGCTCTGGAATAGTTCCTTGTTTTTGTTGTTCATCATCAGAAATATCTTTCGGAACGGTAACTTCCAGAAGAACCATATTTAAACTCGAAAAGAAATTTGAGTCCTTGAGAATTGAGTATAGCGTAATGAAAAGAGCGCCCAAACCAATCCCAAACAAAAGAATTAACAGAAAAATAATAAAGATCATTTAAGTAAAGCCACGGTTAAGATAATTATTGCTGCAATAGTCGCAAATAAGATTGCGAGCGTTAAAACCATGACGTCAGAATATGTTTTTGAAGAAGGGAGCATGTCTCTCTTAACCAACTCATCATACAAGTGATCTGCCAGAGTATCGTGAAACAAATCCATGGTTCGCAGCTGGGCGGCATTATCATTTTCATTTGTTCTCATTAGGCTGCTGGTTGCTCTTTTAAGATTTGTTGAAAACGCAATGTTGACGTACTTCTGAACATTTTCCCTATCTGATTCTGTGTATTGCCATTCTCCTTTTCGAAATTCTATTGGTTCGGGGCCATATTTTTTAAGCTCTTCCGCAAGCGCTTGCTTAATGATTTCCTTTTTTTGTTGTTCCCCGATTTCTTTATCTTTTTCAGTTCTGGATTCAACTTTTTCTTCGATTTTTTCGAGAAATTGCTCAGCTTTTTCCCTGTCTTCAAAAATCAGACTTCCTTCGGGGTTTTCTTGTTTATTTATTGGTTTTATGTCAGCCATCTATTCCTTTATTATAGAACTCAAAGCTTCTTTGAACCAGCATTTCGTTGGGTAACCAGTGCGTAATAAATTAAAAGATGATAAATTACTCTTATGGCCGAAAAAGAGCCTAAACAAAATGGTGGTCCGGATACTCCGGATCAGAGAGGCGGCGACCCAGAAAATGTTGTTATTGGGGAGGATGATTTTTACGCGCGCTTAGAAAAAGAAAGAGCAGCTAAAAAAGAACCGGAAAAAACGGCAAAGGCAAAAGAATCTCCAAAAACTGAAACCAAGAAGGCTAAACCCAAGGTTGAACCTAAAACCAGGCCCGAACCCAAAAAGGGGAATGCGGAACTATCAAAGTTAATGATGGATGATCTTGATTATCAGGAAGTTGCTTCTTCAAAGAAAAAAGGTGAAACTGTTTTACAATTACTAACCAGGTTTGTCGATGAGAAACCGGACAAAGCGAAAGCTTATGCTGAAAGATTTGAAGAAATGTCCCAAAGGCATCCAGAATGGAATGCAAAAAGTCCAAATGAATGGGCAGAGATGGTAAGGAGAGGAAATGAAGAAGTTGTCGAAGCAGATGTTTATCTGAGGTTGAAACATATTATAGACAGGAAAGAAAATGTCGGACTCAAAGACAAAGCGAAACCGGTTGGAGGCACCGAACCCCAAAAGGATGAGACAAAAGGCAGAACTGAACCAGATAGTACTGAAAAAGCAGTCGATGCAATAGTTAAAGCGGCTAAAAAAGAACTGGATCTTGATGCTGAAAGAGCAAAGTTAAAAAAAGTGGTGGGAAGAGTTAAAGGGGGAATGGTATACGAAAATATCATGGGTGATCCCGATTTTGAAGTGATTCCCAAAAACGCAGAAGCTTCCGCAAAAGAGGCTATCGCAGGGCTTTCTGATGAGAAAAGAAAGGACATAGTAAGAAAACGAGTTTACCGAACTCAATTAGCGGAAGGCATAGCTCAGTTCGCGACTTTATACCCAGAGAAAGCAAAGCATTATGCTTCAAGATGGCAGGAACATCTTGCTCAAAACCCTGAAGATGAAGACATGGATATCAAAGAGTTGGAAAGACTTTCCAGAGAAGAACCAACTTTTGCCAATATGGATGTTTACCGAAAACTTTTTGTATTAGTGGAACAGGCCGAAAAGTCTAAAAGAGAAGTTACGTCTAGAGATGAAAAAGCCGAGAAGTGGGAAAGTTACGAAACGCTTGAAGAAAATTATGAAAAAATGCTGGCGGAAGTTGAAAGGGTTGGAGAAGATTTTAAACAAGCAACAGAAACTTGGGCGAAATCGCGACAAGCGGCCGATGAACTCTGGGTACAAGTTGCCCGCATGAGATTTGATAAAAGCGAGATGGATAAAGCCAGGGAAGAAATTCTTGCGGGCATTACCGATGCCAATGACCTTGCAAGAGCAAAAGAAAATGATGCTTACGCAGAACAAGCTGTTTTGGAAGACATACAGTCTGTTGAAAAAGAGGCAGAAGTTGTTGATCAGGAATCCAAAAAATTACAGGCAGAAGCCAAAACAAAGTACGAAAAATGGGATTCAATTCAAGACAAAATAAAAAAGACCAGAGAAGATTTGGTTAAGGTCTACAAAAGGGAGATAAAAAAGAATGAGAGAATGATGGTTTCTGAAGGGATTGATCCCGAATTCAAAACAGAAATGGAAGAAGCAAATAAAGATTTGGAAGCTAAAATTGAGGTCCTTAAAGAAGCTGAAGAACTGGAGATAAAGGAAGCTGAAAGAATAGAAGAAGAAATACAGAAAGCTAAGGAAGAAGCTCAAATAGAGACGAAAACTTCTGAGGAAGAGCCTAGTTTAACGCTAAGACAAAAAATTAAAGGATTACTAAAGGATGCCTGGATTGATCTAGAGACTTGGAGTGGACACAGGTATCTTATTACTCGGTTGGTTGATTATATGGTAGATAAATCGCTTGAATTATCTGGGCTGGCTTCATCTAAAAAGAAAGAAAGGAAATAGAAGTTAAAATTAATTTCTTGGTAATATTAAATACCGGGAAAGCGGTAATTATTGTTACATGATTAATAAATTAATTTATTATAATAAAAGAAGTAACATTAAATATTGACATAAAGTAAATAATATTATAATCTTTGATGTGCTAACTTAATCATTATTAATAGTTTAAATGGCAAAGAAACCCATACAACTTTTCGCAAAAAAGATCAGAAGCTATCGCAAAGAGAGACATATGTCTCAGGCAGAGCTGGCTAATAAAGCTCATGTTTCCAACATCACTATTTCTAAAATCGAGTCTGGAGACAATGACAATCCGACAATTTTGACTTTAAAAAATATTGCGAAAGTACTGAAAGTTGATCTAATAGATCTTATTAAATAAGTCACATAAATTAAAAAGACGTTTGGCCAGGGTTGTCAATCGTTTTTTTATTAGCTATAATTTTGTATCCTTTAAGCAAGAAAGGGAAGAAGATTTTTCTTTGCTTAATCCAGAGGAAACTTAGAAAATTAATTAAAGTTTGCACTCGTAGCTCAATTGGCAGAGCAGGGGCCTCTTAAGCCCAAGGTTGAAGGTTCGATTCCTTCCGAGTGCACTAAAATAGGGGATCGAAGACTACTTTTAAAACGACAACTGCTTGTCGTTTTAAAAGAGGCTGGCTTCGGGTGAGAAAAATCGCATCGACTGAAAGGAGCGCGATTTTTCGAGGGAATGAAAATAATTGACCAAGGAATCTTCTTGTGATAAACCAAAAGGTCGATTTTTGGTTTGGTCTTTTAAACGGAGGAGAACTATGCTGGATGCACTTGGTGTGGACATTGGTGGGGTGGTTATTTCACATGTGGGAAGTGGAAACGATACTTCTTTTTTTGCAGAGAATTACCTTGAGACTCCTTCCGTTCCCAAAGCTTTGGAATCGTTAAGAATGCTTCGCGCGAGATTCGGGAGCAATATCTACCTCGTTTCCAAGGCAAAGTCTCTCACTCAGAACAAAACTGTTGAGTGGATGCGATATCATCAGTTTCATGTTCGAACTGGCATTGAACCCAAACATGTATTGTTTTGTCTGGAGCGGTCGGAAAAAGCCGGAATCTGCGAGCGGCTAGGCATAACTCATTTTGTTGACGACAAGCTCGAAGTTCTTAGCCACATGACGACTGTGCCTTTTCAGTTTCTATTCCAAGGGAAAGGCGCGGAAATGGCACGGTTTTATCATCATCTCGAAAAGGTTAAGAAGGTGGAAACATGGCAAGAAATTCTAAATGAACTTTTGCCCGATAATCTGTAGGCAGGCAACTGCCTTTTTTAATTTAAAAACCTACCCAGTGCGCAAGAATGTCGGCGATTGGTTCGTTTATTTCTGGATCTTCCGGCAGGTATTCACCCAACACATTTAGAACTTCTTCAGGGTCTTGATCTTTGATTGGAATATGGATTAGAGGCATCACAATTCTTTTGCTTTTTAGCAAAATATAGACTTCATGATTTCTTTCCATGATGTTAAATCCAGCCAGCTCCCGAAAAAGATAAATTCTGTTACCAATTCTAATTCCGGAAGTTCTCACGTCATAGTTAACTGTTTTGGGTTGGCGTTCGCTATAAACATAGATTAAAATTCCAGCCAAAACGAAAACGATGGCAGTCAAAAAACTTCCCATCAGCAAGGAGATAAAAATGAGAAAAGCAAGAATTACTCCAAAACAAATATACCAAAGGGTATTTTTCTTGTAGATAATGTATTCAGGAGCAGACCATGAAAGGATTACTTTCCCCTGAGCAAGGCGATTATAGCCGGGAACATTTTCGTTTCCAGGCTCTGATTCATTTTCTTTTTTTGTTCCGTTAAATTTATTTTTTAAGTCCAATGTTGGTAATACCGCCATATGTTTCAATAATAGCACGATAATAATAGAATTTGCAGAATAAAAAACTCCAGGAGCGCTGGAGTTGTACGGCTAAAAGAATAATCCTGTTCTGTTGGAGACTAGTCTCGGTTGGTCATATGCAAGACAAAAGAAGGCGGTTGCGGAGTGCTGCGGCGACCAGCAGTTTTCTTTTTGCTCGAGGTGGGCAAGAAGCTTTTCTGGTTCATCGAGATTGAAGTGAGCGATACTTGTATATTCCTGCTGTTCTATCAACCCTGTTTGCGCCCAGATCTTTGTGAATCCATCGGCCGAAAGGGTCGAAGTACTACGATAGATCAAACAGCAACAGTGGAGATCTTCCCGATAGGCAAGACCCAGACAGACAGGAGGGCTACACGTTTCCGCAATTTCTTTTCCAAGCTCGTCGGCGATCCCTTGTTGGGCGGAAAGTTGTCCGCTCGGATTACCATTGCCATCCAGGAATCTGGGCTCGTGACGTTTTACATGAGTAGCGACAGGGCATACCCAACAGCCTTTGTCCTTCGAGTAACTCTGGGAGTCTTGTTTTCGAAGGCAAGCAATCAGTTGATTGTCGCTAGTGATGATGGCGACTGAGATGCTTAAGCTGTTACCTAGTTTGGGGAAACCATAGGTAGCGGCTTTTTTGTTGCGATCTAAGGCGGACTCGCCAAGTTGTCCTTGTTCAAGCATTGATCTTAACGTTGTCCATTGGTCGTCACTGGTTTTCAGGTCAAGATCAAGCGAACAGTTTGTAAAGAGAAAATCGAAGAAGGTTGCCGGACGGCACGAGAAGCGAATCTTGTCGTCTTGCAAGCGAACTTTCCTGACTGAAAATATGGATGGCATATCAGTCAGTTTCGGACTTTCTTTCCGCCAGTGCTGTTCAAGCTGCGGCAGAAACGGACTGATCTTTCTGTCCAATGTGAATGGTCGAGGTGTGCTAATAATTTCAACCTCAAGACCGTCCTTGTGGATCCCGTGCGTTAGGATCTCAAAGGCATGGTGGCTAAAGCCGTTTTTGGGAAAGGACATTCCATATCTCCAGATGGGAAACCAGACGGAAACAAAAAGAATACAAGGTTTAGCCTTGTATGTCAATGCAAAATTTCAGATTGTTACTTTGATTTTTTTCTTTATTTTTTTGAGGTAGATATAGCCGATGAACACAATCACAGCCAAAATAAGCAGAATATCTAAAACCTCGCTATATTTTCTGATCAAAGTCCATTTGCTTCCTAAAATGTAACCAAGATATGTGAGAAAAGCGTTCCATAAGCCAGCACCTAGAATTGTATAAACTGTAAATTTTGTGATGTTCATTCGACCAACTCCTGCAGGCAAGGAAATGAGATGTCGAACGATGGGGATAAATCGGGAAATGAAAATTGTCTTGTCTCCATATTTCTCGAAAAACTTTGTTGTTTGTTCGAGATGATGTTCGTTCAAAAAGAGATATTTTCCATATCTTTTGATGATTGGTTTTCCGCCATAAGCACCAATGTAATAGGAGAGAAGGGAACCAATAATGCTTCCGATGGTGCTCCAAATTATTATCGGGATAAAACTAAGTTGCTTTTGGAAAAGTAAAAATCCGGCAAAGGGCATGACTGCTTCGCTTGGTACGGGAAGAATCATGCTTTCGGCGACCATCAAAAGCAAAATACCGGCATATCCTGTTTTTGCGATGAGCGCCGTGCAGAAAGTGATTATAAATTCCGTTAAATGCATTAATATAGGATAGCGGAAAACAATAAAACTGAAAATAAAAAAGGCTATTTAGCCTTCAGTGGGTTACTTCAACAAGTTGAAGTTTGTTTCCGTCTGGGTCTGCAATTGTAGTAATCTTGTATCCTTTTCTTTCTCTTATCGGTTCCAGGATGTTTGCTTCCTTTGCTGACAGTTCCTGTACAACTTGGGGAAGGTTGTCTACCTGGAAAATTGGAAAGAATGTCTGTTGGTTCGGATGCTCCTGAGCAGGTACGCCGTTCGGATCCTGCCAAAGAGCTAAAGAATCATCTGATCCTGTTTTCATCTGGCACCAAGGACCATCTTCATTTTCTATTCGACGGCACACTTCGAATCCTAATATTTTAGAGTACCAATCGATTGATTTTTGAAGATTTCTAACAGCGATTTCTAAGTAGAGGAGACGTTTGATCATGACTTTGCTCCAAACTGATTGGGGAAAGAACGAAATAATATTATTATCGTTTTCAGTAAAAATTCAAGACAAGAACTGGAGATGGATTAGTGAGGAAATACGAGTTCACCAATGACCATGAATATCCAAAAACCAGCAACCAACGTCGCTATAATAAATGATGTCCAGATTATCCACGATCGTTCTCCTTTTGAGAAAGCTGAGCGTTTTTTTCAAAAAGTGAAACTTGGCGGAGAGGGCGAGATTCGAACTCGCGGAACCTTTCGGTTCACAGTCTTTCCAGGACTGCACACTAGACCACTATGTGACCTCTCCTTATTGATTCGATAATATACAGGTTATTTGAAATAATTTAAAGAGTCGAGGTCTGGACTCTCGACTTTATTAAATGTAATAGTTAATTATTACTAAGATAATGGGAAAAAGATTGAAACTTAAACTTCAAAAGACAATTGAAGTTAAACCAACAAAACCTTTTGCTTTCGATCCAACTTTTCACAAGCCGGATCATTTTACCTCCGGTGATAATTTTTGGGAGCCCGGTATTCGTTGGCAGACTTGGAATTGGCAAGGAAGGTGCCTTGGAATCAAGTTCTCTAATAAGGGGAATATCGGAAGTCCGCTGGTCGAACTAAAAATATTTGCGAAAGAGAAATTATCTGATAATTTTGTGAGCTCTTTAATCGATGAAATAAAGTATCTTTACAATTTCGATTTAGATCTTACTGATTTTTATAAAACTTTTAGTAAAGATAAAATTCTTGCTCCTATTTTAAAAAAGTGGCAGGGAATGAGGCCAGGCCATCCAAGTTGTTTGTATCAATACTTAATTATTGGAATAGTTTTGCAGAATGCCCCGGTGCGTCGTTCCATTCAAATGTTTAAAGCTCTGTTGGAAAATTACGGAACGCTACTTGAATTTGATGGTAAAAAGCTGTGGTGTTTCTGGAATCCAGGAAGGTTGCAGAAGGTAAGCGAAGAAGAGCTAAGAGTATTAAAAATCGGTTATCGCGCAAAGTCAATTAAGAAAATTGATGATTATTTTGCTCAGGGATTAATCAAAGAAGATGAGTTGCGGTCCAAAGATAGAGAAACTCAAATGGCGGAATTACTTAAACTTTATGGTGTGGGACCCGCAACTGTTTGGTATTTGCTTTTCGATGTTTTTCATCACTGGGATTTCTTTAATCACATTTCTCCCTGGGAACAGAAGATTTATTCAAAACTATTTTTTAATGCTAATCCAGACAAGCCAGTGCCTGTTAAAAAACTTCTTAAACACTTTGATAAATATGGCGGCTATAAACAGCTAGCTGTTCACTACATATGGGAAGATCTTTGGTGGAAACGCAAAAATCAGAACATTCCATGGTTGGAAAAACTTATAAGAATATGATGCAAAAAACTATCCTCTGCATACCACCGCGCCCCAAATTTCTTTGACCCCGTGATCTGCTAAAACCTTAGCGGCTTCTTCGAGAGTTGCTCCAGTTGTTGAGACATCGTCGACGATGATGACTTTTTGAGGGAACTTTAGATCTTGCTGTCTTTGCGAATCCAGCTTTAGCGGGATGAAGCAATCTCTTCCTAATTCTACTGAGATTGCTTTGTCGCTTACTTTTTGTTCGCTCCTCGCAAGGACCTTGTCTTTATATTTCTCATTAATTTCAAAAACATTGGATATGTTTTGTTTTCTTATGTCTTTAAATTTTGAGTCAATGCTTGCTTGGGGTGACGTTGATCGAATTTTCTTTAGCAAATTTAAAACAGGAATATTTAGTTTTTTGCTTATTTCTTTGGCGATGAGTTGCGATTGATTAAAGCCGCGAAATCTTTCGCGTCTTGGATGAAGGGGAAGAGGAGCTAAAACAAATGAGCTATCATCTCCCTCGGCTTGCCCTTTAAAGGGTGACGAAAAAACCGAATTTATCTTCTTACTTAATAAATGTCCCAAAATTACTGACAAGTCTTTTACACCTTCAAACTTCAATGCATGAACAGCTGTTCTCAGAATTTCATCTTGGTAGCTTCCAACCGTGATGATGCCGTTTAACGCGTGATCTTTTTTGCAATCAAAACATGTTAGACCATGCAAAGAAGAACGTCCGCAAAAAGGACACGTATCAAAATAATCTTTAATACCAGATAAACAATTTTCACAAAGCCAAACACCCGGTTGATAACAAGAAACGCAAACAATAGGGAAAAGGATATCTATAAATGCGGAATAGCCTTTTCTAAACAACCGGTTCAGTTTCGACATATTTTAATTATAACGACTAGCCCCAGCTTTCGCTGGGGTGGTCAATTTCTTAATTTAATTTAGGCTCTTACTCTAGCTGGCTCGATGACGGCGATATCGTCTCTCCAGCTTACTGAAATCTTGTCCCCGGGCTTTATTGAACCATCAATTATTCCGTGCGCAATTGGGTCTTCAATGAATTCTTGAACAAATTGCCTTATGGGACGCGCACCCTGACCGCTATGAAAAGCTTTTTCGGCGATTTGGTTTCTGACTTCAGTGTTCATGCTTGCGTCAATTTTTTGTTTACGCAGTCTTTCTTTAAAATCTTCTAGGTTGAGGGATGTAATCTTTTTAAGTTCGGGTAATCCTAGAGGCTTGAAGACAACAAGTTGATCAATACGAGACAATAGTTCCGGCGCCATCTCTTCTTTTAAGTTTCCAAGGACGCGTTCTTTGATTTCGTCATATCTTTGTTGAGCCTGTTGTTTTTCATTTTCGTCCATTCCAAAACCCATCTTTGCTTCTTTTGAAAGTTCGTGAGCTCCAATGTTTGAAGTCATTATAATGATCGCATTTCTGAAGTTGGCCTTCTTTCCATGTGTGTCTGTTAGTTCTCCTTCTTCCAAGATTTGTAAGAGAAGGTTGAAGACATCGTGATGAGCCTTTTCAATTTCATCGAATAGAACGATGGCATATGGTCGGCGGCGAATAGATTCAGTTAATTTTCCGCCTTCTTCATATCCAACATAACCAGCGGGAGCGCCAATCAAGCGACTTACGGCATGAGCTTCCATAAATTCGGACATATCCACACGTACAAGCGCGTCTTCGTCTTCATATATTTCTCTGGCTAAGACTTTTGCTAGTTCCGTTTTTCCTACACCAGTAGGTCCAAGAAAGATAAACGAACCAACGGGTCTATTTGGGTTAGATATTCCTGAACGGGAACGTCTGATGAATCTCGAAATGGTGTTGATGGCTTCTTTTTGTCCGACAATGCGGCTGCCGATTGTTCTCTCGAGATTAATAAGTTTCTTTTCTTCAGCTTTCATGAGTCGAGTTACGGGAATGCCTGTCATTTCCGCGATAACCGCAGCAATGTCATCTTTTGATATGGCATATCTTTTCGATCTATCTATGTTGGGTTGAGTGTGGAGATTGCGGATCTCATCTTCAAGTCTCTTTTCTTCTTTTTTCAAAATTAAAGCTTCATCATATCTCTCTTCTTCGATCGCTCGGTTTTTTTGTGCTTGGACTTCTTGCAGTTGTTCTTTTGCCGCGTTAATTTCGTTCGAATTAACGGGGGCTTTCGTGCCGCCGCGTTTTAAGCGGGCTAGGGAAGCGGCTTCGTCCAACAGATCAAGAGCCTTATCGGGCAAGAAGCGATCGCTGATGTATCGTGTAGAAAGTGCGACCGCAGATTCAATAGCTTCATCGGTTACTTGCAAGCCGTGATGGTTCTCATAAGCTTCACGAACTCCTTTTAGGATGTCGATGGCTTCAGGTTCGGTTGCTTCTCTAACAACAATTGGTTGGAAACGTCTCTCTAAAGCGGCATCTTTTTCAATGTGCTTTCTGTATTCATCCAAAGTAGTTGCCCCAACGACTTGTAGTTCTCCGTGGGACAAAGCCGGTTTCAAAATATTTGCAGCATCAAGGGAACCGCCAGCTGAACCGGCGCCAACGATCGTATGCATTTCATCAATAAAAAGCAGAACGTTTGGGTTCTCTTTTACCTCTCTTAAAATTTCCTTTAGTCTTTCTTCAAATTCACCGCGGAAAGTGGTTCCTGCAAGGACTGCGGCAAGATCAAGCGACAAGACTCTTTTGTCGAGAAGGTTAGCTGGAATATTTCCAGAAGCAATTCTTTGAGCGAGTCCGATCGCGATTGCGGTCTTTCCAACGCCAGGATCGCCGATTAGTACAGGATTATTCTTCGATTTTCTGGAAAGTATGCTCATCATTCTCTGGATTTCCTTGTCTCTACCAACAACTGGATCAAATTTCTTGGATTTGGCTTGTTCAGTGAAGTCGACGCAGAAATAATCTAATGCCGGAGTCTTTGATTTTGGTTTCTTTAATTGCTGTTCCACTCCTTTAGGCATCTGGATTGGCATTCCAGGCAAACTGCTCATGCCCGACAAGAAGTTCGATAGATCGGGGAAATGAGAACTGTTCTTCAAAACAGTCTTGACTTGTCGGAGCAAAGTTTTAATGTCGGCTGGAGATCTTTCCAAAATACGATATGCAACATTATCCTTTTGAGAAAGGATCCCAAACAATAAATGTTCTGTTCCAACATAGCGGTGCTGATGTTCAAAAGCTACTCGAGCTGCTTTTTCAAAAGCTTTCTCGGCATCGATTGATAAAACTTCCCGGAAATTATCTGTTCTAGAAAGAGTTTCCAATTCAGTTCGGATATATTCAGGAGTGATATTGAATTTTCTCAAAATGGTAGCGGCGATAGAACCAGTTTCTTTGGTCATGCCGAAGAGTAAGTGCTCTGTTCCAATTTCTCCATGTTGCAATTCCGATGAAGTTTGTGACGCGGTCGACAAAACATGTTTCAAACGGGTTGTTAATTTGTCTTGAATGGGAAAATTTTTCATTGTGTGCAAATCTCTTAAGGAAAGTGTATCACACTTAATTAATAGCGATGAACAAATATAACGCTGAAAACACAAAAGGTCAAGGTAAAAAAATTCGCAAGAATGAAAATTGTTGGTATGTTGCGACACGGCTTTTGGGTATAAGGCCCAGATCAGTTGAAGAGCTCAAGAAGAAGCTTTTAGACAAAAAATTTAGTGAGCCTGAAGTCAATGACACCATAAATACTCTTCTTGACCTGAAGTATTTGAATGATAAGGAATTTGCTCAAATGGTTTGTGAATCAACATTGGCAGGCAAGCCCAAGGGAAGGGCAGCTTTACGGTTTAAACTCAAAAAATATCTCGTTCCTGAAAAAGTCATCAAGGAAACTTTGGAAAAAATTTTGACTCAAGAAAAAGAGGAAGAATATTGTCGAAAAGCTTTTGACAGCAAAAAGAAGACTCTGAAAAATAAATCAATAGACAATTTTAAAGAACGGCAAAAAATATTTGGCTATTTAATTAGACAAGGCTTTTCAACGGATGTTGTCTACAAGGTGATTGGCGATTTTCAATGATAAAAGATAAAATTAAACCATAAATATTCAACAAGAAATATATGGACCAAACTAACAATATTTCGGTCTCGCAAAAAGGGACTGAAAAACAAGGAGCAAGAGATGCATTTTTCTATTTAACTTCATTTTTTCTGTTATATCTTTCCGTGCCGGCGATTGGAAATATCTTTTTCCAGTTAATTAATCGTTTTTTTCCCGATATTGCGTCTAGTTATTACTCGAGAGCAACTTCGTTTGCTGAAGGAAGTGTTAGGTGGGCGATAGCGACTCTTATCATCAGTGCTCCTATCTATTTTGTCTTGAACTCAATGATTAATAAAAGATTAAGCAACGGATCAATGAATCCTAAATCAGGAATTAGAAAATGGCTGACTTATTTATCGCTTTTTGTTGCGGCGGCGACTGGAATTATTGATGTTATAGTTACGCTTAACGCTTTTTTGGCGGGAGAAATCGGTACAAGGTTTGCATTGAAAGCGCTAGTAGTTCTAATTTTGGCAGCGTTTGTTTTTGTATATTATCTGTGGGATATAAGATTTGATTCATCCCAAAAATCAAACACACGCAGTATCTTTGCTGTCATTGCGGTGGTAGTAACAATCGCGGCGGTAGTTTGTGGTTTTTTAATTACTTCTGGCCCTGGTTCTGCAAGGAAGAAGAGGATTGATGAAAATCGTCTGCAATCTTTGAGGAATTTGTTTAATGCTGTCAATAATTACGCCTATACGGAAAATAAGCTTCCGGCAAACCTCCAGGAAATTAATTCTAACAACTATAGAACTACTGAAGACTTGGTTGATCCTGAAACAGGCAAGCCTTACGAATACAGACCAACCGGCGTAGATACTTATGAACTTTGTGCGACGTTTACAACCAGTAATAAAAATACCAGTTACGGCGTTCAGGATTGGCAGCACGATATTGGTCGAACTTGTTTTAAACAGAAAGCGGAGATTAAGAAAAAGTCCGTACTAGAAATCCTATAAATTTTTCTTAAGCCATTTTCTCAAGGCGTACGATGCGTTCCTCTATGGGCGGGTGAGTAGAAAATAAACGACTGATAGAGCGTCCGCTCAAAGGGTTTGATAGGTAAAGATGAGCAGTTGCAGCATTGGCAGTCTCTACCGGTTCTTGCTCTGCTTGTATTTTTCTGAACGCACCAATTAGTCCTTGCGGATAGCGAGTTAACAAGACGCCGGAAGCGTCTGCCAGATGTTCACGTCTTCTTGAAATCGCCAGCTGAATGAGTTGAGCCACTAATGGAGAAAGAAGGATCAAGATAAAACCGATTATTGTTAAGATCGCGCCCAAATTTCCTTCATCTTCATCTCGTCGTCGACCGCCAAAAAGTCGGGCTCTCATAAACCAATCGGCTAAAAGAGCGATTGTCCCGACAAAAATAGCCACGACGAGCATTAAACGGATGTCATAATTTTTTACGTGAGAAAATTCATGAGCTAAGACCCCTTCAAGCTCTGATCTTTCAAGTTTCTGCAACGCTCCTTGAGTTACCGCTATGGATGCGTGCTTTGGGTCTCTGCCGGTTGCAAAAGCATTAATCGCATTAGAAGGTATAACGTAAACATTTGGAGTTGGGATTCCAGCAGTGATCGCTAAATTTTCAACAATGCGATACAGCTCTGGCGCATCGTTTTTTGAGACTTGCATGGCAGAGTTGGCCGCCAAAGCAATTTTGTCGCCCGCGAAATATCCTCCCAAAGATGAGATTACTGAAACGGCGATGGCTATCGGGAAAATAGCAGTTCCGCCGCCCTGAAGCTGATCAATAAGCCAACCTAGTGCCAGAATTATCACGACAAAAATGACAATCAACAAGTAAGATCTTCTTTTGTTGGAATTAATTTCTGAGTAAGCAGTCATGGACAAGAAAATTTAATAGTACTTTATGGAGTTACTTCTCCAAAGAGAACTTTAAAAGAGTAAGTGTCCTGACCTTCGTCAGGATGAACATTATTTAGAACTGTTACTGAAGTTCACTTGTGGAACTTCTTTTTCGCCTGGTTCCGTTAGTTCGAAAAATTCTCTTTGGTTAAATCCGAACAGTTTTCCCACTAAGTTTCCTGGAAAAGATTGAATGGCAGCATTCATGTCGCGGACAGTACCATTATAAAATCTGCGGGAGGCTTGAATCTTGTTTTCAGTGTCTGATAGTTCACGCTGTAATTCTAAGAAATTACTGTTGGCCTTTAAGTCAGGATAATTTTCCGCAACCGCAAATAAAGTCTTGAGGGTTCCAGAAAGGGCATTTTCCGCTTGAGCTCTGTCGGGAGCGCTTTGTTGGCTGATTGCCTTATTCCTAGCTTCAGTTACGGCAGTCAGGACATTACTCTCGTGAGCCATATAACCTTTTACGGTTTCCATAAGGTTGGGAATAAGGTCATGCCTTCTTTTTAATTGGACATCAATGTCGGACCAAGCTTCCTCGGCGTTAGTTTTGTATCTAACGAACGTGTTGTAGGTAAAAATCAGCCAAAGGACTACGGCGACAATTACTATAGCTATTATTGTAGTGGTCATGGGTCTTTTTATTAGTAAACGCATTTAGTTTAATACGAAATTGCTAAAATTTCAATGTAACAAAATCACATTATACTTATACGATTTGTCTAAAGCTCTTTTTTTTGACATAATTTTATCAACTAACAAAAAAGAACAAACATGACTATTTTTTCCAGAAACGATTCATATATTGGTCTCGATATCGGGACTTCTTCGATGAAATTGGTTGAACTGAAAAAAGAGGGAAAAGACGCTCTTAGATTGGTTACATACGCATCAGCATCAGCTGTTAACTCTTTAATGGAAGGTCAGGGAGAGGAAGCTGTCGCTAGAACGGCAACGATAGTGAGGGAAATGGCCCGAAAATCCTCCGCATCAGCAACAAATGTGGTCGTAGCTCTGCCAAGTCTTTCTGTTTTTTCGACTGTCGTATCTCTTCCTGAAATGAATGAGAAGGACATGGAGCAAGCAATCAATTATGCGGCAAAAAATTATGTGCCATCTCCGCTGGAAGAGGTTGTATTGGGTTGGACACCTATTATTGATAAGAAAAAAGTAACGGTAACTGTAAAGGAAGAGAAAGGTAAAGCAAATGAAAAAAAACAGTCTGAAGGAGATCCCAAAAAAGAAGACAATAAAGAAGACGACAAGGGTGACGTGAATCGTCTAAAGGAAAGGAAAAATATGGATATCTTTTTAACGGCAGCTCCTAAGGATCTGGTGAATAGATATTCAACTGTTGTTGACCGCATCGGTTTGAAATTAGTTGCTATGGAGATCGAATCTTTTCCACTTTCCAGATCTCTTTTAAAAGATAATCCCGACCCAGTTCTTATGGTTGATATTGGTGATTTAGCAACAGGCTTTTCTGTAGTCGAAAACGGCTATTTAAGAATTAATCAAAGTATTGATATGGGGGGAAGAAATATCACTGAATCTATTGTCACTAAATTAGGAATTTCTTATGAAATGGCTGAAATGAGAAAACAAGAAACAGGGTTGCTTTCGGTTGGACAGGACGACAGTTTGAAAATGGCCATGAGCCCGATTCTTAGAGACATAATTGATAAGGGTTCTAACTTACGTTATCTATTTGAAAGAAAAAGGAAAAAGAAAATTTCAAAAGTTGTATTGATTGGAGGAGGAGCTAACTTGAAGGGTTTGAGCGAATTCTGGGGAGAAATTTTCGGTGTTCCTGCGGAAGTTGGGAACCCGTGGAAGGGGATAAGAATACCCGCAGTTTTAAATGATAGGTTAAGAATTTTAGGCCCTTCATTTGCGGTTGCTGTTGGTCTTGCATTGCGCGAGTTTGAGCAAAGCGAGTAAAATATAATTAGGTTATTCACAAGAACAAAAAAATCCAAAATGCCAAAAATAAATTTAGCTCAAGAAACAATAAGAAGTCAGATTCTGGCGAAGCGAAAAAAAATGCTTTACGTTTTCTCCGTTGTTGTCTTAGTTTTAGTTACTGCTGTTTATCTAACCCTGTTTCTAATCACGAACAATATTAACCAGCAAGCTGAAGGTGTAAAGAAAAACGTTAAGGAATTGGATACTCAGTTAGCCGCTTCTGAACCGACAGTAAAAGAAATTGTTTCGTTTAGGAATCGATTGGCGAGCATCAGCGATCTTATCAAAGGGCATGTTAAGTGGTCAGCTTTTTTTGATGAGCTGGAAAAGGTTTCTACAACCAATTCTAATTACAAAGGCTTAAAGGGTAACGTTGAAAATGGATCTATTGAAGCTGTGTTGGAATTGCCGAATGTTAATAGTGCTGCTTCGATGGTGGCCTCATTAGAAAACAATGCTCAAAACAAGACGTCATTTTCTGATGTGCGCGTAGTATCTATTTCGACCCAATCTTCTCAAACCGCCAGTGTGTATAAAGTTTCTCTCAAGTTTACGGCAGGAAAAAATGCCTTTAGTGGGAGGACTGTAGTTTCTACCCCAATTCCAGAAGCGACTCCTGCTTCGGAAGTGCAAGGTACGTCTAATAATCCAATAATTCCGGAGGTTTAATATGGCTCGATCTACTACTGGATTTTCATACCTAATATTTGGACTTGTTGTCCTTGGGTCTTTGGTATTTACGATTTTTGTTACGATACCAAAAATTAATGATTTAAATGGGGCAAGGGCGAATAGACAAGAAGCCTTAGATCAAAAGAAAGAAAGAGAAGACTTCTTAACAAGCCTTGAACAAAGGAAAGCAGAACTTGATACGTATGCTGCCGATGCCAAGGCGTTGAGTGTTGCTTTGCCGACCAGCTTCAAGCAAGGAGATTTGCTCATGGAGCTTGATAGCGCGGCTTCAACTTCAGGCGTGGTTGTCCAAAAGGTTTCTGATTCTCAAAAGGTGAAATCCGTTTCCACTGCGTCAAAAGCAGATTCATTAAGAGGAGGAAAAGCGGAGTATTTTGATACGGATTTAGAAGTTAGGGGAAGTTATGCGCAGTTGAGAGCCTTTATCAAAGAATTAGAAAAGAGCATATTGTTCACTGATATTACCTCTGTTGAAATTACGACTCCTTCGGATAGCGCGGATGCCTCAAGTGCTTTAACAGCAAAATTGGTTTTAAGAAATTATATCCAACCATAAAAATATGAACCTAAAAACCAACCCGAGAATAATTGCTTATACAGTAATAGCCGTGCTAGCAGTGGCATTGGTTGTTGTTCTGGTTTATATGCAATTGTCTGGAAAATCGGAGCCAGTTGTTTCTGCTGGTGTAACAGTAGGCGGACTTAAACAGTCGGATGCCGGCAAGTCATTTGATGTTTCGGTGTTAAGCACTGAAGGGTATTCTTCTCTTAACAAGTCATCCTTAGACTCAAAGAAACTACCCGTACAGCCTCCAGCAGAGCGTGGCAAAACAAATCTATTCGGAATTTGATTAAAAGGGTGTATTTAATGGGAGTCTTAGGAGACCCTACTTTTATTTGATGCCTCAAACATGGTGAAACAAACAGCAAATTCAATTGAAGATATATTGGTGGAATGGGGATTTTTGACTTCCGATCAGAAAGATTTTATTAATGATGCCGTCACAAAAACAGGAAAGAGCACCGAGGAAATCATCCTTTCTCAGAGGATGGTCCCAGAAGAACAATTATATCGCGCAAAAGGAAAATATCTTGGAGTTCCTTATCTTGATTTAAGCACTCAAGAAATTCAAAGCGAAGCCGTATCGTCAATTCCGGTAGAAACCTGCAAGAATTATAATTTTATTCCTTTTGCTAAGGACGGGCAGATATTACACGTCGCGATGTCCGACCCAGATGATTTTCAGGCACTGGAAGCATTAAAGTTTTTAACAAAAAATACTGGCTTAAAAACTGAAATACATATTGCTTCAGCAACAAGCATCGTTGAAGCATTAGCAAAAGCGTCAGGTGGCATTTCGGGGGAAGTGGAAACTGCTATCAGGGAATTTAATACCGAGCTTGAAGAAGCAAAAAAAGATGTTGGTGAAGATAAAGATGTTGAGAAGGTTGTTGGAGATGCGCCTGTAACAAAAGCAGTTGCAGTTATTTTACGTCACGGAATTGAAGGCAAAGCCTCGGATATTCACATTGAGCCATCCAATGAAAATTTGAGGATTCGTTTTAGGGTTGATGGAAACTTGTATACAAGTTTGTTATTACCTTTAAAAATTCATAATCCTTTAGTCTCCCGCATTAAAATTCTAAGTAATCTGAGAATTGACGAACAAAGAGTTCCTCAAGACGGTCGCTTCTCAACTACTGCAGGGGGGCATGAATTTGATTTGCGCGTTTCCATTTTACCCACGGTATATGGAGAAAAGGTGGTAATGAGAATTCTGGATAAATCTCAGGGTGCTATTCCATTTGAAAAGTTGGGATACAGCGGTCAGCGGCTTGAAGATTTCAAGAATGCGCTTTCTCGCCCAAATGGTTTGGTCTTAATCACTGGTCCAACGGGAAGCGGTAAGTCAACGACTTTGTTTACTGCCATTGATAGCATAAACAAACCTTCAATGAACGTTGTCACAATGGAAGATCCGGTTGAATATCGTATCGCTGGAGCAAATCAGTCTCAGGTAAACAGTGATATAAGCTTCACTTTTGCATCTGGACTACGAAGTATTTTGCGTCAGGACCCAGATATCATTATGGTTGGTGAGGTTCGTGATAAGGAAACAGGAGAACTGGTAGTCCATGCTGCATTAACAGGTCACTTGGTGTTATCAACCCTGCATACCAATGATGCTATAGGTGCCATTCCACGTTTAGTAGACATGGGAATTGAACCTTTCTTGTTAGCTGCAGTATTGAGGTTAGTTGGTGCTCAGAGATTGGTTAGAAAGATTTGTCAGTCATGCAAAGAAGAGATTCCTATTCCAGCTGAATTTGCAGAAATAATAAAAAACGAAATGAAGAATATTCCTGATAAGGAAAAAGTTTTAGATAATCAGAAAAATCCAAAGTTTTTATACAAGGGAAAAGGATGCAAGGAATGCGGAAACAAAGGAACTAAAGGACGTCTCGCCATCACGGAGGTAATACCAGTCAGTGAGAAATTGAGAGAAGCAACTGTGCAGAGGGTGACTGGCGACGTATTGGCTAAAATGGCCAGAGAAGAAGGTCTAATCTCAATCAGACAAGATGGGTATCTTAAGGCTTTGGCCGGGCTGGCGTTATTCGATGATGTCCTTGAAGCAACTGCGGGAGATTAACCAATTAGGCTAATTTGTTTAGAAGTTTTAAACTAACAGATAGAAGATTCTTTACAAGAAAATCATGGAACAAGAAAAGGCAAACATACTATTAGTTGAAGACGATTCTTTTATTTCCGGAATGTATCAGACGAAGCTTTCCATGTTGGGATATAAAGTAAGAGTTTGCGCTGATGGAGAAAGTGGTTGGGCAGAACTAAAAAAAGAAAGACCCGATCTACTACTTTTGGATATTGTGCTTCCCAAGAAAGATGGATTTGAAATTTTGAGTGATGTAAGGAAAGATCCTGAATTAAAAGATTTGACGGTGATTCTTTTAACCAATTTAGGACAAAAGCCTGATGTTCAAAAAGGACTCGAGCTTGGAGCCGATGATTATATTATTAAGGCTCACTTTACCCCTACTGAAGTTGTAGAAAAAATTGAAAAGATGCTCGCCAAAAAGAAAAAGGCATAAGAGTTTCGGAGGGTAATCAACATAAAAATGATAGGCAGAACTGCCCAAGAAATAGTAGATGAATTATTAGATAAAGTTGTTGAAACTAAGGCATCTGATCTTCATTTATCTGTTGGTAAACCACCGATTCTAAGAATTAACGGAAAATTGTACGCCGTTAGTGAAATCCCAAGCATTGGTAGAAATGATATTCAAGAGATATCAAGAATAATTGCCGGAGAAGAAAGGGGAAGACTTTTCGAGCAGAACCAAGAAGAACTTGATTTACCCTTTGAACACAAAGGAGGTTATCGCTTTAGAGTGAATCTCTACTACAGTAGTAGGGAAATCGCAATAGCAATGAGGGCAATTCCAAGTGAAATAAAAAATCTTAAACAATTAAATCTTCCTTCGGAATTAGAACAGTTTATCCATTACTCACAGGGCTTTGTTTTGATTACTGGTCCAACTGGTCATGGAAAAACAACAACCATGGCAGCCTTGGTGGACATGATTAACAAAACGAGAGTTGCTCACATAATAACGATCGAAGATCCTATTGAATATCTTTATAAAGAAGACAAATGCTTGATCCATCAAAGGGAAGTGGGAAATGACACTCCTTCATTCGCTCAAGCATTAAAGATGGCCTTTCGTGAAGACCCCAATGTGGTTGTCATTGGTGAAATGAGGGATTTAGAAAGCATTGCTACTGCATTAATGATTGCTGAAACGGGACATCTTGTTTTTGCCACGTTGCACACAAACGATTCTTCTCAGACCATAAATCGTATTGTCGACGTCTTTCCAGCTTCGCAGCAGGCTCAGATTAGGATGCAACTCTCTGTAACATTAACAGGAGTAGTTTCTCAAAGGCTTGTTTCCGCAAAAGATGGAACGCTTGTTCCTGCCATTGAACTGTTATTGGCGACCCCAGCGGTGCGAAACCTGATAAGAGAAGGAGAAATAGCTCAAATACCGGGAGTTATGCAGACAAGTTCTGGGTCGGGAATGATTACTATGGAGCAATCAATCAAAGAACTTGTTAACAGCGGTAAGGTGAGTCAAGAAGAAGTTCAGTTGTTTTTGCATGGTGCTGAGATTTAGCACTAAGTGTTGTCTTGGCAATTAACATGATATAATTACAACATATTAACAGATACAAAAAATGGCTGAATATATTTATAGGGCAAGAAACAGACAAGGAAATGTCACAAAGGGAACTATTAAAGCGAATTCCGAAGAAGACGCCAGTTTAATATTGTCTAAACACGGGTTAGCTCCCATAGAAATAAAAAGTTCAAAGTCTGTTTCATTATTTCAAAAAGAGTTTCACTTTGGTGGGGTTAAAATAAAAGATTTAGCTATTTTTTCAAGAGAATTTGCGACCATGATCGAAGCGGGAATACCAATCCTGCAGGGTTTAAGAATTATGGTCATCCAGACTGAAAATCCTCGCCTTTCGGATATCTTGCGAGAAATTTCGTACGACGTGGAGAGCGGTGAGTCTTTAAGTGATTCTCTGGAAAAATATCCAAATGTTTTTAATGACTTTTTCATCAGCATGATTAGAAGCGGTGAGCAAAGCGGTAGGATTTCTGAAGTTCTAAACATTTTGGCCGACTATCAAGAAAACGCTAATGAATTGATGGGGAAAGCCAAAAGTGCCATGATTTATCCTATTTTTGTGATAACAGCCATGATTTTAGTTGGAATTGTTGTCATGGTTTTCGTTGTTCCCCAACTCATGGGTTTATTTACTCAAGCAGGATTAAAATTACCCTTACCAACCAGAATTTTGATGGGCATTTCTGGATTCTTGGTTAATTATTGGTGGTTTGTGATTATCTTTGTCAGTTTGGCGGTTTATATGATTTTGTCTTATATGAAAACACCGGAAGGGAGATACAACATTCATGCAATGTTATTAAAAATTCCTGTAGCAGGAATTTTGTTGAGGAAACTCTATCTGGCCCAATTTTCTAGAGCTTTTCAAGTCTTGATTACTAGTGAAGTTCCAGTTGTTCAGGCCTTAATGGTCTCTAGGGATGTTATGGTTAATAGGGTTTATCGTGCCATCATCAGTAATACTGCTGAAGAAGTAAAAAATGGAGCTACAATTTCAGGAACCTTCGAAAAGTATCCTGAAATTCCTCTAATGGTTACCCAAATGGTCGCGATAGGAGAAAATACTGGTGAACTCGGAAAATCATTTAATTCAATTACGACTTTTTATGAAAGAGAAGTTAATGACGCAATTAGGAACCTAACTCAACTTATTGAACCTGTGATAATCATATTGTTAGCCGCGGGTGTTGTGGTAATTCTCTTGGGTGTACTGATGCCTATTTACCAACTGGCTAATTCAATCGCTTAAAATGAATATAAAAATATATTTAAATTTGAGAGGGGGTGATCGCAGTGAATAAAAACAAAGGTTTTACCCTCGTGGAATTATTGGTCGTAATCGCGATCATTGGGATTCTCGCATCTCTCATAACTGTTTCCATTTACAGCGCAAGAAATAAGGCCAGAGATGCTAAGGTTAAGTCTGATTTAGCTCAGGTGAGAGTAGCGGCTGAACAATTCTTTAACGACAATAACTTTACTTATGTAGGCTTATTTGGTGCAGGAACTGATGCTGCTACTTTGATGACTGATGCTGATACTGCAAATGGTTCAGGTTCAGTTTCAACTGGGACTCCATCATCCACGGCTTTCTGTGCTAGCGCACAATTGGCTACCGATTCAACCAATAATTTTTGCGTAGACTCGACAGGTGTTGCAGGAGAAGGTAAGTCTTGCGGTTCTGGTGCCTCTGCTTGTTCATAAAGTTTATAAAATAGCTGCCAAGGCCCATTTTGAAATGGGTCTTTTGGCGCTATAATTTTAATATGCTCTTAGCTATCGTTTTGGTCGCGGCCATTGTAGGAAGTTTTCTAACCGTAGCGACTGAAGATGAGAATGGGGTAGAGTGGCTTAAGAGAAAAAGATCTCAGTGTCCCAACTGTCTTCGTCCTCTTGGTGTAGTCGATTTAATACCGGTGTTTAGTTTTCTTATTCAAGGGGGAAAATGTCGATATTGTCGAAAAAATATTCCAATTAGGCATTTAATAATCGAATTAAGTACCATCGTTATTTTTGTTGTTACCTTTTTGGTAATACAGGACAGGCCAATTCAAGAGATAATCCTAATTTTAGGGGTAATGACTTTTTTGTTTGCAATAACCATTACTGATTTAAGGTTTCAGACGCTTCCGGACTCATTTCTTTTCATATTGGCCATTTTAGGAATTGTAAAAATTTATATCTTGGGAGCCCCAACTCTTATTGAGGGGATTCTGGGTCTTGCTTTGGGCGCGGTTATTTTTGGGTTAATTGTTGTTCTGTCCAAGGGAAAGGCAATGGGACTAGGTGATGTAAAGCTGTCTTCGGTAATGGGGATACTTTTTGGGTGGAAAGTTTTAATAGTAGTTTTATTCTTTTCTTTTGTGGCAGGCGGGCTATTGGGGTTACTTCTGATGTTACTTAAGAAGGTGACACCTAAAAGCCAAATTCCGTTTGGACCATTTCTGGCGGGAAGTACTGCGCTTTTTTTGCTTTTTCCGGATTTATTTAAAACATTTCTTCTTTTGCTGGGGTTGAGGTAAACTAAAGTCAAAGAAAAACGTGAAACAAGGCTTAAAATTAAAAACAGGTAAGGGGTTTACATTAGTAGAGGCCCTGGTTTCTATCGCGATTGTTTCAATATTATCAACTATTTCGGTTCAGGCATTCATTTCGTCTAAGAGCTCAACATTTTTGCGAGAATCTACTGACGACTTTGCACAGAACATAAGAAACTATGTGAGTATGGTAAAGAATGGGGTGTCTGGGTCGGAATGTTTGGCTTCATCTAACATTACCGACAAAACATTGTGTCGTTCTTACATTATTTATTCAAAATACAGTGTTTCTTCCACGGCCTTGAATCCCGACGAAAATTCATACGCATTTTATAGTCAACCAGACGGAAGTGGTTTTCTGGATGCCAAGACGTATAAATTGGGCAACGGAGTAAAATTCAACTCAGATGCAAGTTCAAGACAGATAACATATGAATTTCCTTTGATTAAATTTCCCGCTCTTGAGAAATATGAGCTAATTTTTGATAACAAAAAATCTTGTGTATATGTGACAGAAAATGGAACCGTCGATAAATGTATTAGCGAATGCGCTTCGTGTAATCCATAGCCGTGATAATTTATGATTTTCTCAATTAACAAAATTATTAAGAATAAAGGTTTCTCACTCATAGGTGTAATGATTTCGATTTCTATGATTGTGGTTGGGGTGGTCTCTGTTATTACTTTAACAAGTTCAATTTTTTCAATTGAAAGGATGTCTAATAATAAATTTATTGCCACCCTACTTGCCAGAGAAGGAATAGAGAACATCAGGCAAATTAGGGATACAAATTGGATGATTATTCAGGGAGGTTCAAGTTCAGCTAGTTGGCAAGATAGTATTTGCCCCGGTCCAGGGACTCAAACTTTTTATTTGGACGGAAGTTCATATACTCTAACAGCACCATCTTCTCCGTCGTTGTCCTTCGAGAGAACAGTGACAGCGGATCCTTGCACGCCTGTTACTGATCCTAACGCAGTCGGAGCAACACCACCCCCTCCCATAAAAGTCACTTCTAAGGTCTCTTGGACTGATAAAGGCAAAACTAGAGATGTGGAGCTAACTGAATATTTACATGATTGGATGAAACTACCATGATTAAGACTCTTAAAAAACGAAACAGGGGTTTTACTTTAGTGGAACTTATAGTTGCTGTTGCTGTTTTCATTGTGGCTATGGATGTTCTAACAACGACCTTTATTAGTTTGGGGAAAACCCAGAGGAGACAAAAGGATGTTCAAATGCTTCAAGGGGACGTACAGAGCTTTTTTGAAACTCTAGATAGAGAAGTGAGAACTGGTTATGGCGAGACGTTTAGTACGGGCACCAATTCACTCTTTTTTAGAAATCAAAACGGGAATTGTGTAACTTATTACCTGTCTGACGGTAAAATGCACAGATCAGAAGATTCAACCGCCACTGGATCTTGCGCCGAAAATACTTCCGGAACGGTGTTAACTTCTTCAAGAAATGTTTTTTCGGATATTAGTTTCAGCGCAACTTCTTCAGGAGTAGATACGAGTCAGACTCCGCCCATTCTTTCATCTCAAGGTTTCGTCCAGCTTTCTTTTAAAGCTTGCATAAACGCTGCAACCCCGTCTAACTGTATGGTGGTTCAGACTTCGATAACATCTAGGCAACTTTCTTCTTACGTATCCCCATAAATATGATTACTTTTCTAAAGAGTAAAAATAACAACAAAGGAGAAGTCAGCGTTTATGTCGCCTTAATTTTATTGATGGTTCTTCTGGTTGCCGCCGCGACTGCAGGCAATATCGCATTATCCAATTTAAAAAATGCAGATAATATTGAAAATTCTAGCAAGGCTTTTTACGCAGCAGATACTGGTAATGAAAAAGCTCTCCAAACTTACATGTGGAATCAAAACGATTTAAACCTCGCTTGTCCTGGTGCTACGGAGGAACCGCTTGACCCGTCTTTCACATACCCAAAGATGAAATATCAGGTACAAGGTCAAGATCCTGCTAGTGGATCTGAGGTTTCGTGTCCTGATCTTGCTGCGATTACAGGAACAAGCCCCAGTGCCTCACTTTGTGTTTATGTAAAGGGATACGCTGGTCCTACTGGTCAAATAGTAAGAAACGTTACTAACAGCATAGGAATCTGTTCTGGATCTTATCCGGATAATTTTTGATTTCAAATAATGCTTGCGCTGCTCCTGTCTTTCAGGTCTAATTCAAATTAAATGAATAAGGAAGAAGCTAAAAAACGCATTGCCAAGCTTAGAGAAGAGATTGAACATCATCGGTATCTTTATCATGTGCTGGACAAACAGGAAATTTCAGATGCGGCACAGGATTCATTAAAGCACGAATTGCATACTCTAGAACAGCAATATCCCGATCTCATAACATCAGACTCACCCACTCAGAGAGTTGGGGGAGAACCCCTTAAAGAATTTAAAGAAGTAAAGCATGAAATTCCCATGCTTTCCATGGAAGATGTTTTTTCTTTGGATGAACTTAAAGATTGGGAGAAGAGAAATAAAAAGATTTACCCTGATGGAAAATATCATTATTACTGCGAATTAAAAGTAGATGGTTTGGCTATTGAACTTAAATACAAAGATGGTTTTTTGGTTCAGGGCTCAACTAGGGGAGACGGAAGAGTTGGTGAAGATGTTACTGAAAATATTAAAACAGTTGAGAGCATCCCTTTGCGTTTAAGAAAAGATATGCCATCACTGACTATTAGGGGTGAAGTTTACATGGATAAAAAACAATTTGATGAATTAAATGAATCACAGAAAAAACAAGGAAAGTCTCTATACGCTAATCCTCGAAATGTTGCGGCGGGGAGTATCAGACAATTGGATTCAAAAATTACAGCAAATAGAAAATTGAAGTGTTTGGCTTATGATATTTTAGAAGATCAGAAACACCAACTTCATCATGAAGAGCATGAAACATTGAAAGAATTAGGATTCCGTATAAGTTCTCAAACGGAAATTTGTCTGACATTAGATGATGTAGCAGATTATCAGGCTAAGTGGTTTAAAAAGAGAGAAACTCTGCCTCATTGGATTGATGGGGTAGTGGTTGTTATCGATGACAATGAAACATTCAGGAGATTGGGAACTGTTGGAAAGACCCCAAGAGGAATGATCGCTTTCAAATTTCCGGCGGAAGAAGCCACCACTGTAGTTGAAGACATTCTTGTGCAAGTGGGCAGAAGAGGGACCTTAACTCCGGTAGCAGTCTTGAAACCTGTAGTTGTGGCTGGGACAACTGTGAGCAGGGCAACCCTTCACAATGAGCAGGAAATTAGACGCAAAGACGTGCGTATAGGAGATACAGTGATAATTCACAAGGCTGGAGATATTATTCCAGAAGTTGTCAGTGTTCTACCTGGATTAAGGCCAAAAGGTGCGAAAGAATTTCATATGCCTTCTAAGTGTCCGATATGCGGGTCAACTGTTGTTAAAGAAGAAGGCGGAGCCATTCATCGTTGTACAAACAAATTGTGTTCAGCCCAACAGTTGGAAGGATTAGTTCATTTCGTTTCAAGGGCCGCTGCTGATATTGAAGGAATTGGTCCAAAACTGATTGAAAAATTAGTTGAAGAAGGGCTGGTTAGAGATCCAGCTGACTTTTATTCACTAAAAAAAGAAGATTTAATAAATCTTGAAAGGTTTGCCGATAAATCAGCTGAGAATATCGTTGAATCGATTCGAGCTCGGAATGAGTTACCGCTTGGAAGATTTTTGTTCGCGCTTGGTATTGCACATGTCGGTTCTGTAACAGCAAATGATTTAGCAAACAGATTTAATACTATCGACAAAATTAAAAAGGCCAGTTTGGAGGAAATAAAAGCTGTCGAAGGGGTAGGAGAGATTGTTGCTCAAAGTATTTTTGATTATTTTAGAAGTCAGCAAACGGACAAATTGCTTGTGAAATTTGAGGAAAATGGATTGAAAATTGAAAAACCAGTCCATACTCGCGGAGTTTTTTCCGGGAAAACGATTGTTATTACAGGAAGTTTAGGTGAAATGAGTAGAGAAGAAGCCTGGGAGGTGATCAGGAATATGGGTGGGAAAGTAAGTGAAAGTGTCGGTAAAGGAACCGATATTCTGGTGGCCGGAGAAGACGCGGGCAGTAAATTGGAAAAAGCGAAAAAGTTAGGAAAGAAAACTATAAGTGCTGAAGAGTTTCTGAAAATGCTGAAGCAATAAGTTTCTTGATAATTGATTAATAATTAGTTAGGGTAAAGAAATGAAAGAAAGCAAAGACAAGGTTTCTCATTTAGCTGATTTGGCCAGGTTGGATTTGGATCAGGAAGAAAAAAATAGGCAAGAAAAAGAATTTCAAGATGTAGTGAATTTTGTCAGTAAGATAGAAAAAGTTTCTGCCACGCCCGCAACAGAAAAGTCGTTGCATTCCACCATTTCTGGTGTTTCAAATGTGTTTAGAGAAGATGTCGTGATTCCGTCAGACTTAGCAGACGAATTAATTGAATTAGCTCCTGAGCGGAAGGGAAGATTAATTAAAGTTCCTAAAGTTTTGTAAATGAAGAGCCAGTTAAAAGAATTAAATGATCGGCTTAAAAAGGGAGAGGTTTCCTCTTCTGATTTAGTTAAAGAATCTTTCAAAAAAATTAACGATCAAGATAAAAAAATAAATTCCTTCATTTCATTGATGGAGGAAGAGGCCATGCAAAAAGCAAAGGAAGTAGATTCAAAAATTGAAAATAAAGAAGAAATTTCAATTTTAGCTGGAATTCCGTGCGCAATTAAAGATGTCATTTGCACAAAGGGAGTAAAGACAACTGCCGCTTCCAGAATTTTGGAAAATTTTGTGCCTCCTTATGACGCGGAAGTTGTAAGGAAGTTGAGACAAAATGATGCAATAATGGTTGGGAAAACAAATCTGGATGAGTTTGCGATGGGATCCTCAACCGAGTTTTCAATAAAAGGACCCACTCATAATCCTGTGGATGAAAGCTTAGTTCCAGGCGGTAGTTCTGGTGGAAGCGTAGCTGCTGTTGCTGCTGGTCTTGTTCCTTATGCGTTAGGAACCGATACGGGCGGATCAATCAGACAACCTGCCAGTTTTTGTGGCGTGGTCGGCTTAAAGCCTACTTACGGAAGGGTGAGTCGATATGGAGTCATTCCTTATGCATCTTCTTTTGATCAGGTGTCGCCGGTTGCCAAAACAGTTGAAGATGTGGCGGTAGTTTACGAGGCAATTGCTGGAGAAGACTTTAAAGATGGTACGACTTTATCTGGAAAAGCTCCTGAAATATTTCCCACCATTCATGACGGGGTTAAAGGTCTGAGAGTTGGCGTACCAAAAGAATTTTTGGGAGAAGGAATTGATAAAGAAGTTTCCAACATTATCAAGACTGCAATTGGGAAGTTCCAGGATGCTGGGGCCCAAATTGTTGACGTGTCTCTGCCTCTTACCGATGTTGCTCTTGCAGCCTATCTAATTTTAACAAGGGCTGAGGCTTCAACTAATTTAGCTAAGTACGACGGAGTTCGGTTTGGACTAAGGGTTAGCGGCAAATCAATCGAAGAAATGTATAAAAAAACAAGAGAAGTGGGTTTTGGAATCGAGGTTAAACGAAGAATTATTTTAGGGACGTTTGCTCTGTCTTCTGGTTACGCAGACAAATATTATCGGAAGGCTGTGGCCGTAAGAAAAGAAATAGCAAATGAATATGCAAGAACTTTTGAGCAAGTTGATGTTTTGGTTGGTCCCGCTGCTCCTGAAACTGCATTCCCGATTGGTTCAAAAACCGAAGATCCTTTAAAAATGTATGCAAGCGATGTGCTTACTGTTCCGGTTAATGTCGCTGGTGTTCCGGCAATTGTTGTACCCGCTGGAAAAGTAGCGAATGTGCTTCCTGTTGGACTTCAAATTATTGCAGCTCAGGGAAGAGAAGACTTATGTTTTAGGGTCGGAGCTGCTTTCGAAGAAATAAATAACCAATGAATGTAGACAATAAACTTCCTATTGGGGTTTTCGACTCTGGCGTCGGAGGGTTAACTGTTGTCAAAGAACTTAGAAAATTACTTCCAAAAGAAAACGTTGTTTATTTAGGAGATACGGCTAGGGTTCCTTATGGCACAAAAAGTGCTGAAACTGTTACAAAATATGCACTATCTTGTTCAGACTTCTTAGTTAAAAAGGGTATTAAAATGTTAGTGGTTGCGTGCAATACCGCCTCATCTTTCGCTTTAGGAACTTTGGAAAAAAAATTATCAATTCCGTTTACGGGAGTTATTCAACCGGGCGCGCGAAGCGCGAAGGGAATTTCTAAATCAAGACATATCGGCGTTATTGGAACAAGAGGCACAATAGGTTCTGGTTCTTATGAACGAGCAATAAAATTCTTGGACGGAGGAGTAACTATTACCGGATATGCTTGTCCGCTTTTTGTTCCGATTGTTGAAGAAGGGTGGGAAAGTACGAAAGTTGCAGAAGAGATTGCTGAAACATACATAAACGAGTTATCAAAAATTGATCCGGAAATAGATGTTCTTATTTTGGGTTGTACTCATTATCCTTTACTCAGACCAATTATTGAAAGAATAGTAAAGAAAACTTTCAAAAATGAAGTTCAAATCATCGATTCAGCTGTTTCCGTGGCAACTGAAGTAAGAGAAATGATCAATAAGCTAGGGATTGATAATCCAGAAGGTGAAGGAAAATTTTTCTGTTATGTAACAGACGATTCTCGGATACAAGAGCTTGCCCAAAGATTTTTGGGAGAGAAAATTTCTTGCGAAAGAGTAGATTTATAAAAATTTATCAAACAAGACTACTGAGCAAACTTTGAGCAGTCATTTGCGGTGGCTGAGGAATTTCTAATATTTCCAGAACTGTTGGGCCGACGTCCGCTAGTGCTCCAATTGGTGTTGAAAGAATTTGGAACATAAGATCATCGTTTTTAGGAGGATCTTGTTTGTTATCGTAAGAAATATAAACAATTGGAACCGGATTAGCAGTGTGATCCTTGGATACTTCATGAGTTGTGGGATTTATTTTTTCTTCTGCGTTACCATGATCAGCTGTTATAAGGACAGCTCCGTTTATGGCTAAAGCAGCGTTTACAACTCGCGCAATTTGAGGATCAAGAAATTGGAGCGACTCAATGGTCTTATCTAATTTTCCAGTATGGCCCACCATATCGGGGTTAGCGTAGTTCATGACGATCAAATCATATTTGCCTTTTTCAAGTTCCAGAACGACTCGATCTGTAACAGCTTCAGCGCTCATTGCAGGCGTGTCCGCATAATCTTTTACATTTGGGGAGGGGATTAACACTCTGTCTTCACCTTGAAAAGAAATTTCTCGACCGCTGTTGAAAAAGAAAGTAACGTGAGCGTATTTTTCTGTCTCAGCAATTCTTAGCTGGGTTTTACCCGCTTCAGAAACAATTCTACCTACGGGATATTCAGCTGATTCTTCAGGAAAGGCAACAGTAACCGGAAGGTTTTTTTCGTATTCTGCCATCGTGATAAAGTCTAAATTTTGGAATTGACTCACAGGAAAACTTTTGAAATCTTTTTGAACAAAAGCGTAAGTTAACTGTCTTGCTCGATCAGGTCTGAAGTTAAAGAAAATCACTGAATCGCCATCTTGGACGGTCCTTAATGGTTTTCCATCTTTAGTTATTGCATAAGGAGTTATGGTTTCATCAGTTAATTTTTGTGCATAGGCAGCTTCCAAACCTTTTTGCCATGAATCAACTTGTTCTCCTTCACCTTTTACGATCAAGTCATAGGCCTTTTGTGTCCTATCCCAATTGTTGTTTCTGTCCATCGCGTAATATCGCCCGATAATAGACGCAATTCCTCCTCCTTTAATTCTGTCCATTTCATCCTGAACCATTTGCAAATATTTTGTAGCGCAAACCGGAGCGGTATCGCGACCGTCAAGAAACGCGTGAACGTACGTTCTGTCTGCGATCCCTTGCTCTTTAGCAAATTCTAATAGACCAATTAAATGTTCAACATGACTATGAACTCCTCCGTCACTGACGCATCCAATCAGATGCAGTGCCATATTTGGGTTTTCTTTTATATGGCTTGCTGCTTCAACAAAAGCCGGATTCTGAGTGAAAGAGCCGTCTTTCATGGCCATCGTTATTTGAGGAAGAGGTTGATAAATGATTCTTCCTGATCCGATATTTTTGTGACCAACTTCTGAATTGCCTGATTCCCCCCAGGGTAATCCAACCTCAATGCCTGAAGCTTTAATTACTGCTGACGGATATGATCTTATATAACTATTCAAATTCGTCATATTGGCCGCCATAATGGCGTTGCCTTCTTCAAAGAAGGAAATCCCGAATCCGTCGATGATCATTAAGACTAGCGTTTTTGGTTTTGACATGGGTATATTATATCGAGTGCTTAGGATAAAAGGTAGGGGAAATAGTAAATAAGAGTTTTGAAAAATATTCATATTTTTATAAAATAAATACAAAATTGCATACATGCCTGAAAGCAAGAAAGCAATAAAGGGGAACGAGAATTGGAAAAAAAATATTATTGTTATATTTTCAATCGTTAGTTTTATTGTTTTATTTTGGTTTGTTTCTGTTTTTTCAGTTCGATACCAAAGCACAACCAGTGATGAAACATGGCATGTCGTGGCTGGATTAACCCCACTACGTTATGGTGATTTCCGAATGAGCACCGATAATCCTTATTTTCCTAATGCTCTTGCCGCTCTTCCTTTGGCTTTAAATAAAAACTTCAAGCTGCCGTCAGTAAAAGATGATTTATATAGATTCGCAAATATTAGCGAATTTACGGAAAAAACGGCCGAAATGAATAGGGGAGTGACAGAAAGAGGCAAATATAGACTGACTGCAGATCAAATATTTGGTCCTCGGATAGTTATGATTTCCATGATCTCAATTCTCCTGTTGATTTACAGCTTGTTCATCTATAAAGTTTTCGGAATAAAAATATCTCTTATTGCTTTAGTCCTTCTTGCTTTCTCTCCATCGTTTTTGGGTCATGCGAGGTTAACAACTACAGATGCTACGGTTGGCATGACAATTTTTTTGGCTTCATTTTTGTTGTGGCGATTATATAAAGCGCGTTCCGTAAAGTGGTTTCTCATAATTTTTTTGGCTTTTACTTTAATGTCGTTCCTTGCGCTCATGTCAAAGAATACGACCCTTTTGATTGCTCCGTTTTGGCTTTTATTGCTTGCCTACACTTTAATCAGAAAAACTTTTAAAAAGGGGAGAGTTATTAAAAGTCTTGGATTTGTTGGAGCAATAGCGATCCCATTATTAATTATTTTTGTTTGGTTTTACAGCATTCATGTTTCTTACGGATCGAAATATAGAACTCTTCGTAAGACCAGGTACAAAGAGTTTATTTCGATTCAGGAAGACAAAAATCGTCTTCTGGCTGTCAAAGGAGGAGAAAAGCTTGTAGAGATTTATGATAAGAAAAAACTCCCGATGCCTTTCTATTTGCAAGGAGTTTTGTTTAATATGGTTTTCAAGGGTGTTCAGGGGCATGAAAGTTTCTTCTTGGGAAAATTTAAAAATGTTGGCCCTTGGTACTACATAGTTGCTTTCTTAACAAAAGAGACAGTTCCTTTTGTAATCGCGTCTCTTTTTTTCCTGGGATGGTTATTGGCTTTATTTATCAAAGGGAAGCTTCGACGAAGCGAAATATTATTTTTAGGAATTCCTCCTCTTGTTATCGCTTTAATATTCTCCTTTAGTAAAGTTAAAATTGGGGTTCGTCATATTCTCCCGGTGTATCCTTTTCTGGCGCTCGGTGTAGCGATAATGTTAGGACGCTTCTTAAAAAATGCTAATAAAATTAAGAAAATATTTATTTATGCTGGAGGAATTTTAATTTTTGTTAGTATTGCCGCTGCTTATCCCGACTACATTAGCTATTTTAATATTTTTATAGGGGGAAGCCATAATGGTTATAAATGGATACAAGACAGTAATTTTGATTGGGGACAAAATGAACTGTTAGCTCAGAAGATAGCGGAAAAATCGAATGGAACTATTAAATACAAGGATGACAATATGCCAAAACCAGAGAATTATTATTTAATTAGAATCACGGATTTATATGGTCCAATTCGTAATCGCACTGAGAGGAGTGAAACATTTAGAAGATTTTTGGAGGAGGAAAAAATAAAAGTGGTTAAATATAGCTTTCCCACTCACTGGTTAGTTTATTATCCAGCTAAACCATAAAATACTATCTGGAAGAATTGACTCAAGTGCATTCGTGCTGTAATCTTTAAAACGCGAAAATAAGTTAGTATTTTCAAATTCTCAATTGACGCGGGGTGGAGAAGTGGTTATCTCGCATGGCTCATAACCATGAGATCGCGGGTTCGAATCCCGCCCCCGCTACCAAATTAAAAGTGCCCCCTAAGGGGGCATTTTTAATTTGGTAATTGAACCATGGATTCGAAGGGAAATTTAAAAGCAAAGGTCTTTGCTCTTAAAGTTCCCTGGGTTCCGAAACAATTCAGTTGAAGAGGCACTCTCTCGCCGACGCACTATACCTAATATTGTTCCCCGCGATACTTAAAGATTTCTCGCTGACGAATCGTCCTTAAAAGATGGGAGTTATTTATTTTGATTCTATAGCCTAAAGAGTAGTGCCGCTTTCTTAATAACGCGCTTTTGATTGTTTTTTAGTAGCGGCGGAAGGGATCGAACCTTCGACCTAAGGCTTATGAGTCCTTCGCTCTACCACTGAGCTACGCCGCCAAATGTTAAATCAGAACGTACATAGTGTGCTTAATATTTTGCTTTGAGTCAATCTTGGTTTTTTTAAGAATTATTAGTTGACTTTTTTAACCAGTTAAAATATATTTTAACTCGTTTTGTTCTTGTAATGCTCTTTATTAATTGGAGATTAATCATGGTCTTGGAAGTAGGCAAGAAATTGTACGAGAAGACCGCGGAAGCTTTGATCTCTCTTGGATTAACGCAAATGCGGGGAACATGTCCTTTTGAATTGACTTTCAAGAGTCAAAAACCAGTTGAACCAAAAGAACTTAGGGAACTGTTCCAGAAAGTGATTCAAGAGACAGGCCTTACGTTTGAGGTCAGAGACAATACCTCGACCATGCTTAGTGGGCCAATAAGGCTTAATGGAACCTTATTTGCTACGCTTACCGTAAGCAACTTCACTACATCTTGTGAGGACCTGTTTGTTACCTTCGTTATCCACGCCATTGAATAGCCGCGACTTGCGGCTTTTTATTTTCTGACTTTTAATTTGAATAAAATCAAAAAAAGTTTAAAAATAATTTAATGGATAAACAAACAATAGTTTGCAAGGATAGGGAGGGAAAAGAGTTCAAAATTGACAAAGAAAAATTATTTTTCCGGCCTTCGGTTTATGGAATAATCATTGATCAAACAAAAATTCTATTGTCAAAACAATGGGATGGATACGATTTGCCCGGTGGAGGAGTCGAATTGGGCGAAACTATAAAGGAGGCATTAGTCAGAGAAATTAAAGAAGAAACTGGTTTAGATGCTGAAATGGATGAGCTTATAGCCTGTCAGGATTCTTTTTTCAAAGCTTCAAAGGAACATTTCTTTCATTCAGTACTGCTTTTTTATACGGCAAAAATTAAAGGAGGAACGATATCTACGGAATTTTTTGATAAGACTGAAATAGGAATTCTTAAAGAAGCAGAATGGGTTGATTTGGATAAAATTGGAAATCTTAAGTTCTACAGTTCAGTTGATTTATCGAACATTATTAAACAAGCAATAAATTTAAACCGAAAAGCTAATAACTAGACTTTTTTAAATTTTTCTGTATCCTATTAACTCAGTCGTCGTCGGATAATCTTGAAAATCGAGAACGAGGAGTCATGAGTGTAGCGAAATGACGACGAAGTGAAGATTTTCAAGATAGAGGAGCAATGTCGAAGCGAAAGAGCTTTGAAACTATAGTTTCAAAGCGATAAGCGTAGGCTATTGCGACGAGGACCCGTGGTGTAGCCCGGTCTAACACGTCTCCCTGTCACGGAGAAGATCGCCGGTTCAAATCCGGTCGGGTCCGCCAGATTGAAGAGGCACGAAAAGTGCCTTTTTATTTTTTGTTAATTACGAAAATCCCCGCTTTTGCGGGGATGAATCGATTCTTAATAAATCTATTTTACGTACTTCTCAATCTCCGCACTAATTGCGTTTGGGTCAGGAGAAACTCTGTATGCGATTCCGTTTGGTGGAATAATGACGGTATATGGAGTTGCTTTTTGAGGTGCATCGGCTGAATCTTCTTGTACTCTGTTTGCAAACTTTCCCGAACTCAAACAAGAATTAAAGGAGTCAACATCTAAACCAGTATCCTTAGCGATAACGGGCAATTGAGCTTCATCGAGTCCGTCGTTTGAAGGCGTTATCTCGTATAACTTATCAATAAAGGCCCAAAATTTACCCTGTTCATTCGCACACTCTGTAGCCTCTGCTTCTTTCCTTGCCTTGTTATGCAATCCATCTAGAGGATTGTGTCGATAAACTAATCGAACCTTTCCTTCATATTTTGAAACGATCTGCTTTGAAGCAATGTGGAATCGTTTGCAATAAGGACATTCAGTGTCAGAAAAAACTACTAAAGTAACCGGTGCATTAATGTCCCCGAGAATATGATCTCTAGCCGGATCAACGGCTTTGATATTTATGCCTTCTGGAGTTGGAGTCTCTAGTGTGTCGGTATTTTGCGTGCCAGCTACTGTTGGAACTGGTGTTTTAGCTAAATCTTTTTTGGGAGTTTTAGTGAAGGCCATGAAAAGCCCGCCAACAATTACGGCTGCGATAAGAAGCAAAAGAGCTGGAAGCGAAGAAGATTTTCCTTCTTGCGATGTTGGTGTGTCGTTCATATTTTTAAGTGATGAATTAGCAATTGGAGTGTAACTTCCATTTAAAAACACAGCAAGAAAACGACATCCAAGTTATATTCTTGTTGTTTGTCGTCCTCGCGAAAGCGAGGAACTGTATTTTTGCTATAATAAGTCCGTTATTCCTTTAACCATTTAAATATGTCATTTCAAGATCAAAGAATTGAAGCAGTAACCAGAGATCTTACAGATATGCTTAATGATTTGTTAGACAAGGGTGCCGGCATACCTAGACCTATTATCGGCTTAAATAAAGAGATGCCTTTCTTTTTGCCAATTAAACAAAGGTCGGTTTTAAAATTAAAAAGGCTTGTTGAAGACAACAAATTGGAATTTGAAACTGCGAAGTTAATTTTTATCGTTAATCCTTATCAAGATCCATCTAATAGAAGAATTACTGAAATCAATTACCCCTATGGGGAATTGCTGGAGGGAGAGGTAATTAATCGGTTAGATGATGAGTCTGAAGTAAAACTTGCAAAGATTATCGTTAAAGAAGTTCCAGAAGACTGGAAAAGTGAAAGGACTCTTGATTTGGTAATTCAAGCACTTAGCAAAAACAAAAGATATGGTCAGGCTTTAGCGGTTTCTAAAGTAATCAATTTGAGAGTTCCCAGGTTTGCAATTGTTGGTAAGGAGACGGGCGTATAAAGAATGACCTTAAGAAGTTCACTGGCGGTTTTTATTACAGGTGCTGTTCTTGCTTGGACGGCTTGGGTTTTGATTGTGACTACAGTTGAACCAGGTTCAGCAGGAGTGGTTGGTGAAGCCTTCTTTTTTGGTTCTTTGTTATTAGCTTTAACTGGTACTCTCACCACGCTTGGCATTCTTGGTCGCATGAGAATGTTTTCTCAGTTGCCCTCTGTTTACATTGGTCCTGCCTTTAGGCAGGGGATGTTAATTTCAACTGCCATGATTGGTTCTCTTTTGTTACAACGTCTGCGTTTTCTTTCGTGGTGGAATTTGATTTTAATGGGAGCAATTCTTGTAATGTTGGATCTTGTATTGTCAAACAGGCGCAGGGTGTAGTATCAAAAGAGCATGTCTCATTCTCAAGAACTCGATAAATTAGAGCAAGAGTCCAACTTGGCTTTATCTAAAATTTCCACTAAAGATCAATTGGAAACCTTTAGAGTTGAGTACTTGGGGAGAAAAGGGAAAATTTCCAACTTTTTAAGGACTTTGAAAGATCTTCCAATTGAAGAGAGAAGAACGGTCGGTGAGAAAGCGAATAAACTCCGAATTGATATAGAGGAGCAATTCGAAAAGAAAAATTTCCAATTTTCGGGAAATACGGCAAGAAAAATTGATGTTACTATCCCCGGTCGTCGTCCACCAGTAGGCCATTTACATCCTCTAACCATTATTCGTCGGGAGATAGAAGATTTATTTTTGGGAATGGGTTTCAAAATAGCTGATACACCGGAAGTTGAAGAAGCAAAATATAATTTTGATTTAGTTAATATTCCCCTTGGTCATCCCGCCAGAGATTTGATGGATACTTTTTGGTTGAATGACAGTCGCTTGTTAAGAACTCATACATCTGCGGGGCAAGGAAGGGTAATGCCCACCCAAAATCCTCCGTTCAGAATATTAATTCCGGGAAGAGTATTCCGAAAAGAAGCTACGGATGCTTCCCATGAAACCACTTTCTATCAATTTGAGGGAATGATGGTAGACCGAAATATTACCCTAGCGCATTTAAAAGGAGTTATCGCGACTGCTTTGAAAAAAATATTGAGAAGGTCTGATTTGAAATTCACTTTCAGACCTAGTTATTTCCCGTTTGTCGAACCCGGTTTAGAAACTCACGTTTCTTGTTTGTTTTGTAAACATGGTTGTTCCGTTTGTAAGGGAACTGGGTGGATTGAAGTGCTTCCGGCAGGAATGATTCATCCCAATGTTTTGAAAAACGTTAATGTCGATCCGAAGAAATACCAAGGCTTTGCTTTCGGGGGCAGTATTGATCGTCTAGCAATGTTGAGATTTGGAATAAACGACATTCGACTGTTTTGGAGCAGCGACCCTCACTTCTTAAGGCAATTTTAATATGAAGATTCTTATAGAATGGCTCAAAGATTTTGTCCCGGTCTCAGTTAGTCCCGAAAAACTGGCGGATACTTTAACTAATCATTCTTTTGAAACAAAAGTTGTCGCCGACGAAAATAAAGTTGATTTGTCATCAATTGTTGTTGGAGAAGTTTTATCGGTTAAAAAACATCCAAATGCTGACAAACTTTCGTTAACTGAAACTAAAATTGGAAATAAGACGTTCCCAATTGTTTGTGGTGCGCCCAATGTTAGAGCTGGTTTAAAGGTGGCTGTAGCATTACCGGGTGTTAAAGTCCTTGCTGACAAAGAATTAATCGAAATAAAGGAAGCGGTTATTCGAGGAGAAAAGAGTGAAGGAATGCTTTGTTCGGAAAGGGAATTGGGGCTTGGGGAAGGACATTCAGGAATATTAGAACTGGCTAGTAATACAAAAGTCGGAATAACTTTAGCTAAATTGTTTCCCAAACAAGCTGTTATTGATGCTGAGGTTTTGCCCGACAGAGCGGCAGATTGCAGTTCACATGTTGGATTGGCTAGAGAAGTGGGCGCCGTATTGGGGTCAAACTTTAAACTTCCTAAATACAAATTCCCAAATGTTAAGGGGAATGCGCCATTTAAGGTGGTAGTTCCTTCTAAAGAAGTTTGCCACCGGTATGTCGCAGTATTGATTGAAAATATTAAAAATGAACCTTCGCCTGATTTCATCCAGAGGAGATTAAGGGGACTTGGATTAAATCCCCAAAACTTGATTGTTGATGTTACAAATTATGTTTTGTTTGAAGTTGGACAGCCGACTCACGCATTTGATGCTAGAGCGATTGGTAAAACATTGAGTGTAAGGGAAAGCAAAGAAGGTGAGATGTTAACAACTCTTGATGGCGTCGAGAGAAAATTACCTGAAGGTGCTTTAGTGATTGTTTCAGACGACAAACCCGTGGCTTTGGCTGGGATCATGGGCGGGAAGGAAAGTTCGATAAAACAAGACACGACCTCGATTATTTTGGAAGTCGCGTTGTTTCCAGCTTTTAAAGTTCGACAAGCCGCCAATGTTTTAGGACTTAAAACAGATGCCAGCAACATCTTCTCAAAAGGTCTTACTTCATATCATGTGACTGCCGGTGTCTCACGTGTTGTTGAGTTATTGCAAGAATATGGAGATGCAAAAGTTACCGCCTTACAAGATGTGGATTTGATCAAAGAAAAACCGGTAACAGTTGAACTAGATCATGAACAAATTGAAAACGTAATAGGGACAAAAGTTCCTCCATCAAAAGTGAAAGGAATTCTGAAGTCCCTTGGTTTTGCGTTTGTTAAGGGAAAGAAAGACTATGCTGTGCAATCTCCCGCTTTCAGAAGGGACATCACCATTCCTGAAAACGTGACAGAAGAGGTTTCCCGAATGATTGGTTACGACAATCTCGCTGTTGCGATTCCGAGTGCTCCTTTGGCACCGGCGGTGCTTCCTGACTTTCTTAAAGATATAAGAAGAATTCAGGATGCCATGAAAGGCGCGGGGTGGATGGAAACTTATAATTATTCTTTCATGGGAGAAGAAGAAACAAGAGTTTTGCAGTTAGATAAGATTGAAAGTTTAAAGTTGGTAAATCCTATGAACAGGGAACAAGTAAGATTAAGGCTAAGCCTTTTGCCTAACCTTTTACATTCCGCCGCTATCTTTGTAAAAAGAGAACCTTTGGTAAAGATGTTTGAATTCGGACATGTGTATCCGGCAAAAGGAGAAGAGGTTAATCATTTTGGCGGCATGATTGTTAGAAGGGGCGAAGTAAAAGCTAATGATTTTTATGAAGCTAAAGGTGCCGTTGAAAATGCTCTCGAAGAATTAAAGATTTCTGATGTTTGGTTTGATCCAACAGAAATATCTCCAAAAGATTCTTTCTTGAACACTTGGCAAGAAGGCGCTTCTGCAGAAATTAAGTGCGGACAAACTGAAATTGGATTTATCGGAATGGTTTCTGAAGATGTTTTGAAGAAGCTAAACATTAGAGGAGGGATAGTTGCTTTTGAAATAGATATGAAGAAAGTTAGCTCTCTAAAGCGGGTTGAACGAGTTTATAATCCGCCGTTACCTTTTCCGACAGTACAAAGAGATATTTCGCTTTTAGTTCCCGAAGGTATTTTAATTGATCAGATACAGGAGATGATCGAAGCTGGTAACCCTGAGCTCATTCAAGACGTAGATTTCGTTGATATGTATGACGAAGATAAAGCTAACAAAAGCGTGACTCTTAGAGTTGTTTACGGATCGAAAGAGAAAACCTTGACTGATCAAGAAGTAAATAAAATTCAAGAAAAAATCATTGCCGATTTGGAAACGAACTTGAAGATAGTCGTAAAGAAGTAAAAACTTCAGTTTGGTAAAGATGTGAAAATAAGTATCCACCTCAGCGGGCGCTGGGGTCAGAAGAATTTTAAATAATCCTTGGAATTTTTATTGTCGACTTCGGGGTTAATATCCCTTTATTTCTAAATATAAATAACAGACAAAACGGAAAGATCCCTGCGTTCGCAGGGATGGTTGGCGTCTATTGACTATGGATTGACCTATTGATACCGCTCGCTTCCTGGTGACATCTGCTTACTCAACTACGATAAGGGAAACAAATCCTTCGAGTTCTTGAGGGGGGCAAACAAGCCACGAGGATTTCGAAAGAAAAAGAACCATAAAGCGGAGCCACGCGGGTTAGAGAAATCTAACCCTTTTTGATGCATAAAACTTAACTATATGGCCTGAATGGGCCATTCTGTGGGTCTGGAAAAAAAGCGTGATTTGAGCTACAATACATTTATGGCAAATACCCCCAAAGAGGGCAGTTATACAGCTGCAAATATTCAGGTTCTTGAAGGCTTAGAGCCGGTCCGAAAAAGACCTGGTATGTATATTGGTGGAACCGGTTTGGATGGTTTACATCATTTAATCTGGGAAGTGGTTGATAACTCCATCGATGAAGCGATGGCTGGTCATTGTAATGAAATTACAGTTACCTTACTGCCTGAAAATACAGTGAGCGTGGCTGATAATGGTCGAGGTATTCCAGTCGAAATCCATCCACAAACAAAGAAATCAACTTTGGAAACAGTACTTACTATTCTTCATGCCGGAGGTAAGTTTGGCGGTGGAGGATATAAGGTTTCCGGTGGTTTGCATGGCGTTGGTGTTTCTGTTGTCAACGCTCTTTCTTCGAATTTGGAAGCAACTGTCGAAAGGGACGGAGGGATGTTTACTCAGGAATACAAACGAGGAAAGCCTCAGGGAAAAGTTAAAAAAGTTGGAGCCTCAAAAAGACATGGAGTTAATATTACTTTCCAACCGGATACCGAGATTTTCCCTGATATTAATTTTGATTCCGAAAGGATTCTTCAACGTTTACGTCAACAGGCTTATTTAGCTCCTGGTTGCCGAATAAATTTCCACGATGAAAGAGAAGAAGGAAAGACAGCAAGTTACGGCTTCTATTTTGAAGGCGGTGTTAAGTCTTATGTAGAGCATTTAAATTACGGAAAAGATGTGAAGAATGAAGAACCATTCTTTGTGAGCAGAGAAAAAGACGGCGCCGAAGTGCAAATCGCTATTCAATATACGGATTCTTACAACGAGCACTTGATGGCTTTTGTAAATACGATTCATACCCCGGAAGGTGGAACTCACGTAGCAGGTTTTAGACAATCTCTTACTCGCGCTATTAATGATTACGCTCGCAAACATTCCCTGTTGAAAGAAAAAGATGAAAACATGAGTTCTGATGATGTTCGTGAAGGATTAACGGCGATTATTTCCGTGAAAATTCCTAACCCTCAGTTCGAAGGTCAGACAAAAGCTAAGTTGGGTAATCCGGAAGTTCGTGGAGCCGTAGCTGAAGTGATGTACGATGGCTTCCAAACTTTCCTGGAAGAACATCCGCAGGACGCTAGGGCAATTGTCGGTAAAGTTGTGTTAGCAGCTCGTGCAAGGGCAGCCGCAAGAGCGGCCAGAGAAACCGTGCTTAGAAAGGGCGCATTAGATGGTTTTGCGCTGCCTGGCAAACTAGCCGACTGTAGTGAAAAAGAAGCCTCTAAAAGCGAAATATTCATCGTAGAAGGTGATTCTGCAGGTGGATCTGCCAAGTCAGGTCGTAATAGACAGACTCAAGCCATTTTGCCGCTTAGGGGTAAAATCTTAAACGTTGAAAGGGCTCGTTTGGACAGAATGCTTACCTCTGAAGAAATTAAAACTTTGATTTTAGCTTTGGGAACTGGAATCGGTGAAGAATTTGAACTTGATAAGATTAGATACCACAAAGTAGTCATCATGACTGATGCTGATGTTGACGGAAGTCATATTCGAACATTGCTTTTGACTTTATTTTATCGACACTTCAAACCAATGATCGACGCTGGTTATTTGTATATTGCTCAACCTCCTTTGTTTAAATTATCCAAAGGTAGTGACCATCGATATGCCTTTAGTGATGAAGAACGAGATAAGATAATTGCTGATATGGCTAAAAAGAAGACAGACAAAAGCAAGAAAAAAGAGAAAGAGGTTGTCGAAGAAATAGAAGAAAAACCTGAGAATACCGAAGGAGAAGTTGTTGAAGAAGCAGTTAATATTACAGGCGTTTCAGTTCAACGATATAAGGGTCTTGGTGAAATGAATCCGGACCAGCTTTGGGAAACTACCATGAACCCAGATACTCGTGTCATGAGACAGGTTTCCGTTAAAGACGCGGAGATTGCGGATGAAATTTTTGATACTTTGATGGGAAGTGAAGTTTTGCCTCGTAAAAAGTTCATCCAAACTCACGCTAAAACAGTAAAGAACTTGGACGTATAAGAAGAATATTATTTGTCTTTGCGAGCGAAGCGAAGCCACCGCTTTAAAGCAGGGCCTCGCCTGTGGCGATGGCAGTCTCTTTTGCTTTCAGTGAATTCATTTACTGTTAACGTTCTCGGGAATTTTTGTCAGACCTTAAGTAGTTGTGAATAATTCCTATGGGATCCTTTCAGTTGCTTTTCTCTTTTCAGGCAATAATCGTTAAATTTTCTAATCTAAACCAACTTCGTAAAGTTTGGGTTATAAGGCCCCAAAACTTTGCGACACCTTTTGAAGGAAGGGGATGTGTGGAAGGGGAAACCGCAGGTTGTCCCTTCCAGATTTTTGACAAGTTTTAACATCTCTGCTATGGTTTTCACGAGGACTTTCCGGCGCCTTTGTTAATTTATTAGATCCCGGAGAGCCGAGCACCATGAATTATTTATCAAAGATGAACGCACTCCCTAATGGGGTAGGCTCATTTGTTAAGGAATCAAGACAAGAACTTAAGAATGTCCAGTGGCCAACCCGACAGGAGACTATAAGATACACCGTCGTGATACTCTCAGTATCACTGATTGTTGCCGTAGCAACGGGTGTTATTGATGCTTTTCTAACTAAAATCGTTCAACAGTTTATTATTCATTAATTATGCCAAAACAGATCTCAACAGGGGAAAAATCTTGGTTCGTGTTGCATACCTATTCAGGTTATGAAGACAACGTAGCTAGGAACTTAAAACAACGTATCGAATCCATGGGGATGGAAGACAAGATTTTTAATGTCATGGTTCCCAGAGAAAAGAAAATTAAGATTAAGAATGGAAAAAGACGAACCGTCGAAGAACGTTTATTCCCTGGGTACGTTATGGTTGAAATGATCGTAACCGATGATTCTTGGTATGTTGTTCGAAATACCCCAAATGTTACTGGTTTCGTTGGATCTGGAACAACCCCAACTCCAGTTTCCGAAGAGGAAATGAAACATCTAATGGAAAGAATGGGTCAGGAAGAACCGAAGTACACTATGGATGTGAAGATTGGTGAAGCAGTGAAGATTATTGACGGGCCATTCAAGGAATTCGATGGAAAAATTTCCGAAGTTAACGAGGCTAAAGGCAAGGTCAAAGTCTTGGTCAATATGTTTGGAAGAGAAACTCCTATCGAACTGGATTTCTTGCAGGTTAAGAAGGTTTAATAAACTGCAGCAGGTTGGGGGTTGGGACTATCTGTCCCTATAGACTTTTTTACTAAAATTATCTATCCTATCAATTCATTATGGCTAAAGAAATAGTCGCACAAGTCAAACTTCAGATCGCAGGCGGTCGTGCAAATCCAGCTCCTCCAGTTGGAACTGCTCTTGGTCCTCATGGGATTAACATTCAAGATTTTTGCGCAAAGTTTAACGATAAAACTAAGGAAAAAAACGGAGAAGTAACGCCCGTTATAGTTACTATCTTTAAAGACAGAACTTTCACGTTTATCTTGAAAACTCCACCAGCTGCGGAGCTTTTGAAAAAGGCTGCAAAGGTTGAAAAGGGATCAGGAGTTCCAAACAAGGACAAAGTCGGGACTGTCACCAAAGAACAAGTTCGAGCTATTGCTGAACAAAAAATGGAAGACTTGAATGCCTTTGATGTTGATCAGGCCATGAAAATGGTTGAAGGGACAGCAAGATCAATGGGAATAGTTGTTAAATAATTTATTACATATATGAGCGGAAAAAGAACCAGAGAAATTGTAAAAGAAAAACCAGGAACAAACGTGCCTCTTAATTTGGCAGTGGAATTTATTAAGAATCATGCAAATGCCAAATTTGATGAAACCATAGAAATTCATTTTCATTTGGGAGTAGATCCAAAACAAACCGAACAAAATGTTCGGGGAACTGTATCTCTTCCCAATGGGTCTCCTTCATCTGTAAGAGTAGCTGTCTTTACTGATAGTTCAGCTTTACAGGAAAAGGCTAAAGAAGCTGGCGCTGATATTGTTGGTGGAAAGGAATTAATTGAAGAAGTGGCGACAAAGAAGACTTTGAATGCCGATGTAACGGTAACAACTCCCGATATGATGAAAGAGTTGGCAAAAGTTGCTAAGGTTTTGGGTCCTAGAGGCTTAATGCCGAACCCTAAGAGCGGAACAATCGGTCCCGACCCTGCTTCAATCGTGAAATCTCTCAAGAGCGGAAAAATTAACTTTAAAATGGATGATTCTGCCAATGTTCACATTCCTGTAGCCAAAGCTTCATGGGAAACTGAAAAAATCTACGAAAATGCAAAAGCCGTGGTTGATGTTATGAGACAATCAAGACCAGTTGCTGCTAAGGGAGAATTTATTCTTTCTGCCACCTTATCTTCTTCGATGGGGACAGGCGTAAGAGTCCAAATTTAACTTCCTAAAGAATAAATACGCGAAAATAGGCTAGCAGCCTGTTTTTTTAATATTGCTCCTTAATGTATAATAAAAAAGATAAACATTAAAACTCTAAAGTTGTGAATAAAAAAAATCTGGTTTGGGCATTATTAATTTCCTTGCTGGTTCCTCTTTTTGCATTTGGACAATCAACTGGAGATTTAGGAAAACCATTTGTTTTACCTCAAGTTCCGATCGAAGAGCTAGTTATAGAGAAAAATGAACCCGCACAAATAAGAGGTTATTTCACTATTTGGAATGCCTCTGAAGATCTTTTGGGTGACTTGAATTATCAAATTTCTGTAATTAATCAAGCAGCCAAAGAAGAAGAGACAGGCTTTCTTAGGTCAGGAAATGTCATATTTGATAGAACGAACTTTGATGAGAAAATTTCTCTTTCTCCGAACGAAAAAAAGAAAATTAATTTTACTTACAAAATTCCGAATTTTATTTCTGGAAAAGTTACATTAAGGGTTCGCGCTTATACTTCAAAAAATCAGGGACTTGGGTGGGCAGATGTTGATGTCGATCGTCCTGAGAGCGGAAACAAAATGATCATTTTGGAAAAAGGACTGGTAGAATTTAAAGATAAAAAGGGAACATCAACTGAAGGTATCAACATTGATCCTGAGTCGAAATTCTTAATTAAATATCGCATTATTAATGCGGCCGATATCACTGATGAGATGATTCCTGTTCTTGATATTTATGAAGGGCTTGGTAATCAAAAAATTTCATCCGCGAAAGGGAAAGTCGTTGATTTGAAAGCTAATGAGAAAAAAGATCTTGAATTTGAAGTCGATTCTGAGAAGACCCCTGGGGCTTACCGAGGTGATTTGTATTTGATAAATAACAAGGATGAAAGGAATTCTAATCTTGGCGAGTATCGCTGGGTCGTTAAGGGTGAGTCAGCAAAGATTTTATTCGCAAGATTTTATTCGCTTACTGAGCATTTAGCGAGAATTCAACTGGAATTAGTAGGACCCGCAGACAGAGAATTAACAGTGAATTCTTTTGCGGAGATTACTTTATTGGATGGCAATAGGGAAATAGCCAAAGAGAAAGTAAATGATTTAACGTTGGCCGGAAATGTTCAAAAGGGATGGGTAGAAGTACCATTATCTGAAAAGTTGAATAATCCAGGAATTAAAATTGAGCTAAGAAAAACGAGCGATAATAGCCTGTTGGATACCTATGAGTTGAGAGTGAAAGGACAAACAAATGAGAAGGAACCACCTCCAGGATTCACAAAAAGGGAATTGTTGCCTCAGCCTACTAAGTCAAGCAACAATTTGATGAATTTAGTTTTTGGTTTACTGGCGTTTGTGGTTGCGGTGGTCGTGGTTATTCTTGTTTTCTTTAAAATCAAAATTAAAAAAGGAACATTTACGATAGTTTCACTCTTATTCTTATTCTTTATCTCTCAGGTTTCAGTTCAAGCTCATCAGATTTATGCCGGTGCAACAAGAGTCAATTTTCCTAGATCAGTAGATGAAGGCTGGACAGAGCTTTATGTAAACCAGCCAGTGTATAGTTCCTCAGTTTTATATGATCGATTTGCGGGAGTGCCTTATTCCATCGACGTTCATTGGCCTTCTTGTGGAAACTCATTCACAGAAACCAAATATCAAGTTAGTAATTTGAATCAAGGAGGGACAGTAAGTATTTCTAATAACACAGATATCAGTAAATATGCATGGACTACACTGCAATCAAAGAGTGATTCTCGTGAAAGTCAGGTAAAGCTTTGTCAACAAAATGGAGGAAGAAATTGTGCTCAGTGTCCCAAATTAGCTCCATCAGATTCGAGATATGCTTCTTATGGGTGTGTGGTGCCTACTAATTGTACTTATGCAGGAATGGGTTACGACAGTAATGTTTTTGATTGCGATGGAAACCTTTCAGGAAAATTTAATTTGCTAACTTCTGGCTCCGGTCTAAATGTTAATTCGGGAACGATTTTAACAAAAATTGATACTAATTATGGAGGTGATTGGCGATACTTAGCTGGTTACACTTTCTTTAACCTTCTTCCGTCCACACCAACTGTTGATTTGAAAGTAAACGGAGGGAATGAAGCTGTTTCGCTTGATTCCGGGGCATCGGCAAATTTATCATGGTCAACGTCTAATGTAACTTCCTGTGCAGCGTCTGCGGGCTGGTCTGGTGGAAAAATAATACCCACGGGGAATGAGACTATATCAAATATCTTAGAATCTAAAACATTCACTCTTTCTTGCACTGGACCTGCTGGTGCTGCTCAAGACTCAGTGACTGTTAATATCAAGCCAACAGTTACTCTTAATGTCTCAAATAATTTAGTTACTCCTGGAGGTTCAACAACATTGACCTGGTCCTCTACTAATGCGTCTTCATGTATTGCTTCTTCTTCTGAAAACGATTGGACTGGTAGCAAATCAACTAATAACACTTCCGGCGAAACTATTTCAGGCATCAGTACTACTGGAAGAACTTATACTTTAACTTGCAGTGGACCAGGCGGGTCTGCTAACTCTTCTGTGGCAGTCAATATTGGAGCACCTCAGATTCTAACTTTTAGCGCAGATCCTTTAATAGTTAATCTTCACGGATCGTCAAAATTGGCTTGGTCGACCTCAGATGCAACATCTTGCATCGCTTCTTCCTCTGGTAATGATTGGACTGGGGAGAAGATTGTTAACAACACAGAAGGAGAAACAATTGCCAATATTACAGAAATGAGGACTTATACTTTAACTTGCAGTGGACCAGGCGGAGTTAATGTTTCAAAAACAGCTACAATAAAGGTTAAACCTACCGCTGATTTGACGGCTAATCCTGTGCAAGTAGATTACGATTTTACCACAAACAGTTGGCCTTCTTCAGTGCTGACTTGGTCTTCTACTAATGCAACGGCCTGTAATGCTTCCGGGGATTGGTCGGGTATAAAACCTTCGGTGAATTCTGTCGGAGAAAGTACGGGATCTTTTTCTACGGCAGGGACAGCAACTTATAAGTTGCAATGCGCAGGACCAGGAGGAACTAGCCTTATTGATACGGTAACGGTGGTTAGGAAAGCAAAACCTGTTTTACCGAATATAGCTGTGGATTTATCAGCTTCGATTCAAAACGCAATAATAGGGAACAATGTAACTTTAAATTGGACGACTACTAACAATCCAGATAGCTGTGTGTCCTCTGGAGATTGGTCTGGTTCAAAGAACCCAATTGGTGGGTCTGAAATTGTGACTATAAATAAAACATCGAATATATACACTATTCAATGTATGAGAAATTTGGATGGCCAAACTGTAACAGATTCTGTGGTTGTTAATGCGACATCTGGTTCGATAAATCCTATTTTCCGAGAAAGCTAAAGTTGGGTAAGATAGGTTCATGAAAGGACTTTTTATTGTGTCGGAGGGTCCCGATGGATCAGGAAAAGAAACACAAACGAGGCTTTTAAAAGAATATTTAGCAAAACAGGGTTTTAAAGTAGTTAGTTTTTCGTTTCCGACATATGGAGAAGATCCGGTGGCGGATTTGATCAAGTTTATGCTTCATCAAGCTAAAGAAGATTGGCTTTCTCGGGACTGGAGATCAAAAGCCGTTTTTTATTCTTCTAACCCGTTTAGGTTT